>Ga0209108_10001297_pt1 | contig 14493 bp, 10 predicted proteins | sample Rifsed10ft1_FD_184003 | JGI IMG/M metagenome (GOLD analysis project Ga0209108, IMG submission 184003) | Soil microbial communities from Rifle, Colorado, USA - sediment 10ft 1 (version 2) | ecosystem: Environmental > Terrestrial > Deep subsurface > Rock core/Sediment | place: Rifle, Colorado...
TCGCGTGCAGCACCGAGGAATTCATCAACGGCTTCACGGGCCTGCGTGACGGTGGCGCCATGCAAATCGAGCTCGGCTTCGATGGCATATTGCCCGCGGCGCAGTTTGCGGATAACCGTCTGCTGGAGTCCGGGGCGGACGTGCAAAAGTTCCTCGCCGGTTTCGATTTCAGCCGAGTTGTATTCATCCGTTAGCAGGCTGTTTATCACTTCCCGTTGATCGCGCCGGGTTTGCTCCGGCACCGGCTTGCGGCGGGGACGGTGGGGCGGGATCTTGTCCTGTTTTACCGGGCGGATCTTGCCGACGGCCTTGCGGAACAGGTCGGATTCATCGTCTTTTTCATCGCTCGCGGACATGAACCGGGCTCCACATGTTTCGCTTCCGAAGACCAGCAATTGAAAGCGGAAGGCGTATATTAAGGTATCGTGGAAATAAGCGGCCTCTACTACTTAAGATCTTGCAGATAGCGATCCGCATCCAAAGCCGCCATGCAGCCGCTGCCGGCCGATGTGACCGCCTGGCGGTAAACATGATCCTGAACGTCACCGGCGGCAAACACGCCCGGTATGCTGGTGGCGGTGGAATCTCCCTGGTCGCCGCATCTGGTCTTGATGTAACCGCCCTGCATTTCAAGTTGGCCTTCGAACAGGGCGGTGTTGGGCAGATGTCCGATGGCGATAAATACGCCCTGGACGGACAGCTCTTTTTTCCTGCCGGTTTTATCCTTGATGCGCAAACCGGTGACGATTTTCCTGTCGCCGAGAATTTCATCCACCTCGTTGTTCCACTCGATGTTGATGTTGCCGCCTTTGGTTTTGGCCATGATCCGGTCCACCAGAATGGCCTCGGCCCTGAATTTGTCGCGCCGATGCACCACGGTAACGTCGGACACGATGTTGGAAAGGTAAAGCGCTTCTTCCACGGCGGTGTTGCCACCGCCGACGACCGCGACTTTCTGCCCCTTGAAAAAGAACCCATCGCAGGTAGCGCAGCCGGAAACACCCTTGCCTTTGTAGGATTCTTCCGAGGGCAGACCCAGATATTTCGCCGATGCGCCGGTCGCGATGATCAGCGCATCGCTGGTGTATACGCCGGAATCCCCCGTCAGGCGGAAAGGTTTCTGTTTGAGCTCCGCCTTGTTAATGTGATCGAAAATGATTTCGGTTTTGAATCGCTCCGCATGTTTTTGCATCCGCTCCATCAGTCCCGGTCCTTGCAGGCCTTCGACATCGCCAGGCCAGTTGTCCACGTCCGTGGTCGTCATCAGTTGACCTCCCTGCTCCATGCCGGTGATGAGGACGGGAGCCAAATTGGCGCGCGCGGCGTAGATCGCCGCGGTATATCCAGCGGGTCCGGAGCCCAGAATCAGCAGCCGGCAATGTTTAACCTTGTCCATGATGAGGCGACTCCGTTGAGCGACAGGAACGTTTGATGGGCGATATTCTCGGAAGTTCTTCTCGCGGCGCACCCTGCGGCAACCGCCATCGTTGCGCCTATGTTACGCCATGATCATAAAGCCGGTAAAGAAAACCAGCGCACTGGGACGATCGTGACGGGTCCATTTCTCGGATAATCGATCCGCTGATCCAAGCTCGACAAATTCTTGTGTCGTCGACAACAATCGTCCTTGCCTTGCCCGCTCCGACACGATGGGAAATGATCCGAATGTCGAGGATTTGAAACCAAGCAGCGGATTGGTGATCCAGCGCCTGCCACAACCATTAATAATTGGCGCAAAGCCCTGAAAAATGGGAAAATCGCTCGTTCTTGACGACATGCTAAGGAAGGTTGTGACGCAGGCAATCCGGAAAAAGACCAGCCCTTCGCTGACACCGCGCATCATTCGCCTATTGCGAGAAGCGGCTTTGTATGTGCTCGGAGCTGTCGCCCTCTACATCCTGTTTTCGCTCTGGACCTATTCCCCCACGGATCCATCGTGGTCGCATCTCGGCTCCAGCGATTCGGTGTCGAATACCGGGGGTCCCGCGGGTGCCTGGTTCTCGGACCTGCTATTCAATCTGTTCGGCTATGTCGCCTACCTGTTTCCGCTGCTGATCGGATTCTCCGGCTTGCGCATATACTGGCACCGGAAAGATCCGACCTCGCCGGGGCTCAAGCAACGGCTTCTGTTGACGGGAAGTTTTATCGGCGCCCTGATCGGAGCCTGTGGACTTGCCAGCCTGCACTTCGTGCAGGGGAAAACCGGAATGCCGTTTGCCAGCGGCGGTTGGCTGGGTAATGCCGCGGGCTTCTGGCTGGCGTCAAAATTCAGTTTTACCGGCGCCTCGCTGTTCTTGCTCGCGCTGTTCCTCGCCAGCGTTACCGTATATACCGGTCTGTCCTGGTTGAAGCTCATGGACAATATCGGCCGCGGGTCCTTCCTCTTGGCTGACGGGATCTATCGTTCTTCCTCCACGCTGATCGACCGAATCATCGGTATGCGCGCGCGGCGCGAAAGGCGCGAGGTCGTCGAGGACGACCTCAGGGTTCTGGAAAGACACACTCCGCCGCGCATCGAGCCCGTAATCACCAAGCCTGTGCCCGGCCGTCGCCTGGAGAAGGAAAAGCAGGTGCCGTTGTTCGATCTGCCCGTAACGCCGGGGGAGTTGCCGCCGCTGTCTTTGCTCGATCCGCCGGAAAAAGACAAGGCGCCGCAATTCTCGAAGCAGTCTCTGGAGACGATGGCGCGATTGCTCGAGAAAAAACTGCTCGATTTCGACATTGAAGCGCAGGTCGTCGCAGTCCATCCGGGTCCGGTCATCACGCTGTTCGAGATTGAACCGGCCCCGGGGATCAAGGCCTCACAAATCACCAATCTGCAGCGCGATCTCGCGCGTTCGTTGTCCGTGGTCAGTCTGCGGGTCGTGGAAAATATCCCCGGCAAGACCTCCGTGGGCATCGAGATTCCCAACGAAGTGCGCGAGACCGTACGCCTGTCCGAGGTGCTGGCTTCGCAGGCCTACGAAGAATCCATGTCGCCGCTGTCGCTTGTGCTTGGCAAGGACATCAGCGGCAACCCGGTCGTGGTGGACATCGCCAAGATGCCGCATTTGCTTATCGCCGGCACGACGGGTTCCGGAAAATCGGTGTGCATCAACTCGCTGATTCTGAACCTGCTGTACAAATCCACTCCGAAAGATGTGCGCATGATCATGATCGATCCCAAGATGCTGGAACTGGCGGCGTATCAGGGGATTCCGCAATTGCTGGCCCCGGTGGTGACGGACATGAAGCAGGCGGCGAACGCCTTCAAGTGGTGCATTGCCGAAATGGAACGCCGCTACCGCCTGATGGCCGCACTGGGCGTGCGCAATTTGGCCGGGTATAACCGCAAAATCAAGGATGCGCAGGAAGCGGGTATTCCGATCACCGATCCGCTGGTTCAGCCGGGCGAGGCGGGAATCGAGCTCAATACGCTGCCGCTTATCGTCATCCTGGTGGACGAATTGGCCGATTTGATGATGGTGGTCGGGAAAAAGGTCGAAGAACTCATTACCCGTCTCGCGCAAAAGGCGCGCGCCGCCGGGCTGCATCTGGTGTTGGCGACGCAGCGCCCTTCGGTAGATGTCATCACGGGACTTATCAAGGCGAATATCCCCACGCGCGTCGCATTTCAGATGTCCTCGCGCGTGGACTCGCGAACCGTCCTCGACCAGATGGGCGCGGAACAACTGCTTGGGACCGGCGACATGCTGTTCCTGAATCCCGGACAGCCCCTGATGCGCGTGCACGGCGCCTATGTCGCCGACCAGGAAGTGATCAAGGTCACGAATTTCCTCAAGCAAGGCAGCACGCCGGTGTACGACGAGCAGATTCTGAATGGTGATGCCGGTGTCAACGATCAGGGGTTCCTCCATGACGAAGGCAGCGGTGGAGACGGTGGGGGGAACGGCGAGGCCGACCCCTTGTACGATGAAGCACTGAAGATCGTCACCGAAACCCGCCGCGCCTCCATCTCCGGCGTGCAACGCCGCTTGCGCATCGGATATAACCGTGCCGCCCGCCTGATCGAGGAAATGGAGCGCGCCGGCGTCGTGGGTCCGCTCCAGCCCAACGGCAGCCGAGAAGTTCTGGCCCCTCCGCCACCGCGAACCGGTTAAATGCTGCCGGCAGAATATTCTTCCCCCTGCGGGGGGCGATAAGCCAACCGATTCGGAACCGGTTTTTTCATGACCAAGACCCATCTCATGTTAGCGTTCCTGCTGGTGCTCGGCATCGCTCCTGTTTCCGAAGCCGGTAAGGCGAAAACCGGCACCGACAGCCTGCACCGTTTCTTCAAGGAAGTGCACAGCATCAGCGCGCGCTTCACCCAGGTGGTTATGGACGAATCGCGCCAACCGATCCAGGAATCGTCGGGCACTTTGTGGATCCAGCGACCCAACAAATTCCGCTGGGATTACGAATCGCCGTACAAGCAGGAAATCGTCGCGGATGGCAAACGCATCTGGGTGTACGATGCCGGACTACGGCAGGTGACCGTTCGGCCGTTGACGAATGGCCTGGCCGATACGCCGGCCATGCTGCTTGCCGGCAAGGGACGGCTGGAAGATAATTTCAGAATCAATCCGCTCGATGAAAAGGATGACCTCGAGTGGATGCTTCTGACACCCCGGCGCAAGGACAGCGGCTACCAGAATATCCGCATTGCATTTTTACAGGGCAAGTTACGTGTCATGGAGATGATTGACGGGCTCGGTCACACGACACGCATGACATTCGAAGCGGTAAAGGAAAATACCAAGATCGATCCGAATCGATTTGATTTCACGCCGCCTCCCGGCGTGGACGTAGTGGGCGGACAAGAGGCAAAAGCGCCTTGAGCACTCTTTCCATTCGGTATCATTAGCGTGGCGCTCACGGACATGCAGGATCTTTTCCCGGAAACGCAGATAAAGCCCTGGCAGCCGCTCGCGGACCGGATGCGGCCCCGGCGACTGGACGATTTTTTCGGTCAGGCGCATTTGCTGGCGCCGGGAAAGCCACTGCGTCAGGCGATCGAGGCGGGTATCCTCCATTCGATGATCTATTGGGGTCCTCCCGGGACCGGCAAGACCACGCTCGCGCGCCTGATCGCCCAGCGCACCGAATCGCGATTCATCGCCATCTCGGCTGTTTTCGCCGGGGTGAAGGAAATTCGCTCCGCCGTTGAAACCGCCAAGCAGGCCCAGGCGGAGGGACATCCGACCGTGTTGTTCGTCGATGAAGTGCATCGTTTCAACAAGGCCCAGCAGGACGGTTTTCTGCCCTATGTGGAAGACGGGACACTCACTTTTATCGGGGCCACGACGGAGAATCCCTCCTTTGAATTGAACAATGCCCTGCTTTCCCGCACGCGTGTTTACGTGCTCAAGGCCCTGACACCGGAAGAGATTCGGCGGGTTATCGACCGCGCGCTGACAGACGAGCAGGCGGGTCTGGGATCGCAGCATCTGGAAATGCCCCAGGAAGCGCGCGAACTGCTGGCGCGGGCCTCCGATGGCGATGCACGCCGGGCGTTGAACCTGCTTGAAATCGCCGCTGACCTCTCGGTGAAACAAAATGACAGGCAGGCGATCCCGGTGGATTTGATCAAGGAGGTGATTGCCGGGGGCGTGCGGCGTTTCGACAAGCAGGGCGAGGCGTTCTATGACCAGATCTCGGCATTGCACAAATCCGTGCGCGGTTCCGATCCGGATGCCTCTTTATACTGGTTTGCGCGCATGCTCGACGGTGGATGCGACCCGCTTTACATCGCGCGGCGCGTGGTGCGCATGGCCTCGGAAGATATCGGCAACGCCGATCCGCGCGCGCTACAATTGGCCTTGAATGCCTGGGATGTTCAGGAGCGCCTGGGCAGCCCAGAAGGCGAACTCGCCGTCGCTCAAGCCATTGTCTATCTTGCCTGTGCCCCCAAGAGCAACGCGGTATACACGGCTATGACGTCGGCGATGAAGGATGCCAGCGAGGGCGGATCGTTGGAAGTGCCGCTGCATTTGCGCAACGCGCCGACCCGGTTGATGAAAGAGCTCGGCTATGCCAAGGATTATCGTTACGCACACGACGAGGCGGAAGCTTATGCCGCCGGCGAGAACTATTTTCCGGAGGAACTGGGCAAGCGCCGGTATTATTTCCCCACCGACCAAGGACTGGAAGGTAAAATAGCCGATCGTTTGGCGCATTTGCGCGAGCTTGACCGCAAAGCCCGTGATATAAACTTAAAACCGGAGAAAGCAAATCCGGAAAAAATCCGAAAATGATTAAATGATTTATTATTATCCATGACGACGACAATAAAATACTCAATCTTTGTTTGCGCCATATGCTTTGCATCGGCGCCCGTCGTAGCCGGAGGGTTCGCCACACCGGCAAAATCTCCGCCGGCAGTGTCATCGTCCTTATCGCCATCGCCAACGACGAAGACACAGAAATCTGCAAACGTCGAGTTCGAAAAAGGCAACGCGGCTTTCCATGCCGATGACTATGCCAAGGCACGCCACTTATGGCTGCCGTTGGCGGAACAAGGACATACTCAGGCGCAATATGCCGTCGGGCGTTTGTACGAAAAGGGGAAAGGCGTTACACGGGATTTTGCGACAGCGGCCAAATGGTACCGGCTGGCCGCGGAAAAAGATCATGCCGACAGCCAGTACCGCCTCGCGGTCGGTTATGCGTATGGAATGGGGTTGACGAAAGACGAGTCCTTGGCATTGGCGTGGCTGCGCAAGGCGGCAAACAACGGACAGAAACGCGCACAGAAGACATTGGGACGGGCTTATGAAGAAGGCCGGCTGGGCCTGACCGCGGATCCCGATAAAGCGAAGTACTGGTATGACAAGGCCGATTCCGGCTCATGATGACACAAGAACATCCTTAACTATTGGCGAGGCGTCTTATTCCATTCAAGGACACTTTGCCGCCGGGGCACGTTGTCTCCCGGTCGGCGCGGGTCAGCATGAACTGACGTGCCGGCGCCGGCAGGTAGTTGCATCTGTCCTGCCGGCTGCCTACCATAAAAGTGTCAGGAGATGGCATTCCTCCTTTAACCGCCCAAGCGGCTGATGATGCCTACATGAACCGGCTCCCATCAACGTCTCGGTAGAGGAGGCATGCATGCACGCTGACGTAGCGCCGCTCGTTGTCGGCATTCTTATCTTTATTGCCAGTCTGATTTCCCTCAAGCTCGGTCTGTCGGTCGCCATTATCGAGATCACGCTCGGCGCGGTGGCGGGCAATCTGGGTTTGGAAGCGCAGCCGTGGATGAACTATCTCGCCACGTTCGGCGGCATTCTGCTGACGTTCCTGGCCGGCACGGAGATCGACACGCAGTTGATGCGCGCCAAGTTCAAGGAAAGCTTTCTGATCGGCGCCTTGTCTTTCCTGCTGCCATTCGCCGGCGTGGCGGCCTTTACTTATTACGTCAGCGGATGGGACCTGAATGCATCGCTGATAGCCGGCATCGCGCTGTCGACCACCTCGCTGGCGGTTGTCTACGCCGTGCTGGTCGAAACCGGCTTGAACAAGAGCGAACTGGGCAAGATCATCATGGCCTCCACGTTCATTACCGACATGGGCACGGCGCTGGCGTTGAGCATTATTTTCATCAAACCCACGCTTTACACCGCCGCTTTTCTGGCGGTGTCCGTGATCGTCATTGTGGGGGCGGTTGGCTTCTCGCACCGCGTGCTGGAACATCCCCGCCTCAGGAACAAGGTGATCGAACCCGAGATCAAGTACATCTTCGTGCTGCTGTTGATATTCATCTATTTTGCCAACTTGGGTGACGGGCATGCGGTGCTGCCGGCCTTCCTGCTGGGCCTGCTGATGTCCAAGCATTTCACCGAGTCTTCCACGACCAAGGAACTGCGCAATCGGCTGCGCACGGTCGCCTATGCGGTGATTACACCGCTGTTCTTTCTCGTCGGCGGTATCAAGATATCGTTTACCCTGATTGCGTCGGCGCTCGGGCTGTTTCTCGTGCTCTTTGCGCTCAAAATGCTGACCAAATTCATCGGGGTGTATTTCCTCGCCAAGCGCTATCTGCCGCAGGGTAGCATGTACACCACGCTGCTCATGAGCACGGGGCTGACCTTTGGCACCATCGCCAGCGTGTTCGGGTTCAACACCGGATACCTGAACCAGATCCAATACTCGGTGCTCGTGGGAGTCGTGATCGCCAGCGCCGTGATCCCGACTTTTGTCGCGCAACGCTGGTTCATGCCCGTCCACTCCGAGGATATCGTTGACGTGAATAACGGCCGCTGATCGCACGACATTCTTTCTGTGCATCGTGGTTTTGCGTACAATATTTGTTGGACAAGAATAAATCGCCATGCTCGACCCAAAACTGCTCCGGACCAACCTCGACGAGGTCGCGCGCCAGCTCGGCCGCCGTGGTTACCGGCTGGACACGCAAGCGCTGGCCGCGCTCGAGGAAAAGCGCAAGAAGGTGCAGGTGATCGCCCAGCAGTTTCAGAGCGAGCGCAATGCAAAATCCAAAATGATCGGTGCGGCCAAGTCCAGAGGAGAAGATGCCTCCCGCCTGATGCAGGAAGTGGCGAATATCGGCGCGGCGCTCATGCAGTCGGAGAACGAGCTTGTGCAGATACAGGATGACATCAGTGAAATCGCGCTGGGCATTCCGAATATTCCGCACGACAGCGTGCCGGATGGAAAGGACGAGAACGGCAACAAGGAAATCCGGCGCTGGGGCGAACCGCGTCTATTCGATTTCGCGCCGAAGGATCATGTCGATCTGGGCACGGCCTTGGGCATGATGGATTTCGACGCGGCCACCAAGATCGCCGGCGCGCGTTTCGTGGTCATGAGCGGCGCTCTGGCGCGCCTGCACCGCGCGCTCATCCAGTTCATGCTCGACTTGCACACGCGTGAGCATGGCTATACCGAGACCTACGTTCCTTATCTGGTCAATGCCGACAGCCTGCGCGGCACCGGCCAGTTGCCTAAATTCTCACATGACCTTTTCGTACTGCAAGGCGATCAACATTATTACCTCATCCCGACGGCTGAAGTTCCTGTGACCAATCTCGTTCGCGATACGATCGTCGAGGCGAATGAGATGCCGCTCAAGTTTGCTTGCCATACACCGTGCTTTCGCAGCGAGGCCGGTTCCTACGGCAAGGACACGCGCGGCATGATTCGGCAACACCAGTTCGAGAAAGTCGAGCTGGTTCAGGTTGTCCGTCCCCAGGATTCCTACGCGGCCCTGGAAGAAATGACCCGTCATGCGGAAAAAGTTCTGCAGGATCTCGAGTTGCCTTATCGCGTGATGGAATTGTGCACGGGCGATCTGGGATTCGCCGCCGCCAAGACCTACGACATCGAAGTCTGGCTGCCGGGACAAAACAGGTATCGGGAGATTTCCTCGTGCAGCAACTTCGAGGATTTTCAGGCGCGGCGGATGCTGGCTCGCTGGCGCAATCCCAATACCGGAAAGCCGGAGCTGGTGCACACGCTCAACGGTTCCGGGCTTGCCGTGGGCCGTACGCTGATCGCTATAATTGAGAATTATCAGGACCAGGATGGGGACGTCCGAATACCGGCGATCCTGAAGCCCTATTTTCCGGAAACAGATGTAATTTCGGCGTCCTCCCTACTATTATGATAGTAATTCTTCTCAATTACGGCGGGATGCGGCAGAGCGTTGCACGACGATGTCATTTAACAAAATAATTCGGTCAAGCCTGGTATTTATCCTATTCACCCTCAGTGCCCATGCTTACGCGCGCCAGCCGGATGAAAATATCCAGCATAAGAGCTCGGAGTATCTGATCGCGGCGAATCAGCCGGATTCAACAACAGCGATACCGTACTCCATACCGGCGGCCTTTGAAGCCGAAACGGGTAATGTCCCGCACCACCGGCCGTGGTACATCAAATTAATGCTTTATACCCTCTACTTTATCGTGGGGCTGATTGTCATCTACACCATCCGTCACTATTGGTTCACCTATAACCGGTTGTTTGGCGCGCAACGGCATCCCTATCTCGACGTAGATGCGGCCGATTGGCCAAGCGTGACGGTTTTAATCCCCGCGCATAATGAAGAAGCCGTTATCGCGCATAATCTCGACGCGCTGCTCGAGGTGGATTATCCGCCGGAGAAACTACGTCTTATACCTATTAACGACCGTTCCACGGACAGGACTAGGGAAATCATTGACGATTTCGTGCGTCGTTACCCGGGCCGGATTTTCCCGCTACACCGTCAAACGGGGAAACCCGGCAAGGCGGCCGCGCTCAAGGATGCCACGGAAAGTGTTACCAGCGAGATCGTGCTGGTATTCGATGCCGATTACATTCCGGGTAAAGGGCTGATCAAGCAATTGACCGCGCCCTTTTTCGATCCTGAAGTAGGCGCGGTCATGGGAAGGGTTGTTCCGCTCAATGTTGACCATAACCTGTTGACACGATTACTGGATCTTGAACGGTCGGGCGGTTATCAGGTTGATCAGCAGGCGCGCATGAACATGCATCTGGTACCGCAATACGGCGGAACGGTGGGCGGGGTGCGTATGCAGGCCCTGACCGCCGTCGGCGGATGGCGCGACGATACCCTCGCGGAGGACACGGACGTTACTTACCGGTTGCTGCTCGGTGGATGGAAAACGGTTTACCAGAACAGGTCTGAATGTTATGAGGAAGTCCCGGAAGACTGGCGTAGTCGTGTCCGTCAGGTAATGCGCTGGGCAAGCGGACACAATCAGGCGACCGCGCGTTACAGCCTGCCGCTGCTGTTTAACCGGCGTGCCAGCCTGCTTGAAAAGATCGACGGCCTGTTATTGCTGGGCGTTTACGCCATGTCTCCCGTTCTATTGATCGGCTGGATGCTCGCCATCATGCTTTTTTTTCTCGGTGAAAATACCCTGCATGGAATTATCGCGATTCTCTCTTTGACTTCTTATAGCGCTTTGGGCAACTTTGCCGCTTTCTTCGAGATCGGTGCAGCCGTACGTCTGGACGGCCATCGGAAAAGAATCTGTCTTTTGTCCTTTAATATTCTCGGATTCCTGGTGAGTCTCATATCCGTATCCCGCGCCACTTTTTCTCAGCTCCTTACCCGGCGAAATGATAATAAGCTGGTCTGGCACAAAACCGAACGGTTTCGAAGATCTCCGTGAGTGCTTCTTTGGCCTTTATTTTATTGCTGGCATCCACGCTTACTTTGCTACTGCTGCCGTTTCTGCCGGGGCTAATCGTGTTGTGGCGCAAACAGGACGCCACGCCCTTGCGTGTCGTGCGCAGCGACGATGTGGATCCGCGCTATTTCGCCCGGAGGTTTCGCGCCTACATCCGGACAAATCTGGAATCGTCGATGCACGGTTCCCGGAAAGCCGGCGATCGGCAAGAGGGACTGCTCGAGGGGCGGACACCGTATCTCCTCGTTACTGGCGAAAATAAACTCAAGCTTAGTGAACAGGAAGTTCAGGAGCGGGAGATAAGCAGAATGCTCGTATCAAATGCAGACCTGATCCTTCCCGACGATCTGATTTTCAGTCTCGAGCTATTCGCGGGACGAACGGTGCGGGGCGGCGAGCGCAATATCTATCGTGCGATACTGGCCGATGGCGATATCGTAATCGGCGCCGAAAGCATGCTGCTCCGCTGGATGCACGCGGCCGGAAATGTCAAGGTTGGACCCAACTCGTTGCTGCACGGGCGAGTGTCTTCCGATTCGACGGTCAGACTTGAATCGGGCTGTCGCTTCGAGCGGCTGCACGCGCCGCGAATCGAATTCGGAAAGCCGGAATCGTTCAGTTGGCCGGTTAAACGGCTCAACCCGCTCGAATCGCACGAGGTTCAGAATCTTGCTGACGTGACAGGCCGTCGCTGGCTTATCGATCATAAATCAGAATTACCATCCGGCCGTATCGTCAATGCCGACATGGTGTTCACGGGAGAAGCGTGGATTGGCGCAGGTACGCACATTTACGGCAGCGTGAAAGGACATAAAGATATTTTTCTTGGCGAGGGTGTTCGCATCATGGGCAGCGTGGTGAGTGTCCATGACATTTACGTCGGAGCGAGTTGCGAAATCCACGGGCCCGTCTTGTCGGAAAAAAGCGTCAATGTGGGGAGAGGCGCGATAATCGGCGATTCCCGCTCGCCAACGACTATCAGCGCCAAGAATATATACGTTTCCCTGGGCGCGGTGGCGCATGGAACGGTATGGACACGTTTAAATGGCATGGTCAATGGAGCTGCAAGCGCATGAGTTATCTTTGCTGCATAAGCCTGATGATGCTGACCTATGCCGGTATCGACGACAAGGCCGGCGAATTCGTTGCCAAGCGCTACCAGCAACCGGATGGTGCGATTACGGTCTATGTGGACGGCGATAATGTTGATCCCTATTTTTCCATCAAGGCACTGCTTGCTGCGCATGCCCACGGCCTTGATATAAGAAGGTCTGCCGAGGCATGGATTGAGTGGTTGATTCCCAAACAGTTATCGGACGGGCGATTCGAGCGATACTGTCGTCAACCGGGAGAGACTTGGCAAAGCTGCGCTCCCGCAGACGCCGATGATGCGTTACTCGCCCTGTGGTTGGAAATCCTGCACGCACTTTCGCCCGACAAGGGCCTTCCGACACGATGGCGGCAGAGCGCGACTCGGGCCGAGAAGCATCTTTCCACGCTGCTTGATCGAGAGCTTGGAGTGTATCGCGTGTCGCAAGAGCAACCAATCGCTCTGCTGATGGATAATGTTGAAGTCTATGCGGCACTCTCGGCCGTTGCCCGGCACCAAAAGCGCTTCGGCCTGCATGCAAAATCACGGAAGACGGCAGTCAAGGCCAAAAACCTCCGACGGGCCATCGATCGCGTATTCTGGCAATCAAATCTGCGTATGTATCGCGCCTCATTGCACGAAGAACCGGTAGACAGGTTTTATCCGGATATCGTGGCGCAAATTTATCCCTGGCTCGCCGGCATGAATACGCCCGCAGGGAACAAGCTGAAAGAATACATGCGCTGGCGTGAACAATATGCGCAAGACTGGCTCACGCTTGAACTGGATGAATTCCCATGGGGACTGGTCGCACTGGCGTCATTGAAATTCCACGACAGAGAGACGGCACTCAGATGGTATGAATCGGCTTCGCCGCTGCGTCACAGCCCTCGCTGGAATATTCTGGAAGAGGCGGCCTATCAAATCATCGCTTTCGATCTTTGCTGCAGGTCTGTCTCCTATTTCGGCGCCTACGTGTTGCGCGAAGAATCATAAGACATGAAAACATTCTCAGCTCGTACGCTTGGTCTCTACGCGGTACTTGTTACCGCTGTCCTGTTATCGCTGTTTGGTTTTCTGACCAGGGAATCGGAAACCGGCAGTAAAGTTGAAATCTTGTTATTGGTATCGGATTCGATACCGAAAGACGATCCGCGTGTCACCATCTGGCAAGACGCCGCTGCCGAAGAGGGGATGCTCCTCACTGTCATGCATGACAGCGAGTTTCTTCGCCCATGGATCGACCGTTCGGCATACGCCGGGATCATATTGCCGGATCACGTGCATACTGTCGTCAGCGAAATCCTGTATCACGAATTGCATGATTATGTCGAGCATGGCGGGAAACTGATGCTGGTTTACGATGCCGGCACCAAGTCCCAGAACAATACGTATTTTCCCGGGAAATCTATATTCTCCGGCATGGCCGGGATTGACTATGCGTTATATGACCGGTTACGCGATCAAACAATTGTCTTGGGCGCGATCCAGGGTACGAAAGAGAATTTGGACATGCTCCGGATCCCCCCGGGTAAATTCGTTCCATCATCGAAAATTCAGAATCCGCATCCCTTGCTCGCGGACAATAAGCCGGTAGTAGCCGGGAGATGGCAAACCATCACGGGGTATGAATATCAGGAGTTTCGTTATCCCGGGTTTGTCACGGGTAATGTATATAGCGGGGAAACGCTGCTGCTTTCTCCCGCAACCGGATTGGTCGCGGGCTATCGATCGTACGGGAAGGGCGGCACATTATTCGTGAATCTCCCCCTCGGTTATCTCAAGGGGCGAACGGATGGCATATTGCTGCACGGGTTTCTAAAGTATTTTGCCGTTAACGTGCTGAGCTTGCCGGTCTTGTCGTCGGTTCCGAATGGAACCGGCGGCTTGATTATGAACTGGCACGTCGATTCCAATGCCGCGCTGAAACCCATCCAGGACATAGAGGCGCTGGGCATTTATTCCCAGGGACCTTATTCCATTCATGTAACCGCCGGACCCGATGCGCGGAAATTCAACGACGGCCTGGGTCTCAACGTTCCCAAAAACCCGGCGTTCCAGAAGTGGTTGCAAAATGAAGTGAAGCGTGGAAATACCATCGGCAGCCACGGTGGATGGATTCATGATTATTTCGGACTAAATGTAAGCGAGGATAACCGGGAGGAATTTGAAAAATTTCTGGTATTGAACAAACAGACCCTTGAGGATGCCTCCGGCACAAAGATGCTGGAATACTCCGCGCCCCTGGGAAATCAGCCGGTATGGGTC
>Ga0209108_10001300_pt1 | contig 14468 bp, 13 predicted proteins | sample Rifsed10ft1_FD_184003 | JGI IMG/M metagenome (GOLD analysis project Ga0209108, IMG submission 184003) | Soil microbial communities from Rifle, Colorado, USA - sediment 10ft 1 (version 2) | ecosystem: Environmental > Terrestrial > Deep subsurface > Rock core/Sediment | place: Rifle, Colorado...
GAGATGCCGGCACTCTCCAGGCGCGACTCGAACGAGCCGCAACCGGCCTGGCCGCTCCGTGACGAGCATGTCGCCGTCCGGCAGGAACGCGATGCTCCACGGGCGCTCGAGCCCGCGCGCGAAAACCACGACGCGAATGTCTTGACCTTCGGCCGTGTGATAGACGACCGGCGCGTCCGGCAGCGGCGGCACCTGAATTCCGGTGGGTGCCACGGGCGTATTGTTGTTGAACGGCACGCTGCGTTGGGCGAATGCGATGCTGCTCGAGGTCAGCGCGGCGACGGTCACGCAAAACGACGCAATGGACTTGTAGGAGCGAGCTTCGCTCGCGATTGTTGTCATGGCGCACACCCTCGTAAAGAGATCGCGAGCAAAGCTCGCTCCTACGTAAGATTCTAGATTACTTCTATAAGCCATTGATAAATATTCTATTCTCTTGAGTGGCGCCGGCGCTAGAGGCCGAGTGCGTACAGCAGCGTGTCGTTGTACATGATCAAGCGGCCGAAAAAGATCACGCCGAACCACGTTACGAGCGAGACGGCCGCGACGATCTTGGCGCCCCGTGCCGCGTCGCCGCTCGGCTCCACGGACTCGACGCCGCGCGCAATGGGCGTCAAGTAAAAGGCGAGCAAATTGATGCCGGCGATGAGCACCAGGAGCATTTTGATCTGGAGAGACATATTCATGAGGTATTCGATGGGGCCGCCGACCGGGTTGCCGGCAACGAACATGAAGCCCGTCACGGCGTTCATGGCGAAGCCCGCGACGCCCCAGGGAATCAGCTTCTCGAGGCGCGCGATCGGTAAACCCTTGCCGACGCCGAGGATACGCAGGTCGACGAGACCGACAGTTCCGATCAACAACGACATGCCGACGAAATGGAGCATTTCGCACGCCGGCCATACCCAGTCGTTGTCGTTGACAAACACGACCAAGTTGGTTTTGGTGAGTAAGTCGGACAAGACTTCCATCGAGAGTGACTCGCTACAACCCCAACAAAGAGGCGACGAAGTACGGATAGGAGGTCAGGCGCCCCGAAATGATCGCCAACGCCCAGCAGACGATCGACAGCGTCGCGAAAAGCTTGGTGCGCGGCGGCAAAGAGCCGCTCTCGAGCACGACGCCATGGCTGAAGACATTGGTGCGCAGCAACTCGATGCTGACGACGCCGAGCAGCACGAATACGATCTTCGCGATGAACATGCTGTTGCCGATCATCTCGTTGGCCCGCGCCATGAACAACCCGACCCCGGAGATTGCGTTGATCGTGAAGCCCAGGTACATGAGCGGGAACAGCTTGATGAGCGGCGCGACCGGTATGCCGGGCGCGAACCCGAGCAGGCGCAATGAGATCGCGGTGTTGATGCCGACGACGATCGCGAGTCCCATCGCATGCAAGGACAGCACGGTCGTGTAAGCAAGGAGCGATGACGACTCGCGCACGAACGTCGCGATGGTTGTTCCTTCCAGCCACGTGAGCATTTCTGTCATCTTATTGGCACGTTAGAGCTGAACAGGGCCGCGAGTATATAGGCATTCGCGGCGCTTTGTCCCTACAACCAGCCCCGCCGTTTGAAGAACCACAGCGGCAAAGCGGCGGATACGACCAGCAGCACGAGTGCTGCGGGGTAACCGAGCAGCCAGTCGAGCTCCGGCATGTGCTCGAAATTCATGCCGTAGACGCTCGCAATCAGCGTCGGCGGTAGGAACACGACGGCGGCCACCGAAAAGATCTTGATGATGGCGTTTTGCTCGATATTGATCATGCCGAGCGTGGCGTTGAGCAGGAAGGCGTTCTTCTGCGAAAGAAAGTCGGCGTAATGGGTCAGAAATCGTCCATCGTGCACGAGCGACCCGAGCCGAGTGCGGACGGCGGGATCGTCCTCGCTTTTGGGCACGACTTGATCGAGAAACGCAAACAGGCGCTCGAAGGTCATCAGACTGTCGCGAATGTTCGAGAGAAGATCGCCCTTGCGGCCGATCCCTTCGAGCACCTTCTGAAAATCGCGGCTCTTTTTCGACGCTGTGACGGTCGGCTGAAACACGTTGCGGGAGATTCCGTCGATCTCCCGCGCCGCGCGCTCGAGAATGTCCGCGAGCCGCTCGACGACGGTTTCGAGGAGTCCCATGAGAATGCCGTGCGGGCTCGTGGTGCCGAGCGCGGATTTCTCGGCGCGCTGCGGAAAAACTTGGAAGGCGCGCGGATCGTCGTAGCGCACCGTGATGAGCCGCGGCCCCGCGACGACGAACGTGACGGGCGAGATGACGACATCGTCGCGGTCCGTATGCGCAAGCATCGTTGCGGTCATGAAAGCCGCCTCGTCCTCCAAGTAGAGCCGGCTCGATACCTCGATCTCCTCCATTTCCGCGCGCGTCGGGATGTTGATCTTAAGCTTCCCTTCTACGAATGATTCCTCCTCGGGCGTGGGACTCAAGAGGTCGATCCATGCCGCGGTTTCGAGACGCTCGGGGCCGTCCTCGATCGATCGGAGGCGGCCGTTCTCCGCCGCATAACTCTTGATCATGACCCTTCCTCGACCTCTTCGAAACAATGGTGCAAGCTTGCAACTCTCATGTCAGCAATACTGCACTACATCTACGATCCACTATGCGGCTGGTGCTACGGCGCCGAGCCGCTCGTCACGGCCGCCGCAAGCACCGCCGGCATCGAGCTGCGGCTGCACGCCGGCGGCCTGTGGCCGGAGCCGACGACGTTGCCCGATGGAACGCGCCGGTACATTCAACAGGCCGATGCGCGCATCGCGAGCATGAGCGGTCAGCCTTTCGGCCCCGCGTATCTTTCGGGCCTGCTGCTCGATCCGAACATGGTCCTCTACTCGCTGCCGCCGATCGCGGCGATTCTCGCGGCGCAGTCGATTGTGCCCGAAAAAGCGCTGCCGATGCTGCGTGCGATTCAACGCGCTCATTACGTCGAAGGCCGGCGTGTCGTCGAGCACACCGTGCTCTGCGACATCGCCGTCGAATGCGGTCTCGAGCGCAAGGAATTCGAAGCCGCCTTGCGCAAAGCGCCGGCCGAACGGCATATCGGAGAAACGCGGCAGTTGATGCATCGAGTGGGGTCCGGCGGGTTTCCGACTTTCGTGCTCGAAAAAGACGGCCGTCTCGGCGCTGTACCGCACCAGCGTTACGCGAGCGACGCTGCGGGTTTCGGACACTGGCTCGCGAGCGAGCTCAAGGCCGGGCCGCCGCTTCGGCGCGAAGCCTAAGCGCCGACGGCGCTCGACGCCCGGCTATCGGTCGCTCCACCATGCGACGAATTCGTCGAGCTCGATCGCCCCGTCCTTGTCGGTATCGATCGTCCGGAACCCTACGCGGGCCTCATCTTCCTCGACGTCGGCTTCGAGCTCCTCGAGCATACTCACGAACTCATCGAATTCGATCTTCCCGTCCTCGTTCGAATCGTTGTATTGGAAGCTCTCCTTGAGCTCGTCGAATTCCTCGGGGGTCACTGACATAAAAAGGTCCTCATTTTCGCCATGGCGGTGATTATCCGTAGGAACGACGTCCCACCGCAATTCGTGCCGGGTGTGAGCCTGCTGTTTGGCATCATGTACTTCGTGCAAAGCCTCGGCGACCCCTCGTCGGGGCTCATCGCGCAGCCCGTGCGCTCGCTGCTGCGGGCGGGCACCGAGTCGCCGGCCGCCATCGCCGGCTTCATGGCACTGGCCGCGATCCCCTGGTCGCTGAAACCCCTGCTGGCGCTCCTCTCGGACTTCGTGCCGCTCAAGGGGTCGCGGCGGCGGAGCTATCTGCTCATCGCGACCGGAGGCGCGTGCGCGGGGCTCCTGCTTCTCTATGCCCTGCCCGTCTCCGCCGAGCAACGCGCGCTCCTGCTCGCCCTCGTCTGGCTGCCCGGACTCGGCATCGCGTTCGGCGACGTCCTCGTGGACGCGCTCATGATCGAGATCGGCCAGCCGCGCGGTCTGACCGGAAGGCTGCAATCCGTGCAATGGTCCGCCGCCTCGTTGCGCAGCGCTCTGGGAGTGCCGGGTCTCGCACTGTTGTGCGTATTCGTGTTCTTCTGGGACTTCAACCCGCTCTGGGTTTCCGTGCTGTATCTCTACATGACCGATGCGCTCGGGTTCTCGGAGCAGGTCTACGGCAATGCGTACTCGCTCTTTTCGGCGGGCGCACTCGTCGCGAGCATCGCGTACGGATTTTATTGCCGTCGAGTGCGCGCCGGTCGCTTGATGCACGTCTGCATAGCGGCAGGCATCGCGGCCAACCTCGTCTACTGGTCGTTGCCCTCGATCATGGCTGCTTACGGGATCTCATTTGTCGCGGGGTCGGCGTACATGACCGGCTCGCTGATTCTTCTCGATCTCGCGGCGCGGCTCGTGCCGGTGCGCGTCGCGGCGACCGTCTTCGCGGTCATCATGGCGCTTGCAAATCTGGGATCCTCGGTGGCCGAGGCCGGCGGCGGATACCTTTTCGAGCTGCTCGGCGACCGCTTCGATACGGATGCGGCTTATCGGGCCATCGTCGCGCTCAGCGCTGCGATCGTCGCGGGCTGTTGGTGGCTATTGCCGCGCTTGCGACGCGCCGTGCCCGAGTGGTGGCACCGCCCCTCTTTGCCGGGCGACGCACCCCTCGTAGGAGCGTCCGCCGCCGCGATCGATCCTAAATCCTCCAGATGATCAAGGTGTAGCCTCACTCTCATAAGAAATTACTTTAACTCGGCGCCGCACTCCCCGCCCGGGCAGCGGTTGTTTTCCTGACAGTGAAACTCGTAGAGCCCCGTCTCGTCCCACTCGGGATGAAGCGTCATCTGCAGCTCTTCGGTCCAGGATTCCGTGAAGATCTTCGGGTCCTCGACGGTGAATTCATACGAGAGCGTGCTCGCATCGACGCGCGTCAGTCGTTCGATCGTCCGAAACGCGTCACTGTGCATACGGTACTCGTCGGGGTTCACATAGTAATGGTCGTCGAGCGTCCAGCGCTTGAAGTTGCGGCTGTCGATGACGAGCGTATCCCCTTCCCAGTATCCGACGGAATCGCCGTAGTACGTGGGCTCGATGCCCTCGCGGTACGCTCGTCCGTCGAGCGGAATGAGCCGCGTGGCACGCTCGAATTCCGTGACCATCACGAGCCAATCGTCGGTCTGCACGATCTGCACGGGATACGGCCCGAAAAACGCCGACGGGAAGCCCGACGGCATGCAGAACGCGCGCGGCTCATCGAGCTGCGGATCGCCCGTGCGCTCCTTGTAGAACAGCGCTTCGCCTCCCTCCACGAACGGAGGCATGCGTTCCTTCGTGAACGTCGTCGCGCCGCCGCCGCGAGGCTCGACGTGACGCGGCTGGGACCAGAAGCCGGAAAAATCCGGCCTACCGTTCGGCGTGCGCGGCGACTCGAAGCCCTGAGCGGCCGGGGCTTGAGCCCAACCCGACGACGACAGCACGAGCGCGGCCGCGCAAGCGCACACGGAGGATAGCAAGCGATTTTTCATCGGCAGCACCTCGAAGCTAACGGCCGCCCGACCGCGCCGTCGAGTCCTCGCTCGAAGCCGTGAATACGTTGCGGCCATCGGGCAACGTGACGCTTCCTCCGGACGCGTTGTTCGAGCCGTCGCGAGCCCTAAAACCCTCGACGTTGACGACGGAACCGATGCGCAGCACGTCTTTCGTGATTCCGCGACGCATGAGGACCCCGGGAGGGGCGGCGGAGAATCCCCACTCAGTGACGCCGCCGTCGGGCTCCGTGACCTCTACATAGAACCATATGTGCGGGTTCATCCACTCGACGCGGACGATCGTTCCCATCACGGCCACGGGTTTCGTCGCGTCGAACACCGCCGAAAACGAATGATGCGCGTAAGCAGGCGCCGTCGCCGCAGCGAGCAAGACCACCGACGGCAGACGCTTCCGCAACGCCCGTGCTCCACGTTAGATCGAACAAGGTTACCCTATCCGCCCGCCTCGTTTCGAGAGATGATGCGACGCATGCTCAATCTGCATTCCGTGGCACGCGCGTTCGTAGCGCTCGGCACGCTGCTCGCGGTCGCGGGCTGCGGCGTCGAATCCCCCGCGCCGACCTATCGATTGGAGCCGGTCGTGCCCGTCGGCTCGCCGTTCCACGGCGTCCACGGCCTGCGTTTCGACAGTGACGACAATCTTTACGCCGCGAGCGTCATCGGGCAGAGCCTGTTCACCGTCGATATCGAGTCGGGCGCCGTGAACCTCTTCGTCGGGCCGCGCGAGGGCATGGCCGACGACATCGCGATCGCCGCCGACGGCACGTTCGTCTGGACCGCGATCGAGGACGGCATCGTTTATGCGCGCGCGCCGGGCGGTCCCGTGCGCAAGCTGCTCGAAGGCTACAAGGGCGTCAACGCGGTTTCCTTCGGGCCCGACGGACGGCGCTTGTTTCTGACGCTCGTCTTCTATGGCGACGCGCTTTACGAGCTCGACCTCTACGGCGGCGCGGCGCCGCGCTTGATCGCCGAGGGCATCGGCGGCTTGAACGCATTCGGGGTGGCCGGCGACGGCATGATCTACGGACCGCTCGTGTTCGGCGGACGCGTCGTTCGCATCGATCCCGACACGGGCAGCATCGCGACGGTCTCGGACGACTTCGCGAGCCCGGGCGCCCTCAAGCTCGAGTCCGACGAGTCCGCCCTCGTGCTCGACGACGGCGCCGAGATCAAGCGCGTCAATCTTGCGACCGGCGAGACGACGCTGCTCGCAACGCTGCCTTCCGGCGGCGACAACCTCGCGATCGACTCGCAGGGCCGTGTTTACGTCTCGCTCTCCGAAACCAATGCGATCGTCGTGATAGATCCGCGCTCGGGCGACATGCGCTATGTCCTCGAGCCGGCACCGCTCAACTCGCCGGCTGGCTTCGCGGTGTCGTCGCAGGCGGGCCACGATACGCTTTTCGTCGGCGATCTCTTCGGCGGCATCAAGGTCATCGACGCCGCGACGGGCGGCATCGAGCACAAGGCCGTCGAGCTCTTTCAGCCCGTGCACATCGCCGTCACGGAAACTGCCGTTTACGCAGTCAGCCAGGTCTTCGGGACGATTCAACGCTTCGACAAAGCGACTTTCGAGGTGCTCGATACGTGGGAAGGGTTCAATGCGCCCGGCGACGTGCTCGCCGCGGCGAGCGGCGAGCTCATCGTCGCCGACACGGGCTCCGGCCGGGTGCTGCGGGTGACGGGCCCTGCCGAAAGAGATCGCGAGGCGCTCGCCGAGGATCTCGTAGCGCCCACCGGGCTCGCGTGGTCCGGCCCCGATGCGGTTTACGTCAGTGAGTCGACGGGCGGGCGCGTGCTCCGCATCGACCTCGAGAGCAATGCGATCGACGACGTCGCGACCGGCCTCGACCAGCCCGAAGGGCTTGCCGTTACCGACGAAGGTGCAATTCTGGTCGTCGAGGTCGGCGCCAAGACGCTGACGCGCATCGACCCTACCGACGGGTCGCGGACCGTGCTCGCGGGCGATCTCCCGGTCGGCTGGGCCAACGGACCGAGCCTTTATCGCGACGTCGAGATCGGCGCGTCCGGGATCTACCTGACCTCCGATGTCGACAACACGATCTACCGCCTTGACGAGAGTCCATGACGCGCTTCAGCGTGCCCAGAAGTTATCCACATACATCACGATCCCAAAGCGGATCGCTGATCAATACGGGATCGTGCCCGGCGATAAGGTCGAATTTGTTGCGTCGGGGGATGGCATTCGCCTAACGCCTGTGCGATCGCGCATCGCCGCACGCATCGCTCCAGAAGAAAGGGTGCGCCTGTTCGACGAGGCCACTGCGCGGCAACGCGCGCGCGAGCAACGAATGACGCTGCCGACGAATGCCCCGGCGCGCGACTGGAGCAGAGAAGATCTGTATACCCGTGGCAAGCCTCGTTGACACGAACGTCCTCGTTTATCGTTTCGATCCCCGCGATTCCGACAAACAGCGTGTGGCACGCGAGGTGCTGCGCGCGGGGCTCTCCGATGACACTCTCGTGCTCGCGCATCAGTGCATCGTCGAGTTCGTAGCCGCGGTCACTCGCCCTCTCGACGATCTCGGACGCAAGCCGCTGCTGCCGCTGGAGCTGGCACGGCTCGAAGCCGAGGACCTCATGGGGCAGTTCCGTGTAATCTATCCGACCAGGGAAGTCGTGCTGACCGCGCTGCGCGGGACCGCGATGTACGGGCTGTCTTGGTTCGACGCCCATCTGTGGGCGCACGCGGAAGTGCACGGGCTCGCTGAGATCCTTTCGGAGGATTTCGAGCACGGCCGCCACTACGGCACGGTGCGTGTCGTGGATCCTTTTCTTGCCGCCACAGACGGCGTGCACGAGCTCCCCGCGCTGTACACGGCTTGATCAGCTTGCAGCGGTCGGCGGCGGCGGATCAGATCGCAAGCCGGCCCGTGCTGTCCCCGATCGACTCGACCTCCGCGCCGGCCAGGTCGGCAAACGCGAGCAGCAGGTTCGCCGTGGGCTCTTTGTTCTCGACCGCGATGTGGCGATTACCCTTGAGACGGCCGTTGGCGCCGCCGGCCAAGAGCGCCGGCGGATTGTTGCGGTCGTGCTCGTTGCCGTTGCTCATGCCGCTGCCGAAGTAGATCACGGCGGAATCGAGCAGCGTGCCGTCGCCGTCGGGCGTCGAGCGAAGCTTCTCGATGAACTCTGCGAGCTTGACCATCTGGTATGTCGTGATCCTGGCATACCGCTCGATGCCTTCGGGCTTGTCCGCATGGTGCGAGACCGGATGATGTGGCTCCGATATGCCGATGTGCGCGTAGCTTCGGCTGCTGCCTTCGTGACCCAGCATGAACGTGAAGACGCGCGAGATATCGCCTTGGAACGCGAGATGCAGCAGGTCGTACGTGATCGTCAAATGATCGTCGAACGAATCGGGGATCCCGATCGGCGCCGCGGGCGCATCGGCGAGAGTATCGGCACGCGTCGCCATTTTCGCGAGCTGCTGCTCGACCCGGCGCACGTTCGTCAGATACTCGTCGAGGATCACGTTGTCGGCGGAGCCCAGCTTGCGGCGCAGATGCGCCGTCTCCTCGAGCACCGAGTCCAACATGCTCTGCTTCTGCTCGAGCCGCGCGAGCCGCTGTTCTGGCGTACCCGGATCGCCGAACATGCGCTCAAAGGTGACCTGCGGGTTGATGCCCATCGGCAATGGGCTCGTGTCGTCGCGCCAGGAAATCGTATTGAAGAACACGCAGGGGTAACCGTCGCAAGCGCCGGCCGACGTACCCATGTCTTCCGTTCCGAGCTCGAGCGAGCGCAACGGCGTATCTTCGGCGACCGCATCGGCGATGTATTGATCGATCGATTTTCTCGACTCGATGAGGTTGAAGCTGCCGTTCTTGCCGACCGGGCCGCGGCCGTTCAAGAACGCCGCGCTCGCACCCATGTGGACGCCGCCCATGTCCGGACCGCCCTCGGGGGCCTTCATGCGGCTGATCGTGACCAAGTGGTCCCGGAAAGGCTCGAGCGGCTTCATGATCGGCTGGAACTCGAAATCGCCGCCCGTGGTTTCGGGATGCCACAGCTGCGGGTACACGCCGTTCGGCATGTAAAGCGCGCCGAAGCGAAACGGCGATCTCGCGCTCGACTGTGCGAAGGCGGGTACCATCGCATCCAAGAAAGGCAAGGCCACCACGGTGCCCAACGCGCCGCGCAGGAACGTCCGGCGGTGCAAATGCTTTCTCGTAACGAACATGTGCTACTCCCTCGTGTGCGCGATGCTCTCGACGGCGCCCGGATCGGCAGGCTTGGTCCGCATCTGGAACGGTAAGCTGTCGACGATGCCAAGTATAATCGACTGGAGCGCATATTCCTCGTCGGCCGTATTCCGTAGAATCCTACGCACGACGGGCATGTCGGCCGGCTCGAGCCCCCGGCCGAGCGCGTAAATCAACAGTTTCTCGGTCACGGCGCCCGCGAACACCTCGGGCCGGGCGAGCAAGGCCTCGCGAAGCTCGACGGGCCCATCGACCAGCGTTCCGTCGACCAGGACCCCGGCCGCGTCGATCGGGAGCCGGTCACGAGTCTCGTCCTGCCACTGCCCGACGGCGTCGAAGTTCTCGAGCGCAAAGCCGATCGGGTCGATGTTGTCGTGGCACGACGCGCACTGCGGATTCGCGCGGTGCAGCTCGAGCTGCTCGCGAACCGTCGACGGCCGGTCCTTCGGCGCGCTGTCCTCGAGGGCCGGAACGACGGGCGGCGGTGGTGGCGGCGGACTGTTCAACAGATTCGCGAGCACGTACTTGCCGCGAATGATCGGCGACGTGCGGCTCGCGGCCGACGTCAGCGAAAGGATGCTGCCGTGACCTAAGAGACCGCGCCGGTTCGGGTCGGTGAGCTCGACGCGGCGGAAGCGTGAGCCGTAGACGCCCGGAATGCCGTAGTGCCGGGCGAGCCGCTCGTTGACGAACGTGTAGTCGGCGTCCAAAAGATCGAGCGTGCTGCGATTCTCTCTGAGCACGCTCGCAAACAAAAGCTCCGTCTCGCGGCGAAACGCCTTGCGGAGGTTGTCGTCGAAGTCCGGAAAGAGCAAAAGATCCGGCACGGCGCGCTGCTCGAGATTCCTAAGCTGCAACCACTGCCCAGTGAAGTTCGCGACCAAGGCGTCGGCACGCTCGTCGGCGGTCATGCGGCGCACTTGCGCTTCGAGCACGACGGGCTCGCGGAGCCGCCCATTCTCGGCGAGATCGAGCAACTCGTCGTCCGGAATGCTCGACCAGAGGAAAAACGACAACCGCGAGGCGAGATCGACATCGCTGATCGCGTGGACGCCACCCGCAGGCGTATCCGCGGGATCGAGCTCGGTGCGGAACAAGAACGAAGGGCTCACGAGAATGCGCGCAAGGCCGTCGCGAATGCCGCGGTCGAAATCGCCGCCGCTCGCGCGCGCATCGTTATAGAACGACAACGGCGCGGCGAGATCGTCGCCGTCGACGGGCCGCCGGAAGGCGCGTCGTGCGAGCGTTCCGAATATCGTCTCCGCGCACGCGGACTCCTCGGCCACGGACGTCGGACGGCAGACGAAAATGCGCTCGCGGCTCGGCGTGTCGCTCAAGCCTTTCACGTCGTACGGACCTTCGATAATGCCGAACTCGATCCTCGGCAATCCCGAGGGGTTATGCGCTTCGAGCGTCGAGCGCAACGAGGGTTGCCAAACGCTCTGCTCCACCGCCGGCATCTCGGCCCATGTGAAGCCGACCTCGTGCGGACCCGCGGTCACGGCGATCGGCGGCGAGGTCATACGCTCGTCGATGGCCACGCGCGAGACCAAGATGTTCTCTTTGCTCTCCTTATGATCTTCCGCGCCGCCGACCGAGGTCGAGAACACCTGCTCGCCGTCGAGCGTGATCACGAACTCGTGCGGCGTCTCGTGGCCTTCGACACCGTAATAGCCTTCGGCCACGGTGCGCAGCAGCCGCCCGGAGAGAACGTAATCGGCATCCGCCGGAAAGTAGTGGCGGACGACCGTGCCGCCGCGCGTGCCGAGCGGCAGCCCCCGCACGTGCTGGTCTTGGGTGGTTTCCGGACTGATCCTGTACGAGGCCGCCGTCGTGACCGCTGCTTGATCGCCCACCGCGAGAGCGCTGACGCGCTGCGCGACCGTGAGATACCGCTCGAGCAGCATCGGCGAGGTCGTGAGCGCGGCGGCAATATTGTCGAACCCGAAGTCGCCCCCGTCGCTCGGCAAGCGCTCTGTCATGTCGATATCGACCGCGAGCAGATCGCGGATCGCATTGGCGTACTCGGCGCGATTGAGCCGGTGCACCGGTTGCGCGCCGGCGTAAGGCTCTCTCGCGGCGGCCGCATCGAGCGTCGCCTCGAGCGCCGCGACGAACTCGTAGCGCATCTCCCGTTCGGGCTGCGGCTCGTCGCGCGGTGGCATCATGCCTAAGCGGAGCTTCCGAATCGCCTTCTCGAAGAGCTCCGCTTCGCCGCGCACGTTGGCGACCGTCAAACCCTCGAACGAGACGTCGCCCGTATATTCGGCGTCGTTGTGACATTCGATGCAATAGCGATCGAGCATGGCCCAGTGCTGCCGGAGAGCCGCGTCGGGCGACTGCGCCATCCAGGCATAGCCCGCGACGACCGCCGCCGCGCCCACACCCGCCGCAACGTAGACGGTGCGTTTCATTCAGACGCAGACGCGGCCGCGACGCTCGGCTCGGTGGGAACACCTTGGGCCTCCATGAGCTCGCGAAGCAAGGCCACGACCTCTTCCGGGGATGCGCGATTCTCGTCTTGCGGTGGTGCGCCCGCGATCGGCGGCCGCTCCGGCGGCGGGTTCTCGGCGAGATAAAGAGGCGTCCGGCCGTCCTTGTTCTTGATATCGAACGTGGCCCCGCCTTCGGCGAGCACGCGAATGAGGTCGAGCTTGCGTGCGAGCACGGCCTGGTGCAGCGGCGCTGTACCGTCAGCCGCGACGGCATCGGGGTTGGCGCCGGCTTCCAACAGCAACCGAACGGCGTCGGCCGGAGATCGATTCGACGGCTCCCGAAACGGCGGCGGGCCCTCGCGGAGGTTTCCCGGCCCACCCGACTGCGGCACGCCGCGGCCGCCGTTCATCGCCGCCATGAGCGCGGGGCGACCGACGTTCGCGTTTGCGCCGGGCCCGCCTCCCGCGGGCTTCGACGGCGACCATGCGAGATCGGCACCGTGTGCGATCAGCAACTCGAGCGCTTCGACATCGGCGGCGACGGCCGCGCGATAGAACGGCGTCGCATTCGCCGTCGTGTCGCAGCACATCGAGGCGGAGTGCATTTGCCCCTCGAAGACCTTGTTGGGATCGGCTCCGGCTTCGAGGAACAGCACGATGAGATCGAGCGCCGCGCGCTCGTTCAAGTGGTCCGCGCGCAGCTTCGAGCCGTCGTGCGCGAACCAGTCCGTCGTCGCATCGCGCATCTCGACCGCGTGATAGAGCGAACCGTCGTTCGCGTCGGCGCCGAGCGTCAGCAACGTCGCGGCGAGGTCGAAGCGATCGTTGACGATCGCGATCATCATGGCGGTTGCGCCGTCGCCGTTCGTGAGATTCAAATCGGCGCCGCCTTGGGCGAGCCGCCGCACGACGTCCTCGTGCCCGTTGCGTGTCGCATACATGAGTGCCGTGAAGCCGCCCGTCGGGAAATCGGCGTTGACGCTGCGCTCGGTCAGCGGATTCACGCGCGCCTTGAAATCGGGATCGGCGCCGGCATTGAGCAGCGCGTCGACGACCTCGGCGTGACCTTCGGCCGCCGCCCACATGAGCGCGCTCTGCTCCTGAAACGAGTCTCTGGCATCGTGGTCTGCGCCGCGCGCGAGCAAGAGAGCTACGGCGTCGACGCGCCCCGTGCGCGCCGCCGCCATGAGCGGCGTCTCCCCATCGCTATGCGCAAGCGTGGGATCGGCGCCCCCATCGAGCAGGGCTTGCATGACGGCCGTGTCACCCGTGCGGCTCGCTTGCAGCAACGGCGTCACGCCGTAGTCGTTCGCGGCATCCGCGTCGGCGCCTGCCGCGAGCAACGCCTGCACCATCTCGGGATCGGCGTGATACGCGGCCCACAATAGACCGGTCGATCCGTCGTTGGCTTGGGCGTTGACGTCCGCGCCCGCATCGATGAGCTCGCGCAGCGTCGCGAGATCGCCGGCGCGCGAGGCTTCCGCGACCGGACTCTCCGCGGCGCGTGCCGGACCTGCGAGATACAGCAACGAAGCCGCGAGTAGCGATAACCCAGTCAACCGCGTCGTCATTGCACGTCCGACCGGACTTTCCCCGATGCGCATTCGACTCTCCCCGTGTTAGGCCGCCATGACCATGCCGAAGCCTTCGATGCGAGCGTCGAGGCCGAGCATACGCGCGCAGTGCCACAAGCCGTGCGGCGTCGACGACACCACGGGCGCTCCCGTCGACGCCTCGAGCGGCACGATCAAATCGAGCGTGCGCAACGCGCCGCACGACATCACGAGGGCATCGGCCTTATTCGACCTCGAGTACGCATCGACGCCGAGCTCGTGCAAAATCTCTTGCGTCGCCGCGCCCTCGGGGATCCGCTCGTAGCCCAAACCCTTGGCCGAGACGACTTCGAAACCGTGCTCCTCGAGAAAGATCTGCAACCGCTGCGTGACGATGTCCGTATACGCGGTCGCGACGGCGACGCGGTGCGCGTTGATGTGCTCGAGCCCGTCGACGAGACCGTTGCTTTGCGTCGTCGCCGGCAGCCCGGTGTGCTCCGTTACGCGATCGGTCAACTCCTTGTTGAACGCGGCGCCCCGATAGAAGGTGATCGACGATCCAAAGACCGAGATGAGATTGGCCCCTTCACGGGCTAAGTCCGCCGCCCTCGGCAGCACGCGCGGAATGGCCTCTTCGTACCCGGCGATGGTCATGCCCGAAAATCCGAGCCCATTGCCGATAAATCGCACACCGCTCGGAAAGAGCCGCTCGGCGTCGGGCGGAATCGGATAATCGAGCGGCGGAAAAATCAAGCCGATC
>Ga0209108_10001306_pt1 | contig 14448 bp, 15 predicted proteins | sample Rifsed10ft1_FD_184003 | JGI IMG/M metagenome (GOLD analysis project Ga0209108, IMG submission 184003) | Soil microbial communities from Rifle, Colorado, USA - sediment 10ft 1 (version 2) | ecosystem: Environmental > Terrestrial > Deep subsurface > Rock core/Sediment | place: Rifle, Colorado...
AGACAGAGGAAGTCTGGTGCCGAGGTTCTTTTCGATGAGGGCAAAGAGCTGTGCGGCGAGCAAGGAATCTCCGCCCAAGTCAAAAAAGTTGTCCTGCACGCCGATGGGCCGAACCTCGAGGACTTCTTCCCACAGATTGGTCATCTGGCGTTCCAGGGGGTCGCGGGGGGCCACGAAGGTGGTGTCGAGGCTCGGGTGGCTTTTGTCGGGAGCGGGCAGCGCCTTGCGGTCCACTTTGTTGTTTGGCGTAAGCGGCAGCACATCCAGGAAGACGAAGAAGGATGGAATCATGTGCTGGGGCAAGGATTCCGCTACCCGCCGCCGGAGCGCGCTGACGGTTGGGGCCGGTTTCCCTGCGGCCACAAGATAGGCGACCAGACGCTGCTCGCCGCGGCGGTCTTCCTTGGCCACAACCACTGCCTCTTTGATCGCAGGATGAGACAGCAGTGCCATCTCCACTTCCGCCACTTCCACCGTGTGCCCGCGCACCTTTACGCGGAAGTCTTTTCGCCCGAGGTGTTCGAGGCAGCCATCCGCACACATCCGGCCGAGATCGCCGGTACGGTAGATGCGTTTGTTGCCGCCCTGTGGATCAGGGAGGAAGGCCGCTTGCGTCAATTCAGGTTTGCGCCAGTAGCCCGGCGAGAGGTAGTCACTCCGCACCGCAATTTCGCCTGCACTTCCTGCAGGAACCTGCCGCTCCTCTTCATCAAGCAGGAGAATCTCCATTCCTTCGATTGGATAGCCGATGGGCACGCGGTCTTTCGGAAGGGGAGTCTCCTGGCTCATGAAGTACTGGCGAATAATGCCGGTCTCAGTGGCGCCCAGGCCGTTCACCAACATGCACTCTGGACCGAAGTGTTTCCTAAACAATTCCACGTCGATCCTCGCCGCCTGTTCGCCCTCCAGCCGGACCATGCGTACGTTGGGGAACATCCGGTCTTCCCGTAGGAAGCTGCGGAAGATCGCTGGGACCGAGTGATAGATTGTGATCTCTTCTTGCAACAGGTACGCGGCCAGCTCGTCCGGCGTTTCCACACGAAGGTCGAATGGGAAACTGCACGCACCATTCAACAAGGCGCAGAACAGGCTCGACACTGAACCGCTGAAACTGCACGACTGCAGCAGTGTCAGCCGGTCGTCGGCCGAGACGGACAGGTTGTTTGTATACCGCTGGATATTGTGGAGGACGTTGCGGTGCGTATCCACCACACCCTTGGGCTGGCCGGTGGAACCCGACGTATAGAAAATGTAGGCGAGCGCATCGGGGCGTATGGGCAATCGCAGGTTTTCTGTGGGTATTTGGGACGACAGTTCCTCGACGGAGAGCACTTGGCATGATGCCCCGGCCAATTCCTTGGCCAGAGAAAGGTTGGAACTGTCGGTGGCGATCAGGGCGGCTTGAGAATCCTCCAACATGTGTCTAATTCTGATATGAGGATAGGCAGGGTCCAGTGGAACGTAAAACTTGTTCGCCTTCAGCGCACCCAGGATGGAGGCGACAAGAGGCGCGCCCTGCTCCAGCAACAGGGCCACAGGTTCCGATGCCTCCCCGCGGCGCTCCACCATCTTTCTTGCGATCCGGTTCGCGGATTCATTCAGTTGCGCGTAGGTCAATGCGTGGCGCCTGGTCTTGACCGCCGTGCGGCCCGGATGCTCGGTTACCTGATGCTCGAAGCGATTCGGAATGGATTGCTCGATCTCGGTCTTCTCAAAGCGGATGAACGTCTTCGTAGGATTTAGTTTGCCACGGTGCATCGCCAGCCCTTGCGAGGGAGACTCAATCGCTCCCGGTCGGTCTTTCCGTGCTCATTGGGAGCTTCTTCGCGCCAGTAGAAATCAGGTTAGTGTGGGATAACGCCATCATGCAACCAGAACTTTCGCAAGCTGAGCCGATGATTTATTGTGTTTGGCGACAGCTCCACTCGGTTCCGTGCGTTCTGAGCTGACTGTCTGGTTCCCCCGGCGCCGGCCGGCCGCCACTTGCGAGACTGTGGAGAATCAATCGTCTTATCGCTACTCCGCTGTAGAGAAGGGAATTACAAGCTATCTTCTGAGTTCTTGGAAGCCTAGGCCCTCTGCAGCAAACAAAATCCGGCTTACAGCCCGGTCCGCCAGCTTTTCTTGTAGCGCCGGCGTCTCGCCGGTCTTCACTCCCTGTAGCGGCCGGTTCATGCTGGTCACTCTGCGCTTCCCGACCTCTACCAATGGACGCGCACCTCATAGAATCCGGCTTACAATCCTGCCTGCCCTCACTTACTTCAACCCTGCAATTAATGGTCGTTGACGGCCTGCCCGCCTCCGCGTTGACTTGCACGCGGTCGCAGCCTAAGATACCCGCCCAAGCGCCGTTCCATCTCATGTTGGCCATGACCATCTCGTCGGATCGTCTCCTCCACAAGGCGGAACCTTGGATCTCTCCAGCCACGATGTGCTTTTAGTGGGCGGCGGTGGGGCCGGCCTTCGCGCCGCCATTGCCGTCGCCGAGACCAATCCCCGCCTCCGGGTCGCCGTGGTCTCCAAGGTCTATCCCATGCGCAGCCATACCGTCTCCGCCGAGGGCGGTGCCGCCGCCGTCATCAAGCCCGGCGACACCCTTGACGAACACGCCTACGACACCATCTCCGGCGGCGACTGGCTCTGCGACCAGGATGCCGTCGAGGCCTTCGTTCGCGAAGCGCCGCTCGAGATGCTGCGCCTCGAGCACTGGGGCTGTCCCTGGAGCCGCGAACCCGATGGCCACATCGCCGTGCGCGCCTTCGGCGGCATGAAGCGCATGCGCACCTGGTTTGCCGCAGACAAGACCGGCTTCCACATGCTCCACACGCTCTTCCAGACCACCCTGAAATACCCGGAGGTCACCCGCTACGACGAATGGTTTGTCACCCGCCTCCTGGTGGACGACGGGCGCGTCCAGGGTGTCGTCGCTATTGAGCTGATGTCCGGCAAAATCCAGGCCATCATCGCCAACGCGGTCATCCTCTGCACCGGTGGCTGCGGCCGCGTCTTCCCCTTCACCACCAACGCCAGCATCAAGACCGGCGACGGCATGGCCCTGGCCTACCGCGCCGGCGCTCCCCTCAAGGACATGGAGTTCATGCAATACCACCCCACCGGTCTCCCCTTCACCGGCATCCTCATCACCGAGGCCACCCGCGCCGAAGGCGGCTGGCTCCTCAATAAGGACGGCTATCGCTACCTCCAGGACTACAACCTGGGCAAGCCACAGCCCGGGCCCGTGCTTCGTTCCATGGAGCTCGGCCCACGCGACCGTCTCTCCCAGGCCTTTGTAAAAGAGGTCGAGAAGGGCCGCACCGTCAAAGGGCCTTACGGCGACGTCGTGCACCTCGACCTCCGCCACCTCGGCGAAAAACTCATCAACAGCAACCTTCCCTTTGTCCGCGAGCTCTGCCAGAAGTATGAGAACCTCGACCCGGTGAAAGACCTCATCCCCGTCCGCCCCGTCGTCCATTACATGATGGGCGGCGTGCACACAGACATCAACGGAGCCACCCCGCTCCTCGGCCTCTACGCCGCCGGTGAGACGGCCTGCGTCAGCATCAACGGCGCAAACCGCCTGGGCTCGAACTCCCTCCCGGAGTTGCTGGTCTTCGGTGCCCGCGCCGGGCAGGCCGCTGCGGAATTCGCCTCCACGCAGCCCGCCGCCCCTAGCGGCGCCGTCCTCGCTCAGGCCCTCAATGAAAAGCGAAGAATCGAGCAGCAGTTTCTCTCGAAGACAAACGGCACCGAGCGCCTGTCTGCCATCCGCGAAGAAATGCAGAACGCCATCGAGGCGGGCGCCGGCATCTTCCGCACCGCCGCCTCGCTCCAGGAGGCGGCGCAGAAGCTCCGGCAGCAGCAAGATCGCTATAAGCGCGTGTCGCTCGAGGACCGCAGCCGCACCTTCAATACGGAGTTGACCGCGGCGCTCGAACTGGGATTCATGCTCGATGTGGCCGAGGCCATTGTCCACAGCGCGCTCCACCGCACGGAATCGCGCGGCGCTCACCAGCGCACCGATTTCCCGAAACGTGACGACCAGAAATTCCTGGCCCATTCGCTCATCCACCGCCGGCCGGACGGCTCTGCGCGCGTGGACTATCGGCCCGTCACCATTACCCGCTGGCCCCCCGGCGAGCGCGTCTACGGCGACCAGGTCCGGAGCGCGGAGGCGCAGTAGCCGGATAACGGTCAAGCTGCTACTCTGCCAGGTACGGCGCAGGAGGAATCATGGCAACAAGCACGAAACAGGTCGCGCTGCGGATCATTCAGCAGATGCCTGAGGATGCTTCCCTGGAAGAGGTCATGTATGAACTGTACTTCCGCCAGCGCGTCGACCGCGGCCTGCGGGAGTTCGACGCCGGCAAGACGGTATCTCACCAAGCGGTGAAGCGGAGTCTGGTGAAGTGGCTGCAGTCCGCTGGACGATAAGTGCCCGCGAGGATTTGCGGGCCATCGTCGAGTACATCGGTCGAGACTCGCCCACGTATGCGGCGGCAACTGCCGCGCGTGTCGTGAGTGCTGTGGGAAAACTCCGACGGCATCCAGCGCTTGGCCGCGTGGTCCCCGAACTTGAAAACCCCACGATCCGCGAATTGATCGTGAGGAGTTACCGGGTCATCTACCAAATTCGTGGGCAGCAAGTGGGCGTCCTGGCTGTGGTTCACGGGAGTCGAGAGCTGCTCAGGAAGATCGTCAAGAAACCGTGGAGCTTTGAGTGAGCTGGCTTTCTGACCTGGGGCGGGGCATGAACGAGCCGGCTTGCGTGGGCCGCTGACGATCACGCCCTGGCCCCCGGCGAGCGCGTCTACGGCCAGCCCGCAGCGGAGGCCAAAGGCGCGTCGTGAGCGCCACGAGGGAAGGAGCCATGGCAGCGACCATTCAGTTGGAAGTCACGCGGTACTCACCGGAGCGCGATGCCGCCCCGGGCGTGCAGAGCTTTGAAGTGCCTTACCGCGAAGACTGGGTCGTCCTCGATGCCCTCAACTACATCAAGGACAAGCTCGACGGCTCCCTCACCTTCCGCTGGTCGTGTCGCATGGGCATTTGCGGAAGCTGCGGCATGATGGTCAACGGCGAGCCCAAGCTGACCTGCGCCACCTTTCTGGCTGACTACGCCAGGGAACCCGTCCGCGTCGAGCCGCTCAAGTATTTCCCCGTGGTGCGCGACCTGGTGATTGAAATGTCCGACTTCATGCGCAAGCTCGTGCGCGTCAAGCCCTGGATCATCCGCGAGCAAGAAAAGCCTCTCAGCGAGGGCGAATACCTCCAGACGCCGGACCAGTTGGACGCCTACAAACAGTTCAGTATGTGCATCAACTGCATGTTGTGCTACGCCGCCTGTCCCGTCTATGGCCTCGACCCCCTGTTTTCCGGCCCCGCCGCGATTGCCCTGGCCCAGCGATATAACCTCGATTCCCGCGACCAGGGTGCCGCCGAGCGCATGAAACTCCTTTCGCAGCATGAAGGCATCTGGGGCTGCACCTTCGTCGGCGAGTGCACCGAAGTCTGTCCCAAACACGTGGACCCGGCCGGCGCCATCCAGCAGTACAAGCTGACCGCCGCCAAAGAATGGTTTAAGTCCCTGCTCATGCCCTGGAGCGCCAAGTGACGCCGGACCCGACAGGCCGCGCTCCTTCCTACACCGATTTCCACCCCCGCTGGTATCGGGTGCGCGTCTCCACCTACTGGTGGCTCACCAAATGGTCGTACATGAAGTTCGTCCTGCGCGAGTTGTCCAGCATTTTTGTGGCCTGGTTCGTTGTCCTGACTCTCCTGCAGATCCGTTGCCTGTCGCAGGGCCCCGAAGCCTATGCCCGGTGGCAGGAGTGGATGCGCAACCCCTTCCTGATCGCCGGGAATGTGGTCACTCTCTTTTTTGTGCTCTGGCACACGGTCACCTGGTTCAACCTGGCGCCCCGCGCCATGGCCGTGCGCGTTGCTGGCAAGCGCGTGCCGGCTCTATTGATCGCGGCGGGCAACTATTTGGCTTGGGCGGTGGTTTCCGTGATCCTCGCCTGGATTATCTTGGGAGGTTAGATGGCCAGAAGGCTGGTGGAACCCTTTCTTTGGAGCCTGTTTAGCGTCGGCGGAGTCGTGGCCGCCTTCTTGATCCCCGTTCACCTCTTCCTGTTTGCCCTGGCCTTCCCGCTGGGCTGGATCGCTTCGCCTTCCCAGGAGGCTCTGCTGGCCCTGGCCCGGCATCCGCTTGTGCGCATCTATCTCTTTGTCCTGTGTTCGCTGCCGCTGTTTCACTGGGCCCACCGCTTCCGCTACACGCTTTACGACGGACTCCAGATCAAGCACCTGAACGAAGTCATCACCGCCTTCTGCTATGGCGGCGCAGTTTTGGGAACTATGGTCGCAGGCTATCTGCTTTGGAATCTCCGATGACGGGGGACCCCATGGAACATAAACTGAAACCCATCTCCAAGAGCGGCTTTCCCGCAGCAATTTCCAAGGCAGAATTGTACCGGTATTTGAACGAGCCGGAAGAGGCTGAGTCCATCTGCCGCGATGTCCTGGCCGCCGAACCCAACCACCAATTGGCTCGCCGCGTGCTCGGCCTGGCCATCACCGACCAGTTCACCGGTGGACCATCCGACCGCTACGCCGAAGCCGAGGGCATTTTCCACGGCCTCGCAGACCCCTACGAGCGCCTCTACTATGCCGGCCTGCTGCACGAACGCCGCGCCAAGGCCCAACTCCGCGCCGGTTTCCCGCCGCATACCCTGCTGGTTCTCTTCGAAAAGGCCTTGCACTGTTTTGCCGATGCCGAAACCATTCGCCCCGCCGGGAACGACGACTCCATCCTCCGCTGGAATCGCTGCGTGCGCCTCTTGCAGAGCGGTTTAGGTTCGCAGTGGGAGAAGGAAATCGAATCGTTTGAAGCGCAGGATAGTCCCCCTTCCTGAGTCCCCCAACTTGCTTCTCCTGTAGCGGCCATCTCCCTGCCGGCCACTTTGTGCTGGTCGGCCTCAGCCGCCGGACGCGCGCCGCACAGAATCCGGTTTACAGCCCTGCCCGCCGCTCTTCTTTTGTGCTGACCTGCCCCCCGAAAACTAGTCCAAGCAAAATGTAGCTCCTTGGGGCAAAAACACCAAGGAGGAGTGATGAAGAAGAGCCGGTTCAGCGAGGAGCAGATTGTCGGGGTGTTGAAAGAAGCCGAAGCGGGAGTACCGGCGGGAGAGATCTGCCGGCGGCTGGGGGTGAGCGGGGTCACCTTCTACCGCTGGAAGGCGAAGTACGGCGGGTTGGAGGTATCCGAGGCGAAGCGGCTGCGGGCGCGCCGTTCCTACGGATGGCCGGCAGCTGGCAAGTGAAGCAGGACCTCCAAGGCGTCTCCGGCGGCAGTTTCTCTATTCTCGGTTGGAGCCGGTTCACCACGGTTCAGGCAGTACAGCACCAGCTCCACCCGGCTGGAGATCCCGAGTTTTTCAAACACACGAAACAGGTAATTTTTCACCGTGTGCTCAGTTAGGCCCAGCGCGCCGGCAATCTCACGGTTGGACTGTCCATCGAGAACAAGTCGTACAACTGCCGCCTCGCTCTTTGTGATCAGGTTTTTGACGTCCGAGTGGACGTCCCGCCGTTCGGGTGACCTTGTAAAATCCTCCAACACATAGCGGAGCTCCCGGGTGTTGGCCCACACCTGGCCGCGCGAGAGCGCCACCACGCATTTGCACAGGGTTCGAAAAGGTTCGTCGTGGCAAAGCACACCGTCCGCACCGCGTCGAAACGCTTCCGTCACCAGCTCACGCTGAGGCGATTCCAGGAGCACTAACACGCGGGTCTGCGGACAAGAGGCTTTTACCTCGCGCAGGATGGCAAGCCCGCGCCTCGCTCCATCGCGAAGGTTTGCGCCCAGCAGCGTTACTTGGGGCTTCGCCTCGATGGCCTTCAAAACTCCCTGGGAATCCGATACACAGCCCACAACTTTGATCTCAGGGCGTTCACGCTGCAGCGAATTCGTCAGCAACTCGCAAAACAACGGGTTGGATTCAGCCACCAGCAGGCTAATCCGTTGGCGCATGGCTGGACCTCGGGTTCAGATATAGGCGGGGACAGTGCCCCAATTGTAAATCGATCCGATCCAAAACTCAATGGAGAAGATAGTCTCCTCTTTTCCTCTGGGCAGTGAAATAGTCGGAAAGTAAGGGATCGCTGAACTCCGCGGACTATAGCTACTAGTACTCGATTCGTACTGGAACCTCCGCAGAATTAGGAGCTAAGAGCCCACCGAGTCTCTGCTAAGTATCCTCCGCTCACCAACTTGCAGTACCCCTCCTCTTTGGCGCTCTGCCCGCTCCTGAAGTGTGAGTTCCGCTTTCGCCTTTTCCTTGCTGCCCCAAGTCTCTACTTTCCTTCGTGTTCTCCTTGGCTAAACGAAAGGCTCCCGCAAACCACACTTTCTGCTTCTCGCCAAATTTCCCCAATCGGGTTACAACCTTACTCACATGAACTTAGGGAATTCTGTAAGTTGGGTCAAGGAGACTCGGGGCCGTGTACAGCAATTAACTTCTTCGTGGAACGGTGTGAATGTGGAGCGAAGGCAGGCGGTCCGTTTTCCGTTGCACCTGGCCGTTGGGTTTTTTTGGAAGGATGAGCAGGGGGTTCGTCGGGGTGGTGATGGACGTAGCCGGGACTTAAGCACGCACGGCGTCTACGTTCGCTCCGGCGTGAGCCCCGAGGTGGGCGCGAACCTCGATCTGAGTATTCTGCTGCCGAAGCTGCCTCGGTCTGTGAGGGTCTTGGAAATGCAGGCAAAGGGTCGTGTCGTGCGCGTTGAGGGAACTCTCGGCTTTGCCGTAAAGGCGCACAAGCTGAAGCTGCATGAGGCCGAAGACATTTTCTACGGGGTGCGATCCACTGAAAACCCGCCCCCTGTGAATCGGAATGATGACGACGAGGACCGTGATGACGGCTATGTATGAGCGCATGACCGCGTGAATCCACCGGTTTGCAGTTCACCGCCATGCAGTTCGTGGTGGGTCTGCTGAGACGTTCGGTTTGAAGGTATGGGCCAGCGTCAAGAGTTATCCTCATCCCCGCGGGTAACTGTGATGATTCCGAGACAGCGAGTCCTGGTCTCGAAAACCTTGTGTGCCGCTTCGAGCGAGCGGTTGAACCTGTCAGTCCCAGATATTGGGGGTGAAAGGGCGGTAGCCTGTGCGCGTCGATTTTCGGCAAGCGGGGATGGATCCTTAGCGACTCCCGCTACTTGCTTGCCATCGGTAAAGGAAACACATCAACGGGAAGGCATCGCTGAGGCAGGAGGTTAGGTTCCTTGGAAAGCGATTTCAATTTGCCAGAAGCTGGAGAGAACGCTGGGTCCTTGGGGATGCCGTGGTTTGCTATTCGGGTGAAATCCAATTTCGAGAAGTGTGTCTCAGAGGCTCTTCGCGGCAAGGGCTTTGAAGAATTCCTGCCTCTTTATCGGAGTCGGCGTCGCTGGTCGGATCGCTTCAAGGTCGTGGATCTTCCGCTTTTTCCCGGCTATTTGTTTTGTCGGCTCGACCCGAGTCACAGGCTGCGCGTTGCCACCACGCCTGGCTTCTTATACATCGTCGGAATCGGGAACACGCCCGCGCCAGTGGACGAGGATGAAATCGCAGCTATCCAGTCCGTCGTTCGCTCTGGACTCTCCGCCGAGCCCTGCCCGTTTCTGGCCGTCGGCCAGAAGGTCCGGCTCGACTACGGACCCTTGTATGGCCTCGAAGGAGTCCTGGTTCGAGTGGATGGTCGAAACCGAATCGCTGTGTCTGTGACGCTGTTGCACCGGTCAGTATCCGTCGAAGTGGATCGTGACTGGGTGCGTCCGGTCGGCACTATTCTGGCTCAACCTTGTCTCCGCGCCACCTAAATCACTTCCGTTCGCCCGGCCTCTGCAGAATCTTCGGGATCCGTAGGAGGTCCCTTATGAGAACACGACTTCAACTTATCTCTATCTTGGCTAGCTTGGTGTTTCTGGCTGCCGCCCCGGGGCCCTCGCGGGCCCAGGATCGCGACCCGCAGCTGCAACCCACTCCAGCCGCTGCGGTCGCGAGTCAGAACGGCCTGCCAAGCGGCGACGTGGTCGGCGACCGTCCCGTGCTCAAGAAACGGAACCCGCGCTACCCGCTGCGCAGTGGCGACGTTCTGGACATCGCTTTCTCGTTTACTCCAGAATTCAACCAATCCGTTGTCATCCAGCCGGATGGGTATATCTCCCTGCGGGAACTTGGTGATATCCACGTCCAGGGACTCACCCTGCCCGAGGTGATGGAGACAATTCGGGTCGCCTACTCCAGGATCCTGCACGACCCCGCTGTCTCGATCTTTCTCAAAGATTTCGAAAAGCCGTACTTCATCGCCGCGGGGTGGTTGAAGAGCCCAGGCAAGTACGAGCTGCGCGGCGACACCACGGTGGCGGAAGCCGTCTCGATTGCCGGCGGATTCACGGAATCATCGAAACATTCCGAGGTCTACGTTTTCCGCCGCTCGGGTGACGGAGACAATTGGGTTGCGATTTCAAGGCTTAACATGAAACGCATGCTGAAAAACGCCGATCTAACCGAAGATACGCACTTACAACCAGGAGACCTCGTCTACGTGCCTCAGAACACCCTCTCGAAGATTAAGGACCTGGTCATTCCCAAAATTACCGTGGGAGCGCGGGCTCCTTTCTAGACTGGCTCAGCCGCTTGCGCCGGATCCTCGCATGAACTGGTCACCTGGCCGCTAACATTATGTTTCTGGATTATTATGGATTGCCGGACCAGCCCTTTGGGGCCACTCCAGACCCGCGCTTCCTCTATTTCAGCCGCACGCATCGCGAGGCGCAGGCCTCCTTGTGGTATGGCATTCACTCGCGCCGGGGATTTGTGGCACTGGTCGCAACGCCCGGCATGGGCAAGACCACTCTGCTCTTGCAGCTTCTCGAGCGCTTGCGCAGCTCAGCCCGCACTGCTTTCTTGTTTCAGACCCAATGCGACTCCCGCCAGTTTCTGCGTTATTTGCTGGGGGACCTGGGACTGGACAGCAGGGAACAGGATCCGGTCCGCATGCACGAGCAGTTGAATGAGCTCCTTCTTCGGGAAGCCGCGGCCAACCGGCGCGTTGTGGTGATCATCGACGAAGCCCAAAACCTGGACGAAAGCGTGCTGGAAACCGTGCGCCTGCTTTCGGACTTCGAGACGCCCCGCGAGAAGCTGATGCAGATCGTCTTGGCCGGCCAGCCCGACTTGGCTGCCAAGCTGGCCAACCCTAGCTTGGCCCAGTTGCGTCAACGCATCGGAGTCCTGTGCCGCTTGGATCCTTTGTCGCCAACTGAGACCGCCCTCTACATTCAACACCGGCTGCAAGTGGCCGGGAACCGGAATGGACTGATTTTTACCTCCGCCGCTCTCGAGAGTATTGCCGAGCGGAGCCAGGGGATTCCTCGGAACATTAACACCATTTGCTTCAATGCCCTGTCGCTCGGTTGTGCCCTGAGGCGCAAAATCATTGATCCCAAACTCCTCCAGGAAGTCTTTGCGGACTTATCCTTTGACTCTCTCCTCCCGGCGTCGCCCACCGCCTCGCCCCTCGTGGCTCCTCATGCGCTCCCAGCTCGAGCGCTGACCCCGACGCCTGCTCCGGCCCCAACTCCGGCGGCGCCTCGATCCTCATTTCTTTTTTCTCGACTCTGGCCACGTGACCGGTTCACCCGGGCCCTGCTCCAAGCCGTTTTGGTGGCTGTCCTGTTTGTGATGGCCGTTGTGGCCTCCGTTCTTTACATCGAGAGAACTCGGCTTGGGAGACTGCTGCAAGCCACTCCTCCGATGGGTGAAGGAGCGACCGTTGCCACCGTACCTGCTGCTCCGGGGCATGTCGCTAGCTCGATCTCCCCAACTCCATTGCCCGGCACTCAGCCCGCGGCACTACCGAATCAGGATTCTCCTCAGCTCCCCACCCATATCGTCGGGCCGAATGACTCGCTGGGAGATATCAGCGTCCGCTATCTGGGCAAGTTTGATGGCAGGCTTCTCCAAGAGATCCTTGCGCTGAACGACGACGTAAAGAACCCCGACCACATCGAGGTGGGTCAGCGCATCCGTCTTCCGCTGGCCGACTCCAACCCCGGCAGCGAACGCTCCGCAGCGAATGTGGAGCGCAACTCGGGCAAGCCACCAAGGAAAGAACCATGAGCAGAAACTTTGAGTTGCTTCAGCAAGTCGGGAAGGAGGGGGGGTTGTTTCAGACCCCTAACCCTCCCAAGGTACAATCCGACGAGGTCGCCTCGCACCGAGAGCCCGCCGATGATCGGCCCCCAATCGAGGGAACGGCGCGCGCGAAACGCGGAGCGGACCCCATGCTAAGCTTCACCCGGCAACGGGAAGAAATGGCTCGCGCGGAAAACCATCGCGCAACCCTGAATCTCGAGGCCATGGTCCGGGCAGAAGAACTGAAGCTGGTCCAACGCTTGTTGGTGGTGCCGGCTTCCGGTGCGGGCCGACTTGTGATGTTCAGCGGCGTGGCCGACGACCTGGGATGCGCCTTGATCTGTGCGCGCTCCGCAGAGATTCTCGCCGGTCAGACTAAGGCGTCGGTCTGCCTGGTGGACGCAAACCTCGGCTCGCCTTCCCTCCACCAGCTCTTCCACGTCGAGAACCGCAACGGTCTTGCCGATGCCATTCGCTCCCAGTCCCGCCTCCGCGACTGCGCCCAGCGCCTCCCACACGAGAACCTCTGGCTCATTCCCGCGGGGTCTTTGACCGCCAGTGACAACGGCTTCCTCGTCTCCGCGGCTTTGCGCTCTGCCCTCCAGGACTTGCGGGAAGGCTTCGAGCACGTCCTGATCTGCGCGCCCGCCGTCAGCCGAAATCCAGACTCCCTCCTGATTGGCCAGCTCATGGATGGGGTCTTTCTCGTGTTGGAAGCCGATTCCACGCGGCGGGAGGTGGCAAGGAAAGTCAAGGAGGACCTCGAAGCAGCGAATGCCCGCTTGCTGGGGGTTGTCTTGAACAACCGCAAGTTCCCCGTTCCGGAATCAATCTACCGCCGGTTGTAGCCCGCGAAGCTCGTTTCATTTGCAGACGGCCGTTATCGGTTTCATCGGAACGCAGATCCCTCGCGCCCAGCCCATGACACAGTTCAAAATCATGACCGTTTTCGGTACCCGCCCCGAAGCCGTCAAAATGGCTCCGGTGGTTGCCGAGCTTCGCAAGCGCCCCAGCGAGTTCCGCACCTGTGTCGTGGTGACCGCGCAGCACCGCTCCATGCTCGATCAGGTGCTCGACATCTTCCAGATTCAGCCGGACTATGATCTCGACATTATGCGGCCGAAGCAGTCACTGGCCGCGATCACCGTGCGCGCCCTCACCGGCCTGGACCGCATCTTGCGCCGGGAGAAGCCCGATCTTGTCCTCGTTCAGGGAGACACCACAACATCTTTCGTTGGAGCTCTGGCTGCCTTCTATCGCAAGATTCCGGTCGGCCATGTCGAGGCTGGCCTGCGCACTCATGACAAGTACAATCCATTTCCTGAAGAGATCAACCGTTGTCTGGTGGATACCTTCGCCGATCTGTGCTTCGCGCCCACTCTGACCGCCCGCAACGCGCTGTTATCCGCTGGCACACCCGAATCGCGCATCTTCGTCACTGGCAACACGGTCATCGATGCCTTGAAGGCCGCGGTCCACAAAGCCTGCGGCTTCGCGCAACCCGCTTTGCGACAACTCCGATTCGGCCCGCCCCGCCGAACCCTGCTGGTCACGGCTCATCGTCGCGAAAGCTTCGGTCCGCCGATGGCGGCCATTTGTCGGGCCATGCGTGCGTTGCTGACCTCGCGGCCAGACCTTCAGGTCGTCTTCCCCGTGCACCTCAACCCAAACGTGCGCAGTACGGTTTCGTCCCTACTTGGCGACGTCGAACGCGCCTGGCTGACCGATCCCCTGGATTACCTGGATTTTGTTCAACTCATGCAAGCAGCGGATCTGATCCTGACGGATTCGGGCGGTGTCCAGGAGGAGGCCCCTGCGCTGGGCAAGCCCGTGCTCGTTTGCCGGGAAACCACCGAGCGGCCCGAGGCCGTTGCGGCGGGCACCTCGCGGCTCGTGGGCACCGATTCCCGCGATATCGTGGCAGCCGTTTCGCGCTTGCTGGACGATCCCGTCGAGTATTCCCGCATGGCCCACGCGGCCAATCCCTACGGCGACGGCCACGCCGCCGAGCGCGTGGTGGGTTGTCTCCGCTATTTTCTTGGACTGACGCCGGCGCAGCCCGCACCCTTCCAATCCAGCTTGGGCCCGCTCGCCCCGGCGTGGCAGGACGTGCCACCCGTGGTCCCTGTCAACGGTGCCAACGGACGGGGCGCAGCTCTTGCCTCTGATCCCTCCCAACCGGAGGAGAGTTCCATTCCGGGGTTGCCTTGAGCCTTTGTTGGAAGACAGCAGACCGACGCGAAACCCAAGCTCTTCGATGCCGCTG
>Ga0209108_10001308_pt1 | contig 14433 bp, 17 predicted proteins | sample Rifsed10ft1_FD_184003 | JGI IMG/M metagenome (GOLD analysis project Ga0209108, IMG submission 184003) | Soil microbial communities from Rifle, Colorado, USA - sediment 10ft 1 (version 2) | ecosystem: Environmental > Terrestrial > Deep subsurface > Rock core/Sediment | place: Rifle, Colorado...
TCATCCTGTCAATCCTGAAAAATCCTGTTAATCCTGTGAAATGATTCTTGTAAGGTGGTGCAAAATGTTCCGGATATCGCAATACATGCAGGAGGTCAAAAACCCGACACCGCTCGGGCCGAAGCATTATCCCCCAGGGCCGGTCGTGATCTGGAACCTGATCCGGCGCTGCAACCTGACCTGCAAGCACTGTTATTCGATCTCGGCCGACACCGATTTCCCGGGCGAGCTTTCGACCGAGGAGGTTTACCGGGTCATGGACGACCTCAAGCGTTTCCACGTACCGGTGCTGATCCTGTCGGGTGGCGAGCCGCTCATGCGGCGCGACATCTTCGACGTATCGCGCCGCGCCAAGGAAATGGGTTTCTATGTCGGTCTGTCCACCAACGGCACGCTGATCGACGAATCCAGCATCGGGCGCGTCGCCGAAATCGGTTACGACTACGTCGGCATCAGCATTGACGGGATCAAACCAACCCACGACCGTTTCCGCCGCCGCGCAGGGGCCTACGACGCCTCGATGAACGCCATCCGCCTGTGTCGTGATCGGGGAATAAAGGTCGGCATGCGTTTTACCATGACCCAGGACAACGCCCGCGAGCTTCCCGAATTGCTCGATCTCATGGAGCAGGAATGCGTCGACAAGTTTTATTTGTCGCATCTCAACTATGCCGGTCGCGGCAACATCAACCGCAAGGTCGACGTGATTTTGAAAACCACGCGCTGGGCCATGGACCTGCTATTCGATCGTTGCTGGGATTACACACAGCGCGGTCGGCACAAGGAATTCGTCACCGGGAATAACGATGCCGACGGCGTTTATCTGCTGTTCTGGGTGCGCCGGAATTTCCCGCAGCTCGAAGATCACCTGCGCGCCAAGCTGGCGCAGTGGGGCGGCAACTCCTCGGGCGTGAACATCGCCAATATCGACAACCTCGGCAATGTTCATCCCGACACTTTCTGGTGGCACTATTCACTCGGGAATGTGAATGACCGGCCGTTTTCGCAGATCTGGCAGGATGTTTCCGACCCGCTCATGGCCGGGCTCAAGGCCAGTCCGCGCGCGCTCAAGGGCCGCTGCGGCGCGTGTCAATACTTCGATATCTGCGGCGGCAACACGCGCGTGCGCGCGCATCAGTTAACCGGCGACCCCTGGGCCGAAGACCCGGCGTGCTATCTCAGCGATGAGGAAATCGGCGTGGAAGGTATTGGCGAGCGGTTGCAGAACCGGCCGTACACGCGCCAGAGTGGCGCGTGAGGTTTCTGGTTTCAGGTTTCAAGTTAAACTGCCTGAATACTCGATGCTTCAGCGAACTTGAAACTTGTAACTTGTAATTTGACATTACGCGCAATGCTCGCGTTCATAGCGGCGTTGTTCCCGGCGATATTGTCTGCGTCGGGCGAAGTCACCGCCTCAGAACTTTACGCCGAGCATTGCGCGGTTTGCCACGGCGCCGATCGTTTCGGCCGGATGGGCCCGGCATTGTTGCCCGAGAATCTGGGAAGGCTGAAGCGCGAGGAAGCGCAAAACGTCATCCGGGACGGACGCGCGCTGACGCAGATGCCGCCTTACCGCAATATACTTTCAGATGAGCAGATCACGGCACTGGCGGATTTCATCTACACGCCACCGGCGCAGGCGCCGCGCTGGGAACTGGCGGACATGCGCGCCTCGCAGGTCATCCATAACACCCCCGGGAGCCTGCCGGACAAGCCGGTTTTCAAGGCCGATCTGCTCAATCTTTTCATCGTGGTCGAGCTAGGTGACCATCACGCAACCCTGCTCGACGGCGACCGCTTCGAGCCGATCCTGCGTTTCCCGACACGTTTCGCCCTGCACGGCGGGCCGAAGTTCTCGCCCGACGGGCGCTTCGTCTATTTCGGCTCGCGCGACGGCTGGGTGAGCAAGTTCGATATTTATAATTTGAAATATGTTGCCGAGATCCGCGCCGGCATCAACATGCGCAACATCGCCGTCTCCGGCGACGGCCGCTTCGTGATCGCGGGTAATTACCTGCCGCATACCCTGGTGCTGCTGGATGCCGTGGACCTGACGCCGCTCAAGATCATTCCGGTGCGGGACGACGCCGGCAAAAGCTCGCGCGTGAGTGCGGTTTACGATGCCGCGCCGCGCAAGAGTTTCATTGCCGCGCTCAAGGACATCCCCGAGGTGTGGGAAATTCCCTACGACGACAAGGCCGAGCCGGTTTATCCGGGGTTGGTGCACGACTACCGCATGGGCGAGGCGCTCATTGCGGATGAGCCGTTTGACTCGGGCCATCCTGGCCCTCGCCCTACGGGCGCGCTAAAGCGCGTCCAATCTTGTTCCCTACAAGATTGTCCGGTGCGCCGCATCCGCCTTGATGATTATCTCGATGACTTTTTCTTCGACCAGCCGTATGAGCATCTGATCGGCGCCGCGCGCAACGGCAAGAATGGCCAGGTGGTGAGCCTGATCGTGGGCCGCAAGATCGCCGACGTGGATTTGCCCGGCCTGCCGCACCTGGGATCGGGCATTACCTGGGACTGGCGCGGCACGCCGGTGCTGGCCACGCCCAACCTCAAGGAAGGCACCATCACCGTCATCGACATGAAGACCTGGAAGACCATCAGGAACATCAAGACCCTCGGCCCCGGTTTTTTCATGCGTTCCCACGAAAACACGCCGTATGCCTGGACCGATTCCTTCTTCAGCCCGAACAAGGATGCGCTGGAAATTATCGACAAGAACAAACTCGAAATCGTCAGGACGCTCCGGCCCGCGCCGGGCAAGACCGCGGCGCACACCGAGTTCACGCGCGACGGCAAATACGCGCTGGTAAGTATCTGGGAAATGGACGGCGCTCTGGTGGTGTACGACGCCGCGACCTTCAAGGAAGTGAAACGCCTGCCGATGAAAAAACCCTCTGGCAAGTACAACGTCTACAACAAGATCACCCGCTCAGCGGGTACCAGCCATTGATCCGGATCTGCTTCGCTATGGAATCGGATAACATGGCGGTCTCAACCCTGCTTTATCGCCTTGAATTATCGGTGCGCGAAACCGGCCTCACCAAGTTTCAGACCGGTACGGCCGCGGGTGCGGCGCCGTAACGTCACCAAGGTTATGCCCACTTTTTAAAAGCAGGGTATACTCAGGCGGCTCGTTAACCTGCCAAAAACGTACATGCGGCATTGGGTGTGGGTGGTGATCGCGGCGTTGTTACCGGTGCCCGTGTGGGCCAATCCGTTTGTATCCTTGCCGGTAATGCCGTCGGGTGAAGTGTCCGTCGCCGGGAAATCCATTACCGTTCTGGATGACGGCGATTATGTTCTGCCGCTTTTCTCCCCGGATTCGCGCCATCTGGCTTTTTCCCGTGTTATTCACGAAGGCACGGTCGAGCTGAACGAAATTCTGGTGCTCGACCTGAAAACCCTCAAGGTCAAGACACTGCTCGATTCGCGGTCATCACGCGAATTCGCCGTGTACAAAAGTTTTGTATCCGGCTTTGTCTGGACAAGCGCCACGACGTTGAAGGCGAGCATTTCAGACGGTGATGTCAACGGCGTTGATCTGTTGTTTGACGCGGTGGCCGGAAGCCTGATCGAGAAAAAACCCATTTCCTTCGACGACGAGACCGCTCGAAAAAAAGCGGCATCCGCTCCCGACTTGGCGGCGGCATTTCCCGCTATCCCGCCTCTCGTGTTGGAAAACGCGCTATTTAACGGATACAAAATCGGCGAGATGAAATTCATCGTGCAGAAAAATTACTGGCAACAGGACAACCATGTCTGGTATCTCGATGCTGAGCGTAAGGCAACGGTCAAACTGGTTGAAATCCCGGACGCGTGGATTTACAGCCTGCGCGGGGCATTTGCCCTGGACAAGGACTTTGTCCTGTTCATGGCCTACCAGCGTGAAGCCTATCTTGTGCGCTACCGTGACGGTCGTCTCGACCTGCTTTACCGTTTCCCCGTGAAATATTATCAGCAGACGGCGATGCGGGTGGAGTACGCGACTGGCAATCAGGTGGCCTTCCAGATCAGCACCGGCCCGAGTTATGAAAGACGGGAGAATTATTTTTTTGTTTACGACCGGAAGGGGCTGAAGAAGGTCAGGGACATCGTCCCGTTTTACGATCTCGACGCTAATAATTCCGGAAAACTGTTAGGCGTCTCGTCCTGGAATGGCGACAAGCGTAATCTCGTGGTCAAGGAACTTAAACTTTCCCGCTGACCGGAATAGAATCGCCGATCTTCGCTGGTCGACGGCAATATAAGGCGATAAACTTTCCGCTTCCTGCGCGCCGATCCGAAATCCGATAATTCCTTCATGAAGAAATATTTTGTCATTTCCGCTTTGGGAAAAGATCGCCCCGGTATCGTCAACGAGCTGTCCAAGTCGATTCTCGACTGCGGTTGCAACATCGAAAACAGCCGGATGATGGTATTAGGCGGCGAGTTTTCCCTGATCCTGATGGTTTCAGGACACTGGGGCGCGATTACGCGGCTCGAACGCCAACTCCCGGTGGTGGAAAAAAATCTGGAATTGACCGTTCATGCCCGGCACACGGAACCACGGGCCGGCACGCAGGACATGATGCCGTATACGGTCGATGTCGTGGCCATGGACCATCCGGGCATTGTTCACGACGTCGCTGAATTTTTCGCCAGCCGTGGAATCAACATCGAGGAGATGAGCACCTGGACATATCCCGCGGCGCATACCGGGACACCGATGTTTTCACTCAACTTGATTGTGAGCATCCCGTCCGCGGTTCACATCGGACGGTTGCGCGACGAATTCACCGGTTTTTGCGATAACCGCAATCTCGATGCGCTGATGGAACCAGCGCGGAACTGAAGGACCGGAAACCAGAAAGCGGTTCACGCCAGGGAAGCGGACGGTCTTAGATATGGCAGGTCGCGAGGCCGTGTTTCTCCAGGTAGCGCTGGTGATATTCCTCGGCCTTGTAAAACGGCGGAGCCGGCGCAATTTCGGTCACGATCGGGCGGCGGAACTTGCCGGATTTATCCAGTTTTTCTTTCGCGGCGCGCGCGGCCGCTTCCTGCGCCGGTGAGTGATAGAAAATCACCGAGCGGTATTGCGACCCGACATCCGGACCCTGCCGGTTGCGCGTCGTGGGATCGTGATTCTGCCAAAACACTTCCAGCAGCTGCTCATAGGACACCTTGGCGGGGTCGAAGGTTACCTCTACCAGTTCCGCATGGCCGGTGGTGTCAGTGCACACTTCTTGATACGTCGGATTTTCTTTTTTGCCGCCGCCGTAACCGACCGTCGTGGAGATAACGCCGGGTATGTTACGGAACGCCGCTTCCACCCCCCAGAAACAACCGGCGCCGAATGTGGCTGTATCCATATGGGTCACCTCTGTCTGCCGTGATGTATCCTACTGACCGACTAAACCCGGTAATGTTCACGCGGGAGCATTGAAGAGCGCAACCAGTTTCTCAACCAGCCGCGGTTTTCCGAAAACCGAGCCATAAACCTTACCGAGTTTGGGGACATCCATTTCCCGCACGGTTACAAACTTTCCCCCGGCTTCCTCGATCAGAATTCGGGTGGCGGCAAAATCCCACACCGGATTACCGTAGTCGATGGTGGCGTCCGCGGCACCGATCGCCGCGCAGGCGTGAGTAAAGCAGGTACGGTAAATCCGGTGGTTGGGGTGCGCCCGGGTTACGGCGTCGAACAGGCGCCCCTCGTCGGCGTGCTTGATGAAATTCGCGCGCGCCGGAATCATCACGCGCTCGCTTCCATCCATGGCGGCAGGCTCGATGTCAACAAGACGAATGCGCTCGGTGTTCTTGTAGGTACCCAAACCGAACGCAGCGCTCACGCGCAGATCGAGCACCGGATGATCGATGACGCCCACGACCGGCGCGCCGCGGTAGTACAGACCGAGCATGGTGCCGAAGGTGGGCAGGCGGTGCACGAAATCCTCCGTGCCATCGATCGGATCCATAATCCATTGAAACGGCGCCTGCGGTTTCGTCGGCGGGTATTCCTCGCCGATGATCCCGTGATCCGGGAAATGTTGCTGTATCAGGGCGCGCAATTGTTCCTCCACCCGCAGGTCCACGCTGGTGACGAAACTCTTGTCCGGTTTGCGCCTGACTTCGAATCCGGAAACCAGCGCCGCCTGAATGGCGGCGCGCGACGCCGATGTGCATTCCAGCGCCCGGGAATAAAACTGCTCGATGTCCTGCGCGCGGATTTCGTTGCGGATGTCCACGGGGTTATTTCTTCACCCAGTCTTTTCCGGCTTTCCGGTATTGTTGCTTCACCGCCGCCCAGGCCACCCTGTGCGCGAGGGCTTCCCGATCCTCGCTCCGGGCGTATTCTTCCCAGGCGTTATTGAACGCCGCCAGATAAATTTCCTGGGCGTGGGCCGGCAGGTGACTACGCACCGGGTCCGGCAGATCGGCTGTGGCCGCATAGGGCATGCAAACTTCCCCGGGTTTCTCTGGGTCGAGGATTCATTGTCGCCGTAGGAACGCCGGGGGTCCAGTTCGAACCCGGATCTGTGTTGCACACTCGGGGCTTAGACCAGCAATCGCCGGCGCGTCAGGCGCACGGCAATGAAATAACCCGCGGCGCCATAAGCCACGAGCACCGCCAGATGCAACGGAACGTTTCCGAGCGGCAATCCCGCCACCAGCGGCCGGATCAACTCCACGGCATGCGCCAGGGGGAGGATCTGCACGATGATTTGCAGCGCTTCGGGTAAGGAGGTGACCGGATAAAAAACTCCGGAGAGAATGAACATCGGCGTCAGCACCAGCGTGACGTAATAGTTGAAGAAATCATATCCCGGCGCGAACGCGGTCATGACGAGCCCCATCCCCGAGAAACACAGTCCGACCAGGAACAGCACCAGCGGCACCCACAGCGCGTACCAGGTGTGCACCGCGCCCAGCAGCGCGGCGACAATCAGGATCGCCGTGCCACTGACGACGCACTTGGTTGCGCACCACAGCATCTCGCCCGCGAGGATGTCCTGCACCTCGAGCGGCGTGGTGAGGATCGCCTCATAGGTCTTTTGCGGGATCATGCGCGTGTACACCGAGAACATCGCCTCGAAGCTCGCCGTGTTCATCGCCGACGAGGCCAGGATGCCCGAGGCGAGGAACGTGAGATAGGGCATGTGCATCATCTCGCCGATGAACAATCCGAGACCGTAGCCGAGCCCGAGCAGGTACAGGAACGGTTCGCCGAAATTGATGAAGATACTGGGCAGCATGAGCTTGCGCCACACCAGCGTGTTGCGCCGCCACACGGCGAGCGCGGCACCCTGAAAGCGTGGAAGAAAAAGATTCCCCATGATCAGTCCCGCAATTCCCGCCCGGTGAGTTTCAGGAATACGTCTTCCAGATTCGACGGCCGGTGTAAAAAAGTGAGCCCCACCATGTCTTCGAGACGCTTGACCACCGCGCGGGCGTCGCGCGTGTAGTAATAATAAGTATCCCCTACAACCTCGAAGCGCCCTTCGCCGGAGGAGGCGAGCACCTGGCGCGCGAGCTGCTCCTCACCGCGCACCTCGATCACCTCGGGTTCCGCGTGTTTTTTGATCAGCGCCGCCGGCGCGCCCTGTTCCAGTATCCGTCCCTGGTCCATGATCACGAGCTCATCGCACAGCCGCTCGGCCTCTTCCATATAGTGCGTGGTGAGCAACAGCGTTTTGCCGGCCTGGCGCAGGTCACGCAGCCGCCCCCAGATCATGTGCCGCACCTGCGGATCGAGCCCGGTGGTCGGCTCGTCCAGCACCACCAGCTCGGGATCGTTGATGAGCGCCCGCGCGATCGTCAGCCGCCGTTTCATGCCGCCCGAAAGCGTCGCAATGCGCGCATCCGCCCGTTCCGTGAGGCCGACGAATGCGAGCAGCTCGGCGATGCGGGTTGCGAGCGTGGCCAACCGGATGCCGAAATAGCGGCCGTAGACGCGCAGGTTTTCCGCGACGGTGAAATCGGGGTCGAGGTTGTCGGCCTGCGGCACCACCCCGGTGCGCGCGCGCACCGCGCGCCCCGCCTGCGGGATCGGCAATCCGAAGACGCGGATCTCGCCGCCGCTCACCGGCGACTGGCCGAGCAGCAGCCGCAGTGTCGTGGTCTTGCCCGCGCCGTTCGGACCGAGCAGGCCGAAGCAGCGCCCGGCCGACACGTTCAGATCGATCCCGCGCACGACCTCCCGGCCGTTGTATTGTTTGCGCAGACCTGTGATTTGCACGACGGAAGACATGGGGCGTACTTTACCGGCTCGCCCGGTGGCGCGGCTAGCACGCCTTGTGCGGTGCAGCTCCGTTAGTCACTCCCGGGAAGGCCGCGCCACTGATCCGGGCGTCCGTTCCACTGGTCCGTGCCGCCTTGGCAAGCCGGACCCCTGGATCCTAGCCTTGGATGATGAGACTGGGGGTGGACGCCATCCGGCCCCGCGGGCAGAGACGCCGGAGACATGTCTAAGAAACGAATTTCCAAGATCCGCTCCCATCGCCGCACCTCGATGCTGTCACGCAGGTGGCGAAACCTGCGTTTTCACTGGTACGCGACTCGCAAGGCCCCACTGATCTTCGTCATCGTGATTGGCCTGGTCGTGGCCACGTTCGGTTTTCTCATGTACTCGGTTTTCACCACGCAAGACGATATGCGGAACCTGACTTGTCTCGCGTTCAACGTGTACTACGAAGCGCGCGGCGAACCGCCAGCCGGTCAATTCGCGGTGGCCGAGGTCACCATGAACCGCGTGGCTTCGGGCCGTTACCCCGATACGGTCTGCGGCGTGGTGCATCAGAAGAGCTGGGACTCGCTCCGCCAGCGCTACGTGAGCGCCTTCTCGTGGAACGAGCTGGACGAACGACCGTCGCTCGAAGACGAGACCTACCGAAACGCCTGGAAAGTCGCGGAAGCGGTTTACCACGGGCGACATGCACCGTCGGTCGCGGGCGCGCTGCATTACCATTCCGTGTACATCAAGCCCAGCTGGGCCCGTGGCCGCAAGCCCGTCGCGCGGATCGGCAAACACCTCTTTTACTGATAGCGCTCCGCGCGCCTCCCTAGCGCAATCGAAACCCGAAAACGCGGATCTCGCCGCCGCTCACCGGCGATTGCCCGAGCAGCCGCCGCAGCTCGGAGGCCCAATGAAACAACGTCATCTGCTTAAAGGCTTGGCGGCCACGCCGTGGCCGGGCGTGTCCAGGCGCAGGGCGGCAGAACGGTTCTGGTTGACGGTCGAGTTGTTGCCGTAAGGTTGGCTGCGCACGCAGATCGGTAGGCGAGGTCTGCGCCCTCAGAGATCGAGCGCCGACTTCAGCGCCCGGCCTGCCGCCTTCCGGTCTTTTTCCGAAAGTTTGCCGCGTTTGGCGATGATGAAGCGGTGGTCAAGGGTAAAGAGCTTCATGCGTACGACGGAGGGCGCCGGCAGACCGGCGGCATTGAGATCGGAAATGGGCACGTCGAGCGGCCACGGTGGATTTTGTGCACTCGTGATCATGGCCATGACGCTGTGCCCGGCCTTGCGGCCGAAAGCGGCATGGCTCGACAGCACCAGGGCCGGCCGGCGTTTTACCTGTGCTTTGTCCGTGAAGGGAAACGGGACGGTGACCACTTCGAAGCGGTCATAGTCCACGGTAGGCCTCTTCGTCTTCCTTGGAGAGCCACTCGGTCAGCGTGCCCTCGAGGGATTTGACGTAGTCTTTGTCGATCGCTGTGGCGCGCCGCACTATGACTACGTCGTTCTCGATCTCGAATACCACTGCATCGCCGGGTTTGAGGCCCAGCTTACGGCGGATCGCGAGCGGAATCGTCGTTTGGAACTTGCTGGTGAGCTTGGAAAGCTGCTGCATGGGGTAACACTCTCATTACGGTAATGAAGTAATACCGTAATACTATCAGACTCTATCGAGGAGGCAAGGGGAATTACCAAAAATGAAAAATTGGTGGCAAATTGGTAGTTCAAAAACTCAGCCACTTGGCTGATGCAGGCGGTAGGAGCAATCGGGTGAACACCGCCTCGGTAATCCGGTCATAAGGCGTACCAGAAACCCGCGGGGCCATTGGCAGGCTCTGCAATCGGAGGTCCAATGAAACGACGAAATCTTCTGAAAGGCTTGGCGGCCGTGCCCCTGTTGGTCGCGCCGGTATGGCGCGCATGGGCGGGCGCCCCGTCGCGCGGTTCGGCCGGCGTGGAGGCCCTGCAGATAAGCTGGAAGGATTTTCTCGCGCAGGGCGCCGACGTGGCGTTGACGACGGAGCCGCTCAAACGCTCGAAAGATGAGTGGAAGAAAATCCTCACGCCGGCGCAATACCGCGTGCTGCGTGAAGAAGATACCGAGCGCGCCGGCAGCAGCCCCTTAAACGGTGAAAAACGGCCAGGCGTTTACGTTTGCGCCGGCTGCAGCCTGCCGCTGTTTACATCGGCGATGAAATACGACAGCGGGACCGGCTGGCCGAGCTTTTTTACCGTCATCCCCGGCCACCTCGCCACGAAGAAGGACTACTACCTGGTATTTCCGCGGACCGAGTACCACTGCGTGCGCTGTGGCGGTCATCACGGGCATGTGTTCGATGACGGACCGCCACCCACGGGTCAGCGCTGGTGCAATAACGGGTTAGCGCTGCGGTTCATCCCGAAGGCCGGCAAAGCCTGAACTTTCCTGAATGACTGGGAGCTGAGCGCGGCATAAGCATCGATTCCCTTCCGCGATAGAAATCGGTTTAGTTCATCGTACTGAAGCGCATGCGACGGCTTCAAGCAGCCGCTGGCGCGAGTGATTTCCATGACTGAGGTAGCGCGGAGCAATATGTCCCGATTACAAGACAGGGTCGTGATCATCACCGGGGCGGTCGGCAATCTTGGCCGCGCCGTCGCGGAGCGCGTCCAGGCGCAGGGCGGCGGGATGGTGCTGGTTGACCGGTCGGGCGATAGACTGGCTGAGACTTACAGCGACATCAAGAAATCCCCACAGCATTGGCTGGCGCCGGGTATCGACATGACCGATTCGAACGCGGTGAACGCCATGGTGGCCGAGGCGCACCAGCGCTTCGGAAGGATCGACGGCTTGGTGAACACCGTGGGTGGATTTCGCGGCGGCAAACCGGTGCACGAGACCGATCTCGCGGAATGGGATTTCCTGTACGACATCAATGTCCGCACGGCGCTGAACGCCTGCCGCGCCGTGATTCCGTACATGCTCAAAGCGCAAAGCGGGCGCATCGTCAACGTCGCCAGCCGCAATGCCTTTCAGGGCAGCCCCCATTACGCCGCCTACAGCGCCGCGAAGACAGCGGTGTTGCGGCTCACCGAAAGCCTGGCGGGAGAGCTCAAGACGCGCGGGATCAACGTCAATTGCATCGTGCCGGGAACCATCGACACGCCGCAGAACCGCGCGGCCATGCCCAAGGCGGATTTCTCCACCTGGGTCGCGCCTGGCGACCTCGCGCACGTGGTCGTGTTTCTGTTGTCGGACGAAGCGCGTTCGGTCACCGGTGCGGCCGTGCCGGTGTATGGCCGCAGTTGAACCGCCCCGGTAATGGCGGTTTATCTCGAGAGGCAAATCGGCGCGTAACGGGCGGACTTATGATGTTTGCCGGCCAACCATCGCTGACAGCATACCGATGGAACCGTGCTCGATCCCGTCGACGGGAAATGAAATTGTTTCGTCCGGTTGTTGCAACGCGATAATATACAGCAGCGGAAGGTAATGATCGGGCGTGGGCACGCTCAGGCGGGCTTCCTCGCCCAGCCTGTCATACTCGATCAGCGGTTCGTGATGCCGCGCGGCGAGATGGCCGCGCACCATGTCATTGAAGCGAATCGCCCAATCGTAAGGCTTTGAACCCACCGTCCATTGAATCAAGCCCAGGTTGTGCACCACGTTGCCGCTGCCGATGATCAGCACGCCAGCGTCGCGCAGCGGCGCCAGCCTTTTTGCCAGTTCGTAATGGAATCGCGGCGGCTTGGTGCCGTCAATGCTCAGTTGCACGACGGGCACATCCGCATCGGGAAAGGCATGCACCAGCACGGACCAGGTTCCGTGATCCAGCCCCCACGATTCATCCAGCGATACCCCGACCGGCGCGAGCTTGTCACGCACGCGCGCGGCGAGCGCCGGGTCACCGGGGGCCGGGTACTGGACCTCGAAGAGCGCCTGGGGGAATCCGCCGAAATCGTGAATGGTGCGCGGTGTTTCCATCGCCGTCACAGACGTGCCACGCGTATACCAGTGCGCCGACACGGCCAGGATCGCTTGGGGACGCGCTATTGCCGCGCCAAGGCGGCGCCAGGCGTTGGTGTAGGGATTACGTTCCAGCGTATTCATCGGATTGCCGTGTCCGAAGAACACCGCCGGTAAACGGTTCACGTCAGCCGTCATTATTCTTTCCCGGGCGTTGTCGAGACCAATTTCTTGCCCGGTTGATCCGAACGCGCCATGTCGTCTGAAAACGAGGTGTCCTGCTCAAATAACCGTTCCAGTTCTTCCGCGCCCTGTTTGGCACTGGCGATAAGTTTCGCTTCGTCGTGGTGGATTTTGTGTTGACGATCAAGCAACGCCTCATCGTGCTCGCGAAAACGGCGCACGGCTTCATCCGCCTCCTTTTTTGTGTGACCCAATGCGATCAGCACTGCACGTGCGAGCTCAACGCTCGACATGAAGGTCTCGCGAATAAGCTTGTCCACGCCGATATCCATCAAGCGGTAGGCGTGAAGCCGGTTGCGGGCGCGCGCATAGATCTTGAGGTGCGGGTAATGTTTCTTGACCATTTCCGCCGTCTTGATCGAGGCCTCGACGTCGTCGATGGCGAGCACGAAGATTTCCGCTTGATCGGCATGCGCGGCGCGCAGCAGGTCAAGGCGCGAGGCATCGCCGAAATAAATCTTGTTGCCGAATTTGCGCACGAAGTCCACCTGCTCGAAGCTGGCCTCGAGCGCGGTGAACGGGATTTTTTTCATGCGTAGCGTGCGCGCGATCATCTGGCCGAAGCGCCCGAAACCGGCGATGATCACGCGATGCTCGCGCGCCTCGATCTTGTCGAATTCCTTCGGTTTCTCCGCGACAAGCCCGATTTTCAGGAGTTTCTCGTTAACGATCACTAACAGGGGTGTAACGGCCATCGAGACGGAAACGACGACGATTAAAAGGTCCGCCAGCGCTTTATCCAGAATCTGCACCCCCACGGCGGTGCCGAACAAGACGAACGCGAATTCACCGCCTTGGGAGATGAACAGCGCCAAGTTGACGGCGGTGCCGTGGTTCTGTTTCGCCACGCGCCCGAGCCCGTACAGCAGCAGAGATTTTATCGTCATCAGTCCGACGACCAGACCCAGGATGGCGAGCGGCCGGTGCGCCACGAGGCCGAGATTCATGGACATCCCGACGGCGATGAAGAAAAGTCCGAGCAGCAGTCCTTTGAACGGTTCGATGTCGGCTTCGAGTTCGTGGCGGTATTCGGAATCCGCCAGCAACACGCCCGCGAGAAACGCTCCCAGGGCCATCGACAGGCCGGCCAGTTGCACCAGTAACGCCGTGCCCAGTACTACGAGTAATGCAGCGGCGATAAATACTTCGTGTATTGCGGCCGAGGCCGCCAGACGCAGAAACGGACGCAACAGCCAGCGTCCGCCGGCGACCACGACCACCACGATTGCCACGGCCTCGAAAGCGGCGAGCAAGCTCCAGACCTGTCCCGCCCCGCTTGTGCCCAGCAGCGGAATGAGGGCGAGCAAGGGGATCGCTGCGAGATCCTGGAACAGCAGGATCGCGAACGACGCACGCCCGTAATGGGTGGTGAGCTGTTTTTTCTCCGCCAGGATCTGCAGCGCGAAGGCGGTGGAAGAGAGCGACAGCACGAGGCCGACCACCAGCGCGGTGATTGGCGGCAATCCCAACGCGATGCCGGCGGCGGCCAGGGCGAGCCCGGTCGCCGCGACTTGTGCCCCGCCGAGGCCGAATACCGGCCGGCGCAGTTCCCACAAGCGCGACGGCCGCAGTTCCAGCCCGATCACGAACAGCAGCAGGACCACGCCGAACTCGGAGAAATGCAGGATGTTTTCGACGTCGCTGACAAAACCGAACAGCCACGGACCGATCAACACGCCCGCGGTCAGATAGCCCAGTACCGCGCCCATGCCCAGCCGTTTGAACAGCGGCACGGCGATGACTGTCGCTATCAAAAACACGACCGCTTCGTTCACCAAAGACAGGCTCATCGGGGTCTTCCTTGTGATTGACCGGCAGGCGCTTTGGCATGCTGCCCCAGCGGGGTGCGGCCGGCAAGCGGGTATGGACCCGGACGGCGTTCACCGTCAGGGGATGTCTTGATCGTCGCGGATCGACTGGATAATTTCGTCTTCGGAGGTCAGGCAAGCTCCGCTACTTGAGTAACCCCTCCGCCTTCATTGCTTCCTGGACCGCCGGGCGGGCGGCGATGCGGGCCGCG
>Ga0209108_10001309_pt1 | contig 14431 bp, 11 predicted proteins | sample Rifsed10ft1_FD_184003 | JGI IMG/M metagenome (GOLD analysis project Ga0209108, IMG submission 184003) | Soil microbial communities from Rifle, Colorado, USA - sediment 10ft 1 (version 2) | ecosystem: Environmental > Terrestrial > Deep subsurface > Rock core/Sediment | place: Rifle, Colorado...
AGCAGCTCTTCTTCCTTCCCATGGTGGCACTGGTCGGCGAAGAGCCGGAAAAACTCCAGCAGGCCGTCCAGCGTCTGCGGGGCCACTTGTTCGCCGCGGTCGAGCTGTTCCGCCACCTGTTCGGTGACCTCCAACATGCGCAGGATGGCATCGTGTTCTTTTCTCAGAATCTCGGTTGCGGTGGCCATTCTCTCTCCTCCGGTTGCGTTGTTTTGCGTTCAGCGGTCCGGCCAATTCTCTGGCCCCTGAATTGCCACCAAGAAACACCGACAGGAATGTAGGAACGGCTCGGAATCAAGGCTTTACAGGCAAATTGGACAATGGAGTCCGTCATTCAGTCAGTGCTGGCGGTTAAAATGGCGCAGGCTTGCGGGAATTCGCGCATGGAAATGACGCAGTTTGTTGGGGAAATAACGCTTTGCGCCGAGGCGAAGGCCCGGACCGCAATCGCGGATACGGAGGTCCGTTAGCATGCTCGTTTCCCGGTCCGCCGAGTATGCCATCCGCGCCATGACCTGCCTGGCCCGGCAGTCTTCCGGCACACTGCTGGGCGCGCGGGAGATTTCTCAAATCGAAAAGATTCCGATGCCCTTCCTCGGCAAGGTGCTCCAGAACCTGGCGCGACTGAAGCTGGTTCGCTCCTTCAAGGGTGTTCACGGGGGGTACGAGTTGGCCCGCCCCGCCCGGCAGATCACCCTGCAATCCATTGTGACCGCCATGGACGGAAACGGACTGGCGCGCGGCTGCGTGTTCGGACTGGGACAGTGCAACGAAAAGAACACCTGCCCGTTGCACGCAGCCTGGGCAGGAATCCGCGCGAAGGTGACCCAGATGCTCGAGCAGACCACGATCGCCGATCTGGCCCGCGCGGCCGCCGGGGCAGGACAGAAAGAACCTTCATGATTTTTCCATCGGATGCGATCGGAGTTTGCATAAACGCAGCCGCGCCGGGGGTGCCGCGGTGAGTTCCCCTGCCTACCGCGCCCGGCTCGCTGACCCACAATACTGGCGGGAACAGATCAAGTGCCAGTTCGCCTGTCCCGTCCACACTGATGCCCGCGGGTACGTGCGCGCCATCGCCGAAGGCGACTACGAGCGCGCCTACCTGATTGCCCGCGGCCCGAATCCTCTGGCTTCGATCTGCGGCCGAATCTGCGGGGCCCCCTGCGAAGCGGACTGTCGCCGCGGTTCGATTGACCAGCCGATTGCCATTCGCGCGCTGAAGCGCTTCGCCTGCGAGCGGTTCGGCGTCGAAGCGATCGCCGATCCCGGTTCTGCCCATTACCCCTACGTGCAGGAGCACACCCGGCCGCGGGCCTGCGACGACCAGGACGAGCTGCGCCACCTGCTCGCTTTCTTGGCAACCGCGTCTTTTCCAAAACCCACGGGCGAGCCGATTGCCATCATCGGCTCGGGGCCGGCCGGCCTAGCCGCCGCGCACGACCTGGCGCTGATGGGCTTTCGCCCGACCATCTTCGAGATGGAGCCACTTCCCGCCGGGATGCTTTTCACCGGCGTTCCTGGCTATCGCCTGCCCGCCGACCTGATCCGTGCCGAGGTTGCCGTCATCCAGGCGCTGGGCGTCGAGATCCGCTGCAATGTGCAGGTGGGCAAGGATATTTCGTTTGACGAGCTGCGGCGACAGTTTGCTGCAGTGATCATCGCCTGCGGCGCCAAGCGCTCGCGGCCCCTGCCCATCCCCGGCACCGATGCGATCGGGGTGTTCGGCGGAGTGGATTTCCTGCGCGACGTCGCCCTGGGCAAGCGCGTGGAGCTGGGCGCGCGCGTGATCGTCATCGGCGGCGGCAACGTGGCCTACGACGTGGCCCGCACGGTCCTGCGCCAGGAAGAGTACGACGTTTCGCGCACCGCTGCGCGCCTGCCGGGCGTCCGCGAAGTCCACTTGGTCTGCCTCGAATCGCTCGAGGAGATGCCCGCGGACACGGTCGAAATCCTCGAAGGCGCCGAAGAGGGCGTCACCCGGCACAACAGCTGGGGCCCCAAGGAAATCCTCTACCGGGAGAAGGACGGTCAGAAATTTGCTTGCGGCGTGCGATTCATTCGCTGCCGCTCGGTGTACGACGAAAACAAACGCTTTGCTCCCCGCTTTGATGAGTCCAAGGAAATGGCGCTGGAAGCCGATTCCGTGTTGCTCTCGGTGGGCCAGTCGGCCGACCTCAGTTTTCTCGACCCTGCTCGCGATGGCGTGGAGATGCGCTCGCCGCAGCAGATCATCCACGACTCCACCACGGGTGCCACTTCGGCGCCGGGCGTCTTCATAGCCGGCGACGTCGCCTATGGGCCAAAGTTGATGATCCATGCGATCGCCAGCGGCAAGCAGGCCGCGCGCTCGGTCTATCGCCATCTCCGCAAGTGCGAGATCGCCCCGGAAGAAGTCCAGTTCCATTTCCCCATCGAGCGCTACCACCGGGAAAAGAAGTACGAGCAGCGTCACCGGCTGCACATCCCCACTCGCACACCCGCCGAACGGCTGCTCGATGCGAAGGCCCTGGTCGAAAAGGGCTACACCGAATCGCAAGCCCGCGACGAGGCCGGGCGGTGCCTCGATTGCGGCGTGAACACGATCTTCGACGGCGAGCGCTGCATCCTCTGCGGCGGCTGCGTGGACGTGTGTCCCACGGTTTGCCTGAAGCTCGTTTCGCTCGACCGCATCGAGGGTACGCCTGAGCTGGAAGCCGCCATCAGCTCCGTCCTAGGCGAAGAAGCCGCCGACGCCTCCGTCATCCTCAAGGACGAAGACCGCTGCATCCGCTGCGGGCTCTGCGCCGAGCGCTGCCCGACTACGGCCATCACCATGGAACGATTTGAATTCGCCAAGGAGTGGACACCATGCCCGATCTAACCATGCCCGCCGGATCTCGATTGGATCCTCCCCGAGTGAACCGCCGCAGCTTTTTGAGCCTGGCGGCGATCGGCAGTTTCTTTGGCGCCATCGGAGTTGCTCTGGCCGGCGCCCTCCGCTTGCCCAACCCGGCCGTCCTGCCCGGTCCAGTGCGCCGCTTCAAGATTGGCTTCCCGGACCAGTTTGCCGTCGGCAGCGAAACGCGCTTCGAGCAGGAAAGCCTGTTCGTCTTCCGCGACGCCGAGGGCGTCTACGCCATCTCCGCCATCTGCACCCACCTGGGCTGTTCGGTGGCGCGCGCCCCCAATGGGTTTGCCTGCCCCTGCCACGGCTCGAAGTTCGACCTGAGGGGCGACGTGCAGGCCGGGCCCGCGCCACGCCCGCTGCCCTGGCTTGAAGTCGGCCGCGCGGCGGACGGACAACTCATCGTCTTCGCCGATAACGAGGTGCCGGAAGGGACGCGCTTCCGCGTCTAGGAGCCTGCCATGGCCAGCACTGCAACCAGACCGGATCGCACGACAGCCACCCAGGAGTTTCTCCACAACCTGCGGCTGTTGCCGCGCACTCTGAAGGACGCGTGGTTCCGCATCGGCCACACGCCGGAATCCGAGCGTGAAGTGTCGCAGGCCACCTTCCACAACCTCTTCCTGCACATCCACAGCGTGCGCGTGCACGTCCGCACGCTGGCCCCAGCGTTCACACTCGGGCTGGGGTTAATCTCCGCGGCCAGCTTCGTCGTGCTGTGCATCACCGGCGTTCTGCTGATGGTGTACTACAAGCCGTCCACTACGCTGGCCTACGACTCGATCAAAGACCTCCACTACGTGGTGTTCACCGGCCGCTTCATGCGCAACATCCACCGCTGGAGCGCGCACGTGATGGTCGTGGCCGTCTTTCTGCACATGGCTCGCGTCTTCTACACCGGCAGCTACAAGAAGCCGCGCGAATTCAACTGGCTGGTGGGCCTGGCGCTGCTGGTGCTGACCCTGGCGCTCAGCTTCACCGGCTACCTGTTGCCCTACGACCAATTGGCCTATTGGGCGACAACCATCGGAGCCAACATTGCCAACTCCCCCCGCGAGCTCACCGATGCGATCGGCATCTCCACGTGGTTCGATCCGGGTGGCTTCCAGAAGCGACTGCTGTTGGGGGCCAACTTTGTCGGCGAAGACTCGCTGATCCGCTTTTACGTCCTGCACGTGTTCGTTCTGCCCGTACTGCTGATCATGCTGCTCGGCGTGCACTTCTGGCGCATCCGCAAGGATGGCGGTCTGGCGCGGCCGGAAGAGCCGATGGGCGGGCCGGCGGAATGGGGCGGCTCAATGAAGCGGGTCTTCGAGCCGCTGGCCACGAAGACCTACGGACTGATGGCACTCGTCAAGGGTCGCCGCCCGACGGTCAACCGCGGCCCGGAGAACACGGTGATGAGCTGGCCGCACCTGTTCTGGGCGGAGCTGGCCGTTTTCATGCTGACGGTAGCCATCTGTCTGATTCTTTCTTTTTATTCCGATGCGCCGCTCAAGGAGCTGGCCAATCCCGCGGTGCCTGAAAACCCTGCGAAAGCGCCCTGGTACTTCCTCGGCTTGCAGGAACTGGTTTCGTATTCCGCGTTCATGGGCGGGCTGTTGATCCCGCTGATTGCCTGGGTCGGACTAGCGCTGATTCCGTTCCTCGACCGCCGGCCGGGTGGGGAAGGCGTCTGGTTTGGCACGCCCGGCGAGCGGCGGGTGGCCTGGCAATCCTTGTTGTTCGGGCTTCTGACTTCTGTGGGTATGCTGGCCTTTACCGTGAACTTTGGCTGGCTGCGAAACTGGTTCCCGCGCATCCATCAGCTCTGGATCATCGCCATCAACCCCGGCTCGATCCTGGTGCTGCTCTATGCAGGCTGGTCGCTGCTGGTTCTAAAGCGGAAGGACTCGGTGCGCCTGGCCGCCGTCGCCCTGTTCACGTGCTTCCTGATCGGGTTCACCGTGTTGACCTATTTCGCGACGATCCATCGCGGGCCAAACTGGCAGTTCTACTGGTGGCCATCTCAATGGCCGGTGCATTAGGGGTGCGGTCATGAACGATCCTTCCACACGGTTCCGTTGGGTGCTGCTGCTGGCGAGTCTGGTGACCATCGGCTATCTGGTGGCCGCCGCCCTGCGCGAAAACTTCCTCGCGGAGTGGTACACCCTACAGAAAGAGTACCGCCAGTTGCTGCAATCGAAAGCCAGCGACGATCAGGGCCGCGCACTGGCCCGCGATTTCCGCATCGAGCTCAAGCAGGTCAGCGTGCCGCAACTCAAGGCGGTGGACCGCTGTGTCTCCTGCCACAACGGCATTGACGATCCGCGCATGACCGGCGTCCGCCAGCCCCACGCCGTCCATCCGGGCGACATCCTCAAGAACCATCCCGCCGATCGCTACGGCTGCACCATTTGCCACCAGGGTCAGGGAGTGGCCACGAGCTTCCGCGACGCCAAGGGGGACGACGTTTCCTGGGACTACCCGCTCCTCACGCGCGAACTGACTCAGTCTTCCTGCCTGGCTTGCCACGACGTCGAGCGGCTCCCGCGGCAGCAGGTGGCACTGGTCCTCGAGGGGAAAAAACTCTTCGATGAAAAAAGCTGCGCCTCCTGCCACAAGTTGGGCGGGCGGGGAGGAACGCTTGGCCTGGCGCTCGATAACGAAGGAGCCAAAACACGCCACCAATTGATCATGGTCAACCTAAAGCCGCCCTACACCACGTGGCGATGGCACCAGGCCCATTTCCGCGACCCGGGTGGTGTCGTGGCCGGCAGCCAGATGAAGAATCCCACAGTCACCGAGCACGAGGCCCTGGCTCTGACCGCGTTCATGCTTTCTCTGCGCCAGCGCGACGTCCCGGAGAGCTACCTCGCACCCGATAAGATCGAGCAGAAAGCCCGCGCGCTTCATCCCCAGCCGCTTTCGGGCGAGCGGCTCTACAGGAATTATTGCTTTGCCTGCCATGGAGACGGTACCTACGGCCGGTGGGACACGACCTTCCGGCGCTTCATCCCGGCCGTCCGCGGCCCGTCTTTGCTGGCCACGGCCGACCCGGCGTATTTGGAAGCGCAGATTGCTCTTGGACGCCCGGGCACGCAGATGCCCGCCTGGGACGCCCGTGCAGGGGGGTTGCAGCCGGATGAAGTCAAGGCGTTGGTTGCCTACCTGGGCAAGAGCGGAGGGATTCTTTCCGGCAAGACCGGAATCTTCGATCGCTTCGCTCAGAATGACAACGCACCCGTGCTGGCTCGCGGCGATGCCAACCGCGGCGCGGCGCTCTTCATCCAGAATTGTGCCGGATGCCACGGAGTCGCGGGCCACGGCGGGGTTGCGCCCGAGCTGGCCAACCCCACGTTTCAGCAGGCCGCCAGCGACGCCTTCATTGTCACCACCATCCGTAACGGCCGCCGCGGCACGGCCATGCCCAGCTTTCAGCCGCGTGTGCCCGGCGCGCGAAGCCTCAGCGACGCAGAGATCGCCGACCTGCTGGCCTTCATCCGCGCCCTCGGACCCGCGGCCCGGAAACCCCAGACCGCGCTGGTCCCCAATGATCTTGTGAAGTCAGGAGGCTCCCGATGAGCCACACCCCTGTTAAGAAGAGCGAAGGCACGCCCAAACGGAAGTCGCGGGTCTCGCGCCGCAATTTCCTCTACACCACTGCGGCCGGCGCCGCAGCGTTGGCACTGCCCGGCTGCCGCAAGAGCGAGCCGCCGGTGCTCTCCACACTGGCCGGCGAGTTTGACCCGCTGCGCAGCTATCCCTACCGCGGCTGGGAAGATTTCTACCGCAAGATCTGGACCTGGGACAAAGTCGTCCGCTCGACGCATTCGGCCAATTGCACCGGCTCCTGCTCGTGGAAGGTGTACGTCCGCAACGGCGTGATGGTCCGGGAGGAGCAGGCGTCCGACTACCCGCGCATCAGCAAGGACCTGCCCGACTATAACCCGCGCGGCTGCCAGAAGGGCGGCTGCTTCGTTGAGTATGTCTACAGCCCGCAGCGGCTGCGCTATCCGCTGATTCGCACCGGCGCGCGCGGCGAAGGCAAGTGGAGGCGCGCCAGTTGGGATGAAGCGCTTACTCTTGTCGCCGAGAAACTGCTCGACAACGTCTACAACTACGGCCCGGACACCAACACTTTCTTCAGCGTCATCCCGGCGATGAGCCCGGTGAGCTTCTGCGGCGGCTCGCGGCTGGCGCACTACCTGGGCGGGGTGATGCTCTCGTTCTACGACTGGTACTGCGACCTGCCTCCCGGCGAGCCGCTCACCTGGGGCGTGCAGACCGAAGCGTGCGAGTGCGCGGACTGGTTTAATGCGAAGTACATCGTCCTGTGGGGCTCGAACATTTCGCAGACGCGCATCCCGGACGCGCACTTCGCATTTGAGGCGCGCTACAACGGCGCGAAGATCGTCGCGATTTCGCCCGACTTCAACTCCAGTTGCATGCACGCGGACCTCTACTGGCAAATCAACCCGGGCACGGACGCGGCGCTGGCCATGGGCGTTGCCAAGATCCTGATGGACGAGAACCTGATGGACGTCCCCTATGTGAAAGAGCAGACCGACCTGCCCCTGCTCGTTGTGACGGGCACGAAGCGTTTCCTGCGCGAATCGGACTTGAAAGCCGGGGGCAAGGAAGACGTTTTCTTCGTCTGGGACACCAAAGGCGGACGGCCCGCGGCCACACCCGGTTCAATGGGCTCCGCGGAGAAATCCATCCGCTGGAGCGGCGTGGATCCCGCACTGACCGGGTCGTTTCAGGTGAAGCTTGCTGACGGCAACACTGTGGAGGTCACAACCGTCTTCGAGCTCCTTCGCAGCAGCCTTGCGGCGTATCCGCTCGAAAAAGTGGCGCAGCTCACCGGCCTGCCCGCCCACGAGATTCAGACTTTCGCCCGCGAACTAGGCACGCGCAAGCCGGCAATGATTATCCACGGTGCGGGCACCAACCACTGGTTCCACAACGACCTCGCCAACCGCGCGATGATTCTCCTGGTCGCGCTGACCGGCAACGTCGGCAAGAACGGCGGCGGCTTCAACCACTATGTCGGCCAGGAACGCATCTGGCCCGAACACGGCTTTTTCGAGTTGGCATTCCCCGAAGGCCGCAAGAAACAGCGCTTCCAGAACACCACGCTGTGGAGCTACGTCCACTCGGCCAGCAAAGACCCGCACCAGTACAACGGCAAGCCAATCGAGTGGTACATCCAGGAATCGGTGAAGAACGGCTGGATGCCGCTCTGGCCGACAGGCGGTCGCAAGCCGCGCGCGTTCATTGTCTGGCGTGCAAATTATCTGAATCAGGCCAAGGGCAACGAGGTCCTGGAGACGTCGCTCTGGCGCGATCTCGACCTGATCGTGGACATCAACTTCCGGATGGATACGACGGCGCTCTATTCGGACGTCGTGCTGCCTGCTTCCAGCTACTACGAAAAAGTGGACCTCAACTCCACCGATTGCCACAGCTACATCCACACCTTCGGTAAAGCTCTCGACCCGCTCTTTGAAAGCAGGACCGATTGGGACATCTTCCAGGCCCTGGCGCAGAAAATCTCCGAGGTCGCCCGCCGTAAGGGGCTGCAGCCTTACCGCGATGAGAAGTTCGAATGGTCGCGCGACTTTACGCGCCTGGCCGACGATTGGTCCGGCAAGGGAAGCATTGTCACCGACGAGCAGGCTGCCGACTTCATCCTGTCGCACTCGAAGGAAACGAAAGGGATGACCTACCGCAATCTCCAGGCGCAGCCGAAGCGCTTCGTGGCCACCGACGAGGAGGCCTGGAACAGCGACATCGAAGAGGGCATCGCCTACACCCCGTTCAAGCACCAAGTGGATAAGAAACGCCCCTGGCGCACCCTCACCGGCCGGCAGCAGTTCTACATTGACCACCCGTGGTTCCTCGAGCTCGATGAGGCGCTGCCGGCTTACAAGGAACCGATTCCGGAGAAGTTCCCACTCTACTGGAACACGCCGCACGGGCGCTGGTCCATCCACTCCACCTGGCGCGACCACCGCGCCATGCTCCGGCTGCAGCGCGGAATGCCCATCGTCTATATGCACCACGACGACGCGCGCAAGCGCGGCCTGCGCGACAACGACTGGGTCCGCATCTTCAACGACATCGGCCAGTGCATCTGCCGGCTCCAGATCCTGCCCGGTGAAAAGCCCGGCCGCGTGACCATGTACCACGGCTGGGAAAAATTCCTGGGCTTCCAGCAGGGCGGCTGGCAGTCGCTCACCTACATCAAGATCAAACCCACCCAGCTCATCGGCAAATACGGCCACGTCAACTTCCGGCTCAACTATTGGGGGCCGACCGGCAACAACCGCGACATTAAGGTGGAAGTCGAAAAAGCGCGGGTGAAGGCATAGGGAGGCGGCCATGTCGAAACACCAGTACGCGATGGTGATGGACCTCAACAAGTGTCTGGGCTGCCAGACCTGCACCATCGCCTGCAAAAAGCTCTGGAGCGACCGCGACGGCACGCAGCACATGTACTGGAACAATGTCGAGACGCGGCCGGGCATCGGCTACCCGCGGCAGTGGGACAGCATCGGCGGCGGCTGGAAGGACGGGCAGTTGCAGCCCAGCCCGTTGCCCACGCTCGATGATTACGGTGCGCCGTGGGAATACGACTATGATCAGCGCCTCTATGAAGGGAAGAAAAAACCGGTCATGCCTTCGCCCGACCCGGTCTCCGGTCCTAATTGGGATGAGGACGTCGGCGCGCTCAACGGCGACGAGAACTTCTACTTCTATCTGCCGCGCATCTGCAACCACTGCACCGACCCGGCCTGCCTGGCGGCCTGCCCGCGCCAGGCCATCTACAAGCGCGAAGAAGACGGCATCGTGCTGTTGGATCAGGAACGCTGTCAGGGCTACCGCTACTGCATCGCCGCTTGCCCGTACAAAAAGATCTACTTCAACGAAATCACCGGCAAGTCCGAGAAATGCATTTTCTGCTACCCGCGGTTAGAAAAGGGCGAAGTCAATGCTTGCGCTGCTCAGTGCCCGGGCCGTCTGCGCTTTGTGGGACTGCTCGACGACCCCGGCTCTGCCGTCCACAAACTCGTGCACGTCTATAAGGTGGCGCTACCGCTCTTCCCCGAAAAAGGGACACAGCCCAATGTCTTCTACGTGCCGCCGTTCAACCCACCCAGGCGCACCAACTACGGCCAGAGCATTCTGAAGGACCCACGGCTCCCGCTCGACTACCTCATCTACCTGTTCGGGGCCGAAGTGAGAGACGTCATTGTGCGGCTTGAAGCCGAATTGAACCGTGCCCAGAACGGCACACAAAGCGAAATGCTGCAACTGCTGATTGGCCGCGACGACGAAACGCGCTACCAGATCCCGGAACCGTTGGTGCGAATCAAGATGTCCATCGGGTGACGCCATGCTGACCAGACGCGATCGAATCTTTCTTTCTGCTTGCACGCTCGCCGTGGCCGGGGTGCTCGCTGCGCCGCACCTTTGCGCGCAACGCCCGGCGCCCGCTGCCGTTGCTTCCCCCGCCGGTCTAGTCTTGCGCGCTGCCACAAACCCTGCGACGCCCGAGATGCTGCTCGAGCCGGACGCGCGCGCCTGGCAGGGTGTGGCGGCGCAACGCGTCGCACTGAATCGCACGCCGCCGCTATACGATACTGACCCGCCGGCCGAACTGGAGATCCAGTATGTAGACGTTCGCCTGGCTCGCGCGAGCGGGAAGCTCCTCCTGCACCTCAGCTGGAAAGATCCAACCCAGAACGCCGAGGGGATTGCAGCACTTCCTTCCACGCAGCCTGAAACGCGAGATCGCAAGGAGCACACCGCTGCGACCGAGCGTTTCTTTGATGCCGCGGCGGTGATGTTCCCGGAGCGCGCCGCACAGAACGGCGTCTGGCCTTCGCTGCAAATGGGTGATGCAGCAGGCCCGGTGCTGATTTACTACTGGAATGCAGCGCGCGGCGCGATGCGCATGCAGGCCGAAGGTCGCGGCACCACGCGACGCACCGGCGAGGCGTTCCCTGCGCGGGCACTCTATCGCGCCGGCACCTGGCAGATGACGATGGAGCTGCCCGACTTGCCTGCGGGGCTTCCATTGTCCCTAGCTGTCTGGAACGGCGCCCAGCAGGACCGCGACGGCCGCAAGTATTTCTCGGTTTGGCTCAGACTGGAGTGAGACGATGACTGCACGCGCTGCGCTTGAACCAAAGAGTGTTGCCAGCGAGCTAGATCGGCTCGATCTCTATCGCGTCTTTGCGTTTGCATTTGGTCTGCCCACGCCGGAGCGCTACGACTGGCTTTGTCGCCCGGACCTGGCCGTGGCCCTCGAGTGCTTGTGGCAGTCGCTTGGTGTTCCCGGAGAGTTTCCCGCACCGGGACGCTTCGATGACTATGAAGACTACGAATCCACTTACATCGCTCTGTTTGACGTCGGCGTGCCCGAGCCTCCCGCGCCGCTGCTCGAATCCGCCCACAACAAGGCCGTGCCACCGCAGCAGACCACGCTCGAGAACGTGGATTTCTACGAGGTGCTGGGGCTCAAGCACAACCCTTCCCAGTTTGCCCCAGACCACCTGGTGACTCAGCTCGAGTTCCTCGCCGCTCTTTCCTTCGCGCGAGAAAACAGCACAGAAGCGGCGAACAAATCCAACCTGGATCGTCTTGAGCGCGATTTCCTCGAGCGCCATCTTCTCAACTGGCTCCCCGTCGAGCTGGAAAAACTCACACGACAGAAGCCGCCCTTCTTTCCCGTGCTGCTGGCGCTGCCCCTTGCTTTCGTCCGGCAACGTTACCGCCAGCTCTCTGTCGCATAAACTCCCACAACCGATCACTGTTGTGTGGCGGCACACAAGTTCCTGGAGTCACTGTCCTCCGTGATGAAATGGCGGGCTAGCGTCCGCTGCTACTTCGACTGAACGGCATCTCACCAAACGCACCATGGACTCAATACCGAATTCCGGAACGTGTTGCCGTATAATCGGGGCCGTTCTTTCCATTCAGCTGTTCGGACTCCGCCGGAGGCGCATTGAGCAATCCGTTCATGGCCAGAGCCATCGAGCTTGCCACCGAAAACGTTCGAACGGGGCGGGGCGGCCCTTTTGCGGCCGTTGTCGTCAAGGACGGGAGAATCATTGCCGAAGGAACGAACCAGGTAACATCTAACAACGATCCGACGGCGCACGCTGAAATCGTAGTCATCCGCAAAGCCTGCGAAGCGCTCGGAGATTTCCAGCTCCATGACTGCGAAATCTACACAACCTGTGAGCCCTGCCCGATGTGCCTGGGAGCCATCTACTGGGCACGGCCAGCTCGAGTCTTTTTTGCAAGTACAGCCAGCGATGCCGCCCGGGCCGGGTTCGACGATTCCTTCATCTTCGAGCAGATGCAGTTGCCATTTGCCGAACGACGGATTCCCATGATCCCGATGATGCGGGATGAGGCGCGAGCGGCATTGCGCGCCTGGGAAGAAAAAACCGACAAGACTCCGTACTAGACTTCACAGACGCGTCGCGGGAGCGGGCGCCCTCCCAGAGAGAACAACGAGGCTGAGCTTCACTCCATGCCGAAACGCTACATCGGGCAGTCAGTGCCGCGCAAGGAGGGCCGCGAGAAGGTTACCGGCCGGGCGCGCTATGTGGACGACCTGACCTTTCCCGGGATGCTGTACGGGGCGACGGTTCGGAGCCAGGTGGCGCGCGGCCAGATCCGCGGGATTCACTTCGAGGGTAGCGTCCCGTGGGATGAGTTCACGATCGTTACGGCCAGGGATATCCCCGGCAAGAATTGTGTGGCTCTGATCCTCGAAGATCAGCCATACCTGGCCGCCGAACAAGTAAACCATCCCGAAGAGCCCATCGTGCTGTTGGCCCACGCGGACCGGTACCTCCTGGAAGAGGCGCGGCGGGCGGTACGCGTCGAGATCGAACCGCTTCCGGCCGTGTTCACCATCGAAGAGTCACTGGCGCACAAGGAGGTGGTATGGGGCGAGAACAATGTCTTCAAGTCTTTCCTCGTGACCCGGGGCGATGTCGAGAGCGCCTGGAAGCAAGCCGATTTCATCGTCGAAGGTGAGTATCACACCGGCGCGCAGGAGCAACTCTACATCGAGCCCAACGGGATGATCGCCGTCGCAACCCCACAGGACGGCGTTACCGTGTGGGGCTCGCTGCAATGTCCTTTCTACGTGCACAAGGCCCTGGTGGCACTGTTCGGCCTGCCGAAGGAGAAGGTGCGCGTGGTCCAGATGGAGACGGGCGGCGGCTTCGGTGGCAAGGAAGAATATCCCTCGATGATCGCGGGGCACGCGGCGCTGCTGGCGTGGAAATCGGGACGGCCGGTGAAGATCGTCTATGACCGCGCTGAGGACATGGCCGCAACCACGAAGCGGCATCCCTCGCGCACGCGCCACCGCACCGCGGTGAGCCGCGACGGAAAACTCCTGGCCATGGACATCGACTTCGTCATTGACGGCGGCGCGTACACGACGCTCTCCCCTGTCGTCCTCTCCCGCGGCACCATCCACGCCGCGGGGCCTTATTTCTGCCCCAACGTGCGAATCCGCGGCCGCGCCGTTGCAACCAATCTGCCGCCGCATGGGGCGTTCCGCGGCTTCGGCGCGCCCCAGAGCATTTTTGCTCTCGAATGTCATATGAACGAAGTCGCCAAGGCCGCCGGGCTTACGCCGGACGAATTTCGCCGCCGGAATTTCATCGAGCAGGGGCAGACCAGCGCCGTCGGGCAGGTGATCCGTGAGCGTGTGGACATGCGCCGGCTTCTCGACCGGGCGCTCGAGCTCTCGGATTATCACGCCAAGACGAAGCGCTTAGCCGCAGAAAACGCCCACAGCCGATTGAAGAAGGGCATCGGCTTTGCATCATTCATGCACGGCGCCGGGTTCACTGGTTCCGGCGAGGAATATCTGGCGTCGGTGGTGAGCCTGGAGGCCACTCCCGAGGGGCGCGTGCGCGTGCTCGCGGCCAGCACCGAGATGGGCCAGGGCACAAACACTGTCTTCGCGCAGATTGCGGCGGAGACGCTCGGCCTCGACTACGAGTGGATCGAAGTCGCACAGCCGGACACGGCTGCGGTCCCCAACAGCGGGCCTACGGTTGCCTCGCGCACGTGCATGATCGTCGGCAAGCTGGTCGAGTCTGCTGCACTCGGTTTGAAGCAGACCTTGATCCGCAGCGGCCTTCTGCGAGAGAACTATGAACCAGCGGAGTTTCGCCAGGCCTGCCGGAAATACATTGAGCAGTTTGGGCCGCTCAAGTCCACCAGCCAGTATCAGCCGCCGCCCGGCGTCCATTGGGACGACGAAAAATACCAGGGCGATGCGTACGGCACCTATGCCTGGGCCGTGTACGTCGCCGAGGTCACCGTGGACACAATCACCTGCGAAGTGCGCGTGGATGATTTTGTGGCCGTTCAGGAGGTCGGCAAAGTGATTCACCCTGTCCTAGCCACCGGGCAGATCGAAGGCGGCGTGGCGCAGGGGATCGGCTACGCCTTGTTCGAAAACGTGGTCTGGCAAGAAGGACGCATGGTGAATGCGCAAATGACGAATTACATCATGCC
>Ga0209108_10001311_pt1 | contig 14420 bp, 17 predicted proteins | sample Rifsed10ft1_FD_184003 | JGI IMG/M metagenome (GOLD analysis project Ga0209108, IMG submission 184003) | Soil microbial communities from Rifle, Colorado, USA - sediment 10ft 1 (version 2) | ecosystem: Environmental > Terrestrial > Deep subsurface > Rock core/Sediment | place: Rifle, Colorado...
CGGGCGGGAGGTCCACCGCAGGCGCGAAGAGAGGTTCATCCGATTTCCACGTCTCTCGATCAGGGCCAGAAGGGCACACACCGCCGCGATCGCGACCAGGGCGCCGAACAACCGCTGAACGCTTCCTGACGTGGCGTACTCGCCAATCAGATCTCTGCCAGGACCGAAAAGGCCATCCGCCATCAGTCGCGCGGAAATGAAAGTCCCGACTTCCCACCAGCTCTTCAGCTGGGCGTAGAAGATGAGGAACAGAGTCGTGCAAATGACCCAGGCTATCGCGGCGCGCAACCGCGGGGTGACCAGCCGGATCAAGCCGAGAAAGGCGATTCCACCAATTACGACAGCGACCAGAACGTCATCGCGAAACAGCGCGAGCCGCTGCGACCAGGCAAGCGCCCCACCATGCCCGACTCCCATCACCTCGGCGAGGAAGTCGTAGCCTCCGCCCTCCGCAACCAGGAGGCGGTGTTTCAGCTTGATCGCTGCAAGTACGACAAACGCCCACGGGGCAAGGTAGAGAACGATGGGCACGTGTCCGTCGATCTCTTTGTCTCTAGTGCTTTCTCCGATGAGCTTCATGAACCGGTTTGGTCACAAGACGTTCGGACGCCTTCACCACACCGCGTCGCACGACACTGACGATCGTTACCGTCACTTGGTCAGCCATTTCTGTTAGGAAATTGACGTCCACGTCCGGCCCCGGTTACGTTCCGGCCCCCAGCCGAAGTGGTGGAACTGGTAGACGCGCTGCATTCAGGGTGCAGTGGGCGACAGCCCGTGGGGGTTCGAGTCCCCCCTTCGGCATTAGGCTGAAAAGAGAAGCGGCGACCTGCCTTGACTGGCGGGTCGCCGTTCTCGTTCTGGCGGGCTCAACTGGTCCGTCGTGAACCCCAGACTGAAGGCGGAACGTCCTCTGGCACGGAAGCAATGCCGAATGCCCCGCGCAGGGCCTCCTGCGAGCCCTCGAGGTATCTCCGGACGATCACCGAAGTCCTGGCCACGTTTCCTGAGACATCCCGTACGCCCACCCGGTCGAGCAACACTCGCGCCACCCGAAGTTCAGGCGAGTCCCCGGCGTTCCGGTCGCCAAGGGCGGTCCGGAAGGACGTCAGTCGCTGGTTGAGTTGGCGCTCCGCCACCGCGACCATGCCAGCCGCCACGCTACGGTCCATCTGCAAGGCTTGTCGCATCTCGCGCGCGACGATGGAACCGGTGCGATCATCCAGCGCGTCGCGTTCCGCAACGAGGAGCGCCAGCGCTCTGCGCGCATAACGCAACTCCCACCGCGCCCGGTCCAGGTCGCCATCTCCGGCGATGGAAGCCAGCCATTCCACGTCCTGCTCATCCGGTTCCACGGACGCGCCGACGATGTATGCCTGCACTGCCCGTCGGCGCTGCTCCGCTTCCTTGGACTTCCCGAAGAACCACGGCACCAGTCAGGCCCCGTTAGGCGTGGAGGACCGGAAGCCCCACGCGTGACCGCACTTCCGGCTCGTCCTGGAGCAGGTCACCCAGGTGGACGCTCTCGAGCGCATCGTCGATCCTCTGCTGAAGCATCATCCACACGGGCCGGATGCTGCAGTTTGACGAATCCGCGCAGCGGTCCTCGGCTACCGGATGGGTGAAGCAGCGAACGTCAAACGTGGTGTGTTCCGAGGCCGACACCACCTGGCGCACCGAAATGTCTCCAGGATGACGCGCGAGCACATATCCGCCACGGGCGCCGCGCACGCTGGTAACGATCCCGGCGCGGCGCATGCGCAGCAGAATCTGCTCGACGTAATCCGCTGGGAGGCGTTCCGCCACCGCGATGTCGCGGCCGGTTACGGGCCCATCACCGTACCGCCGAGCAAGGTTCAACGAGCAGATAAGGCCGTATTCAGCCCAGGTCGTGATGCGCATCGAGTGAAAAGCTAGCGAGAGGGGTTCCGCGCCGCGATTGGTTCAGCCTCCCGAGGGTGCGGGGCCGTGCTTTCCACCGGGCACACCGATCTCCGTCATTCTTCGCAGGTCCAGGACTTCATCCACCTCAGAGGGAGGAAGCACGCCCTCGCGCCGCACCAGGTCCCTGATCAGGACACCCTCCTTCACGGATCGTTTGCTGAGCTCAGCCGCCGCCGCGTACCCGATCTGGGGTGCCAGGGCGGTGGCAAGGGCGGCCGAGCGCTCGACCCAGTACTCGCACATTTGCCGGTTCGCCTCGATGTCGCGGACGCAGCGCCGGTCGAGAACGGTCACCGCGTTGGTCAGGATCCGCATCGAGAGCAGAATGTTGTGAGCGATCACGGGCATCATCACGTTCAGCTCCAGCTGACCGTGCTCCGCCGCCATCGAAACGGTCGTGTCGCAGCCTACGACCTGGAAGCAGACCTGATTTACCATCTCGGGGATCGATGGATTGATCTTCCCGGGCATGATCGATGATCCGGGCTGCACCGCGGGGAGCTTGATCTCGTCGATCCCGGTGCGCGGACCCATGACCATCAATCGCAGGTCGCTCACGATCTTGCTGAGGTCGAGCGCGAGCACTCGCAGGGCAGCCGAGAAACCCGCGGCGTCGCCCATGCTCTGCATCAACTGAACGCGATCGGCTCCGACCCTAAGCTCGAGTCCCGTGATCGCCCGGAGATGCTTGTTCATCACCGCGGGGTATTCGGGCTCCACGGTCACGCCGGTTCCCACCGCGCTCCCGCCAATACCGAGATCACGCAGGTAGTCAGCGCTCTCCTTCACGCGGCGCAGGCCCCGATCGACCGTCCCGGCATACGCGGCGAATTCCTGTCCGAGGCGGATGGGCATCGCGTCCTGCAGGTGGGTCCGGCCCGCCTTCACGATGTCATTGAACTCCTTCCCTTTCGCCGCCAGCGAGTCCCGGAGGGACTCGAAGGCTCTCACCAGGCCACCGAGCTCGGCGAGACACGACAGCCGAATGGACGTCGGGATCGTGTCATTGGTGCTCTGCGCCATGTTCACGTGATCGTTCGGATGCACGGGTTGGTACGTGCCCCGTTTGGCGCCGAGCAGCTCGTTCGCGCGGTTCGCGAGCACCTCGTTCACGTTCATGTTGTGCGACGTACCGGCGCCGGCCTGGTACGGATCAACGACAAACTGGTCGTCATGTTTTCCGGTAAGGACTTCGTCCGCCGCCGCGACAATGGCGTTGGCCAGACGCGTCTCGAGGCGCCCAGTGTCGCGATGGGTCAACGCGGCGGCCTTCTTGATCCAGACCTGCGCCGTCACGAATGGCTTGAGCGGTCGCAAGCCGCTGATGGGAAAGTTCTGGACGGCTCGCTGAGTCTGGACGCCGTAGAGTGCGTCGTCGGGCACTTCGAGTGGACCGAGTGGATCCTTTTCAGTGCGCACTGTGTTTCGCGTTGAGAAGTGAGGAGAAAGACAATGGGGGCGACGGCGCTGCGCGCCGTCGCCCCCGTGTGCTCCCGCGACCCGTTCTCAGGGATGCGGAGGAGTCGGAACCTGATAGGTGGAGATGACGCCCAGATTCCCGTCGCCAGCCGCAACGTAATTCGTGCGCAGCCGGGTAGCCACTACCGCGCGCGCACCACTACTCGACGACCAGTTCTGGTGCCAGCGGAACGGAATGGAGTCGACGCCGTCATCGATGAACGTGCACAGCACGTTGCGAGTGAGCACCCCTGGATTAGTGACCGTCTCATACCGCAGCGAGACGATCATCGCGCTGCGGGGATCCTGGGGCCCGTCCCACGTGAGCTGAATTGCCTCGGTGCCGGCCGGGATCGGGATGTCCGTCGGGAACGTAAAGGCCTCCGCGGTCTTGGCACGGATGCTACCGCCCGGGAATCCGCCAGAAACACCGGTCACCGTCACGACGATGCTGTCACCTGGAGTGAACCCGAGGGGGCTGGCCGGCAGATAGGCAATGCCTTCGGCCGTCGTCGTTCGAGCCAGAGTGCCCAGCGAAGTGGCGACATTTGGACCGGCATCGAGGTACGTGACGCCAACAAGGTTGTTCCCTTCGCTGAGCACGACGTCGGCACAGGTGTCATTCGTGAAGTCGGCGTTCGGCACGGCGGCCAGGTTGCCTTTGAAGAAGAGTCCCTCGGCATCCGCAAAGTGAGCGCCGGTAGCAGACTTCTGGGCGGAGACGGTCAAGAAACCCCAGGTGCCCTGCGTGTTGATGGCTTCGAGCGCAGTGTCGCATCCCGCGATGAACGCGGTGGCCACTACGGGCAGGATCCAGATCCATCGGGAGGGCGAACGGACTTGCCTCATGATTGGTCGGTCAGGGTGGAGGTCTGGAAGTGGCCGGTCAGGACCGGCCTGCTGCGAATGACTGCAATTTGCGCTGCCAGGCAGGGATTCGCGAGCGGTACGGCGCCTCGTCACAACTGGGCCCAGCCAGACGCGCGGCCGGCTTCCGCCTAACGTTGCACCGGTCCAAGGAGCTCCAGAATCCAGGGATTTGAACGCCGCTCCTCGCCGACCGTCGTGGCCGCTCCGTGGCCCGGCAGTACACGAGTCTCCGGCGGAAGTGCCACGATGCGTCGCAGCGAGTGGCCCAGGTCAGCCGTGCTTCCGAACGGAAGGTCCGTTCGCCCGATCGACCCGGCAAACAGGCAATCTCCGACCAGCGCAATTCCGTGGCCGTGCACCGTGACGTGGCCCGGAGAGTGTCCCGGTGTGTGCATCACCGTGAACGACAATCCACCCAGGGTCAGACCCTGACCCTCCCAGAACCGCTCGCGGGGCGTTTCGTCTCCCTCGAAGGGGAGCCCATACGACGCCGCTTGAAACGGTCCCGCCTCAAACATCGGCACATCTGCCTCATGGAGGTAGACGGGCACGTCGAAGTGCTCGCGCAGCGCCTTGACCGCACCGACATGATCGAAGTGCGCGTGGGTCAGCCAGATCGCCCTTAACCGGGCGTCCGCCTGTTCCACGCCGGCGATCAGCCGGTCACCGTCGTCGCCCGGATCGACAATGGCCGCGTCCCGGCCGTCGCGATCGATGACGAGGTACGCGTTTTCCTGCAGCGGACCTGTCTCGAACGCTACCACGTCGAGCGACGGACCAGTCACGCCGGCAGTGCGGCGTCCCGGCGCGCGGCGAGGAACTTCTCGGCGGCGATAGCGGCCGTCGTCGCATCGCCAACCGCGGTGGTCACCTGTCGCGTCAGTTGCACGCGAACATCGCCGGCGGCAAACAGACCGGGGACTGACGTCTGCATGTTCGTGTCCGTGAGGAGATAACCCATGGCGTCGTGGTCCACGTGACCTTCGATGATGCCGGTGTTGGGTCGGAACCCGATGAAGACGAACATCCCGGTGACGGCCAGGTCGGATAGCACCCTCGTCTTCACATTTCTGAGAGAGAGGTGATGGACCAACCCCTGTTCATCCCCATGCACCTGCTCCACAACCGTGTCCAGGATGGTTTCGATTTTCGGGTTCTCGGCAACGCGCACCTGAATGATCTTCGATGCGCGGAACTCGTCGCGCCGGTGGATCAGGTAGACCTTGGAGGCGTAGCGAGTCAGGAAATCAGCCTCTTCGCAGGCGGCGTCGCCGCCTCCAACGACCGCGATCACCTGTCCGCGGAAAAACGCCCCGTCGCAGATTGCACAGTACGACACGCCCTTCCCGGCATACTCGACTTCGCCGGGAATGCCGAGCTTGATTGGCGTCCCGCCGGCGGTGACGATGACCGCGGGCGCGCGGTAGGTCTCGCCGTTGTCGCAGACGCATTCGAAGAGGTCACCGACTCTCCGGATCGCGGTCACGCCCGCTGTCCTGAACTCGGCGCCGAACTTCTTCGCGTGACTCTCGAACTTCTGCGCCAGCTCCCAGCCGAGGACGTGCTCGAAACCGGGATAGTCCTCGATCATCTCCGTGTTCAGCAGCTCACCACCGGGCGCGCCTCGCTCGAGCACTACCGTCCGCAACATCGAGCGACCGGCATAGAGCGCCGCGGTCATGCCGGCCGGTCCCGCTCCGACGATGATTACCTCGTACTCGAACTCGTTCGCCAAAGGGAGATGGGAGAAGGGAGTAGGGAGACGTGAGATGCCTGCTCTCTCTCCTCTTCTCCCGTCACTAAATCTGATTGGGCGTCAAGCGGTCCGGTATTCCAGAATGCGCGACATGCTGTCAGGCAGGTCCTCACCCGCTTTCAATGCCTGACATGTCGGCCGCCATCGACCACAATCGTCTCGCCGGTCACGTAGTCCGCCTGCAGCAGGTAGAGCATCGCCTGGACCACATCTTCCGGCGTGCCGTCGCGTCGCAGCGGCGTCGTCGCCGTGAAACGCGCAGCCGTCGCTGGATCAAACCTCTCGGGAAGGAGAACCGTTCCCGGCGCAATGGCGTTGACGCGGATCCGGGGGGCGAGGACGCGTGCCAGCGCATGGGTGAGATAGACCAGACCTGCCTTGCTCACGCCATGCGGTACGTACGCCGGCCAGGTCTCGAAGGCGGCCAGGTCGGCGATATTGATAATCGACCCACCCTCCGGAAGGTGGCGCGCGGCCTCCTGCGCGATCAGGAATGGAGCCCGGAGATTCAGGTCCATGACCGAATCCCAGTCCACGGCCGATATCTCACCCATCGGCATGCGAACCATGACGGCGGCCGAGTTAACCACCACGTCCAGCCGACCCAGCGAGGTGACGACGTCGCGTACCATGCGACCGGGAGCGTCGGGCGCGGTGAGATCGGCCTGGAAGAGCGTCGCCTTAGCTCCGGCATCCGCGATCTCCATGACCGCCGCGTCCACCTTGGACGCTGACGCGTGGTAGTGCAGCGCGATGTCATATCCGCTCGTGGCGAGACCGACCGCCAGCGCGCGACCGACCCGATGCGCCGCTCCGGTCACCAGGGCGACCGGTCGCTCCGTGGAGGTCGTCATCGCTGGGTCATGACGTGTGCCCGCCGCCGGACCTGACAGCGTGGACGCGGGCCTGCTGAAGCTCGAGCCATTCACCGGGAACCTTCATTGAGCCAACCACGCGGACGCCATCCGCGCTGCCGTGGGAATCGGATCCGCCACTGGGAACAAGATCGAAATGCCGGGTCAGCGCCAGAAGCCGGGCGCGGTCGTCTGCCGAATGAGACGGATGTATGACCTCGACGCCATCGAGCCCCATCGCCGCGAGGGCCTCGATTCGCTCTCGGCTTCCCTCCGCGCCGGGATGGGCGAAGACCGCAATCCCGCCACTGCGATGAATCAGGTCAATGGCCTCCGGAATGGTGATGCGCCGCTTGTCGAGGTACGCCGGGCGGCCGGCGCCGAGGTAACGATCGAACGCATCGCGCAAGTCCATCGCCCAGCCGTTCTCCACAAGCGCGCGTGCCACGTGTGGCCGGCCTATCGCCGCGTCGCGAGCCACTGCGAGCACGTCATCGAACGTAATTCGCACGCCGAGTCCGTTGAGCAGGCGCACGATCCCTTCCGCGCGTTCACGACGGGCGGCGCGGAAGACGATGAGCGCGTCACTCATCTCCTCCAGCCGCGTGATGTGCAGACCGAGCACATGCACTTCATTGGACCCTTCGTACGCGCTGAGCTCGACGCCGGCGACAAGTTCGATCCCTGCCGCCCTCGCCGTATCGCGCGCCGCGGGAATTCCCTCGACGGTGTCGTGATCGGTGAGGGCGAGTGCCTGCAGCCCGGCGTCGCGCGCCGCGAGTACAACGACCTCCGGCGCGTTCGTGCCATCGGACGCGGTCGAATGAAGGTGGAGATCGATGTGCCGCGCGCTCACGGCCGGCGCGGCGACGACGGTCACGGGGAGTAGCCGGCTTCGGGCGAGGTCTCCCCCGGCTGCGACTGTGCGAACAAGCAGCGGATATCCTCGTCGGGCATTTCGGTCAGTGCCTGCTCGCGCGAGCGCGTCCCCTGCGGACTGTAGCGCGTCACGCGAACCTCCCGCGAATCACCCGTGCCGGCGATGAACAGGAGTCCGAACTCATCGTGCTCGTACTGGGTGATGTAGCCTGAGGGGAAGACACGCCAGGCCTTGCCGTCGATGCTGATTGAACGAGTGGGCATGCTCAGGACAGCTCCAGTTCGATGAGGACTTCGGCCGGCTCCATCCCGGCGAGCGCTCGCGCGCCCTCGATGATCGTCGTTTCGCCGGCTTCGATGAATTCCAGGAATGCGTCGGGGTCCGTGGGACTTCGGAATACCCAGTGGTGACACCCCTCTCGGGCAAGAACCTCACGGCGCGCCAGCCACCGCCGAGCCGCTTCGGGCTGGTCAGCCGGCTGTACGCGCTGCCATTCGGCCGTGAGCGCGCGGGGCACGGCTCAGGCTCCCGGCTCGGGAATCGATTCGAGCTGCTGTTTCACGAATCCAAGAAACCGGTCGGCGTCCGCTCCGTCGACGACTCGATGATCGAACGAGAGGAAGAAGTGCGCACACGTTCGAATGGCGATGAGATCCTCGCCCTCGGTGCCCTTCACAACCCGGGGCCGCTTCTCGATCGTGCCCGTGCCGAGAATAGCCACCGTCGGTTGGGGGATCACCGGAGTGCCCATGATCGAACCGAAGACGCCCGGATTCGTGATGGTGAAAGTCGCGTCCTGCACTTCCTCGGGCTTCAGCTTCTTCGCGCGCGCGCGCTGGGCGAGGTCATTGAGGGACCGCGTCAATCCGGCGAGCGAGTAGTTGTCCGCATCGCGAATCACCGGAACGATCAGGCCCCAGTCGAGCGCGACGGCGATGCCGATGTGGTAGTGCTTCCGATGCACGATGTCATTGCCGCGCACCGCGGCATTGATCACGGGGAACTTCTTGAGCCCCTCAACGACGGCCTGAATCACGAACGGCAGGTAGGTGAGCTTGTCGCCGCGCTGATCGAATTCCGGACGGAGCTTGTCGCGAACGCGCGTCACGCGCGTGAGATCGACCTCGAACACCGTTGTAACGTGTGCCGAAGTCTGCTTGGAGAAGGCCATGTGACCCGCCGTGAGCCGGCGGATCTTGCTCATCGGCTCCACGACATCACCGGGCCACGGTGTCACGACCGGCGGCTGGTAGTCGAAGCCCGCTGGCGCATACATCGACGTGCGGGGCGCAGCGGTGGGCACTGGCGCACCGGACTCGAGGTACGCCGTGAGGTCCTTCTTCGTTACGCGGCCCGCGATTCCGGTCCCGCTCAGCGACGCGATTTCCACGCCGTGCTCGGCGGCCATTCGACGCACGAGTGGTGAGGATTTCGTGCGCAGCCTTTCCTCCAGTGAGCCGGGCGCGGCTGCCGGTTGTGCCACTGCCGGCGCCGGCACCCGGCCATCAGGAGCCGGCGTGGCGGCTTCGCCATCAACCCTGGCGGCGGCCTGCGCCGGCTGCGGACGCAACGGTTCCGTCGCAGGCGAAGTCGCGACAGCGGCGACGCTCGCGTCGGTCTCGAGACGAGCGACGACCGCGTTCACCGGAACCGTCTCGCCTTCCTTTACGAGGATCTCGGCGAGAACGCCAGCGCTGATGGCCTGGACCTCGGAATCGACTTTGTCGGTGGAGATTTCGAAGATCGTCTCGTCACGCTTCACCGCGTCGCCGACCTTCTTGAACCACTTCGTCAGCGTGCCTTCGGCAAGCGATTCACCCATCGAGGGCATCAGGACATCAATTCGGGCCAACGTTCAGTCCTCAACTGGTTGGGCGCGCCGAATCGGCGCGCCGGAGTCGACGCAGGACCAGGATCGGCAGCGTCGTGGCTCCCAGAATCATGCCAGCGGCGGCGAAGTAGTACCAGTCACAGGCCGGCGTCCCCTCGATCGGAACGCAACGCCGAACGTTGCTCACGACCTTGCCGATCAGCACGCCGATCATCCCGCCGCTCCAGAACCCGATGAACGTCGTGAAGCAACCAATGCCGATCCGGCGCCCGCGCGCGATTTCGGCGTCGGACGCACCGGGTGCCTGACTGGATCCTGGGGATTCGCCTGCCACGCGCAGGCCTAGTGCCGTTCCAACGTCGCGTTGGAAGTGTCGATACAGTGCCGCCTGGCCAGAGCCATTAGGCCGTCAAGTTGGAACGGCACTAGTAGGCGGCCTCGAGGGCGTGCGTCGGATCGACCTTTCGATGGAGCGTGACGAAGAACCGCTTGACGTTGCGGTCGATCCGGCTCTCGCCCATCTGGTCGGTGACAGCCTCGACGAAGGTGTAGTGGCCGCCCTCGACCTTCGACGTCACGAGCACCGTGGAAGGGACTTCGGGCGTGCCGACCACGCCCCGATATGTTCTTGAACGGGGCGACGACGCGACGGTCTGCATCCCAAGTGACCCGAAGAACGAGTCGGCTGATTCGATCGCGTCAGCCGGAGCGAGAGAAGTTCTATAGAAATGTCGCATGCGAGTTATTTGCGTTCTCCGCGCGCGGGAAACACTTCCTGCATCCAGTCCATGCGTTCGAGCTTCTTCGTCGAGTCACGCTGGAACCGGACGGCAACAGCCCACTGTCCCGCGGTGATGAAGTGCATCGTCGCGTAATAGGTTCCGAGTTCGGGACCCTTCACCAGCGGATCAAACGCGTCGATGCCATCCGCGCTGGTGGCGAAGATCTGCCCCTGCCCCGATTCGATCGGCTCCCCGGTCTCCTTGTCGCTCACGACGACCTTGTACTTGATCGGTTCTCGCGCGCGCGGTGGAACCGGGTCGGGGAGGACACGCAATTCCATGTCCTCCGTCAGGAACTTCATGCTGAGGTCGCGCGGGCCGGACCGGCAAGCCGCCACGAGGACCGCGACCATGAGGAGGAAATGCCAGCGCCGACCGCGAATCACGAAGCGTAGTACTCCAGGCCGAGGTGGGTGATCTGCTCCTCACCCATGAGGTGGCGGAGCGTGTTCTTCAGCTTTGTCTGCTGAATGAATAGATCGTGCTCCGGCTGGAGTCCCGCAGCAGCCATCGGCGACTTGTAATAGAAGCTTAACCATTCCTGAATGCCCTTCATTCCGGCCCGGTGCGCGAAGTCGGAGAAGAGGGCGAGGTCAAGCACGAGCGGAGCCGCGAGAATCGAATCGCGGCACAGGAAGTTGACCTTGATCTGCATGGGGTATCCCATCCACCCCACGATGTCGATGTTGTCCCAGCCTTCTTTGTTGTCGCCGCGCGGCGGGTAGTAGTTGATCCGCACGACGTGCGAGAACTTCTCGTACAGATCGGGATAGAGTTCCGGCTGCAGAATCGTGTGCAGCACGCTCAGCTTCGATTCTTCCTTCGTCTTGAAGGACGCGGGATCATCCAGAACCTCGCCGTCGCGATTGCCAAGGATGTTCGTCGAATACCAGCCGGCCAGGCCGAGCATTCTCGCCTTGATGCCCGGTGCGATGACGGTCTTCAGCCAGGTCTGGCCGGTCTTGAAGTCCTTGCCCGAAATGGGCACGGACCGCTGGTTGGCCAGCTCGATGAGCGCCTGCGTATCGACGGACAGGTTGGGCGCTCCGTTCGCAAACGGCACGCCTTCCATGATCGATGCCCAGGCGTACAGCATCGACGGCGCGATGGCGTCGTCGTTCCGCTCCATGGCCCGTTCGAACTGCTCGATCGTGGCGTGCTGCGGCCCGGGCTTGATGTAGGTCTCGGTGGACGCGCACCACACCATCACCAGCCGGTCACACCGGCTGCGAGCACGAAAATCACGGATGTCCTGGCGCAGCTGCTCGGCCAGATCGCGCTTGGTCTTCCCGTGCTTCACGTTCTCGCCGCTCAGGCGCGTCACATAACGAGTATCGAAGACGGCCGGCATCGGCCGGATGTTCTTCAGGAAGTCCCCCACGGATTCCAGGTCACGCTCGACGAGGACGCCGGCCTTCTTCGCCGCGGTGTACGCGTCGTCCGGGATCGGGTCCCACGCACCGAACACGAGGTCATCGAGATCGGCCAGGGGCGCGAAATCCCTGATGAGCGGCGACCGCTGCTCGGTCCGTTTGCCCAGCCTGATCGTCGCCATCTGGGTCAGGGATCCGATGGGTCGTGAGTGACCGCGTCGGATGCTCTCCACGCCGGCCATGAACGTGGTTGCCACAGCGCCGAGGCCCGGCGTCAACACGCCGAGCTTGCCCTCGGGTTGGCGAATGGTCACCCGAGGCGTCGCGGTCGATGACTGCACGTCTTTGTTCTCCGTAAGGTATTGTCGGTGATGATGCGCCTAACGCGCGCGGTCGAAACCGGACGGGCGTCCAGCCTCCGGGCGGCGAACGGTCGCGTCTCCCGGCGTGACAACGTCCGCCAGTCGCGTTTCCACGTCGTCCGCGCTCAGGACCATCCGGTCGCCGGCCAGGGCGACGCGGTCGATACGGCGGCCTCGCGTGTCGAAGGCGTCTGCGGTGGATCGGGGAGTCGTCTGCAGAACTCCCGAGGGTTGCTGCGATTCCTGCGCTGCCGTGACCCGGCGAACAAAAGCGACTCGCTGGACGACGGTAATCCAGGCCGTCACCGTCAGCAGAACGCAGATGCTCATCAGGACCCAACCACCAAAGGCCAGGCCGAAGAAGGCCTGTGGCGCCGAGAGGAGCACGATCCGCTCCGGTCGCGGCAGCATGCCAACCTGGGCATCGATGCCCAATCCTTCAGCGCGGGCTCGGGTGTACGACGTGAGGAACGATCCCAGGATGCCGAGCAACAACACCGAGACCATGGGCGTGGACATGTAGTCCGGGATCGCATGGTGGACGCCGTTCCTGGCGAAGAAAAGTGCCAGTCCACCAAGCACCGCCCCATCCGCGATGCGATCAAGAGTGGAGTCGTAAAACGCCCCGAAGACCGATGTGCGACCGGATCGCCGGGCGACCGAACCATCGAGGAGGTCGCAAAAAGCACTCAATCCGACCACCCAACCAGCCAGGTGGATATGGCCCCTCGCGTAGATCCCGCCGCCGATGATGGTCGCGATCGTTCCGAAAGTCGTGATCGCGTTCGGGCTCACCCCTCTCCGAATCAGGAAATCGACTACCGGCGCCAACACGCGCTGGAAGCCGGACCTGGCGAATTCGGATAGGGCCATGAAGGTGAGCGAGGTCGTGCGAGTGCCCGCGCCGGAGGACGCGGAGGAGAGCTAACCGTCGCTGGATGCGGCGATTACGGAACCACTGAAACTACGCCATCCTTGGGGGGGCCACAACGGCAGCACCCTCGCCCGTACGTGTGGCCCGGGCCGGGAGTTCCGATGTCGCAGCCCCAACCGGCGGTCGAAGGAGTTCAACCTTGCCCAGCCCATCCTCTTACACCAAACGTTCCGTCATGCACGCGAAAGCCGGGCTTTGGGTCGTCGCTGCCGTTCTGGGAGCTTCAGGCTGCGCAACGGTACGTCGCGCCCCTGAACCCAGCGCAGGCCGAACGGCGGAGTGGCTTCGTTCATCCAGTCTGCAGGATTCGCTCACCACGGTCCTTCGCTCCGGTGTTCGGGATTCGGCGTTCCCTGGAGCGATCGCCGTCGTCGGCACGAAGGACGGCGCGGTGGTTACGGTTGCGGTCGGACAACTCGACTGGCAGCCTTCACCGTCGCCAAGCGTTTCAACCATGTGGGACCTGGCGTCACTCACCAAGGTTGTCGGGCTGACGAGCGCGATGATGCTCCTGGTCGAGTCCCGGGCGATCGACCTGGACGCGCCGGTTGAGCGCTATATCCCGGAATTCCGCGGGCGCTGGAAAGAGATGGTCACCGTTCGGCACCTGCTGACACACTCCAGCGGGCTTCCGTCGTGGCGCCCGTTGTACAAGGAAGCCGACAGCCCTGCCAGCGCCATGGCTCTGGCGATTGCGACGCCCATGGACACGATGCCGGGTCTCCGAATGGTCTACAGTGACCTTGGTGCGATCGTGCTCGGTGAAATCGTTGCGCGGGTGACCGGTCAATCCTTCGAGAGTTTTCTCATGAGGCGCGTCTTCGGGCCGCTCGGCATGCGAGAAACCGTGTTTCGGCCCGACGCCGACCTGCTCGGCCGTATCGCCCCGACGGAGGTGGACCCGTGGCGACAGCGGCATCTGCGCGGGGAAGTCCACGACGAAAATGCGTATGCGTTGGGCGGCGTTTCATCGCATGCCGGACTATTCAGCACCGCGGGCGACCTGACCCGGATCGCGCGGATGTACCTGAATGGCGGAACGCTCGACGGCGTGCGGTTCGTGTCGCCTTCCACCGTTGCCCAGTTCACGTCGGTCCAGTATTCCGCCCTGTCCAACCGTGCTCTGGGCTGGGAGACGCCTAACGGGTCCAACTCCGCGGGGCATTTGATGTCGAAGCGCGCGTTCGGCCACACCGGCTTTACGGGGACCTCCATCTGGATGGACCCCGAGCGGGGCGTCTTCGTCCTGCTGCTGACCAACCGGGTGAATCCGACCAGGGAACATCGAGGCATTACCGCCGTACGTGTCGCTGTAGCCGACGCCACGATGCGGGCGGTGCTGAGATAGGCTCGAGGGTCGAGGCACGAGGCTCGAG
>Ga0209108_10001312_pt1 | contig 14405 bp, 14 predicted proteins | sample Rifsed10ft1_FD_184003 | JGI IMG/M metagenome (GOLD analysis project Ga0209108, IMG submission 184003) | Soil microbial communities from Rifle, Colorado, USA - sediment 10ft 1 (version 2) | ecosystem: Environmental > Terrestrial > Deep subsurface > Rock core/Sediment | place: Rifle, Colorado...
TTTAGCCGACACGCGCCAACGCAGTCGGGAATTGCGCACAACGATGCTGGTTATGGTTTTTCCCACCACGTGCGGTTCAATGCCGCGGCGGGTCGTTTCGACTTCAGGGAGTTCCGGCATAATAATAATTTATTGGATCATACGGGACATCAGTTCGGAAAATGACTATCGCTCATTTGTGCACCATTGAGGCCGTGACTTCGTCTGAATCTCCGACGGATAGCGCGCGACGAGGAAAATAATAAATTACTGTGCCTTCTGTGGGAAAAATGTTTAGTCGGGTTTCAAATTCAGCAGATGCACGCCGGTTTGTTCGGTGAAATGGTATTGCAGGTTTTCATCCTGCCGCAACAGGATAAATTCAGGTTTGTAGGCAAGAATCCCGAGGTGCAGTTTGACTTCCTTGTTGTCCCGCAAGCTGGTCAGCGCAATTTTTCCGATTTCATCACCGCCGGAATATCTGTCAACCCTGAGCGCACTGGCATTTTGCCAACTGGCCACGAAATCGTTAATTTGGTCGGAGGTGAGTGTTTGGTCCGTTGGCTGCCGGTGCCAGACCCCATCCTTCAGTGTGAGCGAAAAACCAGGCAGTCGGAGCGCCACCAGCTTGCGATCCTCCTCGAATAAACGGCTGGCGATGAAGTTGGTATAGGGATAAGCGGCAATAGCCAGGTAATGGGCGGGTATCAGGACTACTTCATTTTTGTAAAGAACGTAAACCTGGTTGGTAAGTGGATGCATGGCGCCGAAGGCGATGGCTTCGTTATCAAACCATAGACGCGACTGCGGCTTGTCCAGGCCGAACTTGGCGAGTTCTCCGGTGACGGCCGGTATGCGCGTCTCAGCGGGCGCTGACAGCGTGCGCAGCAGGCTTTCAATGTTGAAACGATTGACGCGCGCCGGGAGTGGCGCAGTCAGCCTCCATACTTCACCGGTCTTATCCAGGGTAATAGCCGGTTGTTCCGGACGGTCGATGCGTATTTGGGATATCGCGGTTGTCGACAGGGTGGTTAGTGGCGTGGCGGAAGCGTTTTTTTCCTGCCCACTGCGGTGGATCATCGCCCAAGTGAGCGCGCCGATGAGCAACAACAAAGCGACATTGAGCAGCCACCGGCGCTTGAGGCCCGAAATACGGTGATCACCATCGGGTGTCTCGGTTATATTGCGGGAAGTTTTCAGTGGATTGACCACGGGTATTTCGATATTAACGTTTCCGTCGCCGCAGCCAGATGAGTAATCCGCTGCTGATCATGAGGAGCGGCAGCACCCCGAGAAAACCCGTGGCAATCGCGAACTGGGCGGTACGCGACAGATTGAGCGCGCGGTCACGGGCGGTTTTGACCGGGATGCTGACGTAGGCGTCATCGTGTGAGAGCCAATTGATAACGCTCATGCCGAGATCGAGATTGCCGGCGTTGGCGATGTAGGTGTTCGCCAGAAAATCTCCATCACCGATGATGATGATGCGTTGCTCGCGTTTTTCCTGGTTGCGCATGAGCGCCACCGCGAGATTGAGCGGGCCACGAACATCCTCACCTTTGTCGAACTGGATCGGTCCCGTTAGCGATCCGGTCTCGGACCAACTGGAGGCGCGCGTGTCAATTAATACCGATCCCCGCCAGCCTTCGGGCGCGTTCAAACTGATGCCGCTGGCTTGCGGGAATACCGTGTTGTCGCCAAAGTTGCGCACCACGGGATGGTTGCCGTACTTGGCGATTACAATCGCGGCGGCGCTGCCGGTAATCGCTTCCGAAACCGGGTCCACGATCACGCCGGGTTGAAACTCCACGCCCAGCAATTCGGCCAGCGGTTCGAGCCCGAAAAGCGGGCCGGGGTCATGCAGCCAGAGCAGATTGCCGCCGCGGTCAAGATAATTTTCAATTTCCCTTACCTCGCCCGCCAGGAGTTGCGTGCGCGGACCGGCAATCACCAGTACATTGGTGTTGTCCGGAATCTGGGGGTGATCGCCGAGCGAAAGTGTTTTGGCCTTGAAACCGCGTTTTTGCAGTTGTGCGGCCCAAGTCGATAAATCAAAATTCGCCCGCTTGTCGGGACTGCGTTCCCCATGACCGCCGAGGAACACCACCCAGCGCTCGCCGCGATGGCCCAGGCGCGTCAAGACGTTGGTAAAATTTTCCTCATTGAACTGGGCCGGAGACAGACTTTCCCTGGAGCCGGCGTATTCGAAGACGAGTTCCCCGTCAAATTGAACCCCGGCATCCCGCACGCGCTCAGGCGCCGTGTCGGGATTGACAAACTCGAGCTGAATATCCGGCTTGAATTTTTGATAGCGCCCTACCAGGTCTTGAATAATGCGCCGTATTTCACCGCGCTGGCTGGCATAGGCGGTGATCTTGAGTGACTCCTTGAGCCGTCCCACCACGGTGACGCTGGCCGGGGCGAGCGAATGGCGGCGTGCCTGCGTCCAGTCGAATTGCATATGATATTCGATTGCCAGCCATTGCAGCAGCCCGACGGCGAGCAGAAACAGCACCACAAAGCTCGCGTTCAGAAGCCGGAGTTGCCATTTGGTGTGCGGGGTGTGATACATGCCTAGCCCCCGATTCGGTCCGCATCCAGACGGCGGATGCTGAGTACGAGGAAGGTGGTAATAAGCAGTACATGATAGATGGCATCGGCGCTGTCAAAAATGCCATCAAGAAACGGTTTGTAGTGATTGAAGAGCGACAAATAGGCGATCAAGTTCCCGCCGCGCAAACCTTGCCCGGACCAGTCAAGAATCCAGAACAGGAGCAGCGCGCCAAAGGTGCTTATGGCGGCGACGGTGGAGTATTGCGTCAGCGTGGACATAAACAGGCCCACGGCGGCAAATCCCCCCACCAGCAGCGCGAGCCCGAGGAAACCCGAGCCGAGCAGGCCAAAATCGAGACTCGCTCCCGCGAGCAGCGACAACGGCATCAAGGCGGTCAGCAGCAGAAGGAGCAGGAGAAAAAGCAGAATCCCGAAATATTTCCCGAGCACGATTTCTGTCATTGAAACCGGCGCGCTGAAAAGTAATGTGAGCGTGCGGTTGCGCCGTTCCTCCGCCACCAGACGCATGGTCAGCAGCGGTACTACCAGCAGGAAGAGGATGGCGGCGTTTCCCAGAAGATCGGGGACCACGAATTCCGTGACGCCCGGCGCGCCATCCATTGCCAGGAACTGCGATTGATATAGTTGATATATCTCCACACGGCCCAAAAACAGATACGCCAGGATCAGCTGTACCACGGACAGGATGGCCCACGCGAGCGGCGAGAGAAAAATAGATTTCAGTTCGCGTAGGCCGATGGTCAATATCATGGTTCGGTTCGCGACTCGTTGGCCGACGCAGGAATTTCTGTCGTGGTTTCGATATCCGGAACGGCTTCCGTGGTCAGATCGAGGAATATTTGTTCCAGCGAGAGACGCGCCGGCCTGATTTCATACAGGCCCCAGTTTTTTTTAACCGCCATTCGAAGGATTTCTTCCGTCGGATTACGCTCCGGTTCGTGAAAGATTCGCAGGCGGCCGTTTGTTTCAGGTTGCACCGAATTCACGCCGGGCACTTTCTCCAGAATTTCCAGAGCCGGAACACGATGAAATGCCACGGTGAGCGATGCGGATTTCATGTGTTTTTCCAGGCCGTCGATGCTTTCGCTCAGCACCAGTTCCCCGTTGTTGATAATCTGCACGCGATCACAGGTGGTCTGCACCTCGGGGAGTATGTGTGTCGACAGTATGACGCCATGCTCTTCGCCCAGCTCGCGAATCAGCAATCGGATTTCGCGTATCTGGATCGGGTCGAGTCCGACGGTGGGTTCGTCCAGAATCACCACCGGCGGCAGGTGGATAATCGCCTGCGCGATACCCACGCGCTGCTGGTAGCCTTTGGAAAGATTGCCGATAAGACGTCCACCGGTGTTTTCCAGGCCGCACCGCGCTTTGGCGTGGTTACGCGCCTGCTTGCGACGGGCGAGGGGAATGCGGCTCAGCGCCGCGCGGTAATCGAGATATTCATCCACCGTGAGTTCACGGTACAACGGCGGATTCTCCGGCAGATAGCCGATCTGGCTCTTGGCGGCGCGCGGATCCTCGAGCAGATCGTGACCGTTAATGGTGATGCTTCCTCCCGATGGCGCGAGGTTACCGCTGATAATCTGCATCGTGGTGGTTTTGCCCGCGCCGTTGGGGCCGAGGAATCCGAGCACTTCTCCCTGCCGGATGGTAAAGCTGACGCCTTTGACCGCCTGGAGCGCGCCGTAGAAACGCGAAAGGTTTTTTACTTCGACCAAAGCGGCGGTATTCATCGCATGCCAAAAATCGGGCTGCCGGGATTTTCAAGCATGGTCGGCATTTAATGGAGCGGGGCACGGAATGTCAAATACCGGGATTCACATCCACCGCTATTTCGAATGTGACAAAGCCCGCCCACCGGTTTTCCGCGGATCCGGCCCGTGGCGCGCGGGTAATCCTGATTTTTTATGTAAGTGCTTATAAATAATGAACTTTTATTATTTGATCTCATTGGCATGGAATATGCCTTTCTCAAAGGTGAGACAAGGTCATAGCCATGCGAAAAATTCTGACCATCCTGGGCGCGTTATGCGCCATCCTCTTCTGGACCGGGGCCGGCGAGACCTCCGATCCGGTGCTGTCCGTCACTGAAATTCCCGCGGAGATCGCCACCAGCTGCGCCGTTTCCGCCGCCGGTGAAGCCGAGACGTGTCATCAGTCTGATTTCAGTCGCCAATGGGTGGCCAACACCGATCGAGGCCACTTATTCCTGGTGACCGATGAATCGTGCCTGGGTAACGGTTGTCGCGTCTGGCTGGTTGAGAAATCAGCCGGGTCGGTGGTCATGCTGTTGACCTTCAATAAAATCTTTCGTCTGCATAATGGCTCGGGCAAATATCCTGTCGTCGAAAGCTATACCGAGCTTGCTTCATCGCAGGGCGTCTACGGCCGCTACGAATGGAATGGGTCGACATATACCCGCACCTCCAGCCGTCCGGTTTATCTGGTTGATGGCTGGGAATGCGGTACTCTCAAAGAATGCCGCTTCGCCGCGTCCGAGGCACTCAAGCAGCAACAGGTGGACCGCGCGGTGAAAATCTGGGAAAACACCCACGGCATTTCCTGGATCTAGCCGCCGGATCCCGAGGCGCAGCGCTTTCGGAGACGGCGGCAGTGGCGCCCAAGGAAACATCGTTCATGGCGGCTATCTGCGCCCATTGCCGAAGGGGCCGCCACCTCCCGAGGCGAACGCGCTTTCGGAGGTGGTGGCCAAGCGGCTCATAGTTAGACGCTTCCATATGTGGCGGCCTTGCGTCTCCGTCCGAAGGAGCTGCGCCACGGGACGGAGCCGCTACTTCGCCTCGGAAGGGAGTCGCCCGTTCGCCTTGGGCACTGGGCGCTAGGTTGGGCTGAACCTGGTGAAGCCCAACATCCGTATTTTAAGTATTAATTTGTTGGGTTTCGCTGCCGCTTAACCCAACCTACAGATCTTTCCGTGTTATTCGATTTCAGATTCGCCATACATATTTGGGCTTCTCACATATTGAGTCATGCGGAGCCTGTGAGAAAGCTGGAGTTTTCAAATCCCGTATGGCGCGCCCGCGCATCGCAAGCCTCGGGCCGAGCGCCCGAAGGGCAGCGTGAGGGATCACGCTGGTCGCCCGCCAGGACAGGGATGTCCTGTCGGGCGACCGCACGCCCGAGGCGCGAAGTGCAGGGGGTTGTCGCGCCATTAGGGCGGCTTTCTCTTTGGTTACTTTCTCTTGGCCGCACAAGAGAAAGTAACCCGCCCGCGGTGCGGGGAACCGCAATTAGCCTTTCATCGCGGGCAAAGTCCGCTCGACAAAAAATAAAGCCGCCCATCGGGCGGCTTTTGTTCATTCACTTCCTGGACCCCGGCTTCCGCCGGGGTGATATCTCATCTCGGAAACGTCAACACTTCCGCTGTCACCAGCTCAATATCATTGAGCCCATTCGCTCGGCGGCTGTTTTTCGCGAAATCGTTGCGTTCATTCTCGATGCGATCGAGATAGGCCTGATCCACGTCGCCGGTGATGTACTCGCCGTTGAAGCAGGAGCAATCGAAGCTCTGGATCTTGGGATTGCCCTCACGCGCGGCCTCGATCAGGTCTTCAAGGTCCTGGTAGATGAGCCGGTCGGCGCCGATAGCCGTGGCGATCTCGTCCTCGGTGCGACCATGGCCGATCAGTTCCCGACGCGACGGCATATCGATGCCATAGACGTTAGGGAAACGTACCGGCGGCGCGGCCGAGGCGAAATACACCTTGCGGGCACCGGCTTCGCGCGCCATCTGGATGATCTGATTCGAAGTCGTGCCACGCACGATGGAATCATCCACCAGCAATACATTTTTTCGGCGGAATTCGACATCGATCGCGTTCAGCTTCTGGCGCACCGATTTCTTGCGCGCCGCCTGGCCGGGCATGATGAAGGTCCGGCCGATATAACGGTTCTTGATAAATCCCTCGCGGTACGGGAGGTCGAGCTTGTAGGCCATTTGCAAGGCCGCGGTGCGCGACGTATCGGGAATCGGGATCACCACGTCGATGTCCACGTCCGGCCATTCGCGCTTGATCTTGCTCGCGAGCCGTTCACCCATCCGCAGCCGCGTCTTGTGCACGTAAATCCCGTCCATCACCGAGTCGGGACGAGCCAAGTACACGAATTCGAAGATGCACGGGGCGTGTATCGGCTTCTCGGCACACTGCTGGCTGTGCACCTGCCCGTTCAAGTCCACCACGATGCACTCACCCGGCGCGACATCGCGCACCAGGTCAAAGCCCAACACATCGAGCGCGACCGATTCCGAGGCGAACATGTATTCCGTTCCCTGACCGGTGTCGCGCTTGCCAAACACCAGGGGACGAATGCCGTACGGATCGCGGAACGCGAGTATGCCGAAACCCGTGACCAGCATGGTCACGGCATAGGCGCCGCGGCAGCGGCGATGCACGGCCGAGACGGTGCGGAAAATGTGATCGGGGGCCAGACGCAGTTTGGCGACCGCCTGCAGCTCGTGCGCGAAGACATTGAGCAGAATCTCGGAATCCGAATCGGTGTTGATATGCCGCAGGTCATCCCGGAACAGTTCATTTTTGAGTTGTTCGGAGTTGGTGAGATTACCGTTATGCGTCAGCGCCAGTCCGAAAGGCGAATTTACGTAGAACGGCTGGGCTTCGGCGGGAGAGTCGCAACCTGCCGTCGGGTAGCGCACATGACCGATACCCATGTTGCCGGTGAGACCGAGCATGTGGCGTTCCTGGAACACATCGCGCACGTAGCCGTTGTCCTTGCGCAGGTGCACGCGCTCATCGTCGCAGGTGAGAATTCCGGCGGCATCCTGGCCGCGGTGCTGCAGCACCAGCAGTCCGTCGTACACCGACTGGTTCACAGGGCCTTTGCCGATGATGCCGATGATGCCACACATGGGGATAATCTCCGGGATTATTGACGCGGCACGTGTCGTGCCTGACTTGCGGGGAGCGGGGTTGCGCTCAACCTTGAAACCGCCGACATGCCTGCCGCCTCAATAATCCGGATATTCTTGCGGCCTTTTCATTAACCCGGCGCATACCGCTCTGGGGCAGAATCAATAATGCTTTCGGTGTCGGTTTAGCCGCTTTCAAGGTGATTAAGTGAGGGCTATAAAGTCCAATTTTAGCCGTAGCGGATGTGGCGGGCAATATCGCTGGGGATATAGCTGCTCACATACACCGCCGCGCGTTCGAAAAACGGGGTAAAGGCGGCTCCATACCACCAGGATCGTTGCGGAATGGAGGTCAATCCGGCAACCAGGAAGACGATGATCACGATCACGGCGCCACGGACGGCGCCCACCAGCCCGCCCAGTGCCATGTTGGCGAAACGCAAGATCCGCTTGGGCGGGATGATTTTATGAATCAGCCATGACGCGACCATGCCTAGCGCGAAAATCACGACAAAAATCAGCACGAAAGCGAGCACATGACGCAAGACCGGCTCATCCAAAAATCCGGAAAAGAACGTGGACAGCGATCCGGCAAAGAGCCAGGCAATTACAAATGCCAATATCCACGTCAGGGTGGAAATCACTTCCCGCACGAAGCCGTGCCACGCTCCGATCAGGGTGGCAACCAACAGCGTCACCAAAATCAACAAATCAAACAGGTTCATATAACGTCATGGATAGGTTTTTACCACGGCCTTGACGCCGGTATCCTTGCGAATCTTCGCCATCGACTGGCTCGCCTGTTCCTGGTCCTGAAACGGTCCCACGCGCAAACGCAGCGCTTTTTTTCCCGAGACGGTGGTCGTTTCCGTCAGCACCGTGTGACCCTGATTTTTGAGTTTGTCGCGCAGACGGATGGCATTTTCCGTATGGGTAAACGTGCCTACCTGGACGATCCAGCCTTTGGTGATCTTCTCCGCCGGAGTGGATGGCAGGCTTGGTTTTTCCGGTGCTGCAGAAGTTCGGGGCAGGCTCGCGGCTGCTTCGGTTTTTGGCGCACTTGCCGTCGTGGCATCAACCGCTGGCGCCGTTGTCTGGGTACTCGGGGCGCCTCCGGAAAGAGCCCGGGGCGCATCAGGCGTAACCGGTGACACGATAACTCTGGTGTCGGTGCTATCGCCCCGCGGGGGAGAGTCGCCGTGCGTTTTTAGTTCTGGAGGAGGTTCACTTTCATTCAACACCATGGGCACGAAGATCACCACGAGCGACACCAGGATAACTGCGCCGACGATGCGGTATTTGGGATTAAAATCGTAACCGGCGTCGTCGCTTTCCGCCATGTGCCTCACACCTTCCTTGAAGTGGCCAGTATATCACCGACCGTGTGAAATGAGCCAAAAACGACGATGCGATCCGACTCAGTCGCCTCGCGGCAGGCGGCGGCATAAGCTTGAAGCACGTCGTCATATCCCCGGCGTGGCGCGTTCGCGCCAGCCACGGTCAGTGCTTCCATCAACTGCGCTGCCGTGGCGCCACGCGGCACATTGAGTGTTGCCGGATACCAGCGGTCCACCGCACCGGCCATGGCACTTGCCACGGATACAAAATCTTTGTCCTTCAGCATCCCGAAGACGGCGAACGTCCGGCCCACGACTGGCTGTTGTCGCAATGTCGCCGCCAGCGCTCGCGCCGCCTGATGATTGTGCGCCACGTCCAGCACCTGAATCGGACGTCCAGGAAGGACTTGAAACCTGCCGGGAATCACCGCCGAGAGGAGACCCTCACGGACATCTGCCTGCGTGACGGGAAACCGGCCGGCGAGTGATTCAAGCGCCATGAGCATTGACGCGGCATTGAATAATTGATAATCGCCGCGCAAAGCCGGGTACGGGAGACCGACGCGAAAGCGTTGATCGGCCATGCCCGAACTATCTTCTCCCACGGCATGCGTGCGTCCTGGCGAGATATAACGCCAGTTCCATTCCGTTGCCGTACGCTCGATAAAAAAATCACGGTTGATCTGTAATAGTTGAGCGCCGATCCGCGACGCCTCCTCGGCGATAATCCTTGGCGGATCGGGGTCGCCACAAATCGCCGGACGGCCCCGGCGGAAGATGCCGGCCTTCTCGCGGCCAATGGCCTCGCGGGTGTCGCCCAGCCAAGAGGTATGATCGATATCGACGGAAGTCACGATTGCCGCATCCGCGTCGATCGCATTCACCGCATCGAGGCGTCCGCCCATACCGACCTCAAGCACCGCGACATCGATTGCCCCGGCACGGAACAGATCAAACGCCGCAATGGTCCCGTATTCAAAATAAGTCAGCGGTACCGAACCGCGTGCCGCTTCGATGCGCTCGAATGCGGCGCACAATTCATCGTCCGTGACAGGTTGACCGTTGATGCGTATTCGCTCGTTATAAGCAATCAAATGGGGAGAGGTATAGGCGCCGACCTTGTATCCCGCCCGGCGGAGTATCGCTTCGCCCATCGCCGTCGCCGATCCCTTGCCATTGGTGCCGGATATCGTGATGGCGGCATAATGCGGACGGCGGAGCTCCATGTTGCCGAGCACGGCGTGCACCCGCTCGAGTCCCAGTTCGATCGAGCGTGGATGCAGCTTCTCAATCCAAGTCAGCCAGTCGGAGAGTGTTCGGGTTTTCAGGCGAATGGTACGAGTCTAAGGAGAATTCGAGATTCCGGATTCCATATCCGGGTGCTTGCGCGCGGCGCTGTCTGGCTTTTCCCGGCGTAGAAGCATCGCCAGAATATCGGCAATTTTATCGCGCATTTCGCGCCGGTCGATGATCAGGTCAATCGCCCCATGTTCCAGCAGAAATTCCGAACGCTGAAAACCTTCGGGCAGTTTCTCGCGCACGGTCTGCTCGATCACGCGCGGACCGGCAAAACCGATGAGCGCCCGCGGCTCCGCCGCCACGATGTCTCCCAGCATGGCCAGACTCGCTGACACACCACCCATGGTCGGGTCTGTCAGTACGGAGATGTAAGGGATCCCCGCCTCCCCCAACTGCGTCAACGCGGCGCTGGTCTTGGACATTTGCAGCAAGGATAACAAGGCTTCCTGCATCCGCGCCCCGCCGCTGGCCGAGAAACACACCATGGGTATTTTCTTCTCAAGTGCGGCATTAACACCGCGCACGAAACGCTCTCCTACCACCGCCCCCATGGATCCGCCCATGAAACCGAACTCGAAGGCAGCCGCGACCAGCGGCATTTCCTTCAGCGCGCCTTCCATGACCACGAGTGCGTCGCGCTCGCCGGTGGTCTGCTGCGCTTCAGCCAGCCGGTCACGGTATTTTCTGGTGTCTTTGAACTTGAGCGGATCAACCGGAAACAGCCCTGCCGCGATTTCCACGCGTGGTTCCGGATCAAGAAAAATATCCAGCCGGCGGCGCGCAGAAATACGCATGTGATACCCGCACTTGGGGCAAACATCGAGATTGCTTTCGATCTCGGCGTTGTACAGCACCGTGCCGCAGCCGGAACACTTTTTCCACAAACCTTCGGGCACCGAGGCTTTCTTGATGCCCTTGCTCTTGATCTTGGGCGGGACCAGCTTGTCAAACCAGCTCATCGGCTCGGTCCCGTGGCGGATGACGGCGCGCCCGTGACCTGGTCCATCGCGGCGCGCAGGCGTGCGATAAAGGCCGGTATCTCGGTCAGGATTTTGTCCGGATTTGCCACCATGTCTTCCATGCGTTTGACCACGGCACTGCCCACGATAACGGCATCGGCGAATTCAGCAACTTGTGCCGCCGCTTCGGGGCTGCTGATCCCGAATCCCACGCCCAGCGGCAGGCGGGTCTGGCGCCGTATTTCCTTAAGTTTGGCAGCGACCTCGCGCGGATCAAGGTGCGCCGCGCCCGTAACACCACGCAGCGATACATAATAGATAAATCCGCTGGCAGCGCGGGCGATGCGTTTGATGCGCTCAGCCGAACTGGTGGGTGCCAGCAGAAAAATGGCATCGAGCCCATGTTTTTTCAGTGGGGTATGCAGGCGGGTTGCCTCTTCCGGCGGCAGATCCACGACAAGCACGCCATCCACTTTAGCTGCCGCGGCCTCGCTGGCAAAACGGTCATATCCCATCACTTCGACGGGATTGAGATAACCCATCAATACCACCGGCGTGGTTTGATCTTTTTCGCGAAACTCGCGCACCATGGCGATAACTTGCCGGAGGCTGATCTTGTGCCGGAGCGCCCGTTCGGCGGCGCGCTGGATTACCGGGCCGTCGGCCATGGGATCGGAAAACGGCACACCCAGCTCGAGAATATCCGCCCCGCTCTTTACCAAGGCGTGCATCAGCCGCACCGTTATCCAGGGCTCTGGATCACCGGCCGTAATATAAGGAATCAGCGCTCGTCGGCCCTGCTGTTTCAATGTCTCGAATGTTTGAGTAATCCGCGACATTAAAATTTGATTCCTTCGAGATTGGCCACGGTGTGAATGTCTTTATCGCCGCGACCGGAGAGGTTGACCACGATGATTTTTTTTCTCCCCAGCCGGGGAGCAAGTTTTCGGGCATAAGCCAGCGCATGACTCGATTCGAGCGCCGGCATGATGCCCTCCGTGCGCGTCAGCTCGTGGAACGCTGCCAGCGCTTCCTGGTCGGTAATGGAAACGTAATGCACGCGCCCGATTTCCTTGAGATACGCATGTTCCGGCCCCACGCCGGGGTAATCGAGTCCGGCGGAGATCGAGTGGGTTTCCACGATTTGCCCGTCTTCGGTTTCCAGCAAGTAAGTGCGATTGCCGTGCAACACGCCGGGTTTGCCGGTGCACAGTGTCGCGGCGTGACGCCCGGTTTCCAGACCCTCGCCGGCCGCTTCGACGCCGTACATCGCCACGCGCTTGTCCTTGAGAAACGGATAAAACAGTCCAATGGCGTTGGAACCCCCGCCTACGCACGCGACCAGCGCATCCGGAAGCCGCTTGGCCTGCTTCCTGATTTGCGCGCGGGTTTCACGGCCGATCACAGACTGGAAATCGCGCACCATCATCGGGTACGGATGCGGGCCGGCGACGGTGCCGATGATATAAAACGTGTCGTCGACATTGGTCACCCAATCGCGCATGGCTTCATTCAGCGCGTCCTTGAGCGTCTTCGAGCCGGATTCGACCGGCACTACTTCAGCGCCGAGCAACCGCATGCGATAGACATTGATCGATTGGCGCTTCATGTCCTCCGAGCCCATGTACACCACGCATTGCATGCCGAAGCGCGCGGCCACGGTCGCGGTGGCCACACCATGCTGGCCGGCTCCGGTCTCGGCGATAACGCGTTTCTTTCCCATATGGCGCGCAAGCAGCGCCTGACCGATCGTGTTATTGATCTTGTGGGCGCCGGTGTGATTCAAATCCTCGCGCTTAAGGTAAATTTGGGCGCCGCCCCAGTTCTCGGTCAGACGTTGCGCAAAATACAACGGGCTCGGACGTCCGGCATACTGGCGCAGGTCCTCGGCGAATTCCTGTTGAAATTTTTTATCCTTGCGCAGGCGTTCGTAGGCTTCACGCAATTCCTTGAGCGGCTGCATCAGTGTTTCGGCCACGAAAATCCCGCCGTATTCACCGAAGTGGCCGCGCTTGTCCGGCAGATCGTAGGCGCTCATGAAGTTTTTCCCACGGCTGCTAAGAAATCGGCGATCTTCCCCGCGTCTTTTACACCCCGGGTCAGCTCGACGCCGCTCGAGACATCCACGGCATAGGGACGCACGCGGCGGATCGCCTCGCCAACGTTCTCGGGAGTCAGGCCGCCAGCGAGAATCAGCGGTTTGTTCAAATCCGGAGGAACACGGTCCCAGTCAAAAGACTGGCCGGAACCCCCAGCCACCTGGATAGCATGCGTATCGAGCAACAGGCCGGTGGCATCGCCGTAAAGGCGTGCCTTTTCATGCAGGTCGACACGGGTTTCCATCGGAATGGCCTTGATATACGGTCGGTGGTAGCGGCGACAATGATCGGGGGTTTCGTTGCCGTGAAATTGTAACAGATCAAGCGGGACGCGCTTCAGGATCGCTTCAATCTTGTCGGGTGGCGCATCCACAAACAGACCCACTGTCGTGACATAAGGCGGGATCGCGCGGGAAATTTTCAGCGCCTGATCGGAGGATATATAGCGCGGGCTGTTCGAATCAAACACAAATCCGATCGCATCGGCCCCGGCTTGCGCCGCCGCGATGGCATCTTCGATGCGGGTGATGCCACAGATTTTCACGCGCGTGCGCATGGTCTCTCCGGAAGGCCGCGAAGCTTACCAGAGCCCGGCGGGCGGCGGAAGGCGCATGCCCGTCTTGGCGATATCACGCGGTTTCGATATCGAGCCGGTGGGCCTTGCGGCCGCCGCGTTCGGTTTTTTCCACCGCACCGCAGTATTCAAGCATCAGCCGCGCGAATTCCACGCTGCGCTGAGCCAGTTGGCGGGCACCGCGGCGCAGTTCCTCGCTGTGCTGCACGTGCATGACGTTGCGTTCCATGTCCTCGGCCGACCAGCCGCGTGAATGGGCAATATAGGGAAACTGCGGAAACTGGAAGCCCAGTTCGGAAAAAAATCCGAGCAGGTGGCCGGCGACATCCTGCACGTTATCCTGGCCGCCCATGATGATAAATCCGGCGACCTTGTTGCGGATCAGCACGTTATCCTTGATGGTAATCTGGTTCTGTACACAATTGAGCCGCTCGGCCATCTTGTAATAAAGCGATCCCGACGCGCCCCAGCGGATGGGCGTGGCCAGCAGCACCACGTCGGCCCAGTGCACCAGCGCCTCGTATACCTGATCCATCTGGTCCTTCGGGTCCATCTGCGTGATGGAGCACGGCCAGGTGCAGGCACGCGCGCTTTTCGAATAATAACCTTCACAGGCGCGAAACCGCAGCTGATCCAGACGAATCAGGCGGGTTTCGCATTGCAGTTCCGAAGCGGCATGATCGAGCGCCACCT
>Ga0209108_10001314_pt1 | contig 14396 bp, 13 predicted proteins | sample Rifsed10ft1_FD_184003 | JGI IMG/M metagenome (GOLD analysis project Ga0209108, IMG submission 184003) | Soil microbial communities from Rifle, Colorado, USA - sediment 10ft 1 (version 2) | ecosystem: Environmental > Terrestrial > Deep subsurface > Rock core/Sediment | place: Rifle, Colorado...
TTAAAACTGATGATGAAGCTGCAAGGTTCTGGGAGACTCATAGCTTTGAAGACTATCATAGAGATACAAAGGAAGCTGAGATAGGGTTCGTTAAAAGACCGAAGAAGACGATTGCAATAAGGCTTGATCCAGATGATATTAAAAAAGTGGAAGTAATTGCTGAGCGTAAGGGATTGAGCTACACAGCGCTTCTCAGGATGTGGATTAAAGAACATCTTGCTAAGGAATCAAGGCATATTGCTTAAAACGGAGAAGGTTTGCGGATTTTCTTATTCTTTGAGCACTTGCCTGAAAACCTCACAATACTTTCGGAGATAATCTCTAAGCTTTCGACGGCGGTACTGCATGATAAACCGAGGATGCTCTAGGACGTGGACGGCTTTGAAAAAGCTACATTCGCGGTTGAGATCTTCAAAGACCTGCCTAATCTTTCCCGTGCCTAGCACGATGGCTGCATCGCGTCGTGCTCCGAATCCTAATTGAGATTCGATCGACCGGATAAGGAATGGTTTGATGTCGCGGAGAAGAGCGGGGTGATCATAGAAGTTAAAGTTCCTGCCGTACTTGACAAACCCTAACGGAGAAACAGCCGTGAGGAAAAAATCTCGATAAAACTTATTTGGACCGCCCCATAATTTGATGAACTCATAAATAAACACGGACGAAAGTTCCCGCTTTTTTGGTAAGTCGTTCGGAACACCACAAAATGTTTCGAGCGCTACTGGATCGGTGAAAGTGACACCAGTAATGCCGGCACCAAATCTTCCTGGATTAATCCCAAAGACAAGCACTCGTTTATGGTTGTCGGAAAAGAACTTACGTAGAAACAATCTTATATAATCTCTATTGCACGGAGTGCGATATGGATTCATGGCGACCACGCCCCGCGGCAGTTTGTTGCGTAGTTCAAGAGAGGTATAGAATCGGAGCGCACGTTCACCAAACGTCGATAAGTGTTTCATACTGAGAATACATAGGAATCGAACCAAGCCTCGGTTCTCAGGCTATCAGTTAATAACAAAATACACAAGGTTAAGATCCCAACTATCAATCTTGCCTGATAATGTAAAAAGGGAAAAAGGGGTGACGCAACCTTTTTTTATTTTAATTTTAAAAATGGATTTAATTCCTGAAATTCTTTCCAAGCCTTTTGAAACTCTTCCATATCTTTTTGAGCTTTTGCCATTGAATTCATAGCTTTGGTACCTTTCTCAATCACATCGAAAAACTTAATACTTAATTCCATAGGTAGATTCATCAATTTAAACAATTCTTCATATGGATTTCCCATAAAATACTCCTTTTTCAGATTTTTAAGATTAATATCAATAAATAATAACTATTTTGAACTACTCTTAAAGGGGAGAAGGTATCAAGCCTTGATTTTTGACTTAGCTTTTTTCTGCAAACTTCAATAACTTTTATTTTTCTGCCTTCCCCTCCTCATTGAATTACATACTCCATAAATGATAAACTTATTTCTCCGTGTGCGGAAGGATAACACTTACAACCGACAAAGAAGACATATAAAGTCGTTGGGGTTTTATAGACCCAAGCGGGGTATTAGATTTAATCAAGCCTAGATACAACATCGCCCCATCTCAGAATTCCCCAGTTTGATAGTTAATGAAGATAGAAGAGTATTAAACATGATGCGCTGGCGCCTAGTGCCTCACTGGGCGAAGGACGTTTCTATAGGTTACATAATATTGTTGAACCTACTCCTCCAACGGTTGATTGTCCTAATGACCCTGTTTATGGATCTGATTAGGCGTGCCTTAAAGAAAATAATAGCCCTGGAGGAGCTGTAGTATTAAACATCCGTATGTAGTTTGCAATAAGGATTTCAGTAGGCGTGATTGCTTTAGTTTTAAATGGTCTTGTAAGTTACTTAAGCAATCTTGATATCTTCTTGAACTCCTCTGTTCCTGCGCGTTCGAGGAGCTGGAATACAAATGTTTCTGTTGTCCCTACGATGGCACCAGCCTTGTCAATGAGCTTTATTCCTGTTTCCCAATCTAGTTCCTTTCTTGATGTTACACCATCAGCGGGGACATAAACTGTATATCCATCATTAATTAAATCAAGCACTGTCTGAAGTACGCAAACATGGGTTTCAATCCCACATATAAGAACTTCTTCTTTTTTAGTCTCCTTTAAGGCTGATTTAAACTCAGGTGATCTTGCACAGCTAAACACGAGTTTTTCAATTGGTTTGAATCCATCTCCAACAGCTTCTTTAATCTCAGGGATTGTAAGTCCTAATCCCTTTGGGTATTGCTCTGTTACTGTAATTGGAATTTCAAACGTCTTTGCCGTTTCTATCAAGATCTTGGAGTTTCTAATAGTTGGTTCCCTCCTCTCCTCTGGAATAGCATTTATAAGCTTCTCTTGTATATCAATGACAACAAGCGAAATCTTATCCCTTTGGATGAAATCCATTCTTAACCTCCTAAATTTTGCCACTAAGACACAAAGACACTAAGGAAAGAATCCTCTTCATATCTTTGTTGTATTAATCTTATTCATTCGTGTTTCGTGTATCGTGAATCTTGCATCGTGCATCCTGCATCAAGAACTTTCTTCTCCTGTCTTTTCTGAAGCTCCCTTAACGAAAAGCTCGGTAACCCATTTTTTAATGTTTTCTTGAGAAGCCTTGCCAAGGACTTTTCTAACTCTTTTTAGAGGAATAATAGCCTTAGCAGCGGACCTATGCCCACCTGCGCTCCCGAGTTCGCTAAAGATAGTTCTTACAAGTCGCCCTGCGCTTTTTACATATCCAACATTTCTTACTGAAATAACCAGATGTGAATTACTTACTATTCCATAAGCCACGGACCACTCGATCCCCTTTACTTGGATTCCGAAATCAGCCATCTTTGGGATTAGATATTCCCTTTTTACCCCTCCGAGGTTGCCAAAAAAGATACCTTCTGAAATCCAGTGATTAGCAAGAGCCCTCCCGAAAGATTTGATTTCTGAGGGCGGAGCCTCTGCCCGCTCGATTCGTCTTAATAGGCCTAGATTTGCAAGTGGATAAAGAAAGGTAAATGCCTCGATATCATCCGGGTTCGCATCACGGTTAAGGGATACAGTGTCAGTTTTTATACCGTAGAGAAGGGCGGTAGCAAGCCTTTCTGATATTTCTACCTGCGCAGCGCGAAGAAAATCAGTAAGGATGGTTGAGGTTGCTCCTTCCTGAGTTTTTATTTCGGAAAATCCGGCCTTATATGAACCAATATAGGGATGGTGGTCAATTACGGTATCAACCTCCGGAAGAAGATCTCCAAAATGAGGTGGCTGAACGTCAACTAGTGCAATTGAATCGAACTCTTTTATGTCAGAAGGTACGAGTTTTTCTAGGTCTATTTCGAGTAGGTCTATCATGGCAACGTTTTCTGGACGAGATATCTTTTCACCAAGGTGTCCAATTGTAGCCGTCTGGCGGTTCCTTTTAAGTAGGGTTCTAAGCGCTAGTGCACTGGCAATTGAATCCGGGTCAGGATTATCATGTAGAAGAATAAGCATCTTTTTCGCTTCGTTGTGAATACGCCTTAGTTCTTCAACTCGGAGTTCTATCCTAGCAATCCTCTCTTCACGCGCGATCTCTTCTATCAGGATTTTATTAAAGGGAACAAACCTTACATAAGGTGGAGGCTCTTCTGGTTTTTCACCATTGCTTACGATGATTGGGGTTTGCGGATAATGATTAGAAAGCTCCTTGGATGCGGTGTTTGAAAAATGCTCTCTTTCAATCATGATAACTGTAAAATTGCCCTTTTGGTTTAATGCCTCTTCGAGTGAGCTAACCCAAATTACCTCTCCCCTTTTTGAAAAGAGCCCAAGAAGAAGTGAATCGAAATCTCCAATAAACAAGTATCTAGTTAATTCTTTCTGCATGTTCGTGGCTCATGAATCGTAAATTGTGTATCGTGAAACGTGTATCGTTCGACTGAGCCTGTAGTGAGCCCTTCGACCATGCTCAGGACAGGCTTGTCGAACTGCTCACGACGAAGTCGAATCACGAATCACGATAGCACGCCTTACTTAACCCGCTAATAAATCCTGAAATTTCCTTAAAGAGTTCTTTTCCATTATTGCCATATTTCTCAATTATTCTAATGAGTGCGCTCCCAACAATCACAGCATCTGCAAAATTAGCTATCCTTGCCGCCTGATCCGGGGTTGATACCCCAAACCCAATTCCAACAGGGAGTCTTGTATGATTCTTGATTTCACGAACAAGGGACTCAAGCGAATAATCCATGGCTGGCCTTTCTCCAGTAACACCTGTTACAGAAACGAGATAGATAAACCCGCTTGCACGCTCTGAGACGAGCCTTATTCTTTCGGATGTGCTTGTAGGAGCGAGAAGAAACACAAGGTCAAGCCCTGCTTTATCAGTGTGAATCTTAAATTCATCTGCTTCTTCGGGCGGAAGGTCAACAACTAATACTCCATCTACTCCGGCGTTGCGCGCATCTTCTGAGAATCTCCTAAGACCGTAGGAAAGAAAAGGATTATAATATCCAAAACTTATAATGGGGATCTCTGAGTGTTTCCTAATCTTACTTACAATATCAAGCACACCTTTAACGGTTGTGCCGTTCTTGAGTGCCCTTTCAGAGGCGAGTTGGATTGTAGGACCATCAGCCATTGGGTCTGAAAACGGGACACCAAGCTCGATTATGTCGGCACCGCTTTCTTCAAGCTTATAGATTATATCGGGAGTTGCTTCTAATGATGGGTCACCAGCAGTGAGATAGGTAACTAAAGCCGCCTTTCCCTTTTCCTTAAGTTCTTCAAACTTGTTATGAATCCTGGTCATATATTTAGGCTTTGGCTTTTATCGTCTAGGAAATACCCCTCTTAATTCTATCCAATAGGATAGAAACCTCAAGTCCTAAACACCCATTCCAAGAGCCTTTGCTACGACCTGGATATCTTTATCCCCACGTCCTGAAAGGCAAATTATAATTATTGAATCTTTTGGCATAGTTGGAGCTACTCGAGTTGTATAAGCCACAGCATGTGCCGACTCTAGTGCAGGGATTATTCCCTCTTTTTCTGAGAGGAACTTGAACCCTTCTAGGGCATCTTTATCAGTCACTGTTGTATATGAAACCCGCCCCGAATCTTTTAAATACGAATGTTCAGGACCCACTCCAGGGTAATCAAGCCCAGGGGCTATTGAGTGAGTTCCTTTCACCTGGCCATCTTCGTTTTGAAGTAAATAGGTTTTACTTCCATGAAGAACCCCGGGCCTTCCCGCATAAAGGGTTGCCGCATGTTCACCCGTTTCAAGCCCTAACCCTGCGGCTTCTACTCCTAGCATTTTTACAGATTCGTGTTCGAGAAAAGGGTAAAAAAGCCCCATTGCATTTGAACCGCCGCCAACACAAGCGATGAGAAGATCTGGGAGTCTTCTCTCTTTCTCAATAATCTGCCTTTTTGACTCTTCTCCGATAACTGACTGAAAATCCCTTACCATCATCGGGTAGGGATGTGGCCCTGCCACGCTTCCTATTATGTAGAAAGTGGTCCTCACATTTGTTATCCAATCCCTCATGGCCTCATTCATCGCATCTTTTAAGGTCTGGGTTCCTAAGGCCACCTCTCTTAGCTTTGCTCCAAGCAATTTCATTCGAACAACATTAAGCGCCTGCCTTTTTGTATCTTCAAGCCCCATGAATATTTCACATTCCATTTTAAGGAGCGCTGCAACTGTTGCCGTAGCTACCCCGTGCTGTCCTGCTCCCGTTTCTGCAATAATCCTCCTTTTTCCCATGCGTGATGCGAGAAGGGCCTGTCCAATAGTGTTATTAATCTTATGTGCACCTGTGTGCGCCAAATCCTCACGCTTTAGGTAAATCTTTGCTCCACCTAGCTCGTTCGTCATTCTTTCTGCGAAGTAGAGCGGTGTAGGGCGGCCGGCATATTCTCTAAGGTAGTAATTTACCTCTTCTTTAAATTTTGGGTCATCTTTTATCTCGAGGTAAGCCCTTTCTAGGTCAAGAAGTGCTGGCATAAGGGTTTCTGAAACATATCTACCACCGTAGATTCCATAATGTCCTAGTTCATCGGGAAGTTTTAATTTAGGTTTCATTTCTTACCGCCTTTATAAATCTTTTTAGTTTGTCCGGATTTTTCTTTCCAGGATTCTCTTCAACTCCAGAGCTGACATCAACAGCATAGGGATTTACTATTTTTACTGCCTGGGCCACGTTTTCTGGGGTAAGCCCACCTGAAAGAATTATTTTTTTTGATGTATCGAAGCCTCTTAGAATCTCCCACCCGAAGGTTTCTCCTGTTCCTCCATAAGCCTCTGTTGAGTAGTTATCAAAGAGAATCGCTTGAGTAGGATAGGACTCAATCTCCTTTGGGTCTATGCTATCTTTAACCCGAATGGCTTTTATTACCTTTCCTTTTAATTTCATACAGAAATCCGCCGGTTCATCTCCATGGAGTTGGAAAATATCAAATCCTACTTCTTCTTTGATATTTCGAATCTCATCCAAATCTTGGTTCACAAAGACTCCAACAGTTGTAACAAATGGGGGTAATTTTGAAATTATGGTTTGAGCATTATCAGGCTTAATATACCTTTTGCTTCCTTTATAAAAGATAAACCCAAGAGCATTCGCGCCTAAGTCCACAGACAAAAGGGCATCCTCTATATTAGTAATCCCACAGATTTTGATCCTGACCATATTTACAAATGGATAATTATAAAAGTAGAAACACTATGTGTAAAATGAATATTGGATCGATGGCTTTATGTTACATTCCTGTTATTATACGGTTAAACACATGTCAATAATTTGGTTATTGCGGTTTCATCGTAGGAGCGCCATCCCTTCGGCAAGCTCAGGACAGGCCCTGGCGCGACCAGTCATAAGAAGAGAAACAATAAAGCCCCTTGTACATGTTATCTTTATACCCTATTACGTCCTAATTTCTAGATTGTGATCATTTCTACCCCGTAACTGGTGTTATTGAGGCGGCTTGAAATTTACATTTTTAAGATCACCTGCAAAGGCTGTCAAGATTTGTTCAAGCGCTTCGTTCCAGCCTTTGACCAATTCTTCAGGGGAATTAGAGCTAAGAACGACTTCTCTTCTATAATTATTTTGGAATACTATTTGAGGATTGGTAGAGGTCTCTTCAATTAGAAAAAACTGAATCCCCAGAACTGCTTTTGGTTCATTAGTTGCTCTAAAATCACCATATAACTCGCTTACGTTACCTTCAAGAATATAGTTAGCCTCCACATTGTTACTTGAGTCCACAACGTACTTAAACCGACCTGATTCAGAAAACCACTTACGCACTTCATCTGTAGTAAGTAAGCTAGGAGGTCTAAAAAATTGATTATAAAAGTCTGATTCGTAACTCAGATCACCTATTCGGTAGACAAACTCCCTACCAGAAAAACTAGGTGAAATCTCAAACCTACGCACCTCCAAGACAGTTCCTGAAACGGGGGATGAATTTTGATCCTTGTTGGAAACATTAAGAATGTAGTAATTTCTCTCAGGGTAATTCTTTGAGAAATTAGCACATCCAGTTAGGGTGAGAAATAATAGCACCCAAGACGAGAACAAGAACAATTTGCTTTGCTTTATCATTGTTTCACCTCGTTTAATGGTGGAGGAGGATTTCCGAAGAGAAACCAAGATGGATATCTCTTTGCGGTGTCCGTAAGCTCCCTCAGATTTTCTGTGGTTACCCTTAGATCCTCGATGATTCGATCTAACTCATGTCGTTCACTGGAAGTAAATCTGCTAACCTTACGCGATGTTGTGTTAATATTTTCTAAGGTCTGGGACAAATTAGTAAGGGTTTGTTGTACTTCTTTGCTATGAAGAATTGAATCTAATCTTTTAGAGCTGTTTTCGAGCACCTCTAGAAGCTCACGAATATCCTGAGCGATGAGAGGAATCTGAGCATCTTCTATTGCTTTATCAGTGTTTACCAGAATCTGATTTACCTTATCTGTCATACCTTTTATATCAATGGTTTCTAGTGTCCCTGTTAGATTTTCGATAGCCTCTGTAATCTGTGTAATAACGCCTGGAGCGGAGGGGATATATAAGGATTCGGGTTCCCAATCTATTTTGAGAGGAGGAAATCGCTTAGGGTCTAAGTGAACCATGTTAAGAAATGCAACTCCAGTTATCCCTTGAGAATCCAATTGAAGGCGGAACCCTTGTTCAATCAATTCCTTAATACGAGACACGCGCTCCTCTTCAGTCGGTATTCTACCTAGACTTTTGCGCTCCCCGACTAGTTCTTGTTGAATTTCAGCCCTTACTACTACATAAGTGTAGGGAGTCGGGTAGTAATTAAACGCAAAACCGATCTCTGTTACATTACCGACTTGAACGCCTTGATACTTTAGTGGAGCGCCTACATTAAGTCCCTGAACAGATTGGTTAAGATATGTCTCTATCATAATCTTGTGGCGGAAAAATTTGCCAGCGCCAAACACCACGATGCCTATTACTGCTATGGCAAATCCTATGATGACAAACGCTCCAATCTTAAAGTAATTGGCTTTCCTACTCATGTTTTGATACTCCTTTGGTTTGATAGGCATTTATGCGACAGCATTTAGTTCAGCCTCCCTGTTAAAGAATTGACGAACTAGAGGGTTAGGTGAGTGATCACGAAGATCCAGGGGTTTACCCGTTGCAACTATTCCCTTTGTGTCTTTATCAAGCATGATTACCCGATCAGCTATAGTATAGATGCTTGGCAGTTCATGGGTTACAACGACTAGAGTTATCTTTAGGCTTTCGCGAAGCCTCAAGATTAAATGGTCGAGTCCGGCAGAGGTAATGGGATCAAGGCCTGCTGAAGGCTCATCGAGAAAAAGTATCTGGGGATCAAGAGCCATAGCACGGGCCAGGGCAGCGCGCTTCTGCATCCCTCCGCTTAGTTCAGAGGGCATTTTATTCTCAGAGCCCAATAGTCCTACGAGCTTAAGCTTCATAAGGGAGATGAGATCCATCGCTTCGGAAGAAAGATCGGTATATTCCTCAAGGGGGAGCCTGACGTTTTCAAGAACCGTCATAGAGCCAAAAAGCGCACCGCTTTGATAAGCAACGCCTATTTTTTTTAATATATTGATGCGCCCTTCTCCTTCTGCCTTCGCAATATCCTCCCCATCAATAAGGATTTTTCCAGAAGCGAGTTCGTAGAGACCGATCATGTGCTTTAGTACTGTGCTCTTCCCGCATCCCGAGCCACCCAAGATGACAAATATCTCCCCTCGATTAACCTCAAAGGAGATGTTATCAATTATAACATTATCTCCATAAGCTGCTGTGAAGTTTGTAACGCGTAGGATTGGTTCTTTGTCTATACTCATTTGCACTTAAATTCCTACATAATAGAATACAACACCAAATATGCCATCTAGAACTATGACCAATATGATGCTGCTTACAACAGCGCTGGTTGCAGAATCACCGACTGCTGCTGCACCGGTCTTGGTTCTAAGTCCCTCAAAGCATCCTATTCCAGCTATGATAACAGCAAAAAATACGGATTTAAAAAGACCTACTAGAAGGTCAATATAGGTTGCTGCTGAGGTCATCTCATTTACATATGTAACAGGTGGAAAGCCAAGAGATAGCATAACGACTCCGCCTCCGATAAGTCCGAACAGGTCGCCGAAAACCGTAAGAATTGGTATCATAAAAATAGCTGCGATAACTCTAGGCACCACCAGAAACCTGACCGGATCAAGTCCCATGGTAGTAAGGGCATCAATCTCCTCGTTTACCTTCATGGTACCAAGTTCGGCGGCAAACGCTGAGCTGGTCCGACCGGCAACCATGACGGCTGTCATAAGTGGACCGAGCTCCCTGAAAATAGAGAGGACAAGAAGGTCTGCGATAAAAAGCTGACCACCGTATTTTTGCAAAGGGATGGCAGATTGATAAGCAAGAACAAGCCCGATTAGAAAATTGATTACAGCAATAATAGATAAGGCATTCACACCAATCTTTTCTGCCGTTAAAAATACATCTTTCCACCTTATCTGCCACGGGTTAAAAACGGCGCGTACAACGGCAATCCCAGCTTCTCCTATAAAGATGATATGGGCGCTAACATCTTGCCAAAAACCCACCGTTGCCTGACCGACTTCTTCTGGTAAACTGGCAGCTTTAGGCTTTTCTACCTCTGGTTCTTTGAATTCTCCTGGAGGAAATAAATCTAGTAGCTTTTGAAATTCGCTAGCAAAGTTTCGAACCTCAAACTCTCCCCCGGTTCTCTCTTGGAATTGACGGAGTTTTACAAATAGAGCAATTCCGGAACCGTCACAATAGTTAATTCCTGAAGCATCTACTATGATCTTCTTAGGTGAAGAGTGCCCAATCGCAAGGGTTGCATTCTGCCATATTTTAGCGGTTGTATATGAATCAAGACGACCGTTAATAGTAAGGGTTAGAATCCCCTCATCATTTACCTTATCGGTGATAGATGCAGAGGGTTTGTCTTTAGGTGCATAACTCATGAATGGATAAAACACTACATTCTTTTAAGATATTTTCAAATCAAAAATAAAAAATCTGGATATTGTTCTTACTTATGTTAAAGTAAGTGCCTATTTGTTATGAGTGATGGAGTAGAATTAGTTGATTAATAAAGTCAGTTCGAAACCCTAGATTTGGGGATTCTGCTAGTGATAGGTTCTCTTGCGGAAACTGTTATTAATATCGGCGTTCCTGCTCTCGTTTTTCTTTTGATGCTCATGGTTGGTCTTGACTGTTACATTCGCAGGTATTATTACTAGAAGTTACTCGTACCGATGGATTTCTGAATTGATTCGCCAGATATTAAGTTCAATGTCATTTCAAATCCCGTGCCATGTGGAGGGCTTTCCTAAACGGCTTCGGGAAAAAGGAGGTAACATGACCAAAACCTACATACATGTGTTGAGCTTGTTTATGATTTTTTTGCTTTTAGCACCATTTGAGGTGATGTCCCAAGATTCCGGAGGCACAACAACATCTGCGAAATTCACGAAAGAAGAACTTGCCCAGATGGTTGCGCCAATCGCTCTTTATCCTGATTCACTCGTGGCCCAAATCCTGATGTCATCAACCTACCCGCTTGAGGTCGTGCAGGCAGAACGATGGGTCAAGCAAAACCCAAACCTAAAGGGAGACGCCCTAGACAAAGCACTTAAAGAAAAAGCCTGGGACGTAAGCGTGAAGTCACTTTGCCATTTCCCGGATGTCCTCTCCGCCATGAGCCAGAACCTCGATCAGACAACAAAACTTGGAGACGCCTTTCTAAATCAGCAGAAGGATGTCATGGATACGATTCAGGAACTTCGTGCCAAGGCTCAAGCTGAGGGTAATCTAAAGACAACGGAGCAGCAGAAGGTGATTGTCGAGCAGAAGTATATTGTAATCGAACCTGCCAATCCTCAGGTCATATATGTGCCTACATATAACCCTGCGGTGGTTTACGGTCCATGGTGGTACCCTGCTTATCCACCCTATGCGTGGTATCCTGGGGCTGCTGTGGTTGGAGGCGTCATTGGATTCGGAATCGGATATGCCGTGGGGGCATCCGTAGGTTCATGGTCCAATTGCAACTGGGGCCACGGCAATATCAACGTAAACTATAACCAGACGAATAATTTCAATAGGGTTAATATCAACGACAAGGTCGGTAACCAAAATTGGCGACATAACGTCGATCATAGAAGGGGAGTTGCATACCGGGACAACGCAACAAGCCAGCGCTTTGGGCAGTCCCCTGCGCGGTCTTTGGAGTCCAGGCAAGCCCGCGGGTATGGAGATAGTGGCTTTCAAAAACAGGGCCTCGAACAGGGCAAATTAGGACAGGGTGTGAGCCGTGAGGGTAGCATGAAGGGCGTCGGCGAAAGGCAGGGGCTTCAACAGGGGAAACTTAAACAGGGTGGAAGCCGAGAGAGTGCCTTTAAGGGTAGTATCGGCAGTGGAGGTCGTGATAGTGCCTTCAGCGGCACAGGCAACGGAAAGAGTACACGAATAGCAAGTGAACGTGGCCGGTCTAGCCTCAGTAGCAGTAAAAGCTTCGGAGGCGGTGGCTCCCGTGGAGGCGGTGGTTCCCGCGGAGGAGGCCGTCGCAGGTAAGAGACAAGATAGGCAACTGAATTGCAACAGGCTTTTTTGCAATCGCACAAATCAAAACTAAATTAATGAATACCAAATCTCTATAGAAATGTGGCATAAATCTAGACCAATATTTGTAGGGGAGAACCTCGCGTTCGCCCGCAATGGAGGGCAATCGCAAGGATTGCCCCTACTATTCGGTATAATGCATTATTTGTGGATAGAAATGGTATAAGGTCCGAAAATTGTGTAATGGAGGAAAAAGAATGTTTAATGCAAAAAATACAGATAGGAAGTCACTCTGGCGTACGGTTTTGATGGCGATTGCTGCCATTATGATCGTATGTACCACCTTTACTCATGCCAGCGCCGGTGACATAAAGCAGAAGAGCTACGCTTCCCCTGAAGAGGCAGTCAAGGTTCTTATTGACGCAATTAAGGCTAATAATAACCAGGAGCTTTTGGCTATTTTTGGTCCCGAAGGTAAGGAAATAATCTCCTCGGGTGACGAAGTGGCCGACAAGAATGCTCGGGAGCGCTTCCTCAGTGATTACGAGGAAAAGAACAAACTCGAAGAAGAAACCCCAGACAAAGTAGTTCTCGATGTAGGCTCAGATGACTGGCCTTTTCCAATACCGATTGTGAAAAAGGGCGAGAGGTGGGTCTTTGATACTAAGGACGGAAAAGACGAGCTATTGAGCCGTAGAATAGGCAGAAACGAGCTGAATACGATCCAAGTAATGCATGCGTATGTTGATGCTCAGCGCGAATATGTGAGCAAGGACCGTGATGGTAAGGGAGATATAGAATTTGCTCAGAAGATTATCAGCACGGAGGGAAAGCATGATGGTCTCTACTGGGAGGCGAAAGAGGGTGAGGAAATGAGCCCCTTCGGCCCGCTTGTCGCTGAGGCTACGCAGGAGGGTTACACCGTGAAGAAAACGCAGAGTGGTCAGTCCACACCCTACCACGGTTATTTCTTTAAAATTCTAAAGAGGCAAGGAAAGAATGCTCCGGGTGGCCAGTATGTTTACGTTGTAAATGGCAAAATGATTCTCGGTTATGCCCTACTCGCATATCCTGCCTCGTATGGCTCCTCTGGAATTATGACGTTTATCATAAATCAGGACGATGTCGTGTACCAGAAGGACCTCGGCAAGAATACGGCAAAGATAGCAGAGTCCATAACAAAGTATAATCCAGACAGCACCTGGAAGAAGGCGGAATAGCTATCTATGAGGAAACCTAGATATGAACAGCGACGCTCTGCAGGTCGCTATTTTTGAAATAGCCTCAGGTCAAAAGTTGCATCAAACAGTGCCACGGTCTGAGTTATTTGGAAGAAATTAGCCAACTTTACCAAATGATTATTGTGACATTGGGCACAGAGATTGATAGAGACTTAGAGGTGTGGGTTGAGAGCTTGTTTGAAAAAAGTTTAACTAACCGACGGTGAGTGGAGAGTAGAATAGAAATATACCGAGTTAAATTATTAATTGATGTTACGCACTCATAAATTCAACGGGTATATAAAGGCTGTCATTCCCGTAGGTTACCCGATTAAAACTTTCGGGTACAAGTTTAAGTGGGGAACACTCGGGCATGACAAAGCGTGAAATGTGCGTAACATGCGTGAATAAATTGTAAGAAATGAGGAAACAGAAGATGGGACTAGTGAGTTGCTTCTGATCAGCCAGATGAGCGGGACATTGACGTTGCGACTCATCCTCCAGCCGACAATAGCCTCCATCCTCGGGATTCGTGCTGGGTTGAAAGATGCGCGAGAAGGCCACCCTATTTGTGGGCCACATTCTCTAATCCGGCTCACCGGCGAGGCCTGTTGCAAGAAGGCTGGAAGGCTGTATCCAAGGTTCTGGTCATCGCGCTCGTCCTGGACTCAGTCTACCAGTACATCGTGTTTCACTGGTTTTACCAGGTGGAGGCATTGATTGTCGCCTTAACCCTAGCCATTCTCCCTTATGTGTTGATCCGCGGTCCTCTGAATCGCACCGCACGGCGCTGGTTAAAGACAAAATATTGAAAGGAGAGATAATATCGATGAAAGGAAAGACGAAACCAATAAAAGGAGGGAAACTCATGAAACCAAAGCACACATCAACACACCGAATCAAGCGTATGCTCCACTCAGTTGCGTTTGCGCTCATCGCACTGGCAATTTTCCTGCCTGTGTTGCTTGTTCAGGCTCAACAGCCGGAGAAGAAAGAATCAACAGATGATTCGTTCAAGAAGTACGGGCAGGAGTTTAAAGGAAAGATTGGC
>Ga0209108_10001315_pt1 | contig 14394 bp, 16 predicted proteins | sample Rifsed10ft1_FD_184003 | JGI IMG/M metagenome (GOLD analysis project Ga0209108, IMG submission 184003) | Soil microbial communities from Rifle, Colorado, USA - sediment 10ft 1 (version 2) | ecosystem: Environmental > Terrestrial > Deep subsurface > Rock core/Sediment | place: Rifle, Colorado...
CTTGCATGGCTCCGGGATTTGAACTAGGCTGATCGCGCGGCTGCATGCCGGGAGCATGCCTCCGCAATTCCCGGAATCCACGACAGGTGAGGAGCACAATCATGAGACACGCCATAACGATCAGTGCATTGGCCTTTGGATTTGCCGCTCTAGCCGGAGCGGTCCACGCCCAGACCTACCCCGCCAAGGCGATCCGCGTGGTCGTGCCGTTCGCGCCGGGCGGCACCTCCGACATCATCGGGCGCACGCTCGGGCAGAAACTCTCCGAGGCGTGGAAGCAGCCGGTGATCATGGACAATCGCGCCGGCGTTGCCGGCAGCCTCGGCGCATCGATCGCAGCCAAATCCCCGCCCGACGGCTATACGCTGCTGGTGGGCAACGTCGGCCCGATCGCCGTCAACAACCAGATCTACAAGGCGGTCGAGTACGACTCTATCAAGGACTTCACGCCGATCACGCTCGCCGTGACGGCGCCGCAGATCGTCGTGGTCCACCCGACCGTTCCGGCAAAGACGTTCAAGGAGTTCAACGCGCTCGTGAAGAAGCACTCGGGCAAGATCACCTACGGCTCGAGCGGCCCGGGCAGCATCTCCCACCTCTGCGCGGAGCTCTACAAGCGCATGACCAAGACCGACATGCTGCATGTTCCGTTCAAGGCCTCGGCGTTTATCACCACCGCCGTCCTGGCGGGTGAAATAGACGCGGTGTTCTCGGACATGGCCGTGGTGCTGCCGCACGTCAAGGCCGGCAGGCTGCGCGCGCTCGCGGTCACCGGCCCCAAGCCGACCCCACTCGTTCCCGGCGTGCCGACCGTCGCGGACTCCGGGGTGCCGGGCTTCAACATGACCAGCTGGTGGGGCATGTTCGGTCCCGCCGGCATCCCGCGACCGATCGTGACGCGGCTCAACACGGAGCTGACGCGGATATTGAAGCTGCCCGACGTGCGCAAGACCTTCGCCACGCTCGGCGTGGACGCGGCCACCAGCACCCCCGAGGAGCTGGCAGCCCTCGTCAAATCCGAAGTCCCCAAGTACGCCAAGCTCATCCAGGAGATCGGCATTCCGAAGCAGTGACGCGATCAGTCCGCCTTGATTCCCGCTTCCTTGACGACGCGCGCCCAGCGGGCGACTTCTCGCTTCAGGTGCGCCGCGAACTCGGCGGGGGTGCTGCCGATCGGCTCAAGGCCCTGACGCGCCATCTGCTCTCGCACTTCGGGCGCCTTCAACGCGTTGATGACCGCGGCGTTGAGCTTGGTGATGACGCCGGCCGGCGTCCTGGCCGGGGCAAGAACGCCGTACCACGACGTGACCTCGAAGCCGGGATAGCCCAGCTCGGCGATGGTGGCATATTGGGGCGCTGACGGCAGGCGTTTGGGCCCTGTCACCCCGAGCGCAATGAGTTTGCCGGCCTTGATCTGGGGCATCGTCGCGGTGACGCTGCCGAAGATGAGCTGCGCCTCTCCTCTCAACACCGCAGCCGCTGCGGGTCCGCCGCCCTTGTACGGGACGTGCACCAGATTCACCCCCGCCACCGACTTGAACAGTTCCGCCGCCAGATGCACCGGCGTGCCATTGCCCGCCGATGCGTAGTTGATGCGGCCGGGATTGGACTTGGCGTACGAGACGAAATCCTTCACCGTCCTCGGGGGAACGGAAGGATGAACCGTCATGATGTACTGGGCGTCGGCCACGAGGCTCACGGGCGAGAAATCCTTGAGCGTGTCGTACGGCGTGCGCACGAGCGCGGGATTCATGGCGAGAGAGGCGATGAAGCCCATCAGCAGCGTGTAACCGTCGGCCGGGGCGCGCGCCACGATTTCCGTGCCGATGATCCCACCCGCGCCGCCACGGTTGTCGATGACGAACTGCTGTCCGAGCAGCGCGCTCAGCTTGCCGCCCAGTATGCGGGCGATGGCGTCGGTGCCGCCGCCGGGCACCGTTGCGACGATCAATCGCACCGGCCGGGTCGGGTACTCCTGGGCGTGGGCAGGGCCAGCGAGGCCAAGCAGCAGGAATGCGGGGATAAGGGACTTCTTCATGAACGTGCTCCTCAATGAGCGCCGGAACGCTTGATGAACGCAAGCGTCTCGCGCGCGCAGCGGTCGGGATCGGTCGCCGCGACATGGAAGGAATCGCCCGGCAGGACAAGCAACGTCGAATTCGGAACCTTCCGCTGCCACGCCCCGACCTCCTCCACCGAGCCGAGCGCGCTGCCTTCGGTGGTGATGACGAGCGTGGGGCACGCGATGCGCGGCAGATCCGCTGCCACATCCCAGCTCGGTATGGTCGAGACGAAACCGAGCTGCGTCGAAAGGGGCGTGCGCCCCATGAGTTTCGCCCACCATTCGAGGCCCTCCTGCGGGAACTTGCTGCCGAGACGTCCCGCCATGGTGCCGCGCGCCCATGCTTCGACGCCCTGCTTCTCGATGGTCTCGATCCAGCTCGCGAGGACGCCGGGCTTGTGATCGCGCCGCGGCGGCGGTGCGCCAACTATCGTCAGCGTGCGCACTCGCTCCGGAAAGCGTGCGGCGAAGCGGCGCGCGATGGTCGCGGCGATCTTCGCGCCGACCAAGTGAAAGCGCTCGATGCCAAGCGTCTTCATGAGAGCCACGAAGTCATCGATGACGCCGTCCAGCGACCACGGATAATCGCGCGGCATCGGGGTGGAGGCGCCGAAGCCGCGCATGTCCGGGCGCACCACGCGGAACTCGCGCGCGAGGTGCGGCACCCAGCCGAACCACACAACGCCGCTCTCCGCGTTGCCGTGCAGCATGAGGATCGTTTCCGGATCCCGCCAGGGATCGGTGTAATCGTCGATCCGGTAGTGCATCTCGAGATCGGCGCAGATGCGGGCAGTCGGCATGCAAGTCTCCTGTCAAAATTCATGATCGCACTGAGCACACGGAGGACACTGTAAACATTGTTGATAATTGCGCACTGGATAGACGTCTCCGTGTCGTCCTCGCGAACGCGGGGACCCATACCACGCTCAAACGAAGCCACAAGCGCTGAATGGATTCCCGCCTCCTCGGGAATGACATGCTTCATGTGCTTGCCTTTGCTTCATCCGGACTTCCTTTCACGGCGCTGCTTCCGGCGCTCATTGCAGCCCCGCAGCCTTGATAACCTTCGCCCACGTCTCGACCTCGCTCACGATGAGGCGGCCGAACTCGGCGGGCGCGCTCGGCGCCGGCTCCGCCCCCTCGCCGGCGAGCTTCTCCAGCAGGTCCTTCGAGCGCATCGCGGTGTGAAGCGCCCCGCTCAGCTTGCCGACTATCTCCTGCGGCGTGCGTGCCGGGGCCAGGATGCCGAACCACGACGTGACGACGTAAGCCGGGATCCCGGACTCCGCGACCGTCGGAATGTCGGGCGCGGCATGCGAGCGCTTGTCGCCGCTGGTCGCGAGCCCCCGCAGCCTGCCCGCCTTCACTTGCGGCAGCCCCGCCGTGATATTCGCGAACATCAGGTGGATCTGGCCGGCGATGAGCTCGATGACGGCGGGTCCCGACCCCTTGTACGGCACGTGCGTGAGATCGATCTTCGCGAGGCTCTTGAAGTATTCTCCGGCAAGGTGGGTGGAATTGCCGTTGCCGCCGGAGCCGAAGTTGAGTTGCCCGGGCCGCGACTTGGCGAACGCGATCAGTTCCTTGACGCTGGCGACTGGCAGCGACGGATGCACGATGATGATGTATTGCCCCGTGGTTGCGCGACCCACTGGCGTGAAATCGCGCACCACATTGTAGGGCGGCGGGCGCATGAGGCTCGCGTTGATGGTGAACGAGGGCGCGACCATCAACAACGTGTGGCCGTCCGGCGCCGATTTCGCCACCGCCTGGACCCCGATGGATCCGCCGCCGCCGGGGCGATTATCGACGAAAACCTGTGCACCTATCACATCGCCGATGCGCTGCCCGACGATGCGCCCCACGGTATCCACCCCGCTGCCGGGAGAGGAGGCGACGATGAGTCGCACCGGGCGGGCCGGATACTGCTGAGCAGCGGTGTAGACGCTCCACATGCACCCGAGCAGCAGGGAGGCCGCTGCGCCAAACGCTGTCCTGCGATATGACATGACATCTCCTCGGGACGACACTCAGAGGGGGCGAACCCCCGCCATACTCCTGGCGGAATACGCCCCGCTATTCCGCCCTACGGCCTTGTGATCATTTATAACGCGGCAATCGCCTGCACCTCAAGCAGCATCGCTTCCTGCGCGAGACGATCGATCACGAGCAGTGTGTTGGGCGGATAGGCGCCGTTCGGGAAAAACCGCTGGAACTCGCGCTTGCGGAATTGCGCGAGCCGCGCGATGTCCTGCGAGTGCACCAGATAGGTCGTGAACTGGACGACGTTGCCCCAGCCGGCGCCCGCCGACTTGAGAGCCGCCTCGAGATTGCTGAACACCCGCACGCACTGCGCTTCGAAATCGTCCGCCCCGACGATCTTGCCCGACTTGTCGGCCGCGACCTGCCCCGCGATGAAGATGAATTCGGACGCCTTGACGCGCGCGACGTGACAGTACGGCGCCGCGGGCGTCTGCAGTCCATCGGGATTGTAGGTCCTGATCTCGGCCATCCTATCTCCTCCGTTGCGTTGCTTTTCCGGTTTTTCTCTGTGTGCTCTGCGTCCTCTGTGGCTTACAGCTTTTTCAAGGATCAACTCTCGCGGCAGACTACGCCGTCGTGCTGCGCGATGAAGTGCAGCATGTGACTCGCGCAGGTCGCCGGAAACATGAGTTGCACCTTGTGGTAGTGAGCCGGCAGGTGAATGAGCCGCAGATCTCGCAGGCTTGCTGCCAGCAGTTTCTCCTGCCCGCCGGAAGTGATCGGGCCAGCCGACGGATAAAGACCCAGCACGGGACACGCGACCTGCTTCAGATACTCCCGAGTATCCGCCTTCTCGGCGAAACGCGCCATTGCGTCGGCCGCCTCCGGCCGGTTGCGCGCGAGTTCCGCCGCATACCACTCGATCAGCCCGGGATCGGCGTCGTCAGGAAAGCGCATGCTGCGGCTCTCCGACTTGGCCCAGCCTTCCACGCCCGCTTCCTTCACGGACTGCAAGCTCGCGGTGCGCAGCGCCACGCTCGCTTTGCCGCCGGGCTCGCGCAGGTACGCAGGGGTCGACACCAGCGTCAGCGTGCGCACGCGCGCAGGATGCAGCGCGGCGAGCACCACGCCCATCATGCCGCCCATCGATTCACCGCAGAAGTGGACCGAGTCCGCGCCCAGCGCGTCGAGGATCGCAACGAGGTCAGCGACACACGTTTCCAGCGTGAGATCGCGCGCGACGTCGAAGTCCGCCCCGGAGCGACCCAGCCCGCGGACATCGGGGCGCACAACCTTGTAGAAGCGGGAAAGATAAGGCACCCACTGGTACCAGAAGCGCGAGGAACGGCCGTTGCCGTGCTGCAGGACGACGCACGGCGCCCTACGCCACGGATCCGTGAAGTCGTCGACCTCGTACCAGAGATCGGGCTGTCCACTTCTCTTCAGGTACGGCATTGTTTCATGCTCCCGGGATTCAGAAGATGCGGTGCTGCATGATCAGCACGCTATTCGGCACGTATCCGGGATAGTTCTTGTAGGTCCCGAGCGTGTCCTGCAATTCGGGATTCGCGTCGCGCGGCAACGGTGCGAGTCGTTTCATGGGGAAGGGCGAGGGTGGGAGTGAGACGCCAGTATAATGGCCATGCGTCACGACAATCAATCAACGCCTGCGTCACCTTCCACTTCGGCAGTGAACGGCAACGCGAAGAATGCATGGGGAGGAGTCTGCGTGGACCAAGCACTGTGGATCACCTGGTACGATCTGCCGGATGACCGGCGCGACGCTTACCTTTCCTGGCTACACGACGTGCACATGCCGCGACTCACGCAACGCGCGGGCGTGCTCTGGGCCGCCCATTACACCTCGGAGCCGAAACCGCTTCATACGACCAAGAAGAAGCCGCGCAGATATCCTCCGCCCGACTCGGTGCCCGCGGGACATCGCTACATCCTCGTTGCCGGCGGCGAGAGCATCCATGCGTTTGCCGATCCGACACCGAAACAGTTCGAGGCGCGCCTGCCGGAAGCCGACCGCGGGATGCTGGCGCTGCGGATCGGCGCAACCGCAAACGTCATGATCGAGTATGCGCGGGTCGAAGGTCCGGACGCCGGCCGTCGCGAAACGCGATCGGCGCTGAGCCCCTGCATCCAGCTCGGCAGCTACCTGTTCGACGGCGACGAGGACGAACTGCTCGCGTGGTACGCCCAGTGGCGCCTGCCCTCGATGACCCGGATGCCGGGCTGCATCGCGGTGCGCAAGCTCGCCTCCGTCGCCGGCTGGGCGAAGCACGCGATCCTGCACGAATTCACGTCGGTGGCTGCGCGCAACGAGAATTTTGTCGACCACGAGAGCAAGAACCACCCGGAGCAGGCCGCGTGGTCCGAGAAGGTCACCGGCCAGGTCATCCACGCGCCCGGCTCGCCCAACGTCGCGCGCCGCCTCGCCTCCGTCGTCGCCGCGAGCTGAATGGTGGAGCCGTCACGGCGACTTCCAGTTACCATAGTGCCGTCTGGTCTTCCTTTATCCACACCACTACGGAGCGAGCCATGTTTGTCCGCATCGACCACGTGATGATCTGCGTGCCCGACCTGCCGCGCGGCATCGAGCAGTACACCAGGCTGGGCTTCAACATGCATCCGGGCGGCGTCCATCCCGGCAAGGGCACTCACAACGCCATTGCGTTTAATCGCGACGACTACGTCGAACTGCTGGCGATCCGCGATCAGGCCGAATACAAGACAGCGGCCGCCACCCGGAGCGCGCATGGAGGCCTGCCGGAATTCGTAGCCGCGGGCGGCGGGATCCGCTACATCATCCTGCAAAGTGACGACCTGGCGAAGGACGTCGCCGCCATGCGCGGCCGCGGGATCGAGGTGAGCGACGCCACCGACGCCGGCCGGCGCACGCCCGCGGGGCAGGAGTTGCGCTGGAAATTCGCGGTGCTCGGCCCGAAGAACCCGCTGCCGATATTCTTCATCCAGCACCTGACGCCGGTCGAGGAGCGTCGCAAGCAGGTGCCCGGCGCCGGCGAGCATCCCAACGGCGTGTTCAGCCTGGAGCGCGCCTACATCGTCACGCCCAACGCAGAAGCCGACGCGGCAACCTACGCCAAAGTGCTCGGCATACCGCAGCCACCGCTGCAGCGGGGCACGGTGATCATGTCGGACATGGCAGTGTTCCAGTTGGGGAACCACGGCCTCGGCATCGCCACGCCCTACGCGCCGGGGCCGGGCGCCGATGCGCTGAAGAACCGCGGACCGGGGCCGTTCCAGGCGCTCTACCGCACCACCAGCATGGGCGCGGCCGCCCGCTGGATGCAGGAACACGGCATGCCGCCCCTCCCGCGCGGCGTGCGCAACACCGGTGAGCAGGCCATGCTCGCCTCGCCTGGCGAAGCGTGCGGGGCGTACGTCGGATTCGTCGGCCCGGAGTAAGAGTGCCTAACATAATGACCCGCGTGGTTCATTATGTTAGGCACTCTAAGCACGAGCAAGAACCTGTGCGTCATCGTAGCGATGCTCTACGGGGGGTTGCGGGGCTTCAACGCTCCTTCTCATCGGCGCTGGCGTGGATACCGCTCTGCCAGGTGGATGGCCTGATGCCCAGCTTGTTTTTCGAGCGCTTCTCCAGCCAGTATCCGTAAACCTGCGACGCGTGCGCGAATGGGGACTCGATTCCGAGTTTCTGCGCGGCGTCGATCGGCCAGTTGGGGTTGTGCAGGTATTCCCGCCCAAGGGCAACCAGGTCCGCACTCCCGTAGTTCAGGATTTCCTCGGCCTGATCGGCGTGAACGATCATGCCCACCGCCATGGTCATGATTCCCGCGCCGGCCCTGATTTTTCGCGCGTACTCCACCTGGTATCCGTAGCGCGGCGTGGTCTCCGAGGTGGTCTGGTCCGACATGCCGCCCGCGCTGCAGTCGATCACATCCGCGCCGTTCGCCTTGAGCACTTTCGCCAGCGCGATGCTGTCCTCGATCGTCCAGCCTTCCTCGTCCACCACCGATGCGCGGAAGAACAGCGGCTTGTCATCCGGCCAGAACTTGCGCACCTCCTTGATGACCTCCACGGCGAAGCGCATGCGGTTCGCTGGGGAACCACCGTACTCGTCCGTGCGCCGGTTCGCCCAGGGTGAGAGGAATTGATGGACCAGGTAGCCGTGCGCACCGTGGACTTCCACCACGTCGAATCCGGCCTCGCCGGCACGCCGCGCGGCCTGCCCCCAGGCTTCGACCGCCTCACGAATGTCGGCGTGCGTCATTTCGCGCGGCACGGCGGATTTTCCCGAATGGGCAACCGGGCTGGGAGCGATCAGCTCCCAGTCTTCACCATGGTCCACGCCCGGACACTGCGCGAGTGGTACGCGGCCTTCCCAGGGGACGCTTCGGCGCGCCTTGCGCCCCGAATGGCCGAGTTGAATGCCGGCGGCGGCGCCGTTGCGCTTGATCAGATCGGTGATGCGGCGAAGGGGCTCGATGTAGTCGTCTTTCCACAGGCCCAGGTCGCGGGGCGTCGTGCATCCGCGCGGATCCACTTTGGTCGATTCCACGAACACCAGGCCCGCGCCGCCTGCGGCGAATTTTCCATAGTGCATGAGGTGCCAGTCGTTGACGTAGCCGCCGGTGGCGGAATACTGCAACATCGGGGAGAGCACGATCCGGTTCCGCAGCGTGATCCCGCGAATCCGCAGCGGCGAAAACAACCTGGCATCCATTTATTGCAGCGCTTGCGAGTATTCCATGGCCGGCGCGCCGCAGGTCAACGTCGTGCGGCGCAGGTCGCGGGGGTACTTCATGTCCTCGTAGGGCCTGCCGCGGTGCATGGTGACACGGTTGTCCCACATCACCAGGTCGCCGACCCGCCACTTGTGGCGATAGACGAATTCCCGCTGCGTCGCATGCTCGGTCAGTTCGCGCAGCAGCATCAGCGCTTCCGGCAGCGGCCGGCCGACGATGCGCCCGGCGTGGGAGGAGAGAAACAGCGAATGCCGCCCGGTGTGCGGGTGGGTGCGCACCAGCGGCTGGCGCACCGGCGCGAAGTCCCGCAACTCCTTTTCGGTGAACTGGATGCCGAGCGCGCCCTTGGAGAAGATGCGGCTGTGCTCGGTAACCAGGTCCTTGATCTGGTCCTTCGTGCCCGGATCGAGCATGTCCCAGGCAGCGCGCATGTCGGCGAATTCGGTGTCGCTGCCCGTGGGCGGAATGACGTGCGCACACAGCGCGGAATACTTGGCCGGGACGGTCTTGTAGCTGCTGTCGCTGTGCCACATCTGGTTGCCCAAGGTGAACAGCCGCTTGCGGTCCTCGCGCGACAGGATCCGGTCGCCCGGCGCGAGATTGGAGATGTCGGAGAGCAGCGGATTGTCGAGCCGCGCCCCTTCCTCGGCCTCGATCTTGGTGTAGGGCGGTTCCAGCTCGCCCAGGCTTTTCGTGAAGCGGATCTGCTGTTCGGTGGTGAGCGGCGTGCCGCGGCGGAACACCAGCACCGCGTATTGGTCCATCGCGTCATCGATGGCGGCTGCAATCGCGGGCGAGATCGCCTCGCTGATATCGACACCGAAGCATTCGGCGGCGAAGACGGGATGCAACGGCGTAAAGGTCAGGCCGAGGGTGTTGCGCATTGTTCCGCTCACTTGAGCGTGGCGGCGATCTGCCGGATCTCAGCCGGCGAGCGCTCGCCCGCAAGCGACGTTCCCGGGATCAGATGTTTTCCCATGGCTGCGAGCCCGCCGACGAGGACCGGCTCGTAGCCGATCTCGCGCACCAGGCGTGAGGCCACCGCGACCGCCTTGGCGTCATCGCTCGCCATCGGCATCCCCATGCGTTCGGCGCTTTGATGCGCAACCGCCATTCTCGAATACCCGATCGCATTGAAGGCACGGACGATGCGCGCCCCGGGAAGGAGTTCCATCGACGCGAGGCCGGCGCCCTTCTCCCGGGCCCACTTCGCAATCTCGCCGTCACGCGGGAGGATGGGATTGCACGCATCGATCACCACCTTGCCCTTGATCTGATTCGCAAGGTCCTTGCCAACCGCAGGGAGTGCGGGGTAAGGCACAGCCATCAGCAGCACCTCGCCGAATGCGGCAGCCTCGCGCGGCGTTCCGGCACGGGCGCCGGCCCCGAGCTTCGCCGCGAGCGCCTTGTCGTGCTCGAGATCGAGCGACGAGAACATGACTTCGTGCCCGGCTTTCACCCAGAGCCCGCCGAGCGTGCTGCCGATTCTGCCGGAACCGATGACTCCGATCTTCAGTTTGTCAGTCGCGGCACGTGCTGCAAACGGCAGACTGCCCAACGCAAGAGTTGCCGTAGCGATTCCGGCAACCTTCAGAAATCCGCGACGATTCTGCTTCATGCTTCATTCCTTTCGTGACAGGTATCCAGAATACGCTCGACCGTAAGACGCGGGTCCACATACACTAATCATGCCAGGCCCGATGCGCAAGCGCCGGGCTAGCCCGCGGCGCACCCGGGGCGCAGCCCCTCCCAGCGGATCTCACGGGCCTCGACCGGGACGCAGTCCATGCCGGCGGCTGTCGCCGCGGCAAATCCGGTCAGCGTGTCCTCGAACACGAGGCAGCGGCGCGCCGGCACGCGCAGCCGCTCGGCGGCGAGCAGGAACGTGTCCGGATATGGCTTGTGGCGCTCGACGTCCTCCGCGCACACTGTGGCGCGGAAATACTGGGCGAGCCCCGTGGCGGCAAGGATGCGTTCGAGGTTCGCGCGCGGCGTGCCGGTAGCGACGGCCATGGGCAACCGCCCGTGCACCGACGCGATGACCTCCATCGTCGCGACGATTGGACGCACCTCGCCGATATGCCTGAGGTAGTGTTCGGCCTTCGTCGCTGCGACCGCCTCGGCGTCGAGCGTGAGTCCCTGGCGCTCGTTGATCAGGCGGGCAACCTTGCGGCTCGGGATGCCGCCCCAGGCGTGATAGGTGGCGTAGTCGAACGCGAAGCCATGGCGTTCTGCGGCGTGCTTCCACGCCGAGAGGTGCAGGTGCATCGAATCGACGATCGTTCCGTCGAGGTCGAAGATGAGGCCTTCGTAAGCCCCGAGCCGATCGAGTCCCGCCGCCGCGCCGGACCCCGCGCGCTCAGATGAAGGCATGGCGCACCTTCGCGGAGACCCATTCGCTCACCGCCACGGTGGCAAGGATGATTATGAAGATCAGCGTCACCTGCGGCCAGGCCAGCACGTTCAGCGAAGCCTGCAGCTGCAGCCCGATGCCGCCGGCCCCGACCAGACCCAGCACGGTCGATTCCCGGATATTGATGTCCCAGCGGAACACGCTGATGCCCGCGAAGGCGGGCAGGATCTGTGGCCAGATGCCGTAGGCGAGCACCTGGGCCGGGCGGGCACCGGTGGCGCTGATCGCCTCGACCTGGGTAGCATCGATCTCCTCGATGGCTTCGTAGAGCAGCTTGGCGATGAAGCCTATCGATCTCAGCGAGATCGCGATGATGCCCGCCAGCGCGCCCGGGCCGATGATCGCCACCAGCAGCAACGCCCAGATGAGCGAGTTGATCGAGCGCGAGGAGACGATCACGAAGAGCGCAACCGGGCGCACGAACACGCGGCTCGGCGTCGTGTTGCGCGCAGCGAGGAACGCGACCGGTACGCCGAACGCGATCGCAAGGAGCGTCCCCAGCGTTGCGATGTTCAGCGTCTCCCATAGCGAGTACCACAGGTGGTGGATGTAGCTCCAGCGCGGCGGGAACATGCGCGAGCCCAGGTCGGCCGCCTGTTTGTGCGCGTCCCAGAGGAACACCCACATGGTGTCCTCGGTCATCACCTTGAAGCAGTAGAGAGTGAAGGCGGCGAGCGCCAGCCAGCCGGCGAAGCGGGCAATCTCGACGCGCGGCGCGCGGCGCCGCCAGACCGGAGTGTCGGGCGCGGGAGTGGCCGCCATTACTGCACCCGGCGCCGGATCCAGCTCGACGAGTACTCGGCAAGCATCACGATGGCGATGATGATGAGCAGCACGGCCGCGGCCGAGTCGAACTCGTAGCGATCGATCGCAGTGTTCAACGTCGCGCCGATGCCGCCGGCGCCGACGATCCCGATCACCGCGGATTCGCGGAAGTTGATGTCGAGGCGGTATAGCGACAGGCCGATCAAGCGCGGCATGACCTGCGGCTGGATGCCGTAGTTGAGCCATTGCAGGAACGAGGCCCCGGTCGACTTCACCGCCTCGATCGAGGCCGGCTCGATGTCCTCGATGTCCTCGGCGAGAAGCTTGGAGAGAAAGCCGATGGTTGCGAACGAGAGCGTGAGAAAGCCCGCGAACGGCCCGAATCCCACCAGGGCGACCAGCACGATGGCGACGATGATCTCCTGGAAGCTGCGCGATGCGGCGATGATGGAGCGGCAGCTGAGGTAGATCCAGGGCGGGGCGACGTTGCGCGCGGCGCCGATGCCGATCGGTACCGAGATCGCAATTCCCACCACGGTCGAGGTCAGTGCCATGGTGAGGCTTTCCGTAAGCCCGGAATGGATCTCGTGCCAGCGGCTGGCGAAATCCGGCGGGAAGAACGCGGCCACGAAGCGGATTGCGCGCGGCACGCCTTCGGCGAGTCGTAGCCAGTTCACTTCCAGCGTGGCAAGCGCGGCGGCGAGATAGAGCGCGGCGCCCGCGACGAGGCCCCACCGCAGCCAGGCGTTCGCTATGAGCGGAGGTGCACGCCAGTGCCGGGGAAATGCGGTCTCGCTCACGTGAGTCCCGCCATCCGCTCCTCGTCGACTTCGACGGCGTCGTCTCGCTCGCCGTGCACGCGCTTGCGCCCGAACGTCGCCGTCCAGTCCTCCTCGCCGTAGATCTGCGTGAGAACGTCGGCGTTGAGGTTCTCGGGCGCGCCGTCGTAGACGACGCGCCCCGCGCGGAGCCCAACGACCCGCTGCACGAACAACTGGGCGAGCTGCACATCGTGGATGTTAATCACTGCCGCGAGCCCGCGCTCCGCGCACAGCTCGCACAGCAGGCGCATGATCTGGCGCGAGGTCTTCGGATCGAGGCTCGCGGTCGGCTCGTCGACGAGCAGGATATCGGGGTTCTGGACCAGCGCTCGCGCGATGCCGACGCGCTGCCGCTGGCCGCCGGAGAGGGCGTCCGCGCGCTTATTCGCTTGCTCGGTCAGGCCCACGCGCTCCAACATGGCGTAGGCCTGCGCGACGGCGTCCCCGGGAAAGCGCCGGAAGTAGCTGCGCCAGAACCCGACCTTCCCGAGCTGGCCGGAGAGGACGTTCTCCATCACCGTGAGGCGTTCGACCAGCGCGAACTCCTGGAAGATCATGCCCATGCGCTGGCGCGCGAGCCGCAGTTCGCCGTGCCCGAGCCTGGTGATTTCGATGTCGCCGAGGAAAATCCGGCCGGCGGAGGGATCCACCAGCCGGTTGACGCAACGGATCAGCGTGGACTTGCCCGCGCCGGAGGGGCCGATCAGCGCCATCACCTGGCCCGCGGGAACCTCGAGGGTGACGCCGTCCAGCGCCAGGTCGCCGGTCCGGTAGCGCTTGGTCAGGCCCTCCAGCCGCAGCATCGGGTCGCGGCCGCTACTTGCAGGTGTACTTCACGTTGTTGGCGGCGTCGATCTTGCGCACGACGTCCCAGTGCTCCTTGAACGTGATCGGGATGAACTTCGCTTCCCCCGATCTTTCGAACTCCTTCTTCAGCTCGGAGCCTTCCCAAGGGAAGCTGAAGAACGCCTGCCGAATCTTCTCCGCGAGCTCGGGCTTCAGGTTGTAGACATGGCCGTAGCCGGTCGTTGGAAACGTCTGCGACTTGTAGATGCTCTTGAGCTGCTCGGGCTTGACGACATTGCGGACGATCATGCGCTTCATAACCGAGTTGGCGACCGAGGCGGCCGGGTAGTCCTTGTTCGCGACGCCGAGGATGGAGTTGTCGTGCTTGCCGGAAAACGCGGGCTTGAAATCCTTGCCGGCCTCCATCTTGAATTCGGACTTGAGCAACGCGGAGGGCGCCTTGAATCCCGAGTTCGACGTCTCGGAGGTGAAGGCGAGCGTCTTGCCGCGGATGTCGGACACCTTCTCGATGCCGCTGCCGGGATGGGTGATGATCTCCATCTCGTAGCCGAAGCTGTTGTCGGCGCGCGCCATCATGGAGAAAGGCACGAAGCCGGCGCAGTTCACCGCCAGCGGGTTCGACCCGGTGTTGAAGCCTGCGATGTGCAGCCGGCCGGCCCGCATCGCCTCGATCTGGGCGGCGTTCGACTGAACCGGGAAGAACTGCACTTTCTTGCCGGTCACCTTCTCCATATGGCGGAGGAAGCCCTCCCACACGTTGGCGTACACCGCGGGGTCCTCGACCGGTGTGTAGGCGGAGATCAAAAC
>Ga0209108_10001316_pt1 | contig 14392 bp, 16 predicted proteins | sample Rifsed10ft1_FD_184003 | JGI IMG/M metagenome (GOLD analysis project Ga0209108, IMG submission 184003) | Soil microbial communities from Rifle, Colorado, USA - sediment 10ft 1 (version 2) | ecosystem: Environmental > Terrestrial > Deep subsurface > Rock core/Sediment | place: Rifle, Colorado...
CCGGCGTCGAGAGTCAGGTCCTTGATCATGCCCAAACTAACCAGGTCGCGGTGCAGCTCCGGTTCCTGCACCTGCGACAGGGCCGCCAGGACGGTCTGCGGGTCCGGCGCGGCGCTCACGCTTCCCCGACCTCCCTCAGAATCGCCTGCGGGACACCGGAGGCGCCTCGTTCCAGTTCGGCCAAGTACAACTCGATGTCCGACTCGGCGCGCTGATACAGCTCGACCAGGTCGTCGTCGTCGCCGCGATGGCGGCGCACGACGTGCGTGGCGCAGGCGGTGCAGCCGCGCAAGGCCCGGTACGAATCCGGATGACAGGTCAGGCAGCCCGCCAGCCGGATGAGCAGCAGCCCGAAGGCCAGCTGCGGCCCGTCCCCGTCCGGCGCCTGCATGGCCTGCTCGACCAGGCGGCGCCACTTGCGGCCGCGCAGGTCGCGCAGCCCGGGAGCTACTCGCATTGGAAACAGGATCTCGGTATCGGAGTGATACACCGGGCCTCAGGCGGACTCCGCCTTGGCTTCCCTGGCAGCTTCCTTGGCAGCTTCCTTGGCGGCCCGGGCCGCCTCCTCCGCCGCATTGTTGCGCGGCCGGATGGAGGCATAGTACGACGCCGGCTTGGACAGGCGTTCCTTGTTGAAGATGTGATGGTTCATCCGGTCGAAGGACGCCAGCTCATAGTCGTGGTCCATCTTGATGGCATCGAACGGGCAGTATTCGGCGCACAGCCCGCAGTTCATGCAAATGTCGATGTCGATGAAGAACTCGGTCGGTTCCGGGATCGGCCGGCCGCTCGCCGGATCGTTCGACCGCACGATCCAGATGCACTGCGGCGGGCAAACCTTGGCGCAAATGCCGCATGAGGTGCAGCGGTCGTGCTGCACGCCGGCGGCGTCGGTGTCGTAGATCAAGAACGGGACGAAGCGGAACTCCTCCGGGACGGGCAGCTTCTCTTCCGGATACTGGACGGTAAAGACGCCGCGCGCCTTGGTCCCCTGCCGCGCCTTGAGGGCCTCCGGGTTGTAGTAACGGCCGCCGCTGCCGCCGCTGATGCGTTCGAAGAACCAGCGCAGATCGTCGACGTAGGTCGCCAGGAAGTGCTTGAGGGTCACCCCCAGCCCTCGGACGATCCCCAGACCGTACATAGGCATTCCGCCTCGCCTAGCGATCGACTTCGCCCAGGACGATGTCGATCGAGCCCAGGGTGGCGACGACGTCGGCCACCTTGGTCCCGCGGCACATCTCGCCCAGCGCGGTCAGATTGATGAACGACGGCGCCCGCACGTGGTAGCGCCACGGGTTGGGCTTGCCGGTGGAAATGATGTAGAAGCCGAGTTCCCCTTTCGGGTTCTCGACGCGCCCGTACGACTCGCCGGCCGGCACGCGCACCTGGTACTGGGCCTTGCCGGTCTGGATCGGACCTTCAGGGATGTCGCGCACGGCCTGCTGCAGGATACGAAGGCTCTGCCGCATCTCCTCCAGCCGCAGCAAGTAGCGGTCGTAGATGTCGCCGCCGCTGCGGGTGACGACGTCGAAGTCGAAGCGCTCGTAGATCCCGTACGGTTCGGCGCGGCGCACGTCGTAGGCCACGCCCGACGCCCGCAGCACCGGCCCGGCGGCCGACAGGGCGATCGCCCGGTCGCGCGTCAGCACCCCGACCCCGATCGAGCGCGTGCGCACGATCTCGTTGTTGGTCAGGTAGGCGTCGATCTCATCGATGCGGCGCGGCAGGCGATCGGTCACCAGCTCGCGGATGGTGTCCAACACCCCCGGCGGCAGGTCACGCGCCAGACCGCCGAAGCGGAAGTAGTTGCACATCATGCGCGAGCCGGAGACGGCTTCGAAGACGTCCAGGATCAGCTCGCGTTCGCCGAAGGCGTAGATGATCGGCGTGAAGAAGGCCCCCAGGTCGTTGAGCAAGAAGCCGATGGTCGCCAGGTGGTTGACGATGCGCGTCAGCTCGGCCATGATGACGCGGATGTATTCGGCGCGCTCCGGCGGCTTGATGTTCATCAGCTTCTCGACCGCCAGGGCGTAGCCGAAGTTGTTGCCCATCGAACAGAAGTAGTCCAGGCGATCGGTGAAGGGCATGTTCATCAAGAAGGTATTACGCTCGCCGATCTTCTCGTGATTGCGGTGCAGGTAGCCCATGACCGGCTTGAGGTCGACGATCGTCTCGCCGTCCAGCGACAGGACGACGCGGAACACGCCGTGGGTGGAAGGATGCTGCGGCCCCAGGTTGATTACCAGTTGATCGGTGTCGATGGCGTGGCCATCCCCTCCGCTTCGGTCCGGGGATGCTCCGCGATGGCCGCCGGGGTTCTCGACCTTGGCCAGGCCGGCGTACAGGGCGGCGTCGGTCTCCGGCGTCCAGCTTTCCGGGTCGAAATCGGGCGGATAGGTCAGGTTGTCTTCGAAGGGGACCTTGTCCTCGATCCGGTAGACGTTGCCCTCGGGCCAGCGATTCTTGAAGGGCTTGCCTTCTTCTTCGAAATAGGCTTCGTGCCAGTCCTTGCGCAGTGGATGGCCGGCGAAACCTTCCCACATCAGGATGCGGCGCAGGTCCGGATGCCCCGCGAAGCGAATGCCGAGCAGATCCCAGGCCTCGCGTTCCTGGAACTCGACGCCGGGATAGATCGAAAAGAGCGACGGCGCCACCGGATCCGCGCGGGGCAGTTGCGTCTTGAAGACCAGGCCCGGGCCGCCGCTGGTGGAGTACACGTGGTAGACGACTTCCAGGTTGTTCTCGGGGAAATAGTCGACGCCGGTGACCGACGAGAGATAGTCGTAGCCGTGCTGGTCGCGCAGGGCGCGGGCGAAATCGAGCAGACGGTCCGCCGGGACGATGACCCCGCTGTAGCCGGCGCGGGTATCCGGGACGGCGACCCCCGGCATGAGGGTCTCCGGGCTGGGCGCGGCGGTGGTGACGGGGGTCTCGGTCATGCGTTCGCGCCTTCCGGCGCCGCCTCGGCGCGCCGGGCGGCGCGCTCCTTGATCATGGCGAATTCGCGCGGGTCCATCAGGTCCGGGCCGAGAATGGGGACCGGGACGGCCTCCGAGAACTTGGCCCGGTACCAGCGGGCGGACATCACCGACTCGCCGTCGATCTTCTCCTGGACCCGCATCAACCCGTGCAGCAGCGCCTGCGGCGTCGGCGGGCATCCGGGCACGTAGACGTCGACCGGGAGGAACTTGTCGATGCCGGAGACGACGTTGTAGCCTTCCTTGAACGGCCCCCCGCCCGAGGCGCAGGCGCCCATCGCCATGACGTACTTCGGCTCGGGCATCTGGTTGTACAGGCGCACGATCTGGGGGACCATCTTCTTGGTGACCGTTCCGGAGACGATCATCAGGTCGGTCTGGCGCGGGCTGGGGCGCATCACTTCCATGCCGAAGCGTGAGAAGTCGTAGCGGCTGGTGGCGGTGACGATCATCTCGATGGCACAGCAGGCCAGGCCGAACATCATCGGCCAGACGGAGTTGCGCCGGCTCCAGCTATACAGCTTGTCGAGCGCCGTGACGACGATCGTCCCCTTGAGCTCGTCGGGGATCGGGATCGTGGATTCGAAGGCTTCATCCGACATGGCGGGAAACTCTCCTGGAAGCCGCTCATTCCCTGCGAGCGAGCGATGCCGCTCGTTCCGGGTTTCCGCAGGACCGCGCCGGGGGATCATCCGACGGCCTCCGGCGACGATCTGAGAGGCCGAACTCGGGCAACTTCTGGGGAATTATACGTGGCCGCCCCACCCTGTCAAGGCGACGAATTTCTCAGATGCTGTTTGACAAATTCTGAATCCGGCCTACAATCGTCGCGGAGAGATCACGATGGGACAGGACTCGCGCCTCCGGATCGTCGAGGTCCTCAAACGCCGAAACCATGCCTCGGTGACCGAGCTCAGCCAGGCGCTGGGCCTGACGCCCGTGACGATTCGACACCACCTCGAGTCCCTGCTCGAAGACGACGTCGTCTCCGAGCCGGTTCCCCGACGAAAGGCGGGGCCGGGAAGGCCGGAAATGGTTTACGGCCTGACGGCGCGGGCGGACGAACTGACCCCTCGCAACTACGGCGAGCTGTGCGCCTGCCTTCTCCAAGTCCTCGACGACCCGGCGGCGCCGGGCACCGTGGTACAGGCCGGCACCGGCTTGGGATCCCAGGCGGGAGGCGGAAAGGGTCGATCGGGGATGACGGCAGTGGTCCGGTTCCTCGAGGCCCGCGGCTACTACCCGTCTCTCGAAGAGGCGGCGACCGGCACGGTCGTCGTGCTGGCCAACTGCCCGTATCTGGAAGTCGCCCGGGCCATGCCCCTGTTCTGCCGCTTCGATGTCGCCCTGCTGGAAAGTGCCCTCGGCGCCAGGGTGTCGGCCGAGACGAGCATCGCCAACCATGATCCGTCGTGCCGCCTGCGGATTTCGCCGGCGGCGGCCGTTTGACGGCAGACGATTCACCGAGTAAAATGACCGGAACTGGTGGAAACCGGTAGCACAGGAGAGGTATCCGATGACACTTGCCGACGAAGTCCGGACCCAACCGGACGAGATCCGAACCGAAGAAATCCCGGCCGAAATCGTGGCCCCGACGATCGTCCTGACCGCCAGCGCCGCCGCCCGCGTGCAGCGGTTGCTCGAGGAACGTCAGCTGGCGGGCCACGCCTTGCGCGTCTTCGTCTCCGGAGGCGGCTGCTCCGGCATGCAGTACGGGATGGCGCTCGAGGGCCAGCCGCGCGAGACCGATCGTCGCTTCGGCTTCGGCGGGGTCGACGTCGTCGTCGATCCGGTCTCGATGGACTATCTGTCCGGCGTGACGATCGATTACGTGGACGACCTGATGGGCGGCGGGTTCAAGATCGAGAATCCCAACGCCGTGTCCTCCTGCGGCTGCGGGCATTCGTTCAAGACGGAACGCGACGGCGCCGCTTCCGCCGGGGAGTGCGGCTGCCACTGAGTCGGCTGCCTCACCCGAATGGAGAAGCAGGCCGCCTCGGCGGCCTGCTCTTGTCTATGGAGCCTTCCTTCGATCGATTGTTCACCCTGGCCGAAGCTAACCAGACCCTGGAGAAGTTGCGCCCGATCGTCGCCGATCTGATCCAGGCTCGGGCCCGGCTGCTGGAGATGCAACCGTCGCTGGCCCCCGCCCTGGAGAAGATGCTGGGCAACGGGGGAAGCCGCCTGACGGCCGAGCTGCTCGAGACGTTCGAGCGCCTGCGCGCCGATGCGAGCGCCATCGAGGCGATGGGCGTACTGCTCAAGGATATGGAGACCGGGCTGCTCGATTTCCCCTCGCCGCGCGACGGCCAGATCGTCTTTCTATGCTGGCGCTATGACGAACCGTCGGTGGCTCACTGGCATTCGATCGACGCCGGTTTCGCCGGCCGGCAGGCGATCTAGGGCTTCACCCCCTCTATGTCATTCCGAGGCCGGCTGCCAGACCGGCCGAGGAATCGCCGAAGCGCGCAACGAAGTCGGCTTGCCCTAGTTCGGCGGACCTGTAGAAGCCGCGCTCCGGGGATTCCTCGCTCGGCCCTTCGGTCCTCGCTCGGAATGACATGCCGAAGTGCGGCTCCGGCTGCGAGGCAAATCCTCACAGTGTCATTCCTCGCCTCGCCTTCGGATGGGCTCTTTATCCCCTTGATTTCGAACTGGTAGGACCTTACCGCCCTCTTAGCACCGAGATCACCAGCCCGAACACACCGACGATCATCAATCCGAGGATCAGCAGGATCGAGGGGAAGCCGGCCTGGCTCACCCCATCGAGCGCGGCGAAGGTCGGCACCACCACGGGCGGCGCCGGGGTGAAGGTGGGCGGCCGCGTCGGGGTGATCGGATTCAAGTTGAACTGCGCCGCCAGCGTCGGATCGATCGTGGCCGTGACGCGCGGCGTCGGCGTCGGCGGCGGCTCGACGACCGGAAGCCCTCCCGCCTGGCTCGGCTGCAGCACGACGAACGGCGCGTAAACCCACGCCACATTCCCGGGCACGCCGGCGTAGGCGATCTGAATCCACAATCCAGCCGGCGTCCGGCCCAGGGCCGGCGCCGTCTGACCGGCGATGAGCACGCCTACCAGATCGCAGGTGACGTCGGGGCAGAGGCGGACGTTGACGAGCTCCGGGACGAGGATCGTCGGGCCGGCGGGCGTGCCGGTCACCGTCGCAGCGGCCGTCGCCTGGAGCCGCGGCTTCGGCGCAACCTCCACCTCGAGCGCCAACGCAGGCGCTCCACCGATGAAAAGGGCGACGATCGTCGCCGCGAGGGATATCCAGAGATTGCGCGAGCGCATTCGTTTGCCGGGTGCGGAGCGACGCATTATACTACGCGCGGCTCCCGGTCGGCGTGAGGACCACGATGGCGGCACCGGTCGTCAATCGACGCACTTTTCACGGGGCGATCTCGCCTCAGGGGATGGCCAAGGCGCTGGTCGCCGAGTTCGGCCGCGGCAATCTACGCGCACAACAGATCGGTCAGGGCGACCACATCGAAGTCCAGATCGCTTCGCGGCCGGGACCCGCCTCCGGCGGGCCGACGGCGCTCACCGTCCAATTGCAGTCCGTCGAAGACGGCGTCCTGGTTCAGATCGGGCAGCAGGCGTGGTTCGGCGTCGCCGCCAGCCTGGCCCAGACCGGCCTGTGGGCCCTCAAGAATCCGTGGACGTTGATCTCGCGCCTCGACGATCTGGCCGAAGACCTGTCCTCGATCGGCCTGGCCGACCGCGTTTGGAACGTGCTCACCCGCACCGCCGACGGCGCCGGCGCCTCGCACGAGATTTCGGAACGCCTGCGGCGGGTGACGTGCGCCTATTGCAGCTCCGCCAATCCGGTGGGCGAAGCAGCCTGCCTGGCCTGCGGCGGACCCCTCGGTCCGGCTCAGCCGTCTGGCTGCCCGAACTGCGGCTTCGTCGCTCCGGCAGAGGCGGCGATCTGCCCGCAGTGCGGACACCGCTTGCCGCAAGACTGACGGCGGATTCCGGCGTCGCGCTTCTTGCAGCCGCGGTAGAATCCCGCATCTTCGCCTGCCTCATCCCTCTTTCCAGCCTCAGGCGATTCGTCCACCAGCCCACGGAGCCCGGCCGCCGATCGCGAGGCTGCCGCCGGATGAAGGAGGGAGATTCGGTGAACACCTTCCAGCGGTATCTGTCCGAGGAGGTCGCCGAAGATTTCCAAGAGGGGCGGCTCCCCCGCCGGGAAGCGGTCAAACTCATCGCCTCGGTGAGCGGCAGCCTCCTGTTCGCCGAGGCCCTCTTGGCCGCGTGCGCACCGGCTTCGACCAGCCCCACCCAGACTCCCCTGCTTCCCCCGACGTCGACCGAGGCGGTCTCGAACCCGACGGCCTCCGATGCGCAGGCGACGGCCCCTTCGCCAGGTGGGACAGTGTCCCCGAATGATCCCGACGTCCACGCGGAGCCCGTCGAATTCGCGGCCGATGACACGCAGGTCGCCGGCTACCTGGCCCGGCCGTCGGCCGAGGGAACATTCCCCGTGATTCTGGTATGCCATGAGAACCGCGGCCTGACCGAGCACATCCGCGATGTCGCTCGCCGACTGGCCAAGGCCGGGTACGTGGCGCTGGCGGTGGACCTGCTCTCCCGCCAGGGCGGCAGCGAGACCGTCGGCGAGGGCAGCGTGCCGGGCGTCCTGGGCAATCAGCCGCCGGAGCAGTTCGCCGCCGATTTCCGCGCCGGATGGCAGTTCACCGGCACTCTGCCGTACGCCGACGCCGTTCGCCTGGGCATGGTCGGGTTCTGTTTCGGCGGCGGCGTCACCTGGCTGGCGGCGACGCGCATGCCGGAGCTGCTGGCGGCAGTCCCCTTCTATGGACCGCACCCGTCGGTCGCCGACGTGGCGGGCATCCGCGCCGCCGTGCTGGCCATCTATGCCGGGCGCGACGACCGCATCAACGCCGGGATCCCGGCGATCGAGGCCGCCATGCACCAGCAAGGGAAGATCTACGAGAAGGTCATCTTCCCCGATGTCGATCACGCCTTCCACAACGACACCGGGCCGCGCTACGCCCCCGAGGCGGCGCGCGATGCCTGGGCGCGAACGCTGGCCTGGTTCGACCGCTATGTCCGCTCCGGTTGATCGCATCGTCCTGCACCGCCGGATGAGGGCGGCCTGTGTCGTTCTGGGCCTCCTGTTCGCGGCCGCTGCCGCGAGCGCCTGTACGACCGCGGACTTCGCCCCACTGCCTTCTGCCGCGCCCAGTCTGACCGACACCCCCGCCCCGACGGCGACCGCCACCGTCTCGCCGAGCCCCACGGCCACTCCCACGCCCACGCCTCATCCCCTGACGATCGAGTCGATGCGTCAGCGCAGCTACCCCGGCAGCGAAATCACGATCCTGGAGAGCCTGGCGCCGGGGGCCAACTACTCGCGCGCCATCGCCTCCTATCTGTCGGATGGGTTGCGGATCAACGCCTTGCTGACGATTCCTTTCGGCAATCCGCCGCCATCCGGCTGGCCGGCGATCATCTTCAATCACGGCTATATCCCGCCCGACGAGTACCAGACGACCGAGCGCTATATCGCCTATGTCGACAACCTGGCGCGCAACGGCTACATCGTCTTCCGCCCGGACTACCGCGGCCACGCCGACTCGGAGGGCGTCGCCAGCGGCGCCTACGGTTCCCCGGGTTATGTGATCGACGTGCTCAACGCCACGGCCTCGATGCGCCGCTTTCCCGCCGCCGACCCGGATCGGATCGGCATGTGGGGCCATTCGATGGGCGGCTACATCACCCTGCGCGCGATGGTGATCGACCCCCGCCTGCGGGCCGGCGTGATCTGGGCCGGCGTCGTGGCCGCCTACCCTGACCTGTTGACCCGTTGGCGCCGGACGCCGGTAGCGCCGGGAACACCGACCGGTACGCCGTCGCTCCGCGGCTGGCGCGGGAGCCTGTTTTTGGCGTACGGCTCGCTGGAACAGAACCCGGCCTTTTACCAATCGATCTCCGCCAACAGCTACCTGGCGGACCTCTCCGGGCCGCTTCAGCTCCACCATGGCACGGCCGATACCAGCGTGCCGCTGGAGTTCTCCGAGGTCCTTTATCAGCAGCTGCAGCAGGCCGGAGCCGTGTCGGAGCTCTACGTGTACGAAGGCGCCGATCACAACCTCTCGGCGCCCTTCTCCACGGCGATGCTGCGCACGATCGAGTTTTTCAATCGGTATCTGAAAGGCGGGTGATCCGGGCTGCCCGTCATTGCGAGCCGCCCTCACACCCGCCCGTCATTGCCAGTCGCTCTCTCACCCGCCCGTCATTGCCAGTAGCTCTCTCACCCGGCCGTCATTGCCAGTAGCTCCTACGCCCGCCCGCCATTGCGAAGCGCCCTCACCCACCACCCGTCATTGCGAAGCGCCCCGAGCCCTTCGACTTCGCTCAGGGCGAGGGGCGCCGCCTGCCCAGAGCCCTTCGGCTTCGCTCACACCGTCCCGGCCGTCTCGCCCCGGCGGACGAGGGCTGCGCGGTCCGAACGGGGTGTCCTTCTGGGAGGACAGGCGCAGCGTGGGGTGGCAATCGCACCAAGAATTCTTACGCGGATTCGGCCGGAACGAAGACGCCGGCTAAAGCCGGCGGCTAAACAGACATAGGAAGCCGGGACCAGATCATTTCCGGGGTAGTCCCGCCTTTGGGCCGGGTCTGTTCAACCCCGGCTAGAGCCGGCGGCTACGGGCGCGTTCGTCGCCGGCGGTTACCCCACAATGCCGACCGCCTCGACGGCGAGATCGGCGCCGCGCCGCATCGCCTCCAGGTTCTTCCCCAGCAGGTTGCGGCGATGAGCCGGAATGTGCTTCTCCAGCGAGGCGCCCACCTGCTCCAGCGTGAACACAGGCTGGACCGCCAGGTAGCCCCCCAGCAGCACCATGTTCGCCATGCGCTTGTCGCCCAACTGCTCGGCTATCTCATTGGCGGGGATCATCCGCGCAACCAGGTCGGTGCGCTCAGGCCGGCGGTCCACCAGCGACGAGTTGACGATCAGCACCCCGCCGGTTTTCACCAGCGGCTCGTAGCGCTCCAGCGAGGGGATGTTCATGACGATGACCCCTGCCGGGTGGCGCACGACCGGCGACCCGATCTCCTCATCGGCGACGATCACCGTGCAATGGGCCGTGCCGCCGCGCATTTCCGGCCCGTAGGAGGGAATCCAGGTGACATGCTTGCCGTTTTCGAGCCCGGTGAAGGCCAGCAACGTCCCGGCGAACAGCGCCCCCTGGCCTCCGAACCCCGAGATGGTCAGTTCGGTCTGCACGGCCTTATCCCTCGTCGGCCGAAAGGGCCGGGTGGATCTTGTAGTCGCCCAACGGGAAGGCCGGCAGCATGTGGTCTTTGATCCAACCCAGCGCCTCCTGCGGCGGCAGCCCCCAGTTGGTCGGGCAGCTCGAAAGGAGCTCGACCATCGAAAACCCGAGGCCCTTCTGCTGGACTTCGAAGGCGGCGCGGATGGCCTTCTTCGCCCGACGGATGTTGGGCACATCGTGCAGACTGCGGCGCACGACATAGGCCGATCCGTCGAGCTGCGAGAGCACCTCGCACATCTTGAGAGGCATACCGTGCACTTCGACATCTCGCCCCAGCGGGGTCGAGGTCGTGCGCTGCCCGGGCAGCGTCGTCGGCGCCATCTGCCCCCCGGTCATGCCATAGATGGCGTTGTTGATGAAGATAACGGTGATGTTCTCGCCGCGCCCGGCGACGTGCAGGATCTCGGCCGCGCCGATCGAGGCCAGGTCGCCGTCTCCCTGGTAGGTGAAGACGATCCGGTCCGGCGAGACCCGTTTCAAACCGGTGGCCATCGCCGGGGCGCGCCCATGCGCCGCTTCGGCGAAGTCGAGATTGAAGTAGTTGTAGGCGAAGACCGAGCATCCCACCGGCGCCACGCCGATCGTGATCCGCCGCAGGTCCATCTCGTCCAGCACTTCGGCGATCAGACGATGGGCTACGCCGTGCGTGCAGCCGGGGCAGTAGTGGGTGTGCACCATCTGCAGGCTTTCCGGCCGCTGGTAGATCAGGGTTTCGACCATGTCGGTCATCGGGCACCCTCGCCGCCGCCCAGGGCGTGCAGCCGGCGGATCTGGTCCAGGATCTCGTCCGGGAGCGGCGTCACGCCGCCCATCCGTCCGTAGAACTCGACCGGCACCCGGCCCTGCACGGCCAGGCGGACGTCGTCGACCATTTGCCCGCCGTTCATCTCGACGACCAGGATCGCCAGCACCTGCTTGGCCAACTCGGCCACGCGGGCGTAGGGATAGGGGTAGAGCGACACCGGCCGCAGCAGCCCGACGCGGATGCCTTCGTCACGCGCGGCGCGTATCGCCGACTGCGCGATGCGCCCGGCGGTGCCGAAGGCGACGATCGCCACATCGGCATCGTCGAGCATGAACTCGCGGAAGCGCACCTCGTTGGCTTCGATCTCGGCCTGCTTGGCCATCAGCTTGCGGTTGAATGCCTCTTCGTCGACCGGGTCGATATAGATCGACGAGATCACGTTCGGCCGCCGCCCGTCGGCGCCGGTGAGGGCCCAGGCCGGGCGGTCGGCCCTCGAGCGCACCGCCCGCATCGGCGGGAGCTCGGCCGGCTCCATCATCTGGCCCAGATTCCCGTCCGTCAGGACGACCGTAATGCAGCGGTACTTCTCCGCCAGGTCGAAGGCCTCGCAAGTCATGTCGATCAGTTCCTGAACGGTCGCCGGCGCCAGGACGATCGGCCGGTAGTCGCCGTGGCCGCCGCCCTTCACCATCTGGTTGTAGTCGCCCTGGGACGGGGCGATGTTGCCCAGGCCCGGGCCTCCGCGCATCACGTCCACCAGCACAACCGGCACTTCCGAGCCGGCGATGTAGGACAGGCCTTCCATCATCAGGCTGACGCCGGGGGAGGAGGATGAGGTCATCACGCGCACCCCGGCGCAGGCGGCGCCGTAGACCATGTTGATCGCCGCCACTTCGCTTTCGGCCTGGAGGAAGACGCGCCCCAGCTCCGGCATGCGGCGGGCCATATGTTCGAGGGCTTCGGTCTGCGGCGTGATCGGGTAGCCGAAGTAGGCTTCACAGCCGGCCCGCACGGCGGCTTCGGCGAACGCCGTGTTGCCTTCGAGAAGTTCGAGGGTCATGTCGGGTCCCTCAGGCGGCCGCGCGGGCGGGCGCCGCCGTCAGGCGGTAGACGGTGATGGCCGCCTCGGGACAGATGATGCTGCAGATGGCGCAGCCGGTGCAGCCCTGGTCCGGGTCGACCAGGATCGCCGGATGGTACCCCTTGGGGGTAAACCGGTCGAGCGCGATCTGGATCAGGTCCTTGGGGCAGACGGTGGTGCAGAGCTCACAGCCCTTGCATAGGGCCTCTTCGATGAGGATGCGGCCTTTAGCCACGGGCACCTCCGCTGGCCTCTACAGTAGGCTGACCGCCCGCCTCCGCTCCAGTGAAGACCGTCATTCCCCGCCCATGCAAACATCCTGTATCCGAAAACTCGGATTATCTGGACCGGGGGTCGCTAGCCCATGGGACCAACGCTGAGGGACAGGCGCTGTTGGGGCGCCGGTCAGCCGAGGTCCGGCGCCGGGCGAAGCCGGACTGGGAGACGACTCCGGATCAGGAAGCTCGGTCCGTCGCGGCGTGGAAGCTCGGCCATCCGAGCTGGCAGCGGCTGCGCTCGCTCACCCCCCTCAATGACAGATTGCCCCTGGTCTCTTCCTTGACGATCGAGCCTGGTTCGCTGGCACCCGAGGCGGCGGAGCGACGAGGATGACGGCCAGGTCCATCACGTTGGTACCGGTCAGCCCGGTCCGCATCAGGCCGGCCAGCGGTCCGAAGAAGTTGTAGGCATCATGGCGGGCGAGGAAAGCCTCCGGCTCCAGGCCCTGGCGCCGCGCCCTCCTCAGCAAGACCTCGTCGACCACGGCTCCCGCGGCGTCGGTCGGGCCGTCCTCCCCATCGGTCCCGGCGCACAGGAGGGCGATGCCCGTCCAGTCGTCCTTCTGCCCCTCGAAAACCGCCGCCAGCGCCAACTCCTGGCAGCGCCCGCCTTCTCCCGGCCGACGGCCGAGGCGCACCGTTGTCTCGCCGCCGCCGAGCAAACAGACCGGTTGACCTCCCGCACTCCCGGCGTCACGTGCTTCGAAGGCGAGGCGTGCCAGCCGACGCCCGGCCTCGGAGGCCCCGCCGCGTAGATGGCTCGAGACATCGAGGACCTTGTAGCCCAGGCGCCGGGCTTCCCGTTCGGCGCCATCCAGCGCGTTCCGGTTGCCACCGATCAGGATGTTCTCGGCGCCCGCTGGAAGACGCTTCAGCGTTTCCGGCCGCAGACCGGCCTGCCCCTCCATGAGGCACTGGCGCACTGCTTGCGGGGCATGATCCCAAACGGCGTATCGGCGCAGCACCGCGATGGCATCGGTAAAGGTCGTCGGATCGGGTGATGTCGGGCCGGAGGCAATCACGTCCAGGGAGTCCCCCGGGACGTCCGAAAGCACGAAGCTCGCCAGCCAGCGGCCGCGCCACGCGCGAAGCAGGCCCCCTCCTTTGACCGTCGAGAGATGCTTGCGGACGACATTGACCTCGTCGATCGCCGCTCCGGCTGCGTGGAGGCCATCGCTCACCTCGGTCTTGTCCCGAAGGCGGACTCCCGCCGCCGGGCCGGGAAGCAAGGCCGAGCCCCCGCCAGAAAAGAGGCACAGAGTCAAATCCCGTCGGCCCTGGCGGCCCAGGATGGAGACGATACGTCGGGTCCCGGCGACGCCCCGGCGCGTGGGCCGGTTCTCATGACTTCGGCGAGCCGCATGCAGACGGATGGCCCGCAGCGGCCGAACCGTATCGGCCGGGACATTGACCCAGCCCGACACTGCTTTCTCGCGCAGCCGGCGCGCTCCCAGGATCGCCTCGACGGCCTGGCTCATTCGCGCGCCGGCCTTCCCGGCCCCGATGACGGCGATCGAATCGATGTCTGCCAGCGGGATGCGGCGCGGCCCCAGGACCAGAGCCTCCCCGTCAACGCGGAGGACCGGCTGCATCAGGGGCAGCGGATCGGCGGCGGCCACGCCGGCGCGCCAGATGGCGTGCGCGTGCGATGCCAGAAGCGTTCGCCGGGGAGCCATGATGGGCGGTCTGTGGGATCGAGCCGGCCTTCGCCGTCCGTCGCCGCTAGCCGATCGGCGGGTTGAAGTAGTTGTAGATAGCGCGCGAGAGGTTGGCGATCAAGGTCGATGTCGGCTCGAAGAGCATATCGGGGGTGTTCCACAAGAACAGCGACACGACGTAATTACCACCCGGCGAGTAGATCACGCCGGCATCGCCGATCGAGTCCAACGGCGAGTCGGTCCAACCGTGCTTGTGGGCGACTCGCGTGCCTTCCGGAACGCCCTGCTCCAGCAGGATCCCGATCTTGTTCTCCGACAGCAGGTCCAGCATGTGTTGGCACTCTTCG
>Ga0209108_10001317_pt1 | contig 14392 bp, 12 predicted proteins | sample Rifsed10ft1_FD_184003 | JGI IMG/M metagenome (GOLD analysis project Ga0209108, IMG submission 184003) | Soil microbial communities from Rifle, Colorado, USA - sediment 10ft 1 (version 2) | ecosystem: Environmental > Terrestrial > Deep subsurface > Rock core/Sediment | place: Rifle, Colorado...
AAAGATACGGCAATGGCCATCTTAACCGGGATAATCGGGGACACGGGAACATTTTCTTATCCCGGGACGGGAGCCCAGACCTTAAAGATTGCCGGAGAACTGTTGGAGAAAGGGGCGGATAAAGACAGAATCGTCCAGCAAATTTACCGCAGTGTGGATTTCAAAATGGTGCAGTTTTGGGGTGAGGTAATTAACAATGCAAAAGTAGATAAGGTAAATAAATTTATCTGGAGTGCAATTCCCTATGCCCGTTATAAAGAATTAGGATCCTTAATTGGAGGCAGAGAATCGATTGCCAATCTCATTGGGGGAACAACGGAAGGGACAGATTTCGGAATTGTCATGGTCGAGCAGGAACCGAAAAAACTCACCGCCAGCTTCCGCTCAAGAACTGGAATCGACGTTTCGGTGCTTACCCAAAAGCTGGGCGGGGGAGGCCATAGATACGCGGCAGGGGTGAGGATTACCGGTTTAACCTTTGACGATGCTGTTGCGAGGGTATTAACAATGGTAAGGGAGAGTATTAATGAAGCCAAAAGGGGTTAAACTGCTTCTCGGAATTCTTCTTTTTGCTGCTTTAATTGTCAGACTTTACCGGTTGGATGAACTTCTGGGTTTTTGGTATGACCAAGGCAGGGACGCTCTCGTCATTTGGGATTTTATACATAAAGGGAAATTATTTCTAGTCGGCCCGATGATGGGTGCCACCGGAATTTTCCGAGGACCGTGGTATTACTGGCTAATCGCCCCCTTTTACCTTGCGGGGAGGGGGGATCCTCTTTGGCCTGCATATTTTTTGATTTTAACCTCCGTAATCTCAATTTTCGTTTTGTACAAAGTAGGTAAAGAAGTTGGTGGGGTTAAAGCCGGGCTTATTGCCGCCTTTGTCGCTTCGGTTTCTTATTACGTTGTCGGTGCTTCGCGCTGGCTCTCAAATCCTACCCCAATGCTTCTTGTTAGCACCCTTTTAATTTGGACTATTTTCAGGTTCCTTGAAATGCAAGTTTGGTCGCTCCCTCTTATCGCGCTTCTTATCGGGCTGGGGCTCAGTTTCGGGGCGGCAACGGAACTTTTCTATATCCCCGCAGTGCTGATTATTATTCTTATGAAGAAAAACAATATTCCAAAACCAAGAGTAATTCTCCTTTCACTTTTTCTGTTCTTTTCGACATTTCTCCCGCAGGTAATTTTCGAAATTCGCCATAGAGGAGTTTTACTTGGTGCTATTAATAAATTTCTGGTGGAAGAGAAAAGTTTCACACTCTCTTTTTGGGAATACCTTCGTTCCAGACTCTCCTTTTTTTACGGACTCTTCTCGTCAAAATTTTGGATAGACGGAAAGAATCTATTTACCCCATTTTTCCTAATTATCGTTGGTTACCTTATAGGTAAATGGAAAGAAATTTGGGGCAATGAGAAATTTAGAGTGGTGTTGATTTTTGCGATAGCCCCTTTTTTGGGAACCCTGTTTTTGAGGGGAAACCAGGGGAATATTTATGAATATTATTATACGGGCTACTACCTCATTTTCATTCTGCTTTTTTCCGTAATCTTGGCGAAGATGTCGGAGAAATTTTTGGGAAAGGCAATTCTGGCATTTTTTCTGATTGTCGTTTCGATACAAAATTATCATTCTTTTCAAAAAGACTTTTCCGTCTCCTTGGCAAGCCCTAACGCAATTTCGTACAAGAATCAGCTAAGCGCAATTGATTGGGTATATACCGATGCAGGCAGTGCGGGGTTTAATGTCGATGTCTATGTTCCACCCGTTATCCCTTATGCCTACGATTATCTTTTTAAGTGGTTGGGTACGGAAAAATATAAGAAGCTTCCGGTTGAGGAGCTTGTGTCAAGACTCTACACTCTTTATGAGGTTGACCCCGACCATCCCGAAAGACTGGAGGCCTGGCTTTCTCGACAAGAGAAGATAGGGAAAGTTGTTAAGTCCGAACGCTTTGGAGGAGTAGTCGTCCAAAGAAGGATAAGATTATGAAATTAAGGAAATTAATTACTAAAGAAAATATCCTGTTGGCAGCCATTCTGGTTTTGGCCCTGGCACTCAGAATTTATCAGGCCAAAGAAAGATTTCTATATAACCACGACAATGATTTGGCCAGCTGGATAGTTAAGGATATCGTGGTGAACAGACACTACAGGCTGATAGGCCAAATGACCTCAACTATGGGTATTTTTATCGGCCCCCTTTATTATTACTATCTTGTTCCTTTTTATCTGATTACTAAAATGGATCCCATCGGAGGAGTCTATGCGATAACTTTTTTGGGCCTGGCTTCAATTTTGAGCTTTTATTTTGTTTTCTTGCGGTTGTTCGGCAAGAAAGCGGGACTTATTGCCTCTTTAGTTTATGCGGTAAGTTATGCCATGGTCTTTAACGATAGGGAAGTAGTTCCGACGATGCCCGTTGTGATGTGGTCGGTTTGGTACTTTTACGCTATCAACCTCTTTCTTAAAGGAAAGAGGGGAGGATATTTATTGTCAGGCATTTTAATCGGGCTTATCTGGCATTTAAACATGGCTCTTATCTTACTTCTTCCCCTGATCCCTGTATCAATCTATCTTTCCAAGAAAAGGGTTGACTGGGCAGAGGCAGGCAAGGGCTTAATTGGGACATTCTTGTTTTCCCTGCCTCTTATTCTTTTTGAACTGAGACACAATTTTTCCCAAACAAAAGCATTTATCGTTTCACTAACGACGGAGCAAAATGCGGTATTTACTTTAGTCGAAAGATTCCAAAGGGTTGTTACCCTTACGGGAAAAAATTTATCCAGTATGATTTTTGCAAATTCGGTGGATTTTCCGACGACTTTGCTGGTTGCTATCTTTCTCGGGCTCTTAATTTATCTTGTTTATAAAAAAGCGATTAAGAAGCATTTGTTTTATCTTATGGTAGTTTGGCTGGCTTTGTATGTTGCCTTTTTCTCCATTTATTCCAAGGTTTTATCAGAATACTACCTAAGTGGCCTGGCCATCATCTGGATAACCGTCTTAGCTCTGAGTTTAGCCAGACTGAAAAAAGGAGCTCTGTTGTTGCTGTTGTTGTTTCTCGGCCTTAACCTAAACGCCTTTTTTGTAAGCTCCGTCAATAGAAGCGGTTATGTCGAAAGGAAAGAAATTGTTAGGGTGATAGAAGAAGACAGGAAGGAACACAACTATCCGTGCATATCCATCTCCTATATTACCTCTCCAGGCTATGACTTGGGCTACAGATATTTCTTCTATCTGGCCGGGACTCCATTAAATAAGATTAGCGACAAAGTTCCCGTTTATACGATTATTTTCCCCTTAGGTAAGGACAGCGTTCAGGAAGATAGGGCAATCGGCGCGATTGGTTTGATTTACCCTGACTACAAACGCTATCCTTTAGAGACGGTAAAAGCTAACTGTTCCCCTGAAAACATCAATCTGACGGGGGATATGTTCGGTTACACGCAATAATATGGGAAACGTATATCTGACTGTAATTATCCCTTGCTATAACGAAGAGGCCAATCTTAAAAGAGGCGTCCTGCAGGAAATTTATGGCTTTTTGAAGTCGAAAGATTTTTCCTGGGAGGTAATTGTTTCCGACGACGGCAGCAGCGACAGAAGCCGGGAAATAGTAAAGGAAGATATAAAATCCTGGGGCAATTTCAAGCTTTTGGAAAATCCCCATGGAGGAAAGCCGGCGGCACTTTTGTCCGGAATTAAAAAGGCGAAGGGGGAGTATATCCTGTTTACCGATATGGACCAATCCACTCCTATCGGGGAGCTGGATAAACTTTTGCCGCAGTTGAATAAAAGATACGAAGTGGTCATCGGTTCCCGGGGCCTAGTCAGGAAGAACTTCCCGCTTTATAGAAGGCTGGGGGCCATCGCCTTTATGAGCATCAGAAGATCCCTCATCCTTCCCGAGATATCCGATACCCAGTGCGGATTCAAACTCTTTAATACCCAGGCCTTGAAGAAAGCCTTTCCCAGGCTGAATTTTTTTGAGAGGAAGGAAAAAGTTTCGGGATGGAAGGTAACCTCGTTTGATGTGGAATTGTTGCATATTCTTAAGAGTCTGGGTTATAAAATTGCCGAAGTTCCGGTCTCCTGGGACGATAAAGATATAAGCAAAGAAAAAGGTGGAGGGGTAGGCAGGTACGTCAGGGAGTCCAGAGAAATGTTCGGACAGATTATTAGGGTTAAACTGAACGATTTAAGAGGCAGATACAAATGAAAAAATTTCTTGCTAAGAACAAAAAATTAATTCTTCTGGCAATTTTGATTCTTGGTGTGGGGTTTCTTCTCAGGATTTATAAGTTGACACTTCTGCCTATCTTTGCTGATGAGGCCATCTATGTCCGCTGGGCCCAGGTAATGAGGGCCGAGGAGACCTTAAGATTTTTGCCGCTTTCGGACGGCAAACAACCGCTTTATATGTGGAGCGTGATTCCTTTCCTCAAGATTTTTACCGACCCCTTATTCGCCGGAAGGTTCCTCTCCGTCCTTGCCGGGATTGCCACAATAGTAGGGGTATTTTTAGTCACTAAACTTCTTTTTAAGTCACAAAAGATTGCACTTATAGCATCCAGCATTACGGCAATCTCCCCCTTTATGGTTTTCTTCGACAGAATGGCTTTGGTCGATTCCATGCTTGCCGCAACCGCCGTTTGGACTTTTTATCTGGCAGCCCTTACCGCCAAGACTTTACGCCTTGATGCGGCAATGCTTACCGGTTTTGCATTGGGGGCTGCATTTCTGACCAAATCCCCGGCTCTCTTTTTCGCAATTTTGCTTCCTCTTTCAATTTTAGTTATCGATTGGCCGGCAAAAGGTAAGGAGAAATTAAGGAGGCTTTTAAGATTTCTCTTTCTGGCAGGAGTGTCGCTCCTGATTGGTTACGGAATGTATAACATCATGCGGCTGGGTCCCAATTTTCATCTCTTATCCTCCCGCAACCTGGATTATGTCTATCCCTACCTACATATTTTGGAAACTCCGCTTGACCCTTTGTTGCCCCATCTCGGTGCTACCCTTACCTACTTTAGGCTTATGGGACCCTGGGCCCTCTTGGCGCTTTTTGTCTTGGGAGCTTTTTATTCCTTTAAGGCAAAACCGAAAGAGACTGTTTTTGTTCTCGCCTGGATTCTCTTTCCTCTTTTGGCCCAAGCCGAATATGCGAAGGTCTTTACAGCCAGATACATTCTTTTCATTGTTCCCTTCGTGGGAATGCTTGCCGCCAGCGCCTTTCGGGCCAAGAAAGGAATATGGGAGTGGGCAGCGGGAGCAATTTTTATAATATTTGTTCTTCATAGTGTTTACATAGATTGGCTTTTGGTCAGCGACCCCGAAACAGCTGTTCTGCCGAGAAGCGAGCGCTCGGGATATCTTGAGGAGTGGACTGCGGGAACGGGGATTAAAGAAGTTTCAGATTACATTAAAGATGTTCATGCCAAAACTCCTGAAGAAAAAATTGTCGTCGGAACGGAAGGGTACTTCGGGACTCTTCCAGATGGACTCCAGATATATCTTAATGATGCTCCCGAGATAATCGTGGTTGGGATAGGCCTCGGGATAGATGAAGTTCCCGAACCTTTGACCGAGTCCCGTGAGGCGGGGAATAGAACATTCCTTTTGGTCAACTCCTCGAGGCTTGGGTTAAAAGCCAAAGAGGCCGGCCTGACCCTAATCTCCGCCTATCCCAAGGCGGTTAAGCCAGACGGGGGGAGGGAGGCGCTGCTGCTTTTCGAGCTGGATTAATAACATGCAGGAAACCGAAGAACATTTGGACCCAAACGCAGAAATAACCCTCGATACGGTGAAATCCAGGGCGGTAAAGGGAGTAGTGGTTCTTACAGGCAGAACATTTATCTTAAGCGCCCTTTCCCTCGTGGCAACCGGACTCCTGACGGTTTTTCTTTCGCCTGCGGAGTTCGGTATCTTCTGGATAGTCTCCGCTGTTGTGAATTTCCTGGCCTATTTTAGCGATATCGGCCTCGCCGCGGCACTTATCCAGAAGAAGGAAACTCCCACCCGGGAAGATTTGAGAACCACGTTTACCGTTCAGCAAATACTTGTCGTTGTGCTTTTGGTAGTAATTTTCCTGGCGAGCCCGATGCTCTCGAGAATTTACAACTTAACGGCTGCCAGCAAACTTCTTTTATATTCTTTGGGCATTTCGCTTTTTCTTTCTTCCCTCAAAACAATCCCTTCGACACTTCTTGAGCGGAAATTGGAATTCGGGAAACTGGTTTTGCCCCAGGTACTTGAAAACCTGGTCTATAACGTCATCGCCGTAGTTCTTGCCTGGAAGGGGTTCGGCATCACCAGCTTTACAATTGCAATCTTGGCCCGGGGAGTTGTTGGGCTTATTGCAATATATATATTGCAACCCTGGGTGCCCGGCTTTGCTTTTTCCAGAGCTTCTCTTTCGGGCCTCTTAAAATTCGGTCTCCCCTACCAGGCGAACACTTTCCTGGCGACCATTAAGGATGACGGGATGACGGCTGTTCTGGGGGGAATATTGGGTCCGGCCGGGGTGGGATTCTTGGGTTGGGCCCAGAAGTGGGGGCAGGCTCCTCTGCGGTTTTTTATGGACCATGTGATTAAAGTAACCTTTCCCGCATTTGCGCGGATGCAGGATGCCAAGGAACAGCTCGAAAGGTCCGCAACCAGATCCCTCTTTTTCATCTGCTTTCTGGTATTCCCGAGCCTTGTCGGGCTTTTGGTGCTGGCCCCCACCCTGGTTGCCATCATTCCCCGCTACGGAAAGTGGGAACCGGCTCTTATCCCTCTGGCTTTAATTGCGGTCAATACCACGTTTGCGGCCGTTACCACTCAGCTGACCAATCTGTTAAATGCGATAGGGAAAATTAAGATTACCTTTAAGCTGATGATGATGTGGACGGCCCTGACCTGGCTTTTGGTGCCATATCTATCCCTGAAGGTGGGGATAAACGGGGCGGCTTTGGGATACGCCCTGGTGGGAACCAGCTCGGTTATCGCCATTGCCGTTGCCAGGCGCTTTGTAAAGTTCTCCCTATTTCACTCCGCAGTCAAGCCATTTATCTCGAGCTTGGCGATGGGAGCAGTTTTGATATTTCTGAAAAGTTTTCTTTCCGTCTCCGCCATTAGCGTTGTTATCTTAATTGCCGTAGGAATTGTTGTTTATATGGGAATAACCTATCTTCTGGTGGGGACAGCCTTTAAGCAGGATGTCCAAAAAGGCCTCAGGACTCTCTTTAGAGGCTAGAGAGTGTTAAAATAGGTGAGTGGCTGCGATTTCGGTAGTTATCAATACGCTCAATGAGGAAGAAAATCTTCCCAGAGCCCTTGCTTCTGTAAAAAACTTGGCCGATGAGTTTATTGTTGTAGATATGCATTCAACGGATAAAACTGTTGATATTGCCAAGGAATTTGGAGCCCAGTTTTATTCTCATGAGAAAACAGGCTACGTTGAGCCGGCCAGAAACTTTGCCATAGATAAGGCTACCAAGGAGTGGATATTAATTCTGGACGCCGACGAGGAAGTCTCGGACAGCCTGGCGATAAAGCTTAAGCAGATTGTCAAAAATCCCCAGGCAGACTACTATCGACTTCCCAGAAAAAACATTAACTTCAGGCGCTGGATTAAAAACTCCCGATGGTGGCCGGATTTTAATATCCGTTTTTTCAGGAAAGGTACTGTTTCCTGGAGTGAGATAATCCACTCGGTACCCATGACCACGGGTAAAGGGCTGGATCTGCCGGCGGAGGAGAAATACGCGATTTTGCACTACAACTATACTTCGATATCGAAATACATTGAGCGCATGAACCGCTACACCGACGTCCAGGCCAGGGTGCTTTTGCAGAAAGAATATAAATTTGTTTGGCGAGACCTTATCAGGAAGCCCCTGCAGGAGTTTTTAAGCAGGTATTTTGCAGGAGAGGGATATAAAGACGGGCTCCACGGACTCTCGCTGGCCTTGTTACAAGCCTTTTCGGAATTGACTCTGTACCTTAAGATTTGGCAGTCCGAACAATTCAAACCCGAGGCTCTGGATGTCAGGGAACTTTCAAAAGAAGCAAAAAGGGCAAAGAGGCAGCTGGACTGGTGGATAATCGATGCCCTCACAAAATCGGAAGGCTTCCTGGCTTCACTTCCAAAAAGGATTTACCGCCGCATATTTTTGGGAAATGAATAAAAAGGTAAGTGCAATCGTTATTGCCAAGAATGCCCAAGAGCTCATCCAAGATTGTTTGGATTCCCTCTCATGGGCCTATGAAATAATTCTTATCGATACCGGCTCCACCGACAAAACCAAGGAGATCGCCTCAAACTTCGGAGCAAAAATAGTCAAAGCCGAAAAGAAAGGCTTCTCTTATTGGAGAAACCTCGGGGCCAAGGAGGCTCAAGGCGATTGGCTTTTATATGTCGATACCGACGAGAGAGTCACCCCCGCACTTCGCAAGGAGATAGTTGCAACGGTTAAGCGCCTTTCGACTCTAAATGCCTACGCAATACCCAGAAAAAATATTCTTCTGGGCCGCCCCATGCGCTGGGGAGGCTGGTGGCCGGACTATGTTTTGAGACTTATCAGAAAGGATTCGCTGGTCGGCTGGAAAGGGGAACTCCATGAACAACCGGAGATAAAGGGAAAAGTGGGGAAGCTTAAATATCCTCTTATGCACATCAGCCATAGAAGCCTGGAAGAGATGGTGGATAAAACCAACGAGTGGTCGGAGATCGAGGCAAAACTTCTTTTTGAGTCGGGACACCCCCAAATGGCCTGGTGGAGATTTATCTCGGTTGCGGCAAGGGAATTTTGGTACAGGGGAGTTTTAAAATTGGGATTTTTGGATGGGGCAGTGGGGGTAATTGAGATAATTTACCAAATGTTTTCCAGGATGATAACATACGCCAAGCTTTGGGAGATGCAAAAGACGAAGAAATGAAAAAGATTTACTACAGAAAACTGGTGAGAGATAAAATTCCGAAAAGGATTAGTCAGTCCGGAGGCAAATATGCGGTTAAAACCCTTTCGGTTCCCAGCTTTAAAAAAGAATTACTCAAAAAGGTGGAGGAGGAAGCAAGCGGGCTAGCTAACGCTAAGGTAAAAAGCGAGATAGTTGCCGAGACAGGAGATTTACTCGATGTTTTGGGAGAAGTTAAAAAAACTTTTCGAATAACTACCGGTGAGTTAATCAAATCAAGAACAAAGGAAATGAAAAGAAAGGGAGGGTTCGGGAAAAGGTTATATCTTCTTTGGGCAGAGGATACCGGCTATCGTTCCAATGAGAAGAAAGGAAAAAATGAGAGCCGCAATCGTTGATCCATATCTTGATACTTTGGGAGGCGGGGAGCGCTATAGTATGGCGGTTGCCCTCGCTCTGGTATCCAAAGATTATACGGTAGATGTGCAGTGGAAAAGCCCTTCAATAAAAAAAAGGTTGGAGGATAGGTTCGGAATTGATTTGGAGGGAGTAAATTTTGTCAAAGACGTCAAAAGGGGAGACGGGTACGACGTTTGTTTTTGGGTTTCGGATGGGTCTGTCCCAACCCTTCTTGCCAGAAAGAATTTTTTGCATTTCCAAGTCCCCTTCCACGACGTAAACGGGAAAACTCTTCTTAATAAGATGAAGCTCTGGCGAATTAAGAAGATAATCGTCAATTCAAATTTTACCAAAGGCGTGATAGACAAAGAATACGGTGTGGATTCGGTGGTTGTCTATCCTCCCGTACCGGTTGAGAAGATAAAGCCCAAAATAAAAAAGAACATCATTCTTTTTGTGGGGAGATTTTCGGAACTTAAACAGGCCAAGAATCAAGATATATTGGTAAAGGCTTTCAAAAGGCTATATGACTCGGGATACCCCGAATGGAGTCTTGTTTTGGCGGGAGGAGCGGAAGTGGGGGGTAGAGATTACGTACAAAGGGTCAAGAAAATCTCCGAGGGCTACCCGATAGAAATAATTGATGGCCCCTCCTTCAAAGAGATAGCTGCTCTTTACGGAACAGCCAAGATTTTCTGGTCCGCGGTAGGATTCGGGATAAAAGAAGAAAAAGAGCCGGAGAAGGTCGAGCATTTCGGAATAACTTTGGTTGAAGCGATGGCGGCGGGAGCCGTCCCCGTTGTGTTTTCGGCAGGAGGGTACAAAGAAACGGTAAAAGACGGGAAGAATGGATTTTTATGGAAGGATATGAGGAGTTTTCTCAAGATTACCAAGAAATTAATTGGGGATAAGGGGAATATGCTGTCTGTTTCAAGACAGGCTAAGCAGGACAGCAGAAGATACTCTTACGAAAGGTTTAACCAAGAGTTTTTGATCCTTATCTGAATCATGTATATAAAGCCCCGAAAATAATTTAAAATAGTCAGATGAATCCACAAAAAAGTGCCGTTGAGCTCCACGAACATGTCCCTCCCAATTGGTATTATCAGTCTTTGAGGGTAGACCCTCTCCAGAGATATTGGCACAGAAGGAGATTTGAGGAAATTTCAAAACTAATAGAACCCGTAAAGGGAACGGTACTCGATATCGGGTGTGCCGACGGAATGTTTTCTAAGGTGATACTGGATAAATCGAAAGCCCAGAAACTTGTAGGTATCGATGTTTTAAAAACATCAATTGCCTGGGCGAATAAGCATTGGGCCAAGGGTGGAAAGATGAAATTTATGGTCAAGGACGCGCATAAATTGGATTTTGCCTCCAGTTCGTTTGATGCGGTAGTTGCTCTGGAGGTTTTGGAACATGTGCATAAGCCATTGGAGGTATTGAAAGAGGTAAAAAGGGTTCTCAAAAAAGGCGGGTACGGAATATTTCTGGTTCCTTCAGACGACTTGTTATTTAGGGTTGTTTGGTTCTTGTGGCTCCATTTTTATCCCCGGGGCTGGGTTTGGAGAGAAACCCACATCCAGACATATAGAAATAATTTTTTACCGGCGATTTGCAAGAAAGCCGGTTTTAAAGTCGAGGTGGATAGAAAATTTATCTTGGGAATGCTGCATGTAGTTAAAGTGAGGAAGCAGTAAGATGAAAGCCTCAATAGTAATACCCTGTTATAATACTGCCGAGCTGCTGCGGAAGAATTTACCTCTGGTTCTTGAAGCTTCTAAAAACCCAGAGAATAATATTTTAGAGATTATAGTGGTTGACGATGCTTCTCCGGATGTTAGCGTTGAGGTAGTCAAGAAAGAATTTCCCGAAATCAGGCTTATCAAGCATCGGGTCAACCGTGGTTTTTCGGCAGCCGTAAATACGGGGGCAAGAATGGCAAAGGGGGAGCTTGTCTGCCTCCTTAATTCCGACGTTGTCCCTGAAAAGAATTTCTTGGCAGCCGCTCTTCCTCATTTTGAGGGAAAGGATGTCTTTGCAGTTTCGTTCCACGAAAAAGACTACTCCTGGGCCAAGGGGAATTTTAAGGCTGGATACTTAAGCCACAGTATGGGAAAGGAAACTTCCCAAGCTCATATCTCGCTCTGGGCAAACGGGGGAAGTGCTCTCTTCAGAAGAGAATACTGGATGGCCCTCGGAGGCATGGATGAAAAACTTTTTTCTCCTTTTTACTGGGAGGATATAGACTTATCATACAGAGCCTACAAAAGGGGATTCACAGTCTTGTGGGAGCCCAACGCCAAGGTAGAGCACAAACACGAATCCACAATTGGCCAGCTTTCGAAAAAATACGCCCAAAGAATAAGGGAGAGAAACGAGCTTTTGTTTATCTGGAAAAACATAACCAGCCCGAACCTGTTCAGGAAACACCTTGCCGCTCTTTTTTCCCGGATGTTTAGGCACCCGGGTTACATACGAATAGTATTCTTGGCGATGCTCAAGGCAGGAAGCGTTATTAAAGCCAGAAGAAAGGAAAGAAAAGAGGCGACGGTATCCGACGAAACCATTTTTGGCAGGTTCGGCGGGTAAACGACAAATGAAATACTTGTCCAAAATAATGAAGAAAGATTTCTTGGTAGTCTTTCTCATTATTGTCTTCATTGTTCCCACATTTTTCAGACTTATAAGGTCAGGATTTTTTCCGATGCAGGACGATCTTCAGGCTTTTAGGGTTCAGCAGATGGATAAGTGCTTCGATGACCTGCAAATTCCCTGTCGCTGGGTGCCCGACGCCGGCTATCAATACGGCTATCCTCAATTTATCTACTATCCTCCCTCCGTTTATTATCTGGGTGCCATGCTCCACAGAGTGGGCTTTCAATATATAGACGCGGTTAAAGTTCTTTTTATCCTGGGTTACATTGCTTCGGCTTTAGCGATGTTTGTCTTGGTGAAATCTATTCTGGGGAAGTGGCCGGCATTTGTGGCTGCGCTTGTCTACTCCTACGTTCCTTATAAGGCGGTTGAGGTTTTTGTCAGGGGTGCTTTAAACGAATTTTGGACTCTGGCCTTCTTGCCTTTGGCCTTTTGGGCAGTTTATAGGCTGATAAAGACCGGGAAGGCCAAATATTTTATTTGGACTTCGGTTTCGGTTCTTTTGCTTCTTACCACCCACAGCTTAATTTCCATGATTTTTGCACCATTTCTTGTTGTCTGGAGCCTTCTCTGGCTCCACCTGGAGAAAAAGTGGAAAATCTTCCCGAAACTTATCCTGGCGGGACTGCTGGGATTGGGACTGGCAGCTTTTTACCTGATACCGCTTCTTGTTGAGAGAAAATATGCCCACCTCGAAACTCTTCTGGTCGGATATTTTGATTACCGGGCTCACTTTGTGAATGTTTACAAGCTTTTCCTTTCCATGGAGTGGGGATACGGCTCTTCTGGCTTTCCCCTGGAGAAATTAAATCTTTCAACGGGAATTGTCCATTGGGTAGTGGGAATAGGGGCGGCAATTCTGGCTATCCTAAGATTCAGGAAAGAGAAAAAGCTGGCGACTCTCACCCTCGTCTTGGTAGGATGTGAACTCGTCGTACTATTCTTAATGCATTTAAAGTCCAGCTTCATCTGGGCGGGAATTCCTATTCTTTCCTGGCTGCAGTTTCCGTGGAGGTTTTTGACGATTAGCATTTTTCTGCTTTCCATTCTTTCCGCCCTAGCAGTATATTTTGCCGGAAAGTACGGATATGTATTGGGGGTTGGGGCGGTACTTATTGCATTTCTGCTCTACGGGAGTTTCTTTGTACCCAAAGACTGGCTTCAAATAACGGATGCGGATAAGTTCTCCGGGGAGTCCTGGGAGAAACAGTTAACGATAAGTATTTTTGACTACCTTCCCATCTATGCCAAACTTCCTCCGCCTTCAAAAGCCCCGCAGTATCCGGAGGTTCTTGAAGGAGAGGCCACCTTTTCCGACTACATAAAGGGAAGCAATTATCAGACGGGGGAGGTAGATGTTGCCAAAGACGCTCTGTTAAGAGCACCCATCTTCGATTTTCCGGGGATGGTGGTAAAAGTTGACGGGGAGATTGTCCCGCATGTAAACAATGACTGCAGGGGAGAACCGTACTGTATGGGACTTATTACTTTTCAGATTCCGGCGGGAATGCATACTTTGGAAATAAGGCTGACCAGTACTCTTCCCAGGAAGATGGGGGATATAATTAGTCTACTAAGCTTGGGAGCTGTTGTTTTGATTATTTTCAAAAAGAAATGAAAATACAAACCTTCCTGATTAAATACTGGCAAATTGTTCTGATTGTTGCCTTGGGTCTGTTTGTTTCCTGGCCTCTCTTTGTCCCCGGGTATTTTTCCCACCACGATGATTTGCAGATAATGAGGATTTTTGAGATGAGAAGGTGCTTCTCCGACTCGCAGATTCCCTGCCGCTGGGTGCCGGATATGGGATACGGTAACGGTTTTCCTCTCTTTAATTTCTACGGGCCTTTTCCTTATTATCTCGGCGCCCTGTTTAGCTACGTAGGAAGCTATATACTCTCGGCTAAGGCCATTTTCTTTTTGGCAGTTTTCTTTGGGGGAATTACCATGTATTTCCTGGTTAAAGAGTTCACCGACAAAAATTCCGCCCTTGCCGCCTCTGTTCTTTTTATCTTCGCTCCGTATAGAGCGTTGGATGCCTACGTCAGAGGAGCCCTCTCCGAACTTTTTGCGATAACCCTGGTCCCCTTGGTTTTATTTCTCTTCTATAGACTAATCAAAAAGCCCAAACCGATTTACTTTGCCTTTTCAGCTTTGGCCCTGGCGGCACTACTTGCTACCCACAATATTATGACAATACTGTTTACCCCGGTAATTGTAATCTGGCTGGGTTATTGGCTGTGGGAGCAAAGATTTAAAAGTCTTAAGGTCTCGGTCCTGGCTTTTATTCTGGGGGTGGGGACTGCCTCCTTTTTCATCCTGCCGGCATTTTTAGAGAAGTCCCTGGTACAGGCAGAAGCCTTAACCAGATTTGAACTCGATTTTAGAGCCCATTTTGTAACCCTAAAGCAGCTTTTCCTTGACAGGGTCTGGG
>Ga0209108_10001319_pt1 | contig 14390 bp, 12 predicted proteins | sample Rifsed10ft1_FD_184003 | JGI IMG/M metagenome (GOLD analysis project Ga0209108, IMG submission 184003) | Soil microbial communities from Rifle, Colorado, USA - sediment 10ft 1 (version 2) | ecosystem: Environmental > Terrestrial > Deep subsurface > Rock core/Sediment | place: Rifle, Colorado...
CGGCGGCCTGGCGGTCTACCTGTTCGGCGTGATCGGGATGCAGGGCATCGCGCTGATGCAGGAGCACAAGGTCAGCATGTTCGACGCCCGCAACCTGGCGATCGGTGCGACGATCATGGTCGTCGGGATCGGCGGCAACATCGGCCTGGGCGGGTTCATCCCGGTGGTCGTCCCAGGCGTCTTCCCCAACGGTCTGCCGGCGATCGCCACCGCGGCGGTACTGGGGATCCTGATGAATCTGATCTTCCTGATCTTCCCGTCGAAGAAGGCGGCGATGTAACGCAGCCCGACTCGAGGGAGGCGGCAAGGCGGGGCGGTCCGGCGCTCAGGCGAAGGACCGCCCCTGCGTTATCGATCGCAATCCGGGCCGCGGGTCACCCGCTTCCGCAGGCGCTCGACGCCCCCGACGAAACCGATAAGCGCATCCTCGCCCGAAGTATGGCCGGTACGCAAGATCCGATGCGCCGCGGTCTGAATCGCGTCGGCACGGTCTTGCTCCAGGGCTGCGAACAACCGGTGCCACGGTTCGGCGGCCTCGCCGCGGGCGGCGGCCGCCAGCCAGGCGGCGGAGGCCCGCGTCGTGCGATCCGCCGCGGCGTCGGCGAGCCATCGACTGCGCCGCCGGGCAGACCCGTCCGGGATCGTCGCCCACAATGCGAACATCGTCCCCATCAAGAAGTCGTCGCCCGAAGGTGTGAACCCCTGGCCCAGCCCGGCCAAGCCGCAAGCGCCCCTCGTCAGGGCAGCCTTGTCGTCACATGGCAGCGCCTGCAGCAGGTCGTCCGCCGCCTTCCAGGCCGTTAGGGTGAGGAGGTCGTGGACGGTGCCGGCGCGGGAGATCGGCTCGTCGGTGAGGAGTCCGGCGAACACGCCGTGGCGGCTGTGGCGCTGAAGGATCTGCCGAAGCGGTCGGAGCCTGGCGGCCCACGCTGCCGAGACGCGTCGCAACCCCTCCCAATGCGGGGCGGCCTCTGCCAGGGCGGCAGTCTCGAGCCGGATCGAAACGCGCCCGACGTCAAGGACGTTCCGGTGGACTCTCACGGGATCGGCGACCGACAGCCACCCGGGGAGCGGGCTCTGCGAAGCTTCGATCAGCAACGTAAAGGGGCCCATGCCGACGGGGGGCACGGCCAGCAACAGGATGTGCCCCTGGTCGTTGATGAGATAGGCGGCGCGGTCGAAGACGTGGAGGACCCGGGCGGGCTCGCCGGATCGCAGCCATGCCAGCGCCGCCGGGGCGAGGCACACCCCGGCGATCCTGGCGAGATCCGGCGAGCAGGCGGCCCGGGCCAGAATCACTTCTTAGGCGTCGCGGCCGGACGATCGGCTTCCTGGATCAACTCCCACAGCCGGTTCGGACTCAAAGGGATCTCCAGAAGTTCGAGCGGGATGTCCGGCAGTGCGTTTTCGACCGCCTGGGCGAAGAGGGCCGCGGTGGGGATGGCGCCGGCCTCACCGGCGCCTTTGACCCCCAACGGATTCAAGGGCGAGCGCGTCTCCTCGTGGCCGACGACGATGGGCGGCACGTCGAGCGACGTCGGGAGCAAGTAGTCCATGAAGGAGGCGTTGACCAGCTGTGCGTTCTCGTCGTACATCAGATGCTCGTAGTACGAGTTTCCGATGCCCTGCGCCACGCCCCCGTGGATCTGGCCCTCGAGGATCAGCGGGTTGAGCACCGTCCCGCAGTCGTGCACGACGACGTACTTCTGGATTTCGATCTTCATCGTCTCGGGATCGACTTCGAGGATGGCGGCGTGCACCCCGCTGGCCGTCGCTCCGCGCGCCGGCCCGAAGTACTCCGTGGCTTCCAGGCCGGGTTCGGTCCCCGGTCGGACGGCGCCGCGCAGCGGATTGGCTAAGGCGGCCAGCTCACCGAGCGTCACCGAGCGATCGGGATGACCCTTGACCCACGCCCGGCCGTCGTGCAGCTCCAGGCGGTCGGGCGGTTCCTGCAAGAATTCGCCCGCCACGCGCAGGACTTTCTCGCGCACGCGCAAGGCGGCGGCATGGACCGCGTTGCCGGCGACGACGGCGCCGCGGCTGGCAAAGGTGCCGGTGCCCCAGTGGAATGCGTCGGTGTCGCCGGTGACGACTTCGACGTCGGTCACCTCAACCCCCAACTGCTCGGCGGCGACCTGGGCGAAAGAGGTGAAATGCCCCTGACCCTGCGTTCCGACGCCGGTGGCGACGCTGACCTTGCCGGTGGCCTCGACCTGGACGCGGGCGCCCTCGTAGGGACCGATGCCGGTCCCTTCGACATAAGCCACGACGCCGATGCCGGCGTGGCGGCCCTGCTTGCGCAAACGTGGTTGCTCCTTCTTGACGAAGTCGTCGTAGCCGATCAGCCTGAGCGCGTGCTCGAGCAACGGGCGATAGTTGCCGCTGTCGTAGACGAGGGGCGCGAAATCCTGGTAGATGATGTTGTTGTCGTGCGGGAAGGAGTCCGGGGCCAGGAAGTTGCGGCGGCGGATCTCGTGGACGTCCAGCTTCAGCTCGCGGGCGGCCAGATCGAGCAGGCGCTCGATGACGAACACGCCGTGTTGGCGGCCGGCGCCGCGATAGGGGGTCACGATGGTCTTGTTGGTGAAGACGGCGGTGAATTCGCTGGTGTAGTTGGGAATCTGGTATGGGCCGAGCAGGGTGCACTGGCTGTTGATCGGGACGGTCAGGCCGTAGGGATCGTAGGCCCCGGTGTCGTGCAGGAAGGTGTCATGGACGCCCAGGATGCGGCCGTCGCGGGTGAGGGCGATTTCGGCATCGTGGATCTGGCTGCGTTCGTGGGTCGTGGCCAGGAAATTCTCGGCCCGGTCTTCGATCCACTTGACCGGCCGGCCGAGCTGCATGGCGATCCAGGGGATGACCAGCTCCTCCGGATAGAACATCATGATCTTGGGCCCGAACCCGCCGCCGACGAAGGGGGCGATGACGCGCACCTGGTGCTCCGATAGACCCAGGCGCGCCGCCAGGCCGTTGCGGATCGGGATCGGCGCCTGGGTCGTATCCCAGACCGTGAGCTTCCCTGCCCGGGCGTCCCAGTCGGCCACCAGGCCGCGGTTCTCCAGGGCGGCAGCGGCGCCGTGGTCGTAGGTCAGGCGGCGCCGGATGACGAGCTGGGCCTGGCGTTTGGCGGACTCGTAGTCGCCGCGCTGCTGGATGACGTGCGCCGCCACGTTCGAGTCCAGGTCATCGTGCACTCGAACCGATTCGGCCTGTAGGGCCTTCTCCAGGTCGACGACGGCGGGGAGCGGCTCATAGTCGACATCGATATCGGCCAGCGCGTCCTCGGCCAGATAGCGGCTTTCGGCGATGACGACGGCCAGCGGCTCGCCGGCGTGGCGGACCTTGTCGCGCGCCAGCGGCACCTGCGTGCGTTCGTGGAACACCAGCCGCTCGATCGGCGGCGGCGACACGAGCAGGGGGCCGGGTTTCCAATAGGCGCCCAAATCGTCGGCAGTGAAGACCGCCAGTACGCCTTCCCGCGCCCGCGCCCGTGTGACATCGATCCGCCGGATGCGGGCGTGGGCGTACGGGCTGCGCAGGAAGGCGGCCTGGACCATCCCGGCCAGGTGCACGTCGTCCGTGAACAGCGCCTGGCCGGTCAGCAGCCGCGGGTCTTCGTTGCGGCGCAGGGGCTTGCCGATCACGCGGGTTTCCGTCATTCGGTTACCTCCGTCCTCTCACGTCGCCTCGCGTCCAGGCACTCTGAGCGAAGTCGAAGAGTGCCTGAATGAGAGCCGGGCGCGCTTCGACCGTTCGACGGAGCCTGCCCCGAGCGAAGCCGAGGGGCTCAGGGCTCAGCGCGCCTGGCTTACACGCCGGCTGTCTGGCGCCACGCCCGGATGGCCAGCGTGTGCTCAGCCTCGTGCTCGTAACTGTACTCGGCGATCCAGCCGGCGAGCGGCTGCCGGTGGAGCCACTTCTCCCGCCGGATGCGCGTCAGGTCCTCGTCCGAGAATTCATCCACCCAACGCAGCGTCTGCCGCCGGACGCCGTGGAAGTCCTCCAACACGCGGTCGAGCCGGCGGTCCTTCGTTTCGGCGTGCCAGCGCGCGTTGATCGCATCGAAATCCGGGTTGGGGACGAAACTCCCCCCGACGGCCTGGCGACCCCGGTCGACGTGGAGCAACAGGCGCACCAACTCGGCCTCCCACAGGCTGAGGTGCTGCAGGACGTCGCGCACCGACCACTCGCCGACCGCCCTCGGCTGGAGCAGGTGCTCCGGCGTCAGGCCGTCGAGGGCATCGAGCAGTGCGGCCCGGCTGGCCTCGAGCGCCGAACGGATTTCCTGTTTACTCATATCTCCTTACACGCCGCCTCCGCTCAGGCAGGAGGGCACCGCTACATCCACGCCACGGTGCGGCAGAAGGCCGCTTCGCCACCCTTGAACATCCACGGGAAGACGCCCAGCGTGATGCGCTTGTTGTGCAGCTCCTTCAAGCCCAGGTCGCCGCCCATGTTCTCTACGTGGATGCAGTCGTGCGGGAAGAGGGCGTTGTGCGTGAGTTGGTAGGCCGACTCCGGGAACAGCTCATCGATCTTGTCGGCGCCGAACTTGGCCTCCACCCGCGCCCGGACCTTCTGCCAGTGCTCCAGCCCGCCTTTGCCCAGGAAGCGGCCGATCGGCAGATTCATCGGGTGGTCGGTGGAGATCATGTCGACGCCCCAGATGTGGATCTTCTTCTTGAGCAGCCAGTCGCACAGGCTGAAGTGCGGTCCGGGATGTCGTTGGATGTAGCGCTCCTCGTCGGCCTCGGGGCTGAAGAACGAGTAGCGGTGCCAGCCGGTGTGGAGGAAGAGGATGTCGCCGTCGCGCACGTCCGCTCGCTTCTCGATGTCTTCCGGCCGGAAGAGGTCGAGGTCGTCCAGCATGTCGCTCAGGTCAACGATGACGCCCGGCCCCCAGCACCACTCGATGGGGATCTGGTCGATCGTCTTGCCCTTGGTGACGAAGTGGCGCGGGGCGTCGAGGTGGGTGCCCATGTGGTTGGAGGTCTGGATGTACTGGGCGTTGACGCCGTGCTCGCTCTTGCGCTTGATGTACTTGACCTCGAAGGGCGGGTAGTAGGGCCAGAAGGAGCAGTCCTGGTTGAGCGGTTGCGAGAGGTCGTAGATCTTCATGAGTGTCTCCTGGTTGATGGATGGACATGGGGACTAGAGATTCGAGATTGGAGATTCATGATGGGTTTCCGACAGGGGGTCGACATCTTCATCCGGAAATATGGATCGGAAGAACGAGTCGTCTCCGGCACGATGCGGTTCTGATGGGGAGTCCCGGAGTGACCGGCTCTGCGCCTTCAGGCTGCGGACAAAGGCGTTTAGTTGGCGGGCAACTAGGCTGAGACGATCGTCGAGGGCCAGGACTTCCGTCTCTGGAAGAAGTCCGCGTGACCTGGCGCGGCCTAGCCAGTACCGCGTTTCGAAAAGGCTGCCCCGGGCGTAGTAAAGAAACCGAATCTTGTCCGCGTAATGGTATTGGCCAAGAGCCTCGGCGATGTTGGCTCCCACAGAGTCGACGGCTCGAGCAAGCTGCAAACCCACGACCTCTCGCGGCAGGCCATTCCACGTTATCACGCGGGCCCAGACTTGGTCGGCGATCCGCTGCGCCTCGCCCAGGACTTCCAGTTCGTCAAGACCCTTGCCCATCACAGACCCCCTCTCCAATCTCCAATCTCCGATCTCAAATCCCGTACTTCTCGGCGAACGCCAGCAGCGCCTGCTCGAACATCGCCATCGGCGGCCGCACCAGCCCGGCGCCGACCTGGCCGACGCCCGGCTGGCGGTGGGCGATGCCGGTGTTGATGCGCGGCGTGATCCCGAGTTCGACGACCTTGCGCAGGTCGATACCGGTGGGCGTGCCGCGGAAGTCGAGCGCCGGCATGGTGAAGATCTTGTGCTCGGTGACGGTAATCTCGAACATCTCCAGGGTGGCGTTCAGCGCGTCGCGCGGCGTCCCGCCGACGAAAGCGACGATGGCGGGGGCAGTGGCCATGGCGAAACCGCCGATCCCGGCCGTCTCCGTGATGGCGCTGTCGCCGATATCGGGATTGGCATCGGCCTCGCTGAACCCCGGGAAATACAGCCCGACCGGGACGGCGGCCGGGGCGGTGAACCAGGCGTCGCCCAGGCCGCTGACGCGGATGCCGAAATCGGTTCCATTGCGGGCCATCACGGTCACGACCGTGCTGCCGTCGACGTCGTGGCCGGCCAGCGTCATCGCCTTGCAGGCCGCCATCACCGGATTGAGGATGGACAGCGCGTTCTCCCCGATGAAGCGCAGCACCTCGGCCCGGGCCGCCTCCGCCAGAGGCAGGCGGGCGACGCGCGGCGCCAGGAAGCGCAAGAAGAGCAGCGACCCGGCCTTGTTGCGATTGTGGCCCTCATCCCCCATGTGGAGCGCCTCGGCCATCGTCGCCCGCAGGTCGAGCCCTTCGCCGTCGGCCAACGCCTGTCCGATGGTCGGTCCGAGGATCTCGTTCATCCAACGCAATCGCTGGAGCACTTCGTCGCTGAAGGCGCCGTAGCGCAGGACCTTGCCGTAGCCTTCATTCAAGTTGGAGAACGTCTTGCGGCCATGCGTGACGTCTTCGAGCACATAGACGGCCATCGAAGGTGAGATCACGCCCGCCATCGGCCCGACGGCGTCGTGGTCGTGGCAGGGTTCGAAGCGGATCCGCCCGCTTTGGGCCAACTTGACGGCGGCCGCTTCGTCCCCGGCCCGTCCCTCGAAGATCAGGGCGCCGATGATGGCACCCCGCAGCGGGCCGGACATGCGATCCCATGAGATGGGCGGACCGGCGTGTAGCAGCAGGTCGTCGTCCATGCCGGGGATCACCTCGCGCGCCGCAGCGACGGAGCGCAGGATCGGCCGTGAGTCCATCATGCGTTCGGCGGCGGTGGCGTTGGCTCGATCGATGTCCATGCGATCCTCCTACCCGGGCTCGGAGGCGTCCTGAGCCCCTCGGCTTCGCTCGGGACAGGCTCCGTCGAAGGACGCCGGGACCGACGCTAAGGTCCGGCACCCTTCGATACAATCCCGAGCGAGAGCGAGGGACTGCGCTCAGGGTGCCTGGTTACGCTCAGCTCAGGGTGCCTGGTTACGCTCAGCTCAGGGTGCCTGGTTGCGCTCAGCCCAGGGTACCTGGTTACGCTCAGCCCCGGGTGACTGGTTACGCTCAGCCCAGGGTGACTGGTTACGCTCAGCGTGCCTGGCCCGTCCGCTTCATCTTCGCCAGAATGCCCATCAGACGTTCGTCGCCTCCTGCCGGCGGCCGCCAGTCGACGTGCACCGCCGGCGCCCCCTGCGCCACCAGACTGTCGAAAAACGTTTCCAAGCCGACGTTGATCACCGCCGGAAAGGCAAAGGGTTCGAGAGGGACGGGCGACGGCCAGGCCTGCTCGGCCGCCGGAAATCGTTCCACGACCGCCGCCAGCGCCTGACGCAGGCCGTTGAAGACTTGCGCCCCCGAGGCCAGCAGGCGCTTGCTCTGCGCCTCGAACCCCTGCGGGTCGTCGGCGGTCCCGACCAGAGCCACGACGACTGTCAGGCCCGGCCGGGCGAGCGCTTCGGCAATTGCCGGGCCGAGCTCGGAGGCCGGATCCTGGTGCGCCCCCTCGCCCAGAACGACGTCGAGCAGAATCACGGCGGTCTCGGGATCGGACGCCTCCTGGCGCAGGCGTCGCAGACGCAGGTCGTTGTCGATCATCGGATGCAGCCGGCCGACGGTGAAGGCGTCGGCGCCCAGGTCGAGGATCGTATGCCCTCGGCTGCGCAAGGGATCGTCCAGCCGCTGGTCCGGGCGGAGCGGGACGTTGGTGGCGAGCGGGGTCAGGACGTGCTGCAGCGCCAGGACGGATTCGTACGCCAGGGTCCCACCTGAGAAGAGGCCTCGCAAGTACCGCCCTGCGCCCGGCGGGACGGCGGCGGGCGAGGGAGCCGGAGAGGCCGTCAGCCCCACCGCCATTTCGGCGGCATCCTCCAGGCCGGCGGCGAAGTGCAGGTTTCCCAGGGGACCGCGAAAACTCGCCTCTCCGATCAGGTCGAAAACGACCGGTTTCCCGCAGCTCCGTGCCGCGCCGACGAGACGGCCGGCCACTTCCGGTTCCGGCGGTTTCGAGATGACCACGATCACGTCGGTGGAAGGGTCGCGCCGCAGGACGTCCAGCGCCTGAAGGGCGGTGAGGCCCCCGACTTCGCCGTGCAGATCCCGTCCCCCGGTTCCGATCGCCTGGGAGACGCCGCTCCCCAACGCATGAATGGCCGAGGTCACCGATTGCAGGCCGGTGCCGGAGGCGGCGACGAGGCCGATCGGACCGCGGCGGACACGATTGGCGAAACCGAAGCCGACGCCGCCGATGATGGCGGTTCCGCAATCGGGACCCATGACGATGAGTCCGGCGGCGGCCGCCGCGCGTTTCAGCTCGACCTCGTCTTCGACCGGGACGTTGTCGCTATAAAGGAAGACGTTCTTGCCCAGCCTGAGTGCATCGCCGGCAACGCCGGCGGCGAACCGGCCGGGCACGGAGACCAGCACCCAGGCGGCCTCGGGCAGTTGCTGCGCCGCGGCGGCGAGGCTCTTCAGCCGGAACTCGGCATCGGTCGAGGCGCGGCGGCGAGCCAGCAGGGCGTCCACCTGGGCGAGCGCCGCCGCCGCGGCGCTGTCGCTCTCGGCTTTGACGACGATCAACAGGTCGTCCGGCGAAGGGGGATCCGCCGGACGCAGGCCGCCGGCTTCGAGCAGTTCGAGGTTGACAGGGGTGGCCATGACCGCGCCGGCGTCGAGAACTCCCGGCAGGGTGAGCAAAGCGCGCTGGAGCTGCATCAGCACGACCGAGTCGTAGTAGGCCCCTCCTCGGATTTCGCTCTTGAGCGCCGGCATCGTCTAGCCGCCTCGCCCGGTCTCGTCAGCCACGGCATCGGCCACGAGCCTCGCCGGGCCCAAGGACACGTCGAGCGAGCGCTCGATCGTCTCGGCCCACGCCAAGAGACGTTCGTCGTCGTGGAAGCGAGCCACCAATTGCAGCCCGAGCGGCAGGCCTTCGGAATCGAGACCGCACGGCATGGTCATGGCCGGGAAACCGGCCTGAGTCCAGGGCATGTTCATCACCGGATCGCCGGTGCTCTCCAGGCCGCGCGGCGCCGGTCCGACCGTCGACGGGGCGACCCAGACGTCGACCCCGGCGTGGTCCATCGCCGACTGAAGCTGGCGGCGCAGGACGGCTTGCCCGTCGCGCGCCTGGGCGAGCTCTTCTTCGGTGACCCTTCGGCCGCCGAGCACCAATTGCGCCGTGCGTTCGTGGTAGAGATCGCCGTACCTGTCGAACCATTCGGCGTGGACCCGGGCGGCCTCGGCCGCCAGGATGGTCTGATGATGCGCGGCGACGGAATCGAAATCGTCCATGACGTCCACGGACCGCACGACGAACCCGGCCGCCGCCAGCCTGTCGACGGCGCGTTCGAAGAGCTCCCGAGAGATTCCGCCTGCGCGTGCCAGATACGGCCCGGCCGGAATGCCCAACACCGGCTGGTTGGCAGACGCGGGCTGCCACCCATCGCACAGAATCGACGCCGCCAGCGCCGCCCCGGCGACGTCCCTTGTGAAGAAGCCGACGTGGTCGAGGGAGGGCGCCAGCGGGACGACCCCGTCGATCGGAACGCGTCGATACGTGGGCTTGAATCCGACGATCCCGCAGAACGACGCCGGGCGCAGGACCGAGCCGATGGTCTGGGTGCCCAGGCTCAGCGGGCACAGCCCGGCCGCGACGGCGGCGGCCGAGCCGCTGCTCGAGCCGCCCGGGGTGTGGGCCAGGTTGCGCGGGTTGCGCGCCGGGCCGGGCGCGAAGTAGGCGAACTCCGTCGTGACGGTCTTGCCGAGAACGAGGGCTCCAGCTCGCCGCAGGCGCCGAACGGCTTCGCTTTCTTCCCCGGCGAGGGCTTGCGGGGGCAGCCGGGAGCCGGCACGCGTGGGGAAGCCGTCGACGCGGAAGATGTCCTTCACGCCGACCAGCACACCGAATAGGGCGGGGCGCGCCGGCGAGGCGGGGTGCGCCCGGGCGATCGCGTTCGCCTCGCGCCGCAGTCGATCGGCGCGGCCCTCTTCCGGGATCAAGCTCGAGAGCTGGGGCTCGACCTGATCGAGGCGACGGAGGACGTCGTCGACATAGCGAGTCAGCGGCGGGTCGTCGCGGCCGAGGCCGGGGGCGAGTTGGGCGAGAGAGGCGTCCAGATTCACGGTCGATGAGCTCTTGAGCGGTCCGGCGCTCACGCCGATGGCGAACGCATGTGCTCGGCGGCGGCCAGGACGGCCTCGACGATGTGCTGGTAGCCGGTGCAGCGACACAGGTTGCCGGAGATCGCCTGGCGGACCTCGGCCGCCGACGGATTCGGCGTGGCCTCGAGGTAGGGCAGCAGAGTCATCAAGAATCCCGGAGTGCAGAATCCGCACTGCAGCGCATGCTTGTTCCAGAACGCCTCTTGGAGCGGGTGCATCCGGTCGGGGCCGGGCGACATCCCTTCCACCGTCCCGACCTCCCGCCCGTCGGCCTGGACGGCGAAGATCAGGCACGATCGCACCGGCTGGCCGTCGAGCAGCACGGTGCAGGCGCCGCAGACGCCGTGCTCGCATCCGACGTGGGTCCCGGTCAGGCCGAGCTCGTGCCGCAAGTAGTCGCTCAACAACAGGCGCGCCTCCACCGTGTTGGCGCGGACGACGCCATTGACGCTGACCCGTATCTGATGGAGGTGAGGCGGCATGACTTTCCTCCCCGGCAGCGGGCGCTTCAGCCGGCGCGTTGGGCGGCGGTCAGGATGGCGCGGCGTCCCAGGACGCGGGCCAGATGTCGCTGGAAGGCGGGGCTGGCGTGCAGGTTTCCCGATGGCGCCAGCTCATTCTCGGCTGCAAATGCGGCGGCGGCATCCGCCGCCCCGGAATCGATGCGCCCTCCAGCGAGCATGGCAGCGGCCTGCGGGGCCGAAAGAGGGCCGTCGCCCGCATTGAGGTACACCAGCCGCGCCTCCAGGCAAACGCCGGCGGCGTCGAGGTGGACAACGGCCGCCAGCCCCATCAGGGCGTAATCGCCGCGCCGCCGCGAGAATTCCAGGAAGCAGGACCCGCTGCGTTCGGCCCGAGGAGGGATCACGATCTCGACCAGCATCTCCTCCGGCGCCAGCGCCGTGGTGAACATGCCCTGGAAGAACTCGTCGGCGGCGATCCAACGCTCGCCGTCGGTCGACCGGGCGCGCAGGCGGGCGCCCAGAGCGACGGCCAGAACGGGAAGCTCGGCGGCCGGATCGGCGTGGACCAGACTTCCGCCGACGGTGCCGCGGTTGCGAATCTGCGGATGGGCGATGAGGGGGACGGCTTCGGCCAACAGCGGCGCCGCCTCGGCCACCTGTGGATCGAACTCCAGCGTTCGCTGGCGGGTCATGGCGCCAAGATGGAGACCGTCGGCCTCGCGGCGGACGTCATCCAGGCCGGGGACATGATTTAGATCGATGAGCAGAGCCGGCTGCGCGATGCGGAAATTCATCGCCGGCACGAGGCTCTGGCCGCCGGCCAGGAATTTGGCCTCGGATCCGCCCTGCCGGGCGGCGTCCAACGCCTCTTCCAAGGTCCCAGGGACGATGTAGTCGAAAGGAGGCGGCTTCATCGGTTGGATTGCCTCGGCGGTGGGGCCGACACCAGTATAACCCTGGCGCGGCGGCGAGGGATTTCCGCCGGGGCGTCTGTATAATGCGCGGCGGGACGAGTTCACGGAGGCGCCCATGAGCCCATCGGCCGGGCTGCTCGAAGACGTCGTTGTCATCGATCTGACCCGCGTGCTGGCCGGCCCCTATTGCACGATGATGTTGGGCGACCTGGGGGCCGAGGTCATCAAGATCGAGGAGCCCTCCAAGGGGGACGACACGCGAGGCTGGGGGCCGCCGTTTACCGCCGCCGGCGAGTCGGCTTACTTCCTCTCGGCCAACCGCAACAAGCGGAGCGTCACCGTCAACTTGAAGGACCCGCAGGGGTTGGAGCTCCTGCGCCGCCTGATCGCCTCGGGCGACGTCCTGGTCGACAACTTCCGTGCCGGCACGCTCGACGCCTGGGGCCTCGACTACGACGCCTTGCAGCAGCTGCGCCCCGGCCTGATCGCGTGTTCGATCACCGGCTACGGCCAGACCGGTCCTTACCGCGAGCGCCCGGGCTACGATTTCATGGTGCAGGCGATGGGAGGATTCATGAGCGTCACCGGCCCCGAGGACGGAGAACCGTACCGCGCGGGGATTGCCATGGCCGATCTGGCGGCGGGGATGTTCGCCGCCAGCGCCATTCTGGCGGCGCTGTATGCACGACGCGGCACCGGCCAGGGACAGCGCATCGACATCTCCCTGCTCGACTCGCAAGTGGCGCTGCTTTCGTATGTGGCCAGCAACTACCTGGTGTCCGGTGAGCCGCCGCGCCGCTACGGCAACGGCCATCCCAACATCGTTCCCTACCAGTCGTTCCGTGCCCGGGACGGTTTCTTCGCCTTCGCCGCCGGCAACGACGGTCAGTGGCGCAAGTTCTGCCAGGCCGTCGACCGTACGGGGTGGGCCGACGATCCGCGCTTCGCCACCAATGGCGACCGTGTGCGTCATCGGGGCGAGCTGGTCCCGCTGCTGAGCGAGCTGTTCGCCACCCGGGCGGCCCGGGCCTGGATCGACTTGTGCGAATCGATCGGGATTCCCGCGGCGCCGATCAACACGGTCGATAAGGTCTTCCAGGATCCACAAGTGCAGGCGCGCCGGCTGCGGACATCGGCCCAGCATCCGGTTTCGGGGGAGGTGCCGCTGGTCGCTTCGCCGCTCAGCATTCCGACCTCGCCGGTTCAGATTCGCCACGCGCCGCCGCACCTGGGGGAGCACACCGACGAGGTCCTCGCCGGTAGGCTGGGCTGCACGAGGGAGGAGATCGCCGCTTGGCGCCAGGCCGGAGTGATCTGAAAGTCGTGCCCCCGGCTGAGTGGCCGGACCGGGCGAAACAAGGGGGAGCACAAGCGCGCCGACCTTCCACCAAACGTCACGTCCGGCGCGCCGAGGAATCCGCTAGGCTGGAGGCGACCGCCGTCCGAGGGATGGGAACATGCGACCCGTGAGCATTGTCGGCATCGGTCAGATCCCGGTCCAGTCTGCGTCCGCCCTCGGTCTGCGGGATATGGGGGCGGAGGCCGTCCGGCGCGCGATGGCCGAGGCCGGCGTCGACCGCGTCGACGCGCTGATGTGCGGCAATATGCTTTCCGATGAACTGCAAGGCCAAAAGCACCTGGCCGCCCTGATCGCCGACGAGGCCGGCCTGTACGGGATCGAAGCCCTGGAGGTCGGCGCGGTCACCGCTTCCGGTGCGGCGGCGCTGCGCGTGGCCTACCTGGCCGTCGCCAGCGGTCAGGCCGACCTGGCCGTGGCCCTGGGCGTCGAGAAGATGAGCGATGGGGTCGCCATGCCGGCGATCTCCAAGGCGCTCGACTCCGAATTCGAGGTGGCCAACGGCGCCACGATGATCACCCGCAACGCCGAATTGCTGGCGCTGTATTTCCAACGGACGAAGGCCCCGGCACATGCCATGGTCTGGTTCGCCGTCAACGCCCACAAGAACGCCCGCAACAACCCCAACGCCCTGTTCCATCGGCTGCGCGTCAGCGTGCGCAAGGCGGCCACCTCGCGCATCGTCCACGCACCGCTGCGCCTGTACGACTGCGCGCCGATCTGCGACGGTGCGGCGGCCGTCGTGCTGGCCCCGGCCGACCAGGCGCGCGCCTTCACCGATCACCCAGTGCGCATCCTGGCCTCCAGCGCCGCCACCGACCGCTTCCGTATCGACGACCGGGCGGATCCGCTGCAGCTCGAGGGATCTCAGCTGTCGGCCCACAAGGCCTTCCGCCAAGCCAATGTGAACAAAGGCGATGTGAGCTTCTTCGAATTGCACGACGCGTTCAGCATCATGGCCTGCCTGCAGTTGGAGGCGGTGGGGTTCGCCGAGCCGGGCGAGGGCTGGCGCCTGGCGGCCGACCGCCAGATCGGTATCCGCGGTCGGTTGCCGGTATGCACCATGGGTGGGTTGAAGGCCCGCGGGCATCCGATCGGCGCCTCGGGCGTCTATCAGGCCGTCGAATCGGTGTTGCAGCTCACCGGGCGAGCCGGCAAGAATCAGGTGCGCGACCCGCACATCGCCCTGATGCAGAGCATCGGCGGCGCGGCGTCGACGGTGATCACGCACATCTTCGGGATTTGAGTGCTCCCGTACCCGAAGGCATCAGGGATTCCTCGGCCCTTCGGGCCTCGGAATGACATAGGTAGAGAACTCCACCAATAGCTGGGTCTACGCCTTGGTGTGTCATTCCGAGCGACCCGACCGATAGGGAGGGAGCGAGGA
>Ga0209108_10001321_pt1 | contig 14381 bp, 8 predicted proteins | sample Rifsed10ft1_FD_184003 | JGI IMG/M metagenome (GOLD analysis project Ga0209108, IMG submission 184003) | Soil microbial communities from Rifle, Colorado, USA - sediment 10ft 1 (version 2) | ecosystem: Environmental > Terrestrial > Deep subsurface > Rock core/Sediment | place: Rifle, Colorado...
ACAAAGCCGTCGGCTTCGCTGGGGCCGGCCTGAACCTGCAGCACCTCCCGCTCCAGCGCCAGATAATTCACCGCGCCGGCAAGACTCGGCTCAGCGCGCAGATTCAGAAACCCTTCCGGCGCGGTGCCGACGACCTGCACGTACGACCCGACTTTCACTTCTCCGGGGGGCGGCGGAGGCGGCGGGGACGTGACGGTGGGGGCTGGTGCAGAGGGCGGGGTGAGCGCGGCGGCCCCGGTGGGCGTCGGCAAGGCGGCCGGTGAAGGCGCGGTCACCACAATCGCCGGGGCGGTGGCAACGGGCAGGTCAGCGGGGCGGGTCGAGAGCGCCAGGGCCGCCACCACGAGCGCGGCGAACCCAAAGAGCGCGGCGACGATCGCCAGCAGCCACCAGGGGATATACCCGGCAGACTCGCGGGGTGAGCGAGAGGCGTCAGTCATCGGCCGTCTTCACACCGGGCGACCAAAACCGTGATGTCGTCAAAGGCCGGCGCCAACCCGCGAAACGCGAACACGTCGTTGAAGATGGCGGCGCACACGTCGGCGGCGGGGGCGGAACGGTTCTGGGCGAGGAGGTTGATCAGGCGGGCCGTGCCGTAGGCCTCGTCCTGCTCGTTGACGGCGTCGGGCACGCCATCCGAATAGGCCACGAGCATGTCGTTAGGCTGAAGCTCCACGCAGCGCTCCTCCAGAAAGAGGTCGGGCAGCATCCCCAGGAAACGGCCCTCGGCTTCCAGCAGTTGTGGCAGGCCGCTGTCGCCCCGAAAGAGCAGCGGCTTGTCCTGCCCGGCGCGGACGTAACACAGCTCGCCTGTAGCCCCGTGGAGCACGCCGTAGAAGACGGTTACGAACATCTCGTCGTTGGAAGAGACTTCCATGATGCCGCGGTGCACCGCCTGCGCGACCTCCGCGGGCGAGACGCTCTGGCGCGCGTGCGCGAGGAACAGGGTGCGCGTGACGGCCATGAACAGCGCCGCGTGCACGCTCTTGTCGGAGACGTCGGCCATGAGCAGGCCCACGTGCTCGTCGTCAATCTTGATCACGTCGTAGAGGTCGCCGCCCACGTGGCGCGCCGGGACGTTGCGCGCGGCGAAGTTGTAGCCTTTCACAATGGGGAACCTGGAGGGGAGCAGGCTGCGCTGGACCTCGCCCGCGATCTCCAGCTCGCGCTCCAGCTTTTCCTTCTTCACGATTTCGGCTTGCGCGGCTTTGAGCTCGTCGTAGGCCTTGCGCAGCTCCTCATTTTTGCGGGTGAGGTCGGCGATGGTTGCTTCGTTCGAGGTGCGCGTGTTCGCGGTGAGCCGCCGGATCAAGGCGAGCGCGATGCTCGGGCTGTGCACCAGAAAGTCGTTGAAGACCTCCTCGGAGATTTCGAGGACGGTGGTCTCGACGAGCGAGGTGATGGTGGCCGAGCGCGGCTGGTGTTCGATGAGGGCCATTTCGCCGAAGAACTCGCCCGCGCCGCGCACCGCCAGCACGCGCTGCTCGTTCGCGCCAAGCTGCTTGGTGATGGCCACCTGCCCCTCGGCCACGATGTAGAAGACGTGCTCAATCGCGCCCTCGTGGCAGAGGATGTAACTGGCGGGGTACGTCTTCGTCTCAGTCACGCGGCACAGCGCCTCGACTTCCTCATCGGTCACTCCCTTGAAGGCATAGCGGATGATGGAGGCGGGATCAGACATGAGTGCAATCCTACTTGAATTCGGGTGACTCGCCAATGCTCAGGCAGACCGTCGGTGACGCCTGAAGCGTGGCCTACCGTTTGCGTTTGGCCGGGGGACGTTGCCTGGCGCGGGAGGGCCGGCGGGCACGCGAGAGCGCCGACGACTTGGGAGCGGGCTTGCGCTTTGCGGAGGTATTTGCGGATGGCCTCTTCACGGATTTCTTGGCCGCCGGCTTTGGCGGCGCGGCAGATTGCGGCGGCGATTTCTTCGCGAGCGCTTTGGCCGGAGGCGGCGGCGCGGCCGCGTCCACCGGGCGCGGCGGATGGGGCCGCCGATGCCCCCGCTCGTCCAACCACTGCAGCAGGTGCTCGACCGGCCAGGCGTTGATGACGTTGTCGCTCGTCGCCCACGCGCGGCGCGCGGTCCCCACGCCGAAGTGCGCCAGCTCGAATTGCTCCGGGTGATGCGCGTCGGTGTTGATGGCGAGCAGGCAGCCCAGCTCCAGCGCGCGCCGCGCATACACGTCGTCCAGATCGAGGCGCGCGGGGTTGGCGTTGATCTCCAGCGCCACGCCGGACTCGGCGGCGGCGCGCAGCACCGCTTCCATGTCCAGGTCCGCGCCCTCGCGATCGGGGAGCAGCCGCCCGGTGGGGTGGCCGATGATGTCCACGTGCCGGTTCTGAATTGCACTGATCAGCCGGGCGGTGATTTTCTCGCGCTCCTGCCGCAGCGACGAGTGCAGGGAGGCGACGACGATGTCGAGGTCTTCCAGCTCGTCGTCGGTGTAATCCAGGCGCCCGTCCGCGCGGATTTCGACCTCCGCGCCCTGCAGCAGGCTGAAGTTCGCGCCCATGTCGGCCTGCACCTCGTCAATTTCGCGGCGCTGCGCGCGCAGACGCTCCGGGGTCAGCCCGCCGGTCACGCCGAGACTCTGCGAGTGGTCGGTGATGGCGAGGCACTTGAGGCCGCGGGCGCGGGCGGTGAGCGCCATCTCGCGGATGGTGTTCGCGCCGTCGCTCCACCGGGTGTGCGTGTGCAGCTCGCTTTGCACATCCCGGAGTTCGATGAGCTTGGGCAGCGTGCCCTGCGCGGCGGCCTGCAGTTCCCCCCGGTCTTCGCGCAGCTCGGGCGGGACGTACGGCAGGCCGACCATCTTGTAGACCTCAACCTCCGTGGCGCACAGCATCTCCTGCCCGTTCCTGCGCGTGAACGCATGTTCCGAGAGCGACAGCCCTTTGGCGAGCGCGAGTTCGCGGAGCTTCACGTTGTGCTCTTTGCTGCCGGTGAAATACTGCAGGAGCGTCCCGAAGCGTTCGGCGGGGAGGATGCGGAGGTCTGCCTGCAGCCCGTTCGTGAGTTCGACCGACGACTTGGTCGGCCCCTGCCCCAGCACACGCGCGACGCGCGGGTGCGCGACGAACGCGGCCATGATCGGCTCCGGGTTGCTGGCCCCCACCAGAAAGTCCAGGTCGCCGACGGTGGCTTTCATGCGCCGGAGGCTCCCGGCGGTTTCGGCGACCTCCACACCGGGGAGGCCGCGCAGGAACTTCAGGATGTCCTGCGCGATGCGCCACGCGGTTCCCAGCGGCACACGGCCCGTAGCGCGTTTGCGGGCCTCGATGCTCGCGATGATCTTGGCCTCGGACTTGGCCCCCATCCCAGGCAGGTCGCGCAGCTTGCCGGTGCGGGCCGCCTGCTCCAGCTCGGCCACGGTGGTGAGGCCCAGCTTTTTCCAGAACAGCGCCGCGCGCTTTGGCCCCACGTCCTGCACGCGGAGTATCTCCACCAGGCTGAGCGGCACTTCCTTTTTCAGTTTCTCGTAAAAGGCGAGCTTGCCGGTCGAAAGCAATTCGTCAATCTTCTCCGCAATCGCGTTCCCGACCCCGGGGATATCCTTGAGCTTCCCGGCTTTCCAGACCTCGGCCACGTCCCGGCTGTGCTCGCGCAGCGCCTCCGCCGCCCGCCGGTAGGCGAGGATTTTGTAGATGATCTCGCCCTTGATCTCCAGCAGGTCGGCGATGTTGGCGAAGAGGTCAGCCAGTTCTTTGTTGGTCATTCAGAGTTGGTCAACGGATGAACGGATTATGGGTTAGCCCCGGCAAAATCTTGTACCAAGAGCCACTGCTGCCCATTGAACGCGATGCCCACCCCCACCCCGGCGTAGTTCGGGCTGAGGATGTTCTGGGCGTGCGGCGGGTCGGTCATGAACCAGGCCATAGCCGTGTCCACGAGGCCGGGCGGAGCTTGGATGCTCCCGTACCAGTTCTCGCCGAGGTAGCTGCTCGCGTAGCCCGCGGCGTGGATCATGTTCCGGGCCAGGTGCTCGCCCGTCACCGGGTCGTCGTGCCCAGTGTAGCCCCGTGCGACCATATCCGCAACTCGGGCGCGGGCGATGCCCATGAGCGTTTCGTCGCGCAGGAGCGGCGCGACCCCGGCGGCGGCCCGCTCGGCGTTGATCAAGTCAAGTGTATATTGCTCGGCGGCAGCGGCGTCTTCCGGGGGCGGCGGCGCGACCGGGACCGGTGGAAGGGCGGCCACCGCGGGAATATCAGTCGGAACGGGTGACGGGTTGACGACAAGTGCCGCAAGCGCGGCTTCCGTCGGGCTGGGCGACAGTTGCGGGGTCGCCGAGGCGGCGACGGGCGCGGACTCGGTTGGGGCGAGAACCACCTCAGGGGTCGGCGTGACCGTCACAACCGTCCCCGTCGCCACGTCCCGGGGGCCTTCGGCCACTGGGACAGGGGGCGCAGTGACCTCCACGGGTGTCGGCGTCATCGGCTGAACCGCACAGCCGGTCACGGCCAAAACGCAGATCAAGATACTCAATTTCCAGATCACGCGGCGATTATACTGGATTTTGACTCGCGCGCCGGAAAATTGACCGCAGACGGCGGACGGCCGTCAGCGGCCGTGTTATACTCAGCCCGATGGCCTATTCCAATCCCCCCGACCCCAAAGCCTATAACGCGCAGGTGTATGAAATCGTGCGGCAGATTCCGGCCGGGCGCGTGATGACCTATGGGCAGATCGCGGCGATACTCCTGCCGCCCGCGGGCGTTGACCCGGCGACGTATGCCCAACTCTCCCCCCGCTGGGTGGGGACGGCGATGGCGCAGTGTCCAGACGACGTGCCGTGGCAGCGGGTGATCAACAGCCAGGGCAAGGTTAGCCCCCGCCCCGGCTTCGGCCCCGCCGTGCAGCGCAAACTGCTGGAGCAGGAAGGTGTGGCCTTCGACGAGCACGCGCGGGTGGATTTGAAGAAGTACGGGTGGCCGGAACCAAAGACTGGTGAAGAGCAACCGAGTTTACTGTAAAGCCAGTGGAAGGCGGGATTTGGAACGTCGTCATAGACCTTCCACGTTCCACCTGCCACGTTCCACTTAACCATGCCCCTCTACGAGCTCACTGCTAATCTGCACATGCACACGCCGTACAGCGACGGCGAGTGGTATCACGCCCAGATTGCGGAGGCGGCGATGCGCGCCGGGTTGGACATGATCTGCGTCACCGACCACAACGTGTGGGTGAAGGGGCCGGAACGCTATTACGAGAAAGACGGGAAGCGGGTGCTGGTGCTGGTGGGCGAGGAAGTCCACGACCAGGCGCGCGACCCGCAGAAGAACCATCTGCTGGTCTATGGCGCGGACCGCGAGCTGGCGCGGTATGCTCCCGAACCACAGGCGCTGCTCGACGCGGCGCGTGAGGCGGGCGCGCTCACCTTCTGCGCGCACCCCGTTGATCCTGCCGCGCCGGTGTTCCACGAAGCCGATCTCTCCTGGGTGAGCTGGGAGGTGAGCGGGTTCACCGGACTGGAAATCTGGAATTACATGAGCGAGTTCAAGAGCCGGCTGACCTCGCGGGCGAACGCGGTGCGGCATGCGCTCAACCCGGAGCAGGGAATCCATGGGCCATTTCCGGAGACGCTGGCGAAGTGGGACGCGCTGACTACGGCGGGGAGGCGCGTGGTGGGCATCGGCAATGCGGATGCGCACGGGACGACGCACGCGCTGGGCGGGTTGAAGCGCGTCATCTTTCCGTACGAGTTTCTGTTCCGCGCCGTGAACACGCACATACTGACCGAAACGCCGTTGACGGGCGATCTCGCCGCCGACAAGCGATTGGTGCTAGAGGCGCTGGCGAAGGGCCACTGTTTTGTGGGCTACGACGGGACGGCCCCGACCAAAGGTTTCCGGTTCACGGCAAATTCCGAGCGGGGAAACGCGCTGATGGGGGACGAAGTGGTGAACAAAAACGGTGTGACCTTGCAAATCGCCGCGCCCGTCCCCGTAGGGGGATCTTCGACGCGAACCACCCTGCGCCTCATCTGCAACGGACAGGAAATCGTGCGACGGGAGAACCAATCACATTACACGCACATCGTCCCCGCCGGGCAGACCGGCGTGTTCCGTGTCGAAGTGCATCTCCGCTTTCAGGGGCGGATGCGCGGATGGATTTACAGTAACCCCATCTACATTGTGGGTGGTTAGACGGGTTGATGGTTCGGGGTCGGCGAAAAGCTCACCCCCCACCCAGCTGACAACCCAACCACCCCATTCCCTAGTCCGCCAACTGCAAAAACACATCCACGAGCTGCGGGTCGAAGTGGGTCCCCGCCCGCGAGTGAATGTAGTCGCGCACTTTGCCTTTGCGCCAGGCTTTGCGGTAAGGCCGGTCGGAGCAGAGCGCGTCCCACACATCCACAGGCGCGAAAAGGCGCGCGGCGAGAGGGATTTGCTCACCCGCGATCCGGCGCGGGTAGCCCGTGCCGTCCCAGCGCTCGTGATGGCAGTAGGGGATGTCCAGCACGGGGCGCAGATAAGGGATGGGCGCCAGCATGTCGTAGGCCAACTCAGGGTGCTTGCGCACGATGAGCCACTCGTCGTCGGTGAGCGGGCCGGGCTTCAGCAGGATTTGATCGGGGATGCCCATTTTGCCGATGTCGTGCAGCAGCGCGCCCCGGCGCATCTGGAGGAGCTCGACCTCCGTGAAGTTCCCGGTGGTTTGGGCCAGGCGCAGGGTCATGTCGGCGACGCGCTGGGTGTGGCCTTCGGTTTCGTGGTCGCGCAAATCCAGGGCGCGCGACCAGCCCTCCAGCGTGGAGTCGTAGGCCAGGGCGAGCTGCGCATTCGAGCGTTGCAGTTCGTCGAAGAGGGTCGCGTTTTCGATGGCGATGGCGGCCTGCCCGGCGAGGGCCTCCAGAAAGTCAAGCCACTCCCGGTCAGAATGCAGCGGCGAGCGGTGGAAGGTTTCCAGCACGCCGATGACCTGACCTTTGGCGAGAAGGGGCACCGCATAATAGGCGACGAAGTCTTCGCCCGCGAGCAGCGGGGCGCGGGCAAAGGCATCCCCGGCGGAGCGCAGATCGGGGATGCTGATGAGGCGGCGTTCCAGCGCGGCGCGGCCGGCGTTGCCCTCGCCCAACTGCAGACGGGTGTGTTGGAGGGCCGCCGTGCGAAAGCCGCGCCCGGCGGCGTGTTCGAGCGCCCGGCTCTGCCGGTTGAGCAGCAGCACATCCGCGGCGTCCACGCGCAGCTGCCGGGTCAGTTCGTCCAGGACGACATTCAGGGTGATGTGCAGATCGGTGCTGGCCGTGATCGCCAGGTCAACATTGCGCAGAGCTTGCAAGCGCCCAAGGCGGCGGCCCGTTTCTTCAAACAGATGGGCGTTGGCAATGGCCTGCGCCGCCTGATCCGCCAGGCCTCTGAGCAGGCTCATTTCGTCCTCGGTGAAGTAGCGGATGTCATCGAAAGTGAAGACGCTCAGATCGCCGACGAATTGCCCGGCCCGCAGCATGCCCGCCGTGGCCATGGTGCGGAGGCGCAGGGCCGCGAACAGCCCGGCATTGGGCGCCCCCGCCGGGAGAGCCTGCACATCCGGGGTGATGAGGAGCTGGCCCAACCGGCGCGCCAGCTCGTCGTGGTGCGCGCGCGAGACCGGGACATAGCGCTCCCGATACTCGGGCGGGAGGCCAAAACTGGCAACCGGATAAATCACCTCGCGCCGCGGATCGTAGAGGGCGGCGGCCGCCGCCGGGGCGCCCAGCGCGCGGGCGGTTTCTTCACACACGGTGGTGAGCACTCGATCCAGATCGAGCTGAGCGTTGAGGGAAGCCGCAATGTGAACCAGCGCCTCGGCGCGGGCTGCGTGGCGTTGGAGCCCCTCCTCGGCCCGGCGGCGCGCATGCCGCTCCTGCGCCGCGCGCCGCTCGCGTTCCACGGCCAGGCGGAGCCGGCTCCAGTGGCCTTTGACGACGAAATCGTGGGCGCCGTCCTTCAACACCTCGACGGCTCGTTCTTCGCCGATCGTGCCGGAGACGACCAGGAAAGGCACGTCGAGGCCGGTTTCCTTCAGCAGCGCCAGCGCGTCCGCCCCGCTGAACTGCGGGAGGGCGTAATCCGAGATGACGACGTCCCACGCCGCCCGCTCGAGCGCGGCGCGCATCGCCGCGGGCGCGTCCACCCGTTCAAAGACCGGGTCGTAGCCGCCGCGCCGCAGTTCGCGCAACAACAGTCGCGCATCGTCTTCCGAAGACCCCACAATTAATACACGGAGCGACTTATTCATGACGACTGGGAATCTCTGAGTCAGTGCGGTCTGTTCGATGAGCATAGATCACTCTGGCAAAGAATCGGGGGGAACACGCGTCCCTTGATCCCTACGCCAGCAGATTTCCCCTCTTCTGCTCTGCACACCCGGCCAGCTATGGGGACTGACAGCGCGGCCCACGGGAGGGGGAATGGACCAGGGAGGAGAGAGGCGTCTAATCATGAGATGAACCCGAGCAGACAGCAAACAGCCGCATGTGGCGGATGGGAGCCGGCGGCGGCACCTGGGAATCGTCCAGGATGGCCGCGGCGAGACGCCGGGACACGCAGGAAGGGGACGGGCGCGACATACCAGTCTCACGCGGATACGGTCAGGCGGGCGGCAGCGTATCGCGCAATGACCTCCAGGCGGTGATCTATTCCCGCAGGTGTATCGGCCAGCAGAGAAGCGCGGCGGGGGCGGGTAGCGCGGGAGAGGATGATGCGGTCCATAGCCCTGTAAAACTCGGACTCCGTGTTGGCCTGGATCGCCATGATCTCCGCCTGTTCGTCCGGATCGAGGTCGTACTCCCGGATCAACTCGGCCCGACGGCCATTGATCATGCCCTTCCGAAACTGATCGCTGGTGACGGCCCTTGTCACCATGACGTTCATGGCACGGAGAGACATAGGCTAGCTCTTCGTTTATGGGCGATGGTATGGCGCGGGATCAGCCGCCCGAGGTGGAGCCGCCGCCGGCAATCGGATTGGCATACTTCGAAGTCGTCGGGGTGAGATGTGTGTAGAGATTCATGGGGTTCCTCCTGTGTCTGAGTGACCCCACTCTACAACATCGGTCTCACAAACTTCTCACAGAGATTTTGACATAAAAAACAGGCGGGCGAAGGGGCCGCCTGCCTGTCTATTGGATTAGCTGGGCATATAATGCCCGCATTTCGGGGGGCGGGTCGAGGCCTAACTCGGCACGCAGGGTCTCGCGGTAGCGCCGGTAGTAGTCCACGACTTCGTGGCGACGGCCCAGTCGGGCCAGGCAGATCAGCATCCGCTCGTGAAGATCATCGCGCAGGTGATCGGCGGCGATGGCTTTGGTCAGCACCTCCCTCGCCTGCGAGTAGCGGGTCAGGTTCATTAATTCATCAGCGTAAGCGCATAACACCTGCACGTACAAATCGCTGAGCATCCGGCGGCGCTCCAGCGCCCACTCCACGGCCATATCCACCAGGTAATCGCCTGTGTACCGGGCTATCGCCGTGGCCAACGGGCCCGACCGCCGCAGATCGCTCGCCGGCAACGCCAGAGCCGCCCGGGCTTTCGCTTCAAAGCGGGCCACGTCGTAGTTCAGGCTGAGGTCAGGCGCCAACCGGCAGGTTTGATCCTCCACGATCACGGTTTCGTAACCGAGCGTGCGCCTCAGACGATAGAGGGTCTGGTGAAGATTCGCCGAGGCGCGGGCCGGCGGCTTGTCCGGCCAGAAAGTTTGCAGCACGAGGTCACGCGGCACGGGAGCGCGGTCCACCATGAACAAGAGAATCTCTCGCGCGCGCGGTGTTTCCCAACCCGCACGCGGGATTTCCGTCCCGTTGTTCAAAATTCGGCCCGGCCCAAGCGCGCGCACGTCCAGCGCCGCCGCCGGCAGCGGAACGGGCGTGGGCGATGCAAGCGCCACGGCATCGCCGGAGGATTTCAACCCCAACAGAACGGCGCTGAAAGCCTCGGCGCGCGCGAGGAGGGCCGAGGCCCGCGGGCCGAAGCCAGGCTGGCGGCGGTTCGCCTCGAGCAGATCGCGCGCAGACCGGGCTTCGCTCACCAACATCTGATCATATCCCACCTGTTCGGAGACGGCCAGCGCGCGCGCCAGCGAGCGTGACGCCGCCTCAGAATCGCCATCCCGGTGTTCGGCGCACGCCCGAAAGAGCAGGTTCTGCGCCAAGTCCACCAGGACCCCCGCCCGCTCCAAGTCGGTACAGACCCGCTCCAGCGTCTGCCGTCCGTCCCTGACGTGCCCCATCTCAACCAGGATGATGCCGTGCAGCCCATCCAGGTTGGCCAACGGTGACTCGGCCCGTCCCTCGCGCGAGGCCAGCGCGGCGCGGCGCAGCCACTCCAGCGCGCCAATGTAATTCCGCGATCCGCGATCCAACCGGGCCATCGCGCGATAGAGATAAGCGGTGAGCGACCAGTCCCCAACGCGGTCTGCCCTGGCCATGGCCTCACGGTAGTAATCGCGCGCCGCCGTGTAATCCCCCAGGTCTGCAAACACATCGCCCTGCCCAGCCATAATCACGGCTTGCAGGCGGGCGTTTCCGGCACGCCTGGCCCATTCGAGCGCCTCCGCGTAAGTCGCCAGCGCCGATTCGTACTGGCCCAGCATGTGCAAGTCCCACCCGATATTGTTGAGGGCCAGTCCCAACGGGCCGGGGGCCGCCAGCTCGCGCCAGAGCGCCAGAGATTGTTGCTGGGCCTGAGCCGCGCGCGCCGTCTGACCACGCGCACGCAACACTGTCGCCAGATCGCCTAATGCCAGCGCGAGGTCATATCGGTCATTCGGGGCTTGCAGCAACCGGATCGCCCGATGAAGCGCGTCTTCCGCGGCGGCCAATTGTCCCAGCGCCATCTGGCACTTGTTCATATAGATGAGCGCACTGGCGGCCAAGACCCCCAAGTTCATAGCCCGCGCCCGGGCCACTGCGGCTTGCACGATGGTCAGGGCGCTTTCAAATTGCCCGCGCCGATACAGCAACTGTCCGCGCTGGATTTCGACCCTCAGCCCGCCTGTTGCGTCGCCGCGCCGGACAAAGCCGTCCGCCGCCACGGCGAGCTTCGCCTCGGCAGACGCCAGGTCCCCGGCATCAGCGTCGGCCTTGGAAAGATACAGGTAGAGAGGCGGCACCTCGTAGGCGATAGTCGCCAGCTGTTCACCCCAACGCGCCAGCGTGGTGTGGCGCCCGGCGTCGTACATGACCCGGGCTTCCGCTTCGGCCAGTTGCCCGGCCGGGGCCAAAGCCCCCGCCATCACGTAGAAGGTGACGGCGGCCTCGGTCATGCCGTTCGCCGCATACCATTCCGCTGCGCGGACCTGGAGGGTCTTCAATCGCTCGGGATCGCGCGCACGGAGCCGGGCGAGGAGAAAATCCCGAAAAAGATTGTGGTACTGATACGCCCGGAGTTCCTCGCCGACGACGTTGATGAACAACCGGCGGGTCTCCACCTGCCGGAGCATGTCCGCGCTGTCGGTGCGCCCCAACACCGCATCGCAGACGGAGGGTTCCATGTCTGGCAGTGCAGCCGCCTCCAACATGAACTGCCGCAACCGGGCAGGTTGCTGGTCCAGCACTTCCGCGGCCAGGTAATCGTAGAGCGGGCTGTCCGACTGGCGGGCCTGGATCAGGCTGGCGATCAGCCCCTGCCACATGAGCTGCGTCGTCAGGAGAATGCCGGTGATCCAGCCCTCGGTATTGGAGACGAGCTGCTCGGCTTCGTCGTCCGGCACGGCCAACCGGTTGCGCAACTGAATGAGAGCCTGCACCTCTTCGGAGGTGAAGCGCAGGTGCTCCTCGCTCAACCCGGCCACCTGCTGCGCAGCCGCCAGCGCCGCAATGTGGAACGCCGGGATGGTGCGCCCGAGGATCACGAGATGCGCCTGCTCCGGCAGGCGATCCAAAAGCGCGTCGAAAAACTGAATGATCGCCTCGGCGTCTTCGACGAGTTGGAAATCGTCGAGGACGAGGACGAAGTAACGATCCAGCCCCATCTCGAGTTCGTGATTGAGCGCGGCGGCCAGTTCGTCCGGGCCGGCCGTGGGCTGGGCGGCCAGCGCCGGGACCACCGATAGAAAGCCCGGAAAGGCGTGCTGCAGCGCGGCGACGAGGTCGCTCACCAGCGCCGCGAGGTCGCGGTCCGTCTCGTCGAGGCGGAGCCAGGCTACCGGGAAATCCGTGTCGTGGGCGAAGTCGGCCACCAGTGCGGTCTTGCCGTATCCGGCCGCGGCCAGGATCAAGAGCAGTTTGCGGTGGCTGTTTTGGTGGAGAAAATCGAGCAGGCGCGCACGCCGCAGAAAATCAGGCGGCTGCGGAGGGAGCGAGAACTTGGCCGGGCGGCGTCCGCCGCCGCTAGAGAGGGTTGACGACATGTTGGGCCTGCTTCAAGTGCGACGGATGGTAGTGTAACGCGGATGAGAGAAGAGCGCAAACATTGACCCGGCCTGTGATACAATCGCGGCGCTTAGCACATCCGTTCCCGCCATCCGCGAAAGGCCCTCCGCCTTATGCCATCCTTTGAACTCCACTCCGATTTCAAGCCAACCGGCGATCAGCCTCAAGCCATCGAGAAACTCGTGGCCGGATTGCAGCGCGGGGACAAGCATCAGGTGCTGCTCGGCGCGACCGGCACGGGGAAGACTTTTACGGTCGCCTCCATCGTCGCGCAGGTCCAAAAGCCCACGCTGGTGATGGCGCACAACAAAACCCTGGCCGCACAACTATACGCCGAGTTCAAAGATTTCTTCCCGAACAACGCGGTCGAGTACTTCGTGAGCTACTACGACTACTACCAGCCCGAAGCCTACGTCGCCAAGCACGACCTGTACATTGAGAAAGAGACCGACATCAACGAAGAGATCGAGCGGCTGCGGCTGGCCGCCACCACGGCGCTGATGAGCCGCCGCGACGTGCTCATCGTCGCGTCCGTCTCGTGCATCTACGGCCTCGGCTCACCGGAGGCTTATGGCAAAGTCGTCATCAACCTGAAGGTCGGCGAGCAGGTGCGGCGCAATACGCTGCTGCGGCAGCTCGTGGAGATCCACTACGAGCGCAACGATCTGGATTTGAAGCCCGGCACGTTCCGCGTGCGCGGCGACACGCTGGAAGTGATGCCCGCCTACACCGACGCCTTCGGTTACCGCCTCGCCTTCTTCGGGGACGACGTCGAGCGCATCGTCGAGTTCCACCCGCTCACGGGCGAAATCCTCACCGAGCGCGAGACGCTCGACCTCTACCCCGCCAAGCACTTCATCACCGAGGCCGAGAAGCTCAAAGAAGCCATCGTTGATATCGAAAAGGAGGTCGAAGAACGCATCGCCTACTTCAAAGCGAACAACCTCCTGCTCGAAGCCCAGCGCATCGAGCAGCGCACGAAGTACGACCTCGAAATGCTGCGCGAGGTCGGCTATTGCGCGGGCATTGAGAACTACTCGCGCCACCTCGACCGCCGCGCGACCGGCTCCCCGCCGTGGACGCTCGTGGACTACTTCCCGCCCGACTACCTGCTCGTGATTGACGAGTCGCACATGACCGTCCCGCAGATCGGCGGGATGTGGGGCGGCGACCGCTCGCGCAAAGAAGAGCTTGTCAAGTACGGCTTCCGCCTGCCGTCCGCGCTCGACAACCGCCCGCTCAGTTTCGCAGAATTCGAGGAGCGCACCGGCCAGGTGATCTACACCTCGGCGACGCCCGGCCCGTACGAGATGGAGCGCGCCGCGCAGGTGGTCGAGCAGATCATCCGCCCCACCGGCCTCGTGGACCCGCAGGTCGAGGTGCGCCCGATCAAGGGCCAGATTGACGACCTCGTAGGCGAGATCCGGCAGCGGGTCGAGCGTGGCGAGCGTGTGCTCGTCACCACCCTCACCAAACGCATGGCCGAAGACCTGGCCGACTATCTGATGGAACTCGGCATCAAAGTCCACTACCTGCACTCGGAAGTGGAGACGCTGGAGCGCGTGGAGATTCTGCGCGACCTGCGGCTGGGGGTGTACGACGTGGTCGTGGGCATCAACTTGCTGCGCGAGGGTCTCGACCTGCCGGAGGTTTCGCTCGTCGCGATTCTGGACGCGGACAAGGAGGGCTTCCTGCGCTCGACCACCGCGCTCATCCAGACGATTGGACGCGCAGCCCGGCACGTCCGCGGCCAGGTGCTCATGTACGCCGACAAGAGCACGGACTCGATGAAGCGCGCGATTGACGAGACCAACCGCCGCCGCGCGGTTCAAATCGCGCACAACGAGGAGCACCACATCATTCCGGCCGGCATCGTCAAGTCGGTGCGCGACCTGACCGCGCGCCTGCGCGCCGTGGCCGAGGAGAAGGGCGAATATCAGGCGGCCTCGCCCGCGCAACTGCCCAAAGACGAGCTGGCACGGCTGATCAAAGAACTCGAAAAGCAGATGAAGGAAGCCGCAC
>Ga0209108_10001322_pt1 | contig 14381 bp, 14 predicted proteins | sample Rifsed10ft1_FD_184003 | JGI IMG/M metagenome (GOLD analysis project Ga0209108, IMG submission 184003) | Soil microbial communities from Rifle, Colorado, USA - sediment 10ft 1 (version 2) | ecosystem: Environmental > Terrestrial > Deep subsurface > Rock core/Sediment | place: Rifle, Colorado...
GGCACTTCCCGCACTGGTAGCATTCGTTTAGGAGATACTCGTACGTGCTGTATGGCCGACGGAGTGCGACGTAGGCGGTGATGACCGAGAAGATCGGCAGTGCGAAGATCGTGTGCATGTTCGGAATCAGGACGATTTCGACCTGGCCGAGGACGGAGGGAGTGTAGAAGCCGACCGTGAACCACACCGCGAACCCAAGGAAGATCAGGAACAGTCCCGTTGCGGTCGTGAACCGGAGCGCGGTGCGCTCCGGGAGAAACGTGACGGCAACCGCGGGGACCGCTGTGAGGCCGACCAGAAAGGCTAGGAAGACCGCGATCCAGCTCCACTGCGCGTGTCCTTGGATCGCCCACAGGATCCAGATCGCGTGGCCGAGAGCGATGAGGAACGCGGCCCCGAGTGGGATTATGCGATACCAGTACATCGAGCTGTAGCCGAGTCGGCGAAGGCCGACGTACGCGGCGATTCCCGCGAGGATCGGCGGTCCGATGATGAACCCCTTCAGGACATTGTCGCTTCCGACCACGGGCCACTTCTCTAGGATGAGGTTGTTAACGGAGTACATCGACGTCGTGAAGATCCAGACGATGAGGAACGCGATTCCGAACGCAGAGCGGATGGGCGCCTTTGCGGGCCGCGTCTCGCGGCCGCGGTCGATGAACGGGAGGATCACCAGGAAAATGAGAGGGAGCTGCGTGAGGAAAAAGCCCCAGAACCCCACGGAGAGAAGGGCGGGCGGGAGCCCGAGGACGCCCGGAATCTGCACCTCCGGGATGATGGACGCAAACTTGAGCAATCCGAAGGAGAAGAGCACGTACCAATCGGGGACCGTGAACGCCTCCGTCTCAGCGGGGTTCCGCGGCGTCTCGAGGCCTGGCATGACCGCCGCCGTGAGGAAGAAGATCATCGCGGTGAGGAGGAGGATCGTCACGAGGTCCCGGTAGACTTCGTGTGGGACGAGCGGGGACCCGGGCTGCCTGTCCGTGCGTTCCGGCCCATACTGGACCGGGAACCCCGGCCGTTCCTCGTACACTTTTCCCTTGACCCGCTCGATCTCCATTCGTACGCCTCAGTGGGGTTCCGCGACCCCCTGGATCCAGACAAGGGCCATGTGGAAGAGCATGAGTCCGATGACGGTGAACGGAAGGATGAAAACGTGATACCAGTACATCCGGAGGACGTAGTTCGCGACTGCGATGTCCGTCCCGCCGAACACGACTAGCGCCTGCAGGTCGCCAATGTATGGGAGGGACCGCGCCATGTTCAGGCCGATTGTCGCTGCAGCCTGGCTGAGATCGTTCGCTGGGAGCAGGTAGCCCGTGTACCCAAAGCCGAGGGTGAGGAAAAGGAGGATCACGCCGATGATCCAGTTCAGCTCTCGAGGCTTCTTGTACGCACCCGTAAAGTAGACCCGGCACATGTGGAGGAACACCGCTGCGATCATGACATGGGCGCCCCAGTGATGGACCCCGCGCATGATGAAGCCGAGCGGCACTTCGTTCATGATCTTAACCATCGATTCGTACGCCGGGTTTGTCGGCTCGAGCTCGGAGGTGAACGTCACGGTGCCGTCGGGGACGTAGTAGAACCCGAGCACGATACCCGTAATCGTCAGAATAATGAAGGCGATGAAGGAGATTCCTCCGAGGCAGTAGAGCGGGTACCAGTACCATATGGTCTTGAGCTCGTACTTCTCTGAATGACTGCGAGGCACCTGCCGTTGAATGGTCTCGCCGACCTTGCGGGTCAGGTCCGCGTAGGGAGCCGTGGGGAAGCGGTCCTTCACCCAGCCGAACACGGTGAGGTTCAGACGCCGGAGCAGGTCACGGAGGCCCATCGTCAGCCCTCCTCAACGGCAGTACGCCGAGTACCACTCCGGGTGACCACCCTCTTCGGGATTGTAAAGGCCGACGAGAGTTTCGCCCGCCACCCGGAGCGGAATGCACGGAAGCGCCCGCGTTGCGGGCCCGTGGACGTGGCGGGCGCCGATGTACGGGACCGCTTTCGGCGGCGGGTGCACGTTCCGGACGAGCGTCACCGGATCGTACATCGAATAGTGACACAGGCACTGGATTGGATCCTGCGGGCCGACCTCCGCTTCGAGCGTTCTCGGCAATGCAATATTGGGCCACTCTGCCCTAAAGCCCTCCGCCACGGGCTCCTGGTGCCATGACGGACGGCAACAGAAGTGGACGCAGCGGTTGTAGATTCCGACAATGGCCGCGTCGACGAGTTCGCCCGTGTCGCGACGAGGGAGCTGCGCGCTAATCACGAAATCGGCCATCGTTCTGCCCTCGAACACCTCGTCCGAGGGGACCTGGAGAAGCCGCCTCTCCACCGCGATAAGGAGGGCCGGGTATCCCGTGAGAGGGATGACCTCGCCGGAATCGTCGAAGGCCTGGCGCCAGACCGCGGCGATCCCGTCCCAGAGCTGGAAGTCGGACAACCGGACGACCCCACCTCGCTGCGTCCGGAAGGTCTCCTCGATCGTCCCGCGGAAGACGAACGGTGGCGGGATGACGGACACCGCGCCAACGATCATCGTGCCGACGAGGCCCGCCCCGCCCGCGAGAAGGGTCGCGGTCAGGAAGCGCCGCCGACCCTGGTCGGCCGGCCTCTCTTCTGCCGCCCAATCCTGGACCGCCTTCGCCATGGCCTCACCGGATGTCGCGCTTTGGCACGATCTTCGGCCTCCGCTTCTTGTGGATGAGCTCGTCGGGAACGAACTCTCGGCGGTATACGTCGAAGAAAACTGTGAGGAGCAGGAACGCGGCGCCGAACCAGAAAGAGATGATCGCCTGCGGCCTGATCTCAATTGTCGTCCCGAACATCTCCGTGTGGGTCGGGCTGTACAGGTTCAGGAGGACCCCGAGCAGCGCGAGGACCGTGAAGAAGATCGCGCCGATGGCAAGCCCCATCATCACCAGGATTGCGCCGAGGGATCTTCGCGGGGTGTCCGAGCGGATGATGTCCGTCACGGGAGCCCCCTCCGCACGTGCTCACGGTGGTCCGTGAGGTGGCGGCTGCTGCTCTTGATAATGAAGTATGTGATTCCGATCCACGCGAGCATCGCGGCGAGCCCGATGAGGCCGATCCAGTACGCGCGCAGGAACAACCCAAGTTCCGGGATGACCCGTTCCTCCGTGCCGATCACGATCGCCCCGACCATGCCGAGCACTTCGTGCGGGACGCAGTAGAAGTAGATCCCGCCCCCCCTCTGCTGGGCGGTGAACGTCCTGTTGTTGAACGTGATTTCGCGGGCAGACTGGACGATGAACTCGGTCCAGTTTGTCTGTCCCTCGGTGAGGTTGACATTGATCCTGACTACCCCTTGTTGGTCGTTGATCGTGAACGTGTGGAGACCCTGTCCAGCACTCCCGTTGTAGATCAGCGTGAGATTCAGGATGACGGGGACCTGAGGAAGGACGATTCGCGCCGGGGCGAAAATGAAATCAGCGCCGACGCCCGCCTCGACAACAACGGAGTACTTCGGCAACCCCGCGGCTGCGCCCGTCGAGGGGACAGAGGAGAGCGAGGCCAGAAGGACAGCTAGGGTAACGATGACGGAAAGGCTCCTCATCCCGCAGTCCTCTGACACCGCCGGTGACGGGCGGGTAAACCTAAGGACCGACGCTATTTATACGTTTTGAGCGATACTTCGAGTTGATTTCTCAGGATGGCGAGAATCGACGACGAAGGGCGATTCTGGACGAACACTTCGAATGATTTCTGCGTTCATATCTACTGATTTTTATAGAAATAAAACAATGGCAACGGTGGCCTCGAAAACGCGGTCAACACAGTTCGAGCGGAAGACCCGCACGAAACCTTTAAAAGAGTCCGAGATGTCCCGCGCCCCGGTACCGGATGGGAAAGGAGGAGACCCTTCTCAAGCTCAAGGAAGCGGAGGCAGAGGTCCGCGCCTTGAAAGACGCCGCCGAGAGGGATCGCGAGACGATTCTCCGCGACGCCCGGCGCGAAGCGCTCGAGCTCCACGAGAAGCTGCAAGACGAGGCGGAGTCGCAGTACCGCGATCGCGTCGCCGAGGCGGCGAAGAAAGTGGAAGCGGAACGCGCGAAGGTTCTCGCTGCGGGACAGGCGGGAGCGAACGCGATGTCGGCCCGCAGCAGGGCGAACGTCGACCAGGCCGTCAACGCGGTGCTTGAGAAGTTCAAGGGTGCGCTGCATGCTTAGGCCTGAGCGCATGACGCGGACCCTCATTGTGGGCCCGCGAGAGAAGCTTGCTTCAACAATCGAGACCCTTCACGCGATGAAGCTCCTCCACGTCATCGATCACCACGGCGAGGACGAAACCTTCCGTATTGGCAAGCCATTGTCGAAAGCTTCCGAGCTTTCCGAGAGCCTCGTGAAGGTTCGTTCAATCATGAACATCCTCGCGGTGAAGGAGCCCCCGAAGGAGACGGAACAGGTCAAACTCGAGGCGCTTCGCCAGAAAATCCTTACCCTCGAGCTGAACATCTCGGAGGAGGACGGTACCCGAAAGAAGATCGAAGGACTGCTCTCGGACCTCACGCGACGGGTCGAAGAACTCCGCCCGTTCGCGACGCTCGGCCTCCCCCTCGATATTTATCGCGGCTACGATTCGATCGCAGCCCTTGTGGGTCGCATCCCGCGCGCCGAGGCGACCATCGCAGGCGCGATCCCTGATGCAGAGGTGTTCCAAGCGGGGAACGTCGTCGCCGTGTTCATCGCCAAGGGGCGCGCGGAGCCCGCGAGCGACACCCTGAGCCGGATTGGGTTCTCGCAGATCGACATCCCCAAGGAGGGCGGCGACCCGAAGGCGATGCTCGCACAGACGCAGGCGGACGAGGCGAAGTGGCGCGCCCGCCTCGAGGAGGTCCAGGGCCGCCTTGAGAAACTTCGCGAGCGGTACGCGGGGTTCGTCGTCGCGGCGCAGGAAGCGCTCGAAGTCGAGGTCGAGAAGGCCGAGGCTCCACTCCGCTTCGCGGTGAGCGACCACTCCTTCGTGATTGACGGTTGGGTCCCTGCAACGCAAGCAAAGGATGTCGTCTCAAGGCTCTCTCTCTTGGACGTCCACGCCGAAGCGTCCCCGCCCCCGAAGGGCCACGATCCCGAGGAGCCTCCCGTCCTCCTGAACAATCCGCGACCCGCCCGACCCTTCGAATTCCTCATCCACCTCTACTCGACGCCGAGCTATCACGAGCTCGACCCGACCGTGTTCCTCGGGATCGCGTTCCCGTTCTTCTTCGGGTTCATGATCGGCGACGTGGGCTATGGCGCCCTGTTCGTACTCTTCGGGGCGATCGCCCTCTTCAAGCTCCCGAAGGATTCCGTGTTCCGCCGCCTGCTCCTGGTGACCGGCGTCGGCGGCCTGTGGGCGCTCGCCCTCGGCCTCTTCATTTTCGGCGAAGCGTTCGGGATGCCGTTTCACGCACCGCCCGGGCACCCGGAAGAGCTGAGCTGGGCGACGTTTGGCGTCAACATCCCGCTCGAAGGCCTGATTCACAAGACGTTCGACATCGACGACATGATGTACCTGTCGATCCTGTTCGCGGCGCTCCACCTCGGCGCGGGGTTCCTCATCGGGTTTGCGAATGAGATCCGGCAGAGCAAGAAGCACGCGATCGCGAAGCTCGGATGGTTCCTGTGCCTTTTCGGAATTTTTACGCTCCTCACCTACGCCTTGCGGTGGAACGAGATCGCGCTTTGGGTGTGGGAGGTCCCACTTGGTTGGTTCCCGCGGACGATCGAGCCGCTCGGCCTGAGCGGCGTCCTTGGGGTGACGATCCCGCTGCTGTCTCTTCTCCTCATCCTCGGCGCGTTCCTGGGCTTCGCGGAAAGCGTGATCGCCCCGATCGAGGTCGCGGGCCTGCTCGCGAATATTATGTCGTACACGCGACTCGCGGGAATCGGCGTGGGGAAGGCCGCGATCGCGGGTGCGTTCAACGGGCTCATCATCGAGGACCTCATCTTCACTGGGGACATCGGTTACCTGATCCTCGGAATCGTCCTCCTTGTGTTGGCGCAGTTGGTCGTGTTCCTCCTCGCGTGGATCTCCGCGGGCATCCAAGCGATCCGGCTGAACTACGTGGAGGCCTTCATCAAGTTCTACAAGGGGAACGGAACTCGGTTCCGCCCCTTCGGTGTGCGAACGAAACAGGAGGTATAGACGCATGGCAGTAGCAGAGATGGCTGCGATCTCCGCAGCGATAACCATGGCAGCGACTGGGATTGCGACTGCGTGGGCCGAAAAAGTCGTCGGTGGCGCCACGGTTGGGGCTATGGCCGAGAAGCCCGAGCTCTTCGGCCGAGGCCTCATCCTGATGGTGCTTCCGGAGACGATCGTTGTGTTTGGCCTCGTGATTGCGATCCAGCTCCTGGCTATCGCCGCGAAGGGACCGTAACAACCGGACTAGAACACGCGAGCGCGATTCGATGGGGCTCGAACGAGTCGTCGAGGAAATCCTCTCCCGCGGACGGGCGGAGGCCGAGGAGATCCGCAAGGCCGCGCACGCGGAGCGCGAGCGGATGCTCCAGGACGCCCGCGCGGAGGGCGCGAAGCTGAGGCTCCAGCGGGAGCAGGAAGCTGGCGCGGACGCAGAGCGCCATCGGATCCAGGACCTCGCCCGCGCGGAGCTCGAGAGCAAGAAGATCGTCCTCGCCGCACAGAAGGAGCTCCTCGACCGGGTGTACGCGACCGTCCTGCAGAGGTTGGCGTCGTTCGCGGAACATGCGTCGATCGTGCGAGTGCTCCTGGCCTCGAGTCAGAGCGACTGGCGGGACGGGCGAGTGTACGCAAGCGCGGGAGATGCGGAGACCGTGAAGGCGGTCGTGGGACCCCGATTCGCGGGAACGATTGAGACCGTCGGCGGAATCGTGATCGAGAGCGCGGACGGCTCGCGCAAGACGGACTTGCGGTTTGAGACCCTCCTCGCGGACGTGTGGCGGGACTCGGTCCGTGAGGTCGCGGAGGTCCTATGGCCTCCAAAGTGACGTCCCTCCTGCCGCCCGAGCTCGCGCGGTATGTCCGCCGGATTGCGAAACGGATCCCGCTCGAGAGCGGAAACTATCCGTACGTCACGGCCCGAGTCCGCGCGAAAAAGACCTTGCTCCTGTCCGAAGACACGTACGCGAAGATGCTCCAGATGGAGATCCCGCAGATCGCGAGGATCCTCGGGGAAGGCGTATACAAGGCGGAGATTCTCGCACTCGCGCCGCGGCTCTCGGGGGTGGACCTGATCGAGGTCGCGACGAACCGGAACATGGCGGCCGTCTTCACCCAGATCATCAACTTCTCGGAGGGCGAGCTCCGCCAGATGATCGCGCTGTACCTCGACCGGTTCGATGTCCATAACATCAAGACGATCGTCCGTGGCAAGACGTTCGGTGCGACGGGAACGGAGATCCTGGAGGACCTTGTGCCCGCCGGGAGCATGGACGAGCGGTTCCTCCGAGAGATCGTCGAACTCCCCTCGCTCGACGAGGTGTTCGACCGCCTTGAGGACTCGATCTATAGTCAAGCGCTTGAGCAGCTCGGGAAGAAGCCGTCCGAGATGGAGTTGTGGAACGAGTGGGAGGACCTCGTCACGAATCTGTATTACCAGAACCTCCTGGCGGTCGTTCCGGAGCGCACGGAGGGCACGCGCCTCATGCGCGAGTTCGTTCGCCGTGAGGTCGACATCGTGAACCTCAAGACGCTCCTGCGGCTGTGGGCATCGCGGGTGCGGCTAACGTACGATCCGTTTATCGATGGCGGGTGGGAGCTGGCGAAGGACGCCATCGCGGAGATGGTCGCGCTCGACGCGAACGCGCTCGCCGCGCGGTTGCGGAAGTATTCCCTCACGGAAGCCCTCTCCGCCCGCCTGAAGGAACTCGAAGCGCTCGGCGTAGGCCAGCTCGTGCGGTCCGTGGAGAAGCTCCACCTCCTCGAGGCGGGACGGTATGCGCACGTCAACCCCCTGTCCGTTCTCCCCGTCCTCGACTACATCGTTCGGAAAGAGCGGGAAGTCCAGAATCTCCGCATCATCACGAGGGGGAAGGAGAGCGGACTGTCCAGCGACGTGATCCGGGACCTGCTGGTGATTTGAGATGGAACTCGCTGCGGTCGGCAGGGACGATTTCGTGCAGGGGTTCAAGCTCGCGGGCGTGCGGAAGACGTACAGCGTTTCCCGCGAAGGGCTCGAGGAGCAGATCACGAAGGTCCTCGGCGATCCCGCGGTCGGCATTCTGATCCTGAGCTCGGACGATATGCAGGCCCTCAGCCACTCGATGCGTCGCCGGCTCGAGACGACCCCGAGGCCCGTCGTCATCGCCGTCGGGAAGAAGGAGGAAGAGGACCTGCGGGCGAAGATCAAGCGGGCGATCGGGGTCGACCTGTACAAGTAGTCCTCGACGGAGAGCGAAGGTGTCGGAGATGGCGACAACGGGAATGACGAAAGACGCGGCAGGCAAGGGCGTTGGCGAGATCTATCGAGTCTCGGGGCCCGTCGTGACCGCCACGGGACTCCGGCCGCGGATGTACGACGTGATGTTCGTCGGTGAGGATCAGCTGATGGGGGAGGTCATCCAGATCAGCGGGGACAAGACGATCATCCAGGTGTACGAGGAGACGAGCGGCGTGAGGCCCGGCGAGCGGGTCGTCGACACCGGCGCTCCGCTCGTCGTCGAGCTCGGCCCCGGCCTCCTCGGGAGCATCTACGACGGCGTGCAGCGCCCTCTCCCGATCCTGAGGGAAAAGATGGGGGACTACATCCTCCGCGGCGTGAAGGCCCCGGGCCTGGCCCGCGAGAAGCGGTGGAAGTTCGTCCCGAGGGTGAAGGTCGGCGGGGCGGTCCGGCCCGGCGACATCCTCGGCGCGGTGCAGGAGGCCAAGAACATCGAGCACCGGGTCATGGTCCCGCCGACGTTCCGGGGTGGAAAGGTCACGGACATCCGCGACGGGACGTTCCGCGTCGAGGAAGTCGTCGCCCTCCTCGACAGCCGGGAGCAGGTCAAGCTCATGCACACATGGCCCGTCCGGAGGCCCCGCCCGGTTCGCGAGCGGTTGATCCCGACGATCCCGCTCATCACGGGGCAGCGCGTCCTCGACTTCCTGTTCCCGATCGCAAGGGGAGGTACCGCGGCGATTCCTGGTGGGTTCGGGACAGGCAAGTGCGTTGTCGGAAGTACACCTGTGTTCCTGGTTCAAGGCAAGATCGTGCCCATTCGCGAACTTTACGAGGAGGTAGCCGACGCCTCGGGGCGAGGGAGGAAGGAGGATCTCGTCCGACTCACAGAACCCTTGCGGGTACTGACATGGGATGGCGAGCGAATTCGAGAAGGCCACGCCACCGCAATCTACCGGGGGCCCACGGAACGCCTCACGCAAGTCCGTCTACGGAGTGGGCGCACCGTTTGTCTGACCCCTGTCCATCGCCTCTTCAGGTTCGACGGCTCCTCGGTTATCGAAACGCCCGCATCGGAGCTTCGCCCGGGAGACGCCATCCTCGTGCCGCGGACTCTGCCAGTCCCCCCTCGGACGGGACGTTTGCGTATCCCCATGTTTGCACGCGTTGCCGACCTGACAGCGAGAGCGACAGTCGCGGATCGCCTGCGTCGGGAGACGACTCGCGCAGGCGCTCGAGAAACCATGCGACGTCTCGGTCTCACGAAGGCCAGCTACTGGAACTATCGGCTCCTGCGCACGGCCCCACCGGTTTCACTTGCGGAACGGCTAGGCGTCGAAGTCCGGACGATTCGCGCGGAGCGCGCGAGCAAGACGGTTCAAGTTCCCGCCTTCATGACGGCGGAGGTCGCCGAATTCCTCGGCCTTCAGATGAGCGAGGGGATGATCAAAGGGGGTCGAGTTGTTGAGTTCTATAATAATGACCCCGTTCTTCGCAGTCGGTACGCGGCCCTTGTCCGACGACTGTTCGGCCTCGAGGGGAAGGAGAGGCATGATCCGAGTGTCTCCGTGGTTTCCGTCAACTCGACGGCCCTGGCGATGTTACTCGAAGCCTGGGGGATTCCCACTCGCGCGAAATCCCGGAACTTGCGTCTCGTCGACTCGCTCATCAGCTCCGGCGACGACGTGGTCGCCTCTTTCCTTCGGTCCTATGCTGACGGCGATGGCCACTTCGCCGAAGAAGGATTGGAGATTGCCACCGCGAGTCCCGCGATGGCGGGGGCTCTCGTCTATTTGTTTTCAAGGTTAGGGATCTTCGCGCGGACCAGCAACAAACGCCTGCATGGCCGGACGTACTACCGAGTTTGGGTGTCCCCGAAGGAGGGATCCAAGCTGTTTGTGAGGTACGAGCGCGCGAAATACTACGACTCCTACGATGTCGTGCCGATTGTACAGGACCGAGTCTTAGGTCTCCGCGAAGCTCTCGGCCCCCTCGCGAGAACGTGGTCCCCCGAATTGAAGAACGCCGCAGCGGGGGAGCGGATGTCGCGGTCGACGGTCCGAGCCCTTCGGCACGCCCTTCCGCAGGAAACAGAGGTCGCGGCTTGGCTCGGTCGGATCGATACGATGCTCGATCACGTCTTGCTCGACCGGGTCCTCGACGTGCGGACTTGGAGCGAAGAAACGGATGTCTATGATCTCACTGTGGAGGATACCCACAATTTCGTCGGTGGCGAGATGCCGATGATACTTCACAACACGGTCACCGAGCAGCAGCTGTCGAAATGGTGTGACGCGCAAGTCGTGATCTACATCGGGTGCGGGGAGCGGGGGAACGAGATGACGGAGGTCTTGACCGCGTTCCCGAAGCTCGAGGACCCGTACACGGGCGCGCCCTTGATGGACCGGATGGCGCTGATTGCGAACACGAGCAACATGCCCGTCGCCGCGCGGGAGGCAAGCGTGTACACGGGGATGACGATCGCGGAATACTACCGTGACATGGGCTACAACGTCGCGCTCATGGCGGACTCGACGTCCCGGTGGGCGGAGGCGATGCGGGAGATCTCGAGCCGGCTCGAGGAGATGCCGGGCGAGGAAGGCTTCCCCGCGTACCTGAGTGCGCGCCTCTCGGAGTTCTACGAACGCGCGGGGCGCGCGAAGACCCTTGGCGGACTCGAGGGGTCCGTCAGCGTCGTCGGGGCCGTGTCGCCGAGCGGCGGGGACTTCTCGGAACCCGTGACGCAGGGGACCCTCCGGATCGTGAAGGTGTTCTGGGCCCTCGACACGGCCCTCCGCGCGCGCCGGCACTTCCCCGCGATCAACTGGCTGACATCGTACAGCCTGTACGCGCAGAGTCTCGAGGCCTGGTTCCAGAAGAACGTGAGCGAGGAGTGGCCCGCCCTCCGTGCTTGGGCGCAGCGGCTTCTCCAGGAGGAGGCGGAGCTCGAGGAGATCGTGCGCCTCGTCGGCGCGGACGCGCTCCCGCCGGACCAGCAGTTTGCGCTCGAGGTCGCTCGGATGATCCGGGAGATCTTCTTGCAGCAGAACGCGTACCATGCGGTCGACACGTTCTGCCCGCCGGAGCGTCAGTTGAAGCTCATCGCGGCGATCAAGAGGTACTCCGACCTCGGGCAGCGGGCGGTGAAGCTCGACGTGCCCGTGAAGGACGTCGCCGGGCTGAAATCCCGCGAGCTCCTGACAAGGGTGAAGTACGAGTCGGAGTTCGACGCGGAGCTCCAGAAGACACTCGCACAGATGGACGATGAATTCAAGCGATTGGGGGCGGCGTGAGATGGCGAAGGAATACCGGACGATTCGGGAAATCGCGGGTCCCCTGATCTTCGTCGAGAAGACGGAATGGGTCGGCTATGGTGAGCTCGTCGAGATCGGCCTCCCCGACGGGACCCGGAAGCGGGGGCAGGTCCTCGACTCTGCGAAGGACATCGTCATCGTCCAGGTTTTCGAGGGAACGGCTGGCCTCGACCGCGAGTCGACCGTGAAGTTCCTCGGGGAGACGATCAAGCTCAACGTGTCGCGGGACATGCTCGGACGGATTCTGAATGGGTCCGGCGAGCCGATTGATGGCGGCCCGCCCGTCGTCCCAGAGAAGCGGCTCGATATCACGGGCGCGGCGATTAACCCGTACTCCCGCGCGCATCCCGAGGAGTTCATCCAGTCGGGCATCTCGACGATCGACGGGCTCAACACGCTCGTGCGGGGACAGAAGCTCCCGCTCTTCTCGGGGGCGGGTCTCCCCCACAACGAGGTCGCACTCCAGATCGCCCGCCAGGCGAAGGTGCGGGGAAGCCAGGAACCGTTCGGTGTCGTGTTCGCCGCGATGGGGATCACGCACGAGGAGGCCCGCGTGTTCATGAACGACTTCGAGCGCACGGGCGCGCTGAAGCGCGCGGTCCTGTTCCTGAACCTCGCGGACGACCCTGCGGTGGAGCGACTCATCACGCCGCGGATGGCCCTCACCGCCGCGGAGTACCTCGCGTTCGAGGTCGGGATGCACATCCTCGTGATCATGACGGACATGACGAACTATGCGGAGGCGCTCCGCCAGATTGGCGCAGCGCGCGAGGAAGTGCCGGGTCGTCGCGGATATCCGGGGTACATGTACACGGATCTGGCGTCGAGCTACGAGCGGGCGGGTCGCATCCACGGGAAGAAGGGGAGCATCACGCAGATTCCGATCATGTCGATCCCGGACGACGACTGGACCCACCCGATCGCGGACCTCACGGGCTACATCACAGAGGGCCAAATCGCCGTGTCCCGGGACCTCCATCGGAAGGCGATCTTCCCTCCCGTCGACCCGCTCCCGAGTCTCTCCCGCCTCATGGACGCGGGGATCGGTGCGGGCAGGACCCGTGAGGACCATAAGCAGGTCTCCGACCAGCTGTACGCGGCGTACGCGGAGGGGAAGGACGTCCGCGGTCTCGTCGCGATCGTCGGCAAGGAAGCGCTCTCCGAGCGAGACCGGAAGATGCTCGAGTTCGCGGACCGGTTCGAACAGGAGTTCATCCGCCAGGGGTCCGAGGAGGACCGGACGATCGAGGAGACCCTCGAGATTGGCTGGAAGCTCCTCGCAACGATCGACGAAGCATGGCTCACGAAGATCGACCGGAAGACGCTCGAAAAATACCACCCCGCGCACCGCGGGAAGGCGCCCCAGCAGGTCGCTACGTAGATGGTCCTCGTCCAGTACAAGCCGACGCGATCGCAGCTCCTCCAGCTCCGGAGGATCCGGAGGACGGCGGAGCGGGGCCACCGGCTCCTGAAGCTGAAGCAGGACGCCCTCATCGTCGAATTCTTTCGGGTCCTCGATCGAGCCCGCCGGGTGCGTTCGAACCTCGTGGACAAGTACCGGGTCGCGGAACAGCGAATCGCGATTGCGCGGGCGATTGAGGGTTCGATCGGGGTGAAGTCCGCTGCGTTCGCGCTCACAGAGACGCCGACCCTTGACCTCCGGACGAAGAACGTGATGGGGATCCTCGTCCCGAAAATCGAGGCGAAGGCGGTCCGGAAGACGATCGATCAGCGCGGTTACGGGATCGTCGGCACCTCTCCGAGAATTGACGAGGCGGCGGAGGCGTATGAGAACCTCGTGGAGGATGTGATCACCGCCGCGGAGATCGAAACGACGATGCGCCGCCTCATCGAGGAGATCGAGAAGGTGAAACGGCGCGTGAACGCCCTCGAGTACCGCGTGATCCCGGAGCTGAAGGCGACGGAGGCGTTCATCCGCCAACGGCTCGAGGAGATGGAGCGGGACAACTTCATGCGACTGAAGCGGTTCAAGAGCACGTAGATGTTCGATCGCCTTTCGCGGATTGTGGCGAGCAACGAGGCGCGTGCACGGCTGCTCATGTTTTTCTGGCTCGTCTCCCTCGTCGTCATGCTCATTGGGTTCGGCGTCATCGCCTGGCGCGCGTTCTTCCCGCCGTGAGCTGGTTACGGACCATGCCAGGCGCCAATTCAGTGGCGTCCTCAGGCCAGACTATGAAGCTCTCGAAGTTCGGCTCTGGCGCCATGAGGGCGCATATCGACGTCGTCCGACGAAGGCCTCTGTCATCGACCGGATTCCCGAGACGTCGTCGCCATCGCCGGACCATGTTTGGATCATGTCTCCGTGGGCGTGGTCGAGATCCGCGACGAACGCCGCGAGGCCCGTGCGCACCCACGGCGGCGCCGTTCCGCTGTAGATCGCCGCGACGCAGCCGAATTCCCCGCGCTCGACGTAGACGGTGCGGTCGCCGAACCCGAAGTGGTCAAGCTCCCTCTTCTCCTCCTTGAAGGAGTCGCGCACGAACGCCGTGATTGCCGTGAGCATCCCCGCGAAGATATCCTCGTCGCGGTCGGCGCGGAGCCGGCGCGTCTTATGGACAACGAGACGACCGTCACGGGCGATCACGAACACGTCCTCGAGAGTGTGCGGGTAGCGGAAGAAGACCTCCCATACGAGGATCGAGGCGGCCGCGGCGGCGAGTCCGACCCCGGACCAGGGCCA
>Ga0209108_10001323_pt1 | contig 14373 bp, 15 predicted proteins | sample Rifsed10ft1_FD_184003 | JGI IMG/M metagenome (GOLD analysis project Ga0209108, IMG submission 184003) | Soil microbial communities from Rifle, Colorado, USA - sediment 10ft 1 (version 2) | ecosystem: Environmental > Terrestrial > Deep subsurface > Rock core/Sediment | place: Rifle, Colorado...
TGGCTGCCGATACGGGCAAGAACGAATCGGATTTTGCCGCGTCCTGTCGCTGCAGGCAGTAAGGCGCACAATTATTGAACGCACCGGCCGTTTCTTGCGCACTGCCGCAGGCGGGCTCCGAGCCTTCAATGCAACAGCCGCCTGCCGCGGTCGCGGCCGGGGTACCTGCAGCGTACGCAACCACGTCCGTGAATGCCGTGCTGACCTGCGCGACTGCCAGCGCGGCGACAAACAGTACGGCGCTGCGGCGCAGCATGACTCTCGTGAGTCTCGGCATCATCGCTTGCAGGATTCGGTGTTGTGACCGGTCACCGGGTAGTTGGTTCATTTTACATCAGATTTCGGCGCGCGCCCCGAGCGGACCCCTGCCTATGGGCGAGCGGCGATCCCGCCAAGCCGCTCGTTCGCCTCCTCGAACGCACGCATCGTGGCCTCGACGTCGTACGGTATTTCCTCGAAGGTCGTGGGATGCCATTCGCTGCGGGGCGTTGCGAAGAAATCACCGCCGTAGACGTGCAGGGCGGCCGTAATCTGGTCCAGGGGATTCGTGACCGCGTGGATGATCGACTTGCCGAGCGGGACCACGTCCTTCGTGTTGAGCTCCTTCACCCCGTGCCGGGTCAGGCCCTGCCCGGCGCGCCGGTAAAAGATGTTCTCCTCGCGGCCGCCGTAGATGCCGATGACGGCCCACATGCGGTGATCGTGCGGCTTGAACACCATGCGCGGACCCCAGCACAGGTTGAGGATGGTGAGATCGTCCGCCTTGTGAATGGTCTCGACGCCGGAGCGCTTCGGCTCCCCGAGTGTGCGCACGACCTGTGCGGGATCGCTCACCGCCCGCGTCACCAGCTCCCGGATTGCGGCCTGCGCATTGCTTTCCCTGAGCGCGGTCCGGCACTGCTCAATAAAACGTTCCTTATCGAACATGGGCGCACCTCCTCCTCGACCGGCTTGACTGCCAGCTCATTGCCGCGGAGTGCTCCGGCCACGCTTATTCTAGCGCTCGAGCCGGGCCTTCAGCGCCGCGTTTCTTGACCCTCCATCGACCAGCCTCTATGCTCGCCTCGACGATTTTTCATTCGAAGAGGAGACGCAAGCCATGAAGAAGGAAATCATCCACACCGAAAAGGCATGGAACTCGCCCTCGCCGATCTCGCAGGCGACGCGGTTCGGCAATCTCGTGTTCACCTCCGGCCAGGGGCCGATGGACCCGAAGACCAACAAGATCGCGACGGGCGGCTTCAAGCAGGAGATCCGCCAAGCGCTCGACAACCTGACCGCGGTGCTGGAGGCCGCCGGGACTTCGCGCGCCAACGTGCTGAAGGCCATGGTGTACCTCGCGGACATGGATAACTTCGGCGCGTACAACGAAGTCTGGGTCGAATACTTCCCCACCGACCGTCCAGCGCGCACGGCGATCCAGGCCGGGAAAATGCCCAGAGGATTCAGCGTTGAGATCGAAGCCATCGCCTGCATTCCTGACTAGGGCAGGCGCGCCGGGTAGGTGTCGCGCGGCACCGCGACCGCGAGGCACCTGCGGTACACCTCCTCCATTGCGCGCATGACGGGGTCCAGCGCCGCCGAGGCACGATCGAAGTGCTCGACCAGGCGGGCGTGCTCGGCACCGATCTCGGCGAGGATCTTCCCCTCGTCGATGCCGAGCAGCCTGCCGCCGCGCAGCGCGACGCGGCCCGCCACAATGGCGAAGTCGACGCCGGCCCCGCGCTCGGCGTAGACCAGCTGCCGCACCGGATCGTTGAGCGGCGTGAACGCCGGGGCATCGAGCCGGTAGGCGACCAAGTCCGCGAGCGCGCCCGGCCGCAGCACCGCCAGCCGGTCGCCGAAACCGAGCGCGCGGGCGCCGCCTTGCGTGGCCGCGGTGAGCGCCTCGCGGGCCGAGAGCCAGCGCGAGTAGTCGTCGCCCCGGATCTTGGAGAGCGCCGCCGCGCTCCCCAGCGCCGTGAGCATGTTCGCCGTGACCGTCGAGCAGGTGCCGTCCGAGCCTAGGCTCACGTTGACGCCCGCCTCGAGCAGCTCGCGCACCGGCTGCACGCCCGAGCCGAGCGTCAGGTTCGACCACGGGTTGTGCTGCGCGGTGGCGCCCGCTCTCGCGATGGCCTCGATCTCGCGCGGATTCAGCCAGACGGCGTGGATCAAGCTGGTGTTCGGCGCGAGAAAGCCGATTCTGTCTAGGTACTCGACCATCGGGCTGCCATAGAAGAGACTGCCCGTGACGACCTGCAGCCGGGTCTCCTGCACGTGCGTGATCAACGGCAGCGCGTAGTCGTTCGCCAGGCGCCTGCAGGCAGCGAGGAAGTCCTGCGTGCAACGCTGCGGCGCCGACGCCGAGATGAGGAAGCCCACGCGACGCGAGTGCGGATGCCGCGTGCGGCCGAGCTCAGCGGTGAGGCGTAAATACTCGTCCGCGCCGGGCCGCGGCAGCGCCCGCAGCTGGGCGAGCAGCTCCGCGGGAAAGACCGACTCCACGAAGGGAAAGTTGTCGACCACCGGTCGGTTGGTCATCGCGAACCCGACCAAGGCGCGGATTCCGGCGTCCTCGTAGGCCTGGAACACCGCCTCGATGCACTCCTGGTCGATGCTCGCACCGAGAATCAGGTCGTCCACCACTGTAGTGGTCCCGGTGCGCAGCGCCTCGATCGCTCCGACGAGCGTTCGCAGGTACGTCTGCCGCGGATTGAGCGGCACGACGAGCGCGCTGCGCATCTGGTGCATCCAGAGCTCGAGCGGCAGGTTCTCGGTGCGGCCTTTCGCGAAGTGCTCGTGCGAGTGCAGGTGGCCGTTGATGAGCCCCGGCACGAGCATGCGCCCGGCAAGGTCGATCACCTCCGACGTTCCCGCCGCGGTCCCGGCCGGGTCGAGCGAGACGATGCGCTCGCCCTCGATCACGACGTCGAGCGGCCGCGGATCGAACTCGAGCTTCTCGCCGAGGAGCCCGAACGCGCCGCGCAGCACGACTCGATTTGCCATCGGGCTCTCGCGCCTCAGCGCATGTGGCGGGACAGCCCCGCCACGCGCTCCATGACCAGAGCGAGGACGATCGTCCCCAGGATCAGCACGCCGGAGGCCGCAGCGGCCCGCACGTCGAGGCTGGACTCGATGATGTTCCAGAGCTTGATCGGCAGTACCTGGCTGCGGGCATCCGAAAGGAAGAGCGAGATCGCGACGTTGTCGAAGGACGCCATAAAGGCGATGAAGGCGCCGGCCGCGATCCCCGGCGTGATCAGCGGCAAAGTGACGGTGCGGAACGCGAACCAGGGGCGCGCGCCGAGCGCGCGCGCGCTGTCGATGAGGACTGGATCGAGCTGCACGTAGTTCGCGATGGTGGTGCGCAGGATGTACGGAGCCGTGATCACGACGTGGCCGATGACGAGGGTCATCATCGACAGCTCGATGCCGAGCCGGCTGAACATCACCAGCAGCGCGAGCCCGATCGCGAGCAGCGGCAGCATCAGCGGCGACATGAACATGGCGTCGAGAATGCGCGCCCACATCGCGCGCTGCCGCGCCAGCGAGAGCGCCGCGGCCACGGCCAGCAGCACCCCGATCGCGGTGGAGGCCACGGCGATCTTGAGCGAGATCCAGGCGGCGGCGATGATTTCGGGGGAATTCTCGAGCAGCGCCACGTACCAGCGCACCGAGTACCCGGCCGGCGGGAACTTGAGGGTGTATCCGCTGGTGAACGAGGTGATCAGCACGATGACCGTGGGCGCCCCCAGCAGGAACGCTGCCGTGGCGCCGAGCAGGCCGAAGGTCAGGTAGAACGACCGCCGCTCGCGGCGCGATGCCGCCGACTCAATGGCCGCCCTAGCCATGGATGAAGCCGCGCGAGCTGCGGCCCAGGGCGTTGAGCACCATGACCACGGTGAGCACGCTCACCAACAGGATCGTCGCCAGCGCCGCGGCGAGCGGGAAGTTGTTCACCTGGATCGCCTGCTGGTAGATGTAGTACGGCATAAAAAGGAGCCTGCCCCCGCCGATCAGGGTCTGGGTCACGAAAGCGCCCGCCGCGGTCGCGAACACCAGCAGGCAGCCCGCGAGCAGGCCGGGGATCGACAGCGGCAAGGTCACCGTGAAGAAGGTGCGCCACTTGCCCGCGCCGAGCACCTCGGAGGCCTGCCGCAGGTTGGGGTCGATGTTCGAGAGCGCCGTGATCAGCGGCAGCACCATCAGCGGCATCTCGATCTGCGCCAGCGCGAACACCACCGCCGTGGGCGTGAAGAGCAAGGTGAGCGGGCCGTCGATCCAGCCCAGCGCGAGCAGCATGCTGTTGATTATGCCCTCGCGGCCGAGGATCACGATCCAGGCGAAGGTGCGCACCACGACGCTGGTGAGCAGCGGCAGCACGATCAGCAGCAGCAGCACGCGCTGGAGCCAGCGCGGTGAAAGCGTGTACAGGTAGGCGAGCGGGTAGCCGATCAGGAGCGTCAGCACGGTCGTCCTCAGAGCTAGCCAAAGCGTCTGCGCGAGCACGTTGAGCCTGAAGGCGTCGGTGAAGAAGCCCGTGTACTGGGAGATGCCCAGCGTTCTCATCTCGGGCTCGCCGTAGGCGCTCACGAAGGCGAGCAGGCCGAGCGGCACGAACACGAATGCCGTGAAGAAGAGCGTCAGCGGCACCGCCAGCTGCCACTCCCGCGCGCGCCGCGCCGTCCGGCTCATGGCTCGAACACCTGCACGCGGGCGCCCGGCCGCAGTGCGACGCACACTACGTCGCCCGGCGCATGCCGCTGCGCCGCCTCGGCCCGGCCCAGGCTGACCTTGATCGGCTCGCCGTCCGCAAGGGACAACTCGTAGATCACGAACGGTCCCTGCGGCAGTACCATCCGGACCGTTGCAGGCAGCCCCTCACCTTGCGCCGGGCCGATGCGCAGGTGCTCAGGTCGCACCACGGCGAGGACGCTGCCCTCCCGCGACCACGGCCGCACCTCGGCGAGCGCGAGCGACCCGCGCGAGCCGAGCTCGACTCGGAACCCCGCGCCGTCGAAGCGCAGGCTTCCGCGCAAGAGGTTGGTGGTGCCGATGAACTCGGCGACGAACGGCGTGGCAGGCGTGTCGTAGATTTCCTCTGGCGCGGCGAACTGCTCCAGGCGCCCCTGGTTCATGACCGCGACGCGGTCGGCCATGCTCAGGGCCTCGGCCTGGTCGTGCGTGACCATGATGGTGGTGATGCCGAGTGCGCGCTGCAACCGCTTCACCTCGATCTGCATGTCGAGCCGGAGGCTCTTGTCGAGCGCGCCGAACGGCTCATCCAGCAGAAGCACGCTCGGGCCTACCGCCAGGGTGCGCGCGAGCGCGACGCGCTGCTGCTGGCCGCCGGAGAGCTCGCGCGGATAGCGCGCCTCCAGATTTTCCATGCGCACCAGCTTGACCATCCGCCTCACCACCGCGTCGGTCGCGGCGCGGTCGGCGCCGCGCGCGCGCAACCCGTAGCCGATGTTGGCGGCCACGTTCATGTGCGGGAACAACGCGTAGTTCTGGAACACGATGCCGGCGCCCCGTTCGTTGGGCGGCAGGGCATCGACCACCTGCTCGCCGATCGAGACTCTGCCCTCGCTCTGCTCGAGCAGGCCCGAGACGATCTTGAGCAGCGTGGTCTTGCCGCAGCCGCTCGGGCCGAGCAGCGCGATCAACTCGCCCGGCTGGATCGCGAGCGAGACGGCATCTACGACTCGCGTTCCACTTCGGCCATACCAGTGCGAGACGCGGTCGAGGACGACGCCGAGAGACGCCACGGCCCAGGCTGCGCTCAGGCCCCGGCTCGGCTCAAATCTTGATCTCCCGGTTGAAGCGCTCGATGTATTCCAGGCGGCGCGGGTTGAGCTTCGCCCAGTCGACCTGACTGAAGCTCTCAATCTCGTTCATGTCGCGCGCTAGGAGCTTCAGCCCGGCGCTGAACGGAACCTTGGAGTTGGTCGGCACCAGGTGATAGGGCGCGTCGGAGAGCTTCGTTTGCACGTCCACGCTCACCGCCGCGTTAATGTACGCAGCCGCCAAGTCGGGATGCTTGGTGTTCTTGACGATGTGCATGGTCGAGCGCAGCACCACGAAGCCAGTGGCGGGCTTGGCGAGCGCGATCGGCACGCCCTTGCTCTGCAGGTCGCCGACGTTGTTGTTGTAGTGCACGGCGATGTCGACCTGGCCCTGCTGGATGAGAGCCGCGAGCGCGCCGGGCGTCGGCGTGATGGCGCTGACGCTCGGCAGCAGCTTCTTCACGAACTGGAACGCCGGCTCCATGTTCTCTTCGCTGCCGCCGTTCAGCTTCGCGATCTCCGCCATCCAGGCCTGCGTCATCGTGCCGGCCATGGCGGCGAGGCCGACGCGACCCTTGAACTCGGGCCTGAGGAGGTCGTTCCAGGTTTTCGGCGGCGTCTTGATCTTCTCGGTGTTGTACGCGATGCCGATGATCTGCGCTGAGCAGTACACGCTGAAGCCTTTCGCGTCGATGAACTTCTTCGGCAGGTCCTTCAGGTTCGGCATGCGATCGACCGGGATCTTCTCGAATACTTCCTCCTGCGGGACCGTCAGCGAGGGCCCCTCGTCGAGCAGCACCACGTCGAACGGCGCGCTGCCTCCTCGCGAGGCGATCAGCTTCGAGATCGTGTCGGCGGGATTGGAGACGACCAGGTTGATACCGGCGTTGGTCGCCTTCTGGTACGCGGGCACCAGGATGGTGCGTAGCGCCTGCTCCCAGGCGCCCGCGAAGCTCGACGCGGCAATGGTCCGCTGCTGGCCGAGGGCGGATCCGTTTAGCAATGCGAGGCTGCCGGCACCGGCGATCCCCTGCAGCAGGCGGCGGCGGGATGGATTGGTAGTCATGAGACCTCCTTGTGGTTGGGATATTGAGCACGCCAGAACTCGGCGATGTCGCAGCGCCGTGCGATCCACACGGCGTCGCCCTTGCTCTTCAGGTACTCCAGGATACGGTCGAACGAGCCGATGCGCGCGGGCCGGCCGACGATGCGCAGGTGAAAGCCGATCGTGAGCATCTTCGCGAAGCCGCGCTCGCCCTCCTCGAGCAACGCATCGATCGCCCCCCTGACATAGTCGACGAACTCGGCGGAGGTGACGAACCCGTTCGGGTGGTAGAACTTCATGTCGTTGGTGTCCAGCGCGTACGGCACTGCCAGAATCTGCCCGCCGCTCGGGCTGTCGGCCCAGTAGGGCAGATCGTCGTCGAGCGCGTTGCTGTCATAGGTGAAGCCCAAGTCGATGAGCAGGTCGCGCGTGAACTGGCTCTGGCTGCCGCGGCAGAAGAAGCCGACAGGACGGAATTTCGTGATCGACTCGATGACGTCCCGGCACTGCACCAGCGACGCGCGCTCCGTGTCGCGATCGGTGAAGTCCGAATGCGGCCGCCACCGCCAGCCGTGGATCGCTGGCTCGTGGCCAGCGGCAACGATGCGCGCAGCGATCGCAGGAGAGCGCTCGACCGCGTAGCCGCACATCATGAAGGTCGACCTGATGCGGTGGCGCTCGAGCACCTCCATCATCCGCCAGACGCCCGCGCGCATGCCGTAGGCGAACTGCTGCTCCTGCCCGATGTCCCGCACGCCGGGCGGAATGATGGTGGTGACCTCGCCGATGCGCTCGGCGGCCGAGTCGCCGGCCTCCAGCGACAGCTCGGCCCCTTCCTCGAAGTTCACCACTACCGACACTGCGAGGCGCGCCCCGCCGGGCCACTTCACCGCGGGGGGCTTGCCACCATAGCCGATCAGATCACGCTTCATGGGGCCTCAGGCCGCCAGCTCGTCGAGCATTGCATCCAGCACGCGGGTCGCTTCGGCGAAGTCCTCCAGCACCATCTCCTCCTTCGGGTTGTGGCTGCTGTGAAAATTTCGGATGAAGATCATCACCGAGGGCACGCCCTGCTTGGCGAAGATCGCGCAATCATGGCCGGCGCCGCTCGCCATGCGGGGCGCATCGATGGCGAGGCGCTGCGCGCAGCGCTGCGCCAGCGCCACCAGCGCCTCATCCATCACCGCCACCGGCGCGTGGGTGCGCTCGCCGAGCTCGACGTTGACGCCGCGCTCGCGCGAAATGCGCGCCGCGTGCGCCTCGAGTTCGGCGTGGCAGGCGGCCAGCACCGCTTCGTCGTCGCTACGGAAGTCCATCGTGAATCGCACCTCGCCGGGAATCTTGGTGATGGTATGCACGGCTGCGTCAGTGTAGAACTGCCCGACCGTGCACACCAGGTCCTCACTCGCCTGCTCGCGCCGCAGCCACATCGCGTCCAGCGCGCGCACGAACTCCACCGCCGCGAACAGCGCGTCGCGCCTGTCAGCGCGCGGCATGGCGCCGGCGTGCGCGTACTCGCCCAGCACGCGGCAATGCTTGTAACGATAGTTGCCCCGGATGCGCGTGACCACCGCACAACGCTGCTTCGACTGCACCAGCTGCGGTCCTTGCTCGATGTGGACCTCGATGTAGGCGTGGATGCCCCTGGGATCCAGGTAGCGCTTACCACCGCGGATGCTCTCCGAGTCGTAGCCAAGCCTGGCAAGGTGCGCGCCCAGGCTCTGGCCGGTGTCGAAGCGCACGACCTCGTCGAGCACTTGCGCCGGGAGGATGCCGAAGGCCGCGCGGCTGCCGATGTAGGGGGCGGGAAACCACGACAGCTCTTCCGCCCGGATCGCCATCACGGTGACGTCGCGGCGCGGTTTGGCACCCAAGCGCCGCATGCGCTGCAGCGCGGTAAGTCCCGCTACCACGCCGGCCGCGCCGTCGTAGTTGCCGCCGTGCGGCACGGAATCCATATGCGACCCCATCATCACTCGGGGCAGGCTGCGGTCCCGCCCGGGAAGCGTCATGTAGAGGTTGCCGGCGAAGTCGGTTTCGACCGCGAGGTCGAGCTCCTGCGCCCACGCCCGCGCCATGTCGTGGGCGACCTGCTCACCTTCGCCGTACGAGGCACGCGTCACACCCGGCAGGTCCACCGTCCTGCGGCGCAATTCGGCGAGAAAACCCTCGGCACGCCAGATCTCCGGCCGGCCGGCTGCGAAACTTTGGTCGCTGGATTCTCGAAGCATCTCTATCGCGCGCTACGGTGGGGCTGAAACAGCTCCGGCTCGACAAAGATCTCGATCAACCCGCCGGTATGCCAGAACACCGCAGGTTCGGAGGACGGGATGATGCCACGCCGGACCAGGTCTGTCAGCCCCGCGACGCCTTTTCCGGCGTGCACGGGCCCGAGGAAGATGCCCTCGGTTCTCGCCAGGCGCTTGATAGCCTCCACCCCCTCGGCGGTGGCCTTCGCGTACCCAGCCCCGAGGTAGTTGCCATGCAGCGTGAAGGTGTCGTGCACCGGGACCTGCGGCGTGCGCCCAAGCATGCGCAGCACTTCGTTCGCGATATCGACAATCTCGGCGCGCCAGTGCTCCAGCCCACCGTCGCCCTCCACGGCGATCGCATGCAGGTTGAAGGGCCTGCCGAGAATCGCGGACACGGCGGCGATTCCGGCGACGGTGCCGCCGGTTCCCTTGCAGATGACGATATGGCGCACGTCGAGCGCGGCCTGGTCGCACTGGCGCATCAGCTCGAACGTTGCGTCCACATACGCCAGTGCGCCCACCGGCACGGAGCCGCCCAAGGGGATAACGTAGGGACGGCGCCCGGCGCGCTCGAGCTTCTTCGCCTCCTCGTTCAGAACTCGGTTGCGCTCCTTCATGCTCACCATCCCGGCGAACACGAGGCGCGCTCCGGCAAGGTGATCGAGCAGAAGATTGGCCTGATAGGTCTCCGGCTCGATGCTGGCGAATACTAGCACGCACTCCAGCCCGAGCCGCGCGCAGGCGGCCGCGGTCTGGCGGCAGTGGTTGGATTGCGCGAACGATTCTGTAAGGACCACGTCGGCGCGCTGCGCGAGCGCGTCGCCCAGCAGGAATTCGAGCTTGCGCGCCTTGTTGCCCCCGGTGGCGAGCCCCGTGAGGTCGTCGCGCTTTATGTACAGCCGTCCGTGACCGATTGCCTCGCCGAAGCGCGGCATCAGGTGCAGCGGCGTGGGCAGCTCGCAGAGGCTGATCCGCGGAAAACGAGCGAGCAGCACAGTTTCTTTACCCCAGAAACGATGTTAGGCGCCACCGCTTGTGTTCACAAGGAATGCTTTGGCATAGCACTATAATCGACCGTTATGGATCGCTGGCGCGAGTGAGGCGTACGCTATAGTCGCTCGCATGAGCAAGGTGGCTGCGGGCACGTGGGTGCAGATTCACCGAGTCATTCTCGAGGCGGGAAAGCGCGCTCCGCAGGTTCCACCGGAGACGCAGGCGGTGCCGCTCGAGATGCGTGTGCGGGGCACGCTCGCGCGTGACGCGGTGCTCGGCGACGAGGTGGAAATCCTCACCGCCGCGGGCCGCACCCTGCGGGGAAAGCTCATCGACGCCGTGCCCCGCTACGCGCACGACTACGGCATGCCCGTGGCAGAGCTGGTGCAGGCGGGACTCGACCTGGCCCGGCGCCACCCCCGGAAGCCCGAGTGAAGATCGCCAGCACCGCGGAGGTGATGAGCCGGCGCGACCAGATCATCAGGCAGGCGCTCGGCCTCGACTACCGGAAGTTCGCGCGAGGCCCGCTGCGCTTCGACTACGAAGCGCTGATGCAGAGCGCGGGCCACACCCTCGACGAGGTACGGCGCATCCAGGCAGATTCGGGCGTAGGTCGCACGCCGCTGCTGGAACTGAGGAACGTGACGGCGCTCGCCCGAGAGCTTGCACCCGCCGGCAAGGGCGCCCGGATCCTGCTGAAGGACGAGGCGGCAAATCCCTCCGGCAGCTTCAAGGCCAGGCGTGCCGCGCTGGCCGTGCACGATGCCGCGGCACACGGCTACCGAGGGGTGGTCGCTGCAACCAGCGGCAACTACGGCGCGGCGGTCGCGTCGCAGGCGGCCATGCGCGGATTGCGCTGCATCGTCGTCCAGGAAGCGTTTGACAGCCGGGGACTTGGCCAGCCGGAAATCCTGGAAAAGGGGCGGGCCTGCGAGGCCTATGGAGCCGAGGTCGTACAGCTCACGGTGGGTCCGGAGTTGTTTCACGTTTTCCTGACCGTGCTCGAGGAGACCGGCTTCTACAATGCGTCGCTCTACACGCCACATGCCGTGGCCGGCATCGAGACACTCGGTGCGGAAGTCGCCGAGGAGGTGCGCGCGCGCTTCGGCAGGCATCCGGACGCGTGTGTCATCACGCATGCAGGCGGCGGCAACGTTACCGGAACCGCCCGCGGCCTGCAGAAGCTCGGCGCCGCCAGGACGGAGATCGTCGGCGTATCGGTCGACTTGAGTGGGCTGCACATGGCGAGCGACCGAGACTTCAACAGGAAGTCCTTCACCACCGGCCATAGTGGATTCGGCATTCCTTTCGCCACGCAGCCGGACCGGGTCGACGTGCCGATAAGCGCGGCGCGCTCGCTGCGCTATCTCGATCGCCTCGTCCACGTCACCCAAGGCGAGGTATTCTACGCCACCGAGATGCTGGCAAAACTGGAGGGGCTGGAGCGCGGCCCCGCCGGCAACACGTCGCTCGCGGCCGCCTTCGTGCTGGCGCAGCGTACGGACTGCGACCAGTTCGTGGTCGTGCAGGAAACGGAATACACCGGGGCGGGCAAGCACCCGCTTGCCCAGCTCACGTTTGCGCGGCAAAACGGCGTCGAGGTACGGCGCGGTGATCCGCGCAGCAACGTTCCCGGAAAGGCCATCGTCATCCCCGAGCACCCCGGGCAGTTGACTTTCACCGAGGTCGCGCTTAAGGAGCTCAGAGCGAGCTACGTGAGGAATGCGGTTCGCGCGGCCGGCGTGAAGATCATCGATCACGAGGACCTCGCATTCCTGATGCAGGAGACGAGGGCCGCCGAGTCCCTGGTCCGGGGCGTGCTCGCGGAGCTCGAGGTCTTGCTGGTGGGGTAGCGATGGCGGGGAAAACGTTCCGGATCCTGATGCACGGGGGCGCAATCAACCCAGCCGACCCACTGTTCACCGAGCGCCTGCTCGCTGCCGCCAACCACGGATTCCGGCTGTTACGCGACGGCGGCACGGCGCTCGACGCCGTCGCTGCCGCGGTGGCCGCCGCCGAAGACGACCCGATCTTCAACGCCGGCACGGGCGCGCATCTGAACCTCGCGGGCCAGGCGGAGATGGATGCCTCAATCATGAACGGGGCGGACCTCGGCGCCGGAGCGGTCGGGTGCATCACGCGCGTGAGAAATCCGGTGCTGGTCGCCCGCAGGGTCATGGAAGAGAGCGACCACGTGCTCCTGGTCGGGCCGGCGAGCGTGCGCTTCGCGCGCCTAATGGAGGTCCCGGACTACGACCCGGTCACCGAGCAGCGCCAGCGGGAGTACGACGAGGCAGTGCGACAGGTGCGCCGGGGCGAGCGAGTGCCAGGCCGCTCGGAGCACTGGCCGAAGCTGCGGCGCTGGCTGGAACACGCCGCCAACATGGCCGATACCGTCGGCGCGGTAGCTGTCGATGGCGCGGGCAACGTGGCGGCCGCGACCTCGAGCGGCGGCTTCCCGCTCAAAATGCCCGGCCGCATCGGCGACACGCCTGTCATCGGCGCGGGTACCTACGCGGACAATGACAAGGGGGCCGTCTCGGTGACCGGCCAAGGCGAGGCGGTCCTGAAGCTCGTTCTGGCGAAGGCGGTCTGCGACCTCATGGGCGCCGGTGCCGCCCCGGAAGCAGCGGCGCAAGCGGCGGTGGCGGAGTGGAACCGGCGGTTCCGGAGCGTGCCGGTGGCCTTGGTCGCCCTGGACCGCGAGGGTCGTCCGGGCGCGGCGCGCAACGTCGACCTGACGCCGCACGTCGAGATCAGCGGGCCCGACGGCGCGGTGCGGCGTAACTGGTGTATTCCTAACTGAGGCCGTTTGTTGTAGTCTCATTACCCCCGGTTATCGATGGAGGGCGGCGGTGAAGCTGCGCCAACTCCGTTATCTCGTTAGCATCGTGGACAGTGGTTTCAACATCTCGCGGGCGGCGACCATGGTGCATACCTCGCAGCCGGGGATCAGCAAGCAGATCCGGGCGCTGGAGCAAGAACTCGGGGTCGAAATACTGATGCGCCGGAGCAGCCGACTCACTGGGATCACCCGCAGCGGCAAGGCGGTGCTCACCGTGGCACGCCGGATGCTGCGCGATGCCGACAGCCTCAGGCAGGTCGGCGAGAAGCACGTCGGGGAGAACGTGGGCGAGCTGGTGATCGCGGCGACCCACATCTACGCCCGCTACTTGCTTCCGGACGTGGTGACCCGCTTCCAGCGCGAGAATCCGGGCGTCCACGTGGTGCTGCGCCAGGGCACGCCGAACCAAATCGCCGACCTCGTCGAGTCCGCAGAAGCCGACATCGGGATCGGCGCCGAGCCGCCCGGCCACTCCCCCCACCTCGCGCTTCTACCGGGATTCAAGCTGGCCCGCAGCATTCTGGTCTGCGCCGGACACCCATTGCTGCAGGCCGAGTGCCTCACCATGCAGATGATCGCCAAGCACCCGATCATTACCTTCGACTTGCGCTTTACGGGCGGCGCCACGGTGATTCGCCCGTTCGAGATCGCGGGCCTGAAGCCGGACATCGTCGTGCACGCGACCGACGCCGACGTGGTGAAGGCCTACGTCGCGCGCGGGTTCGGCATCGCGGTGCTGCCGGCGATCACCTTCGAGCCCGAGCGCGACCGGGACATTCGGGCGATCGATGCCGGCAGACTGTTCACGCCCACTCTGGCGCGGATCGAGATCCGCAGGGACGAGCATCTGCGGCCTTTCCTATTCGAGTTCATCCGCATGCTGTCGCCCAAGCTGACGCGCGGTAGGGTCGACCGCATCCTGCGGGCGAGCTAGACTCGCTGGTATGCCGAAAGTCACCTGTAGTGGCGCAGTCCTCGCCGAAGCCCCGACTGGAGAGTTCGAGTTGGTCGAGGGAAACGTCTATTTCCCGCCCGAGGCGGCAATGGACACGCGGTACCTGCGCGAGTTCGCCACCCACAGCATCTGCCGCTGGAAGGGCACTGCGAGCTACTACAACGTGGTCGCACAAGGGGAGGTCAACAAGGACGCCGCCTGGTACTACCCGTTGACCAAGCCCGCCGCGTCCAATATCGCTGGCTAAGTTGCGTTCCGGAAGGGCGTCCTCGTGGAGGAGCGAGCGCCGCCCTGCGACCTCATCGCAGGAACGCCAGCGCCAGCAGACCCGCGTTCGCGAGCCATCTCCCGCTTGTGAACGGGCCGCGATGGCTCCGGACCGTTCATTTGCTTCCTCGAACGCCCGCATCGTGGCGGAATGGTCACCGCAAGGGAAAGCAGGACGGGTCAGCGCTCGAGCCGGGCCTTCAGCGCTGCCCCCACGTCGGAGGGCGTTTCGAGCACGGTGACGCCAG
>Ga0209108_10001325_pt1 | contig 14359 bp, 12 predicted proteins | sample Rifsed10ft1_FD_184003 | JGI IMG/M metagenome (GOLD analysis project Ga0209108, IMG submission 184003) | Soil microbial communities from Rifle, Colorado, USA - sediment 10ft 1 (version 2) | ecosystem: Environmental > Terrestrial > Deep subsurface > Rock core/Sediment | place: Rifle, Colorado...
GAGCCCCGTCCGCGGCGGCTCGGCGGCCGCGGGCGCCTCGACGGGCTCGCCGCGCCACGCGAGATGCCGCAACAGCTTGACTTGCTCACCCGAAACGATCGCGTCCAGCGCGGCGAGCGCGCCGCGCGCCGCGCGTCCCGGCTCGTGCGCGACGACGATGGCATCGTCGAGTCGCGCGAGCGCATCGACGAGTCCGGGTCGCCGCGCAAGCCGGTCGCTGAGCTGCACGGCGAGCGCCGAGCCCGGCTCGCGCGTTTGCGCAATGAGCTGCAGCAGGGCCTTGTAGACGCCGCCGGCCGCGGCGAGCAAGTGGCCGCGCTCGACCTCGACTCGGAGCTCCTCGTCGCCGAAGGGCAACGTGAGCTCGGCACGCGTTTCGGTATTGAGCTGCTCGAGCCATTGCGGCAGCCGGTCGTAGAGGGCCTGCTCGCTCTCAGCATGGTGGAACGGGTCGAACCGCGTCGCGAGCACGAAGATCTCGGCGATGCGCTTGGCGAACAAGTCATCGAGCGCCGCGAGCCCCAAGGCTCCGAGGCTCCTTTCCTCGAGCGCCGTCACCTCCCGATCCTGCCGTAACGGCGTCACGGCGACGCGATGCAGGCTCGCATCGACATAGACGAGCTGCCGTCCCGGATACGGCCGCTCGCTCGCCGCGGCTGCCACGTCGATCATTCCGCGCACCGGCATGCCGCATTCCTCGGCGATCCCCAGCAGGATCCCGAGCTGCAGCTTGTCGTAATGGCCGGGCACGACCAGCACGGCGTCGTTCGCGACGTTCTTGTAGCTCTCCCAAATGGCGCGCAATTGCGCAAACGCGAGCTCCGCGCTGTTGCGCGCGCCCGCGATTCCGGCCGTCGCGCTCTCGAGGCTCAAGTCCGCCCAGAACCGGTTGCTGACGTGACCCGGTCGCAGCCGCGCCTGCGCGTACGCGGCGCCGCCCGTGACGGTGCCGCTCTTGTCGACGAGCGCATAACCGGGCTCCACGGCGAGAATCCCCTCTCCCCCCGCGATCGTGAGCCCTGCGTCGTTGATCTCGATGGCGATCGTTGCCACGGTCGTCACCTATGGGCCGCCGCGCGCTTGCATGTGGCGCACGAGGTTGTGATCGACATAGCTCCGCGCATCGAGCACGAGCCGCTCTTGCGTCAATTGCAGCTGGTGGACGAGGAACATGAGGACCAGCGAGATCAACAGCGCCACGAGCGTCGAATTGAACGCCGTGCCGAGGTTCTCGGTGACACCGGTGATGTCCCCCTCGACGGCGCGGTGCGCCTCGTTGAGCGCGAGACCGATGCCGCGAACCGTGCCGATGAACCCGAGCGACGGGATGGCCCAAGCGATATAGCGAATCATCGCGAGCTCCGTGTCGAGCCGCTCGTTTTCGGAGTCGCACTCGGCGTTCGCGACCGAGGATACATCCTGCACGTTGCGCGTCGCGCCGAATCTCTCGAGAGCGGACAAAAGAACGCGCGGCAGAAGCAGCTTGCGCGTCTCATCCGGCAGCGCTTGCAGGGCACGGCCGTACTCGCGTGTATCTTCGGGCAAGATGCGCACTCCCTCGCGCACCGGCAACAACTCCCGCTGCAACAGCGCGCGCTCGTTGAAGATCATCCTCGCTTTGTAAGCCAAGATCGCGAAGGCCCACAACATCAAGATGATGCATGACTCCTGCTCGTAGTCGCGAATGATCACGGCGATCGACGGCGGCGGCGAGTAATTCTCTTCCTGCTGCATGCGCAGAGCCTGCTCTTCGAGCACGGCGTCCGCGTTCGGCCGCACGCTCGTCACGTAGACGGCATGGACGATGATCGTGGCGATGATCAGCGAGAAGAGCTGATACATGAACTCGTTGGAAAATGTGCGGCGCATCGATTGCAAGCTCCCAGAACGTCCTAGATATCGACGGGAAACGTGACTTCCTCGTCCGCGGCGATCTCCTCCGTCGGCACGAACACGTCGTCAGCCGGATTCGGTGCCGGAAGCGGCGCGGACTCCGGCGCCGGCGGCGATGCCGGCTCGGAATTCGCGGCCGGGTCGGCTTCGCCCGGCGCATCGTCCTGGGCCCAAGAGCCCGCGGTGACGAGCGCGAGCGCGGCCAATGCGGGAAAGTTGCGTAACATGCTCATGGTGACCTCGCGCTGATTCGGCAAAACATTAGACCGCGCGGCATCGGCTTCATTCCAAGTTGCGCGCGATGCGAAAACCGAGATCTTCGCGCACATCGGCGCTCGAGTTGCGGTACGCGAGGCGCAATTCCGTGGCCGTCGCGCTGCGCCAGCTCGCGTCGCGTACCACGTGTATACGGCCATCTTCCGGACCCAACGGGTCGGTGACGACGCCCTCCGGCGGCGTGATTTCGATCTCGTAGAAATCCTGCACCCACTCCGCGACGTTGCCGCCGAGATCGAAAATTCCGGCGGGGTTGGCGCTGAAGCTGCCGCTCGGCGCGGACACGGGGAACGCGTCGTTGTAGGTCACGAGCGTCGTCGGCAACAATTGCGCAGCCGAGAGATCCGCATAGTTGCCGGCGCGGTCCGGCGGCGGCAGCTCGTTACCCCACGCGTAGACCGCGGGTGCATCACGGCCTGCGGCACGAGCCGCCCACTCCCATTCGGCTTCTGTCGGCAAGCGGTAACCGTTGCGCAACGGTCGGTGCGGGGCCCACGCATCGAACGTCGCGTCGTACACGGGTTGCAACGAATTTTCGATGCTGAGCCAGTTCAAGAATTGCGCCGCCTCTTCCCAGGTCACCCGAACCACGGGTTGATCGTCGCCGTTCAACGACTCGCCGTTGAACTCGCCCGAGTCGTGCGTCGAGCCCTGCGCCTCGCGAAACTTGCGAAACTCCGCATTGCTCACCTCGCGAACGCCGAGATAGAACGCGCGGCTCAATTCCACCTCGTGCAGGATCTCGTTGGAGCGGCGGTACTCCTCGCGGCGCGACGAGCCCATCATGAACCGGCCGGCGGGAACGAGCTTGAGCTCCTGTCCCAACGTGGTCGTGATCGTCTGGAGATACCCGCCTCCCGAGGCGTCATCGAACGCTTCAAGCTCGAACCTGCGCATGACCGGGAATCCGGGCCGCGGCGTGATCGTGGCCGATTGCGGCGCATAGCCCGCGTGCCGCACCTCGACCTCGTGGTCGACGGCAAGAAGATTGAGGCGGCTCGGCGTCATGCCGACGAGCCGGTCATCGACCCAGATTTCGGCATTCGACGGCTCGCTCTGCACGTCGACTTCCCCGTACTGCGCGACGAGCTCGATCGTGAGCTCGCGCCCGCTATCCGCCGCCACCGACAGGTCGCGCTGCACGATTTCATAGCCGGGCTTGGTGATTCTGATCGCGTGATTGCGCCCCGGCGTCAAGCGCAGCGTCAACGGCGTGCGGCCGCGAAAATCGCCGTTCACGCTGACATCCGCTTCGGGCGGAATCGTCGCGAGCTGCACACGGCCGTCGGCAAGCGCGAGCTCGACGGGCGGCAGCTCCTGCGGCGTGTTCGCAACGACGAGGATGCGCGAGCGCCACGCGTTGTAGCCGCCCGAGCGCACCTCGATCTCGCGTTCGCCGGCCGCGAGCTCGAGCACGATCGGCGTCACACCCGCGGGCTCGCCATCGACGACGACGCTCGCGCCGGGCGGCTCGGTTGCAAGCGTCACGGGCGCCCAGTTGGGCGTCAATCTCACGACCAGCGCTTGCCGCTCGTGCCCGCCGGCAACGACGAGCTCGCGCACTTCGGACAAGTAGCGCTCTGCGGAAAACTCGATGCGATGCGGCCCCGGCGCGATCTCGAGGTCGGCGAGCGGGGTCGTGCCGACGAGGTTGCCGTCGAGCCGCACGGTCGCGGCCACAGCCGGTTCCGCTTCGAGCGTGACGAGACCCGGGAGCTTCGTCAATGCAAGCTTCACGGTTTGCGCCGCCGACTGGCCGACGTCGATGCTCGTTTCGAGCGGATAGTAACCGGCGAGCTCCGCGGTGACCCGGTGCCGGCCGGAGCGCAGCAGGTGGCGGTCGCCGATACTGAACTTGAACAACGTCTCCGGCAGACCGAACTCTTGCACGGGAGGCTCGAATACGAATTGCACGGACTTCGCCGTCACGACGAACCAAGCGAGGATGGCAAGGACCGCGAACGCCGATCCGATGCCGACAGCCGCCTTGCTGACACCGCGCTTGGTGCGGCCGTCGGTTTCCAGCACGACCGGACGAAACGCCACCGGCGCAATCTCGATCTCCGTGCCCCCCGCGCGTGCGAGCTCGTCGAGGTCGGGCGGCGCCGTGTCACCGGCCGTCACGCGGGCTTCGATCGACACCGTGAGCCGCCGGCCCGTGAGCCGGCACGTGAGCCGTGCGCTGTCGAGCGCAATGACGTTGCCGTCCTTGAGCCGGCGCGATCCGCGCAACAACTCGCCGTCGACGCGCAAGTTCTCGGTGCGCTTGCCGGGTTGAACGAAAAAGACGTCGTCGAGCAAGCCGATCTGCAACGCGCCCGCGACTCCCGCGAGGCGAATGTCGGAACCGTCCTCGCCGCCGATGGACACCGGCAACGCCGCGGCCGCGAAATGGCGCGTGTAGCCGGACTCTTCCGTGGCGAGCACCCAGTCGGTTCCGTTCGTCATCCGTGCAAGCTCCGTGCGCCCTAGATCGGCTCACTGCAAACGATGCGGACGGTCGGCGCAGACCGTCCGGGCAGCACAGTGAACGTCTCGCGTACATCGCGATAACCGTCACGGCTGCCGACCGCCGTGTAGGTGCCGGGACGAACCTGAATCTCGCGCGTCAGAAAACTCCCAAGCTCACCGACACGGTAAACCGTGACTTCCGTCAGCGCGTCCGACTCGATCGCGACCGCAATCGGCGTCGACGCGATGCGCACGAGCTCGTCGACCTTCCCGACTTGGGCCGCGATACGCGTATTCGGCTCGGCGAACGCGCGCGCTTCATCGACGAGACGGCGCGCGGCGGCGAGAACGCTGTCCGACAACAGCAATCCCGGGTTGGCGATGAGGTTCTCGAGCTTGCTGTCCAAGTCGGCGCGCGAACGCGCGTGCTCGAGCCCGCTGATCGCGAATGCGAGCGTCGAGTCCGTCTCGAGCGCTGCCGTGTAAACCTTGATAGCCTCGTTCCAGAGCTCGCGGCGCTCGAACGCGAGCGCCCTTGCCTCGGCCAAGGCGATCGCATCGAGCTTCTGTCTCTGCTCTGCCTGCGCCAAGCCGTCGGCGGCCGAAGCCGAGCGCGGCTCGAGCTCGAGCGCGGCGCGGAAATGCTCTTGAGCGGCCTCGTATTCTTCATCGGCGAGCGCGGCGAAACCCCGCGACAGGAGCGCGTCGAAGCGGGCCACCGTGATCTCGGCCCCGACTTCGGCAAGCGCCGCGGTCGCGGGCGTCCATTCGGGATCGACCTCGAGCGCTTGCGCGTACAACTCCGCGGCTTCGTCGAGCGCGCCGCTCTGACGCCGCTCTCCGGCGCGGTGCATGAGCGCGATCACTTCGGGCAGCCGCTCCGCGCGCGCCCGGCCGGCCAGCGCTTGAGCGTTGCTGGGCTCGACGTCGAGCACGAGCTCATACTGCTCGCGCGCAAGCCTGGCATCGCCGGCCGACAACGCGTCCGCCGCCGTCGCCAAGGCGCTCGCAACGATCCGCCCGGACCGCTCGAGCAACGCGATGCCGGCCTCGTGTGCCGCCGTGTAATGAGTGACGGCATTCTGGTAGTCGTGGGCGAGCAGCGCATCGTCGCCGGCGCGTGAGAGCTCCTCATAGCGAGCCCAGTCTTCGGCGGCCCAGCTCGCCGCGGAGCGCGCCTTGAGCTCCGCGCGTTGTTGGAGCAAATCCGCCAATTGCGATTCGGCCTGCGCCTCGAGTGCCGCGAGCTCCTCGGCGCTCAAGCTCGGCGCCGCGGGCTCGGGAGCCGCGACGGCAGGCTCGGCGGCCGACTGCTCTGCCTCCTCGAGCTCTGCGGCGCGCCGCTCGACCCAGCGCGGCAAGGCGAAAAACACCGCGACGGCGAGCGCGAGCAGGACGATCACGACGATCCCGGCGAGCGGCGGCCGATACGCGCGCCGGGATTCTCGACGCACGGGTTGATCGGGCGTACCGAGGCGCATCGCGACCGGTTCGATCGTCTCTTCGGCGCGGCGGGATTCGATGGCGTCGGTCACAGGGGGTCCCATTCGTCGGCGAGGACGGATTCTATGCCATCGCGATACGCACCGAGGCTCCCGATCTCGGCCGCCTCGGACGCCGTGAGCGACTGCAACACGAGAGCCTCGAGCGCCTCGAGCGATGCCCGCCCGCGCTCCCTCGCCGGCAGCGGCGGCGCCGGCGCGCGGGCACCACCCCGCGACTCCGGGGAGACAGGAAGCCTTCCGGCCATGAGCTCATAGAGGAGCACCGCGAACGCGTAAAGGTCGTCGGTCGTCGTCTGCATGCCCGAGTCACGGTACCGGTGGGCGGGCGTCGTGCCTGCCTCGCGCCGCGGGCCGCCGGCTGGCGCCGCGGAACCGAAATCGATGAGGCATGCACGCCCGGCGGCGTCAAACATGACGTTTCTGGCTTTGACGTCGCGATGCACGACGCCCTTCGAGTGCAACGCCGTCAACGCGTCGAGCACGGCGACGGCGGCGCCGGCCCAGTGACGGGGCGCGGCACCCGCGAGGCTCACGAGATCGCCGCCGGGAAGGTACTCGGTCACGAGCGCCACGCACGAGGACTCTTCCACGCAAGCAATCGGGCGAACGATCGACGGATGCGCGAAGCGCGCGAGCAAGCCGTATTCGGCGCGCAGCCGTCGGACTGCGGCTCCTCCCGCGACCGTATGCTCAGCAAGCTTGACGGCCACGGTGCGGCCTTGCGCGTCGACGCCGCGCCATACTTCCGTCCACGCGCCCGCGTGCACGCGGTACTCCAAACGGAAGCCGGCGCCCAGCGGCGCGCGATCAGACGCCGCTGGCCGAGCCCCCACCAGCACTGGAATTAGCTTCTTGAACGCCTGCTTTGTCCCCTGCGGGCAGCTGTGGAGCAGGCGCGCCTTCGGTCTCGGGCGGCTGCTCGAGCTCGGGCTCGGCATAGATTTGAACATTCTCGGGCACGAAGCCCGTCTCGCTGATGAACAGTTGCTCGAGGAGATTGCGCCACTCTTCGAATTGAACTTCGGCAGTCCCGACGAGCCGGTGTTGCACACCGCCGATCTCGACGACGAGCGGCGCGACCTCGTCGTCGAAGCTCGTCGAAAGCTCCTCGAGGGTCTCCGTATGCAGACGCTTCTCCTGCTTGCGCACGGCGGTCGACTGCAAAATGTCGACACCGATATACATCATGCTGTCGCGCACGATGCGGTTCGAAAAGCTGTCGTTGTCGGAGTCGCTGCCGTACAGAATCGAGGCGACGATCGTGGCAATGCCTATCCCTGTGCGCCAACGCGCGTTTCGCGTCAACTCGCGAATGGCGATGGATTCTTCTCGCGCGTACTCGCGCCAACTGTCGTACGAGGGGGCGGCATCGGCCGTGAACTTCTCGTAGTGTTGATTCAGCGTCTCGAAAAAGAGCCGCTCGCGCTGTCGTACGCGCTGCGTGCGCCCGAAGATCGGGTCGTCGGTCGCGGGCAGACGCACGGGCTCGTAGATGCCGTTGCGATTTTCGGCGACATAGCCCTCGAACGCCGCCGGGCTCAGTTCGCCCGCGTACCGCAGGCTCCCCACGGTTCTGATCTCGCGGGCCTGCGCTGCCGATAGCTCGGAGCGCACGCGCGCCAAGTCGTTGGCGATCGAATTGAACAAGTCCTGATAAGGATCGAGGCCGGGGTAACGCTGACGGTTGTACGCGCCCGCCGCGATCTCGACTTCGTAGGATTTGTCGATCCATGCGCGCCCCGTCGCATCGACGGCCTTGATTTGGACCTCAACGATATTGCCGTCGGAATGCAGGATGCGTGCAGCGACGTTGACGTCGGCCGCCGTCGACTCCTTCGGCGTGACCCACACGGCGCCCCAGTGACCGGTTTGCTGCAATGCATCGCGCAACCGCACGGCCATGTATAAGGACTCCGTGCGGCGGATGGACACGAACGTGCCTTCCTCGAGCAACTCTTCGGCGACCTTCTCGTCGACCTCGCCTTCCGGCACGCCGGGATCGAAAGTCAGAATGCCGACGTCGAGCAACTGGTCCTCGGGAATCGTTTGCTCTGCGGGAACGAGGTCGACAGCGTGAGCGACGAGCACCTCGGACGTCGTGCAGCCGGATAGCGCACCGACGCCGAGTATCAGCAAACTACAGAAGCGGTACATGAGCTTCTCCGCGCGTCACTGACGCGCCAATATTCTTCGGTACTCGTTGTACTCATTCCAAAGCGCAGCGCGCAGGAAGGGGTCTTTCTCCTCGGTGGCCGCTTCGCACAGCTGGCGCGCGACCTTGTCGTCGTCCTCGCAGCCTTCGATCGTCGCCGGCGGCTCGCTGCGTTCGCCGTCGGGTCCCGTTCCTTGCGATACCGTCGGCTCGGCGGAGCTCACGGTCCCGGGGATGTTGCCGCCCGTTTGGGTTCCCTCCGTGGGAGTGCCGCCTTCTGGCAAGCCGAACACGTCGTCCGTGCTGCCGCCGCGGGCAGCTTCTTCAAACGCGCGATCGGCCGCGGAACCGGTGCCCGTGCGCGCGATCGTCTCTTGCTCCTCGCTGATCAGCTCATCGAACTCCTCGAGCGAGCGCTCAAACGCATCGCCTTGCTGCGCGGCGTCGCCTTGTCCCTCGGCGCCCTCCTCGGGAAACAGGCTGCCGTCCTCGGCCGCATCCCCGTTCTCGTCCGCAAGCCCGTCGGACCCGCCGTCGCTGCCGTCGCTCTGCCCTTGCTCTCCAGCCCCCGCGGAATCGCCGCCCGCGGCCGAGTCCCCGGATTCGCCGGGGAAAAGGTCATCCTCACGCCCGAACGGATCGCTGGCCGTACGCGAGTCCGGTGCGCCGCTCTCTCCCTCCGAGCCGGACTCGCCCTCCGAACCCGGCTGCGACGAGCCCGGCGAGGGCAGCGGCGATCCCTGGGTCGGCATGGGTGAGCCGGCCGACGAGCCCGGCGTAGGCATCGGTGACCCGGCCTGCGACGGATTCGGCGACGGCAAGGGTGAGCCGCCCTGCGAGGGGCTCGGCGACGGGATCGGCGAACCGCTTTGCGATGGGTTCGGCGACGGGAACGGCGAGCCGCTTTGCGATGGATCCGGTGACGGTAAGGGGGACGGCGAGCCGCCCTGGCTCGGCGAAGGGATGCCCGCCGATCCGCCGCTCGGCTGCGGCGGCGGGTTCGTGCACGCCACCGCGCCCACGACCAGCGCCAGACCCAAAAGCAACCGTACCGTTCTCCTGTCCATGTTGCACCTCATACGGTTTAGTCTCTTCTGCGCCCGTTTGGGTTCACATTACTCGCGCCGGGCCCGACCATGAAGCAGATGTTGCATAACGCGCGGCGCGCGCTCGGCGCTGACACGCGCTCTTCTGCCGCAAACTGCTAACATTGCGAGCCGACTCGGCAGCGAATTGCCGGCTCGAACGAAGAGGAATCCGTAATGAGAACAATAGCACCGATCGCGAGCCTCGTTCTAATGATTCTCCCGGGTCTGACGCTGGCGCAAGAGGGCGCAGCTAGCGCCGGCCCGCCACGCACGCCGGCTCCCGCGGGCGCCATGACCTACATCCTCTCTCCCGACGACGGCGCGCAAGTGACGTCGCCGGTGACGGTACGCTTCGGCCTGCGCGGCATGGGAGTCGCTCCGGCCGGCATTACGGCGCCTAATACGGGTCATCACCATCTGCTCATCGACGTCCCCGAGCTGCCACCCGACAATCTGCCGTTGCCCGCCACGGACCAAGCCCGTCATTTCGGGCTCGGTCAAACCGAAGCCGCGATCGAGCTTGGGCCCGGTGAGCACACGCTGCAGCTCGTGCTCGGCGATGCGCTCCACATCCCGCACGATCCTCCGATCCGCTCCGAGAGAATCACGATAACCGTCGCGGCTGAATAGACCCTGAACAGCGCTCGGATCCGATGACCATTCGCGAAGGCTTCATCGACGCGGTCGGGAATACGCCGCTCATCAAGCTGCGCAAAGCGTCGGAGATCACCGGCTGCACGATTCTCGGCAAAGCCGAGTTCATGAACCCCGGCGGATCGGTCAAAGACCGCGCGGCGAAGTACATCGTGCTCGACGGCGAGAAACGCGGCGTCATCGAGCGCGGCGGGCTCATCGTCGAAGGCACGGCGGGAAATACCGGCATCGGGCTCGCGCTCGTCGGCAATGCGCGCGGCTATCGGACGCTGATCCTCATGCCGGACACGCAGTCGCAAGAAAAGAAGGACGCGCTCAAGCTGTGCGGCGCCGAGCTTCGGACCGTCCCCGCCGTGCCGTATCGCAATCCGAACAACTACGTGCACATCGCCGCGCGCACCGCGCAAGAGCTCGCAGCAACGGAACAACACGGTGTCCTGTACGCGAATCAATGGGACAACCTCGCCAACCGGGAAGGCCACATCGCGAGCACGGGCCCCGAGATATGGACGCAGACGCAAGGCCGAATCGACGGCTTCACCTGCGCAGTCGGCACGGGCGGCACGCTCGCGGGTGTCGGCATATTCTTGAAGCAACGCAATCGCAACATCGTGATCGCGGCCGCCGATCCCATGGGTGCTGCGATCTACAGCTTCATCAAAACCGGCAAGCTCGAATCGTCCGGCAGCTCCATCAGCGAAGGCATCGGCCAGGGGCGAATCACGGGCAATCTCGAGAACGCGCCGATCGACGATGCGTTTCAAATTCCGGATACCGAGATGCTGCCGATCGTTTATGACCTGCTGCAGCACGAAGGCCTGCTCATGGGCGGCTCGACGGGCATCAATGTCGCGGGCGCGATTCGTCTCGCCAAGGCGCTCGGGCCGGGCAAGACGATCGTGACCGTGCTCGCCGACTCCGGGTCGCGCTATCAATCGAAGCTCTTCAACCCGGAGTTTTTGCACAGCAAGGGCTTGCCGCCGCCCCCGTGGCTCGTGCCGTCATGATTTCGTGACGCATTGAGTCGACGCGGCCGCGCCGCCGCGGTATTTTTTTCGCGTCGTTCAGAATTGGTTCAGTCACGCGCAGTCATGATGGCTGCCCATGCGCAGGGACTCACGTGGATAGCCGCGGATTCGGAGTGTCGTCGGCCTTGGTCGCCGCCGCGTTGCTCACGTTGAGCGCGTGTGCGGGCGCACCCTCGCGAACGATCCCGACCACGCGCACGCCGGCCGTTCCAAGCTCGCCCCCCGCCCCTCGGCGCGCCGACGATGACGCCGTGCCCGGCATGACGGTCGCGCGACTCGCGATGGAGATGGTGGGCGTTCCGTACCGGTACGGCGGCGCGGATCCGCGCGGCGGCTTCGACTGCAGCGGCTTGGTTTATTACACGTACACGGCGGTCGGCCATGCCGTGCCGCGCACGTCGCAGGCGCAGTTCAACGCCGCGCGTAAGATCCCCTTAGGCAGGGCGAGCAAAGGCGACCTCGTCTTTTTCCAGGACCAGGAGAAGCTCTCCCACGTCGGCATCTACTTAGGCGGCGGTTTGTTCGTGCATGCGCCGTCATCGGGGAGCACGGTCAGCGTCGCGAGTCTCGACACACCTTACTATCAGCGTCACCTCATCGCGGTCGGCCGACTACTCCCGAATTGACTCGAGCACCCCCGCCGCAGCGCGCGCGGCGCTTTCGCATTGTGGGGCGCGTCGCGCCGCCGACGCTTCACGCAGTGGTCCGAGATCGGCGCCCTCGCGGCGTCCGATCGCCACTTCGTTGAGACCCTCGCACGCGACCAATAAGTCTTGCTCGGCGGCCTCGAGCGACGTTCTGTCGGGAGCCGCGAGACTCTCGGACTCGAGCGCGAAGGCGAGCTCGGTCGCGACGCGATTCTGCTCGCGGAACACTGCTTCCACATAAGCCCGAAACTCCGGCGACGTGATACTCAAGCGCTCACCCCCGCGCGTCGTGACCGACGCGCACCCGGTTGCAAGGACAAAGGACGCCAGGGCCATTGCGGGCTTCTGAATCATCGCCTGGGGCTCGCAGCCTGAATGGCCGCTCATCATATGCGATAATCCCGCGCCGCAGCGGAACCGAAGCGACGATTCGATGGCCCTGACCGCGACCCAACCGATTCACAGTCAGCCGAAGTTCGAGCGCGCGATCTTAAGTGCGATCGATTGGCTCGACCGCAATCAAACCACCGACGGATTCTGGGTCGGGATGCTCGAATCGAGCTCTTGCATGGAAGCGGAATGGCTGCTCGCGATGCACTTCTTGGGCTACGAGCATCCGCGTAAGCACGATCTCGTTGCTACTCTGCTCGCGCGCCAGCGCCCCGACGGCGCCTGGGAAAGTTACTACGATGCGCCGCAAGGCGACATCAACAGCACCGTCGAGTGTTACGCGGCATTACGGTCAGTCGGTATGCCCGCTACGCACGAGTCGCTCGTGTCCGCCCGAGAATGGATTCTCGCGCATGGCGGGCTCGCGCAAGTCCGCGTTTTCACTCGCTACTGGCTCGCTTTGATCGGCGAGTGGCCGTGGGACCGGACGCCGAATCTGCCCCCCGAGGTCTTCGCCAACCCGAGGTGGTTTCCTTTCAACATCTATAACTTTGCGAGCTGGGCACGCGCTACGTTGCTGCCGCTCGCCGTGCTCTCGGCGCACCGCGCCGTGCGGCCGCTCGCGCCGGATCGGCGCCTCGACGAGCTCTTCCCCGACGGGCGCGAGAACATGCGCTACGCGCTGCCGCGCACGAGCCCGTTGTTCTCGCTCAAACGCCTGTTTCTGCTCACGGACCGATTGCTGCATTGGTACCAGGCGTTGGGGCTGACGCCGGGCCGTAGACTCGCGATCCGCGCCTGTCTCGAGTGGATCGTGCGCCATCAGGATGCCGACGGCGCATGGGGCGGCATCCAGCCGCCATGGATCTATAGCCTCATGGCGCTCAACGTCGAGGGCTATGCGCTGAGTCACCCCGTAATCGCCAAAGGTCTCGCGGCGTTGGACAGTCACTGGTCGTACGAGCGCAACGGCACTTTGCACATCCAAGCGAGCGAGTCGCCCGTGTGGGACACGTTGCTCACGTTGCTTGCGATGCAGGACTGCGGCCGCGACATGACGCCGCGCATGCACGAAGCGCTCGAGTGGGTGCTTGCCAACGAGATCACGTACCGCGGCGACTGGGCGCAGAAAAACAAACGCGCGCCCGCGAGCGGTTGGGCGTTCGAGCGCGCCAATTTGCACTATCCCGATATCGACGATACGGCCGTTGCGTTGATTGTGCTCGCGCATCTTCCGCAAGCCTTGCGCAACGAGCCGCGCGTGACGGCGGCAATCGACCGTGCGCTCGCTTGGACTCTCGCGATGCAGTCGAGCAACGGCGGTTGGGCGGCGTTCGACAAAGACAACGACAAGCTCATCATCACGAAGATACCGTTCTGCGATTTCGGCGAAGCGTTGGATCCGCCGTCGGCGGACGTGACCGCTCATGTGCTCGAGGCGCTCGCGTGGCTCGGCTTCGACCATAGCCATACCGCCGTGGAGCGCGCTTACCAGTTCCTGCGTGCGGAGCAAGAGCACGACGGCAGTTGGTTCGGCCGCTGGGGCGTCAATCACATCTACGGCACCGGCGCGGTTCTGCCGGCGCTCGCGGCGCTGGGCGAAGACATGTCGCAACCCTACGTGTGCCGTGCCGCCGCTTGGGTCGCCGCGCACCAAAACGGCGACGGCGGGTGGGGCGAGACTTGCGCCTCGTACATGGACGACAGCTTGCGCGGCAAAGGCCCGAGCACGGCATCGCAGACGGCCTGGGCGATCATGGCGCTCTCCGCGGTCGGCAACCGGGAGCACGATGTCGCGCTGCGCCGCGGGCTCGCGTACTTGATCGACACGCAGCGCGAGGATGGCACCTGGGACGAGCCCTACTACACGGGCGCGGGGTTCCCGGGTTACGGCTTCGGCGCGCGCATCGATTTCCGCGACGCGCCGACGCGCGCGCGCATCGCGCAGGGCACGGAGCTCCAGCGTGCGTTCATGATCAACTACAACCTCTACCGGCATTACTTCCCGCTAATGGCGATGGGTCGCGCACGCCGGTATTTTTCACGGTGATGCCGCTCTTATTGAGAGATGCGATGACGAGAAGCCTTCTGCAATCGTTCGTACTGTGGGTATTGCCCCTGAGCTTCGCCCAGGCGCAACCGCAATCGGAATTCGTCGAGCTTTTCGACGGTACGCTCGACAATTGGCGCGCGGTTTCCACGGATGGCAATAACGTCTCGGTCGTCGACGGTGTGCTTCGCGTCGCGGGTCCCAACGGATGGCTCCGTTCGCGCG
>Ga0209108_10001328_pt1 | contig 14331 bp, 13 predicted proteins | sample Rifsed10ft1_FD_184003 | JGI IMG/M metagenome (GOLD analysis project Ga0209108, IMG submission 184003) | Soil microbial communities from Rifle, Colorado, USA - sediment 10ft 1 (version 2) | ecosystem: Environmental > Terrestrial > Deep subsurface > Rock core/Sediment | place: Rifle, Colorado...
CGTGCGGCGTCGATTCCAACACCGCAGGGAGGCTGATGCGATCGGACCAGGGCACGAACAGCAAGGCGATGCCACAGGCCAGCACTCCGGCGGAGAGCCACCCCCTGCGACGTTCCACGATCTCTCTGCGCAAGGTCCACCAGATTTTCAGTTCCCCTACGATCGGGAGCACGATGAACCAACCGATCTCAATGGCAAATAGGATTAGGCCCAGGAGTTTGAAAAAATAATGGTACACCATCAGCGCGATGCCGAGAAACAGCATGAAACGGTACGCCCACACCCCCCAGGCGAAACAGACCAAGAATCGGCGTTGGGCAGCGGCGACCGGCTCGGGCATCGGCCTATCCAGACCGAATAGGAATCGCCGTAGCTGCCACCGCCCGAAGGCAAAGGCTCGATCTTGCAAGTTGGGAATGCCCAACCAGTCGGAGAGCACGTAGTACCCGTCGAATCGCATGAACGGGCTCAGATTAATGGCAGCACCGACCATCAGACTCGTGGTCGCCACGATAAACACCAGGCTCCGCGCGACGCCGTCATCGAGAAAGTTCCACGCGAAGATCGCCAGCGCAGCCAACGCGCATTCGACGATCATCCCGGCTGCGCCGATGGCGGCACGCTGGCGACGGGAGGTCAGTTTCCACGCATCGGACGTATCGGAGTACAGCATCGGTACCATTACCATGAAGGCAATGCCCAAGGTGGGAACCCGACAGCCATAGCGCGTCGCCGTATAGGCATGCCCGAGCTCGTGAAAGACCTTGACGATGGCCAGAGAGAGGGCATAGAGCGCGAGGCCGCGCGGCGTGAAAAAATGCAAGAATGTCGCCGTGAACACGCCCCACTGGCGCGACACGAGATACACACCCGCCAGCCCGATGAGTACGATGATCCAGGCGACCGATTTTGAAAAGAGCCACTCGACGATGGGAAGAGTCGCGCGAAGAAATCTATCCGGCCGGACCAACGGAATCTGGAAGAACAGGTAGTGGTGAACGAGCCACATCAGCCACTGTGGCCGTGCGGCTTCTGCTTGGGCTGCATAGGCTCGGTAGCCCCCCTGCGGCGGTTCGCGCATCAGATGGTTGGCGTACAAAAACCTGAGGAGGTCCTCGACATCCTGCTTCGTGGCTCGACAGGTCGTGTCGGCATGGATCTGCGCGAGGACAGCCTCCGCCGATCGGCCGCTCCAACGCGAAAGAATTTGATACGCAGCCCAGCCGATCTGAAAAAATTTTCCACGGACCGGATCGACGATGACCCATGTCGGCGAACCGTCGGCGGCCGAAGCGCCTGCGATGAGCCGGAGATCCTCGCGCAACGGCGGCAATACGACATCCTGCTTTGGGAGCGTGGTCAGTTTCATAGGCCGATCCATGGCCGAATGGCGGAAATCGGGCGACGGAACAGGTAGGTGAACAGCGTGACCCGCTCTCCGTAAATTTTGGCGCTTCCTTGCCAGCCGATGCGAAGTTCCGACGACCCCTGTTCAAGCTGTGCCGTTACGCGGTAGGCCAGCGTATTGTTCGGCAAGACTTCGGCATGGTAGCTCGCATGACTGACCGTGGCAGGAACGCTGGAAAAGGGGTTGGCATTCAGGAACAGCGTCGCCGATGCGCCTTCGCGCAACACAATGGCATCCTCCACCGGCAGATCAATCCGCACCTCCAGCTGGTGCGGATTCGCCAGTTCCATGATACGTTGGCCAACCACGACCGGCTTCCCGATCCAATCGGACTTGTCCGTGTAGAGCAACAGCCCGGCTTGCTCCGCCTTCACCTCGACCTTCGTCAATTGTTCATGGGCATAGTTCCTCTCGGTTTCTCGCAACTCGACTTCGGCTTTCAACAACGGAACATCGGCCTTTTGCTCGGCTTCCACGAAGGAGCCTTGCGCTGCGCGCCGATACTGCGCCATCGCTACGTCAAGGTTCCGTTCCGCGACGTCATACTCGCTTCTGAACGTGGTATCTTCGAATTTGAACAACACTTGGCCTTCGGACACGACGGTATTGGGGAGGACGAGAATCTCGGCAATGACCCCGTCGATCGGCGCGCTCACGATGAGAGGATCCTTTGCGACAATCTTTGCAGGTGCCAGCGTCGACATGGGGACGGGAATGGCCAGTGCGCCCAGAGTTGCGGCTGCGAGTATCCACGTCGTGGTCCGGCTCAGTCCCCATCGCCACCGACGGCTGTTCGATGGACCGACGGCACGCCAGGCATAAGCATAGGCTTCGCTGAGCCGTTGCAGGACCGTCATCTCGTGGTCCGCCCAGGGCTGGTCCCGCGTCAACCACAGGCCACAGAGGATCTGTCCCCCTGGGTGCTTGAGAGGACACCACAATCCATGGCCCGGAGTAAATTCCTTCCAGTCTAGTCTGAGCTCGGCTGGACACTCTGCTTCCGTGACGTGAAGCATGTTCGGCCCTGTCGAGGTTGTGCGCAGATCCCGAATCAATCGCTCGGTCCATTGCATTAAGGGCACGGTGCGATCCACCACCGGGACGCTCGATGCGGCGCGCACCTCGTAGCTCTGCGTAGACAGGGTCGGCGGGACCAGTAAAATTGCTTGTCCATAGGGAACCAACCGGCGCGTTTCATTGACGAAGAAAAATTGCAGCTCTTGCTGGGTTTGGGCGGCGCGCACCATCCCTTCCAGCTGAAGCAGCAGGGAGAGCGCCTGGTTCGTTGGCGGGCTGAGGGGTTTGACTTCTGCTGCGAGCATATCAGCGGGGGATCTCAGCGAAGGAGGCAGTTCCGCTCATCCCTGCCAGCACGTTATCGGGCTGGGTGAGGAACAGGCCCTTCACCTTCACCGTCTGACTGGCAGGATCGACATTCGCGCCGATATCCTGAACCACGGCAGGATACCGGAGCCCCGTTTCATCGACGGCATACTCGAAGGGCGTACCGACCTTCAGCCAGGCAAGGGACTTCGACGGCAGAATCAGCGCGATCTCCAGCAGACTGTCATCCAACAGGCTTATGAGCTGGTCGTTGGGAAAGACATTCTCGTGTTCGTTCACGATCATTTTGACGACACGTCCGGGAAATGGTGCACGTACGGTGCAGCCTTTCACATTAACTTGTGCGATCTTCAAGGCTGCAAACGCTTTCTCGGCTTCGGCGTGAGAGATTTCGGTTTCGAGTTCACCAACGGCCTGGTGTTCGGCGAGCCGGAGGTTATTCTCGTAGGTCTTCTTCTTGCTGCGATGTTCCGCCTGAGCGATTGCCAATTCTGCCTCATACCTCGAACAATCGAGGGCGACCAGGAGGGCTCCTTTTTTAAACCGTTGTCCCTCCTTAATAGGCAGCTGGCTGATCCGGCCCTGAACCTGGCTGGCTAAGGTAGCTTGTGCGGTCGCCTTCACTACCCCACGAATCGTGCTGAGTTCTGCCGCGCTGCTTACTGGCTTGGGGTCCAACATGGTGCCGGCCGTTGCGAGCCACACCGGCATCAGGAGCCATACGCTCATGATCGCACCACCGATCAGCGGCCAGCCGGTACGGGTCACTTGAGCAACTCCTTGCTCTTCGCCCATCGTGTACGAACTTCGAGGGCCAGATCGGACACACTCTGTTCCTGCGTCAGATCGTTGGGCAGCAGGTCTTCGCCGACGGCAGCCAGGAGCGACGCCCAGGCGGTTTGGAGTTCCGCCTCCGCGACATCGTAGCGTAGTTGCGCCGCCACCTGATTGACTCGCTCGCGCAGCACGGCCTGTTCGCTCAACCGGGCCGTCCGCCATGCCAGGCGCGTCTGCTCGGCAATTTGGGATTGCGTATCGTGATAGAGCTTCGCCGTCGAGGTTTCTTTCTTCGCTTGTGCCACCTGCGCCACGCTGACATGCACTTGCGACATGATGGCCATGGTCAGCGCGAGGTTCTGCGTGTGCAGCACCTTATCTTGCGCCTCAATGGTCTTCGCCCGGGCCGGATACCGAAAGATGTTCAGCAAATTCCAACTGGCCCGTGCGGCATAGGCGGCCCAATTGTTATTGAAGAGAAACGCGTTGCTGTTGTAGTTCCCTCCGGCTTGGAGATTCAGACTGGGTAACATTTCAAGGATCGCCGCTTTGGTCTCGCGCGCGTTGATGCGACGACGATAATCGATCATTCTCAGTTCCGGACGTGCTTCCAGAGCCCGATCCTCCAGCACCGACATATCGAGCGGAAGGCTCAGCGTTCTGGCCTCTCCCTCCGGCACCATCAGCTTCATCTCTTGCTCTTGGCCGGGGGGAAGATTAATCAGCGCGGCCAAGTGCAGCTTCGCGACGGAGAGCTCCCGGAACAGCTGTTGACTGTAGCGTTGCGTATTGAGGAGATCGAGCTTGTATTGCAAGGGAACCAGCGGGGTACTGAGCTTTTCGTCCTGGACGGCCTGGGCCTTCTCGAGCGCACTCTTGACCCACTCATCCAGCATCTTCAGGAACGGAAGAATCCGCTCCGCGCTGACGGCCCGCCAATAGGCGGCCCGCACATCCTGCATCACGCGATTGGCCACACGCCGCCGTTCTTCCTCGGCGATCAACACATCGTCGGAGGCCTGCTTCGCCCGGATATACGACATGCCGAAATCCAAGACATTCCAACTGAGCGACAGATCGGCCGAGAAAATGTTCCTCTCAGACGAGGTAAAGGGCTCGAGAATCTGGTTCCCCGTAATCAAGGACCGCGCCACTCCTCCCGTGAAATTATTGCGACCGTCGAATCCCGCGTTCGCCGCGAGACGAGGCAACATGGCATAGTGAGACAGGTCGAGTTGGGTTTGCGCCAGCATCTTGTGCATCAACTCGACGCGCGCGTCGAGGTTATATTTCAATGCCCGCGCCATCGCTTCGTAGAGGTCGATCGGGCCCGAGACGGGCTCTTGATCCTTTGTCAGAACGGCCCGGTCTTCTTGCACTCGCGATCGCACCTCGTCCGTCGTCAACGGGATCGGTGTGATGGCACAACTACTCAGCCCGATGACGGCGACGGTCGTCAGCACCGCCAGCAAAGGGCCGGTCATGCCGCGCGAGCGTTCAGTTGGAGAATTCGGTCCGTTCACTACGTCCCTTCCTGCTCAGGCACAGTCGTTGAGCCAGACCTGTCTCGCACAGCGCCAGACAACGGAGCGCTGCCGCAAGACTACTGATCGGCTCAAAGCCTACGTAGATTCTTATCAGAGTACTTGATTGCCGTGGTTTGTCATCATTTTTCCGCCTTTGGCACATCTCTCCATCAGTGTGTTCATGGCTCATGCTCTGCGCATACCTCGCTTTGTGATCGCGATGATCATCCTCGGTGGCACTGGAACGATCGCACAAACCGTGTTTTTCCTTTTTGCACGTCATATTTCTTGGTAGTTTACGTACGAGATGTTCGGAATGTGTCCCTGTCGGTTGATGACAGTTCCATCCATCACAAAGGAGATCTTTATGAAAGAGGCAGGATCAACAGGGAAGGTAACGAGCCTGTCCTCAGCAAGCCCGTCACAGCCAAACCAGCCCACCAATGCCACACCGACGGTCCAGTTTGATGTCTCCAAGCTTCAGAGTTCCTACGCCAACGTGTGCAACGTGTCATCGACCCGTGAAGAAGTGGTGCTGGCCTTTGGCGCAAATAATGTGTGGGAGCTGGGGCAGGCGAATATCCAGGTTCAGATGACGAACCGCATCGTGCTGAACCCCTATTCGGCGAAGCGGTTGGCTGCCGTGCTCAATCGCGTCATCGCCGAATATGAGTCCAAGTTTGGGCCGTTGAAGGACGACGCCAGACCGCAAGCCAATGCGGCCTAAGAGATAGAGGAACCCCATCGGACGTCGTCTAGCAGGATGCTGAAACAGTCCGCCGGCCTAAGGAAAACGTCATTTGGTTTGTTTGGTTTGTCTCGTTTATTTGGTTGAACAAGACCAACTCATGAACTAAACCAACCAGATAGACCAGATGAACCAGACAAACCAACAGAGTTTTTCCGCAGCCTGCTAGTCCGGTCTGGATGCTGTACCCTTGTACATCGCGCCGCCGAGTCTGGGCACGCTCTGCATCTGGAACCGATCGAGGGTCATGAGTTTCAAGCCGGCTTGCGCGATGATGTGGTCGATCTTGCGGTTCAGATTGCAGCCACAACCAATGATGTTCTGAACGGGATTCAGCCGGTCCTGCCAGACCGCGATCTTCTCGTTTTCGCTTCGCCCATGTTCCAGAAAGAGGAAACGTCCATTCGGCTTGAGGACCCGACGAACTTCTCGTAGCGCCTTCACAGGATCGGGAATGGTGCAGAGGGTCCAGGTGCTGACGACGAAATCAAAGGATCGGTCGTCATAGGGCAATGACTCAGCGGTGACATGTTGGATGCGAATGGGAAAGGACTGACGGGTGCTGCGTTCCGTGACGATCTTGGGAAGAAGATTGGCGGGGTCAACTGCATGGAGCCAAGTAATGGTCTTGGGATAATGCGGCAGGTTCAGCCCGGTCCCAATTCCCAGTTCCAACACCTCACCATGGAGGCCGGAGAGCAAATCCGTGCGCAAGCGACGGAACTCTTCTCCCGCCATGACCCAGTCCATGAGGCGGGGGAAAATGTGGTGGCTGTAGAGTCCCATCGCAGCGTGTAGTATAGCAAAGACCTCTTCCCGCGACGCTCGCAAATCTTGTTGCGCCTGAGAGGTCTATGTTAGAGTCCTTCCTCTCTTGAACCCGCCCCTGAGACCATGAGCAAGACCTACGATCATTACGCTCTTGAAGTGAAGTGGCAGGCCTATTGGGAGCAGCACCGGACCTTCCGCGTCGCTGACGACCAGGCCAGCCCAAAATTCTACTGCCTTGACATGTTCCCCTACCCCTCAGGATCGGGCCTCCACGTCGGCCATCTCGAAGGCTATATTGCAACGGATATCGTGTCCCGCTACAAACGTATGAGGGGCTTCAATGTGTTGCATCCGATGGGGTGGGACGCATTCGGGCTCCCCGCCGAACAGTATGCGGTGAAGACGGGCGTCCATCCTGCCATCACGACAGCCCAGAACATCGCGACGTTCAAACGCCAGATGAAACGGGTCGGTCTGTCGTACGATTGGGAACGTGAGATCAGCACGATTGCCCCTGATTATTACCGCTGGACGCAGTGGATCTTCCTGAAACTGTTCGAGCGAGGGTTGGCCTACGTGGCGGAAGTGCCGGTGAACTGGTGTCCCGCGCTGGGGACGGTGCTCGCGAATGAAGAAATTATCGATGGCAAGAGTGAAGTCGGTGGGTTCGATGTGGTGCGTAAGCCGATGCGCCAGTGGGTATTGAAGATCACGGCCTATGCCGATCGACTCCTCGAAGATTTGAAGTTGGTCGAATGGCCTGCCAGCACATTGGAGATGCAGAAGAATTGGATCGGCCGATCGATCGGCGCAGAAGTCGAATTTAACTTGGCCGGCGCTCCCGGTACGGTTCGGATCTTTACGACGAGGCCCGATACCTTGTTCGGCGCGACCTATATGGTGTTGGCCCCGGAGCATCCGTTAGTGGCGGTTGTCACGACCGCCGACCGCCGCACCGTGGTCACCGCCTATCGCGAGGCGGCCTCCAGAAAAAGCGATCTTCAGCGGCAGGAGCTGGAAAAGGAAAAGACCGGGGTTTTCACCGGCGGCTATGCAGTGAATCCGGTAAGCAACGAGCCGCTGCCCATTTGGATTGCCGACTACGTGTTGATGGGCTATGGCACCGGGGCCATTATGGCGGTGCCCGCGCACGACGAGCGCGACTGGGCCTTTGCGAAGACCTATGCCTTGCCGATCCGCGAAGTGATCGCGGGCGGTGACGTTGAAAAAGAGGCGTTCGTCGCGACCGATAAAGGCACCGTCGTCAATTCCAGTACGTCGGATGGCAGCTTTACCATTAATGGGTTGACACCGGATGACGCGATTCCGAAAATCACGGACTGGTTAGAATCGCACGGCAAGGGTCGTAAGGCGGTGAACTATAAGTTGCGAGACTGGCTGTTTGCCCGTCAGCGGTATTGGGGTGAGCCCTTTCCTATTGTGTGGGTGGATGGCCAGGCCCTTCCGCTTCCGGAAGAGCAGCTGCCGCTGCTGTTGCCGGAGACCAGCAATTTCAAACCGTCCGGGAGCGGCGAAAGCCCGCTCGCGAATTTAACCGACTGGCTAACGACCGCCGACCCGATAAGTGGGGTGCCGGCACGCCGTGAAACCAATACGATGCCTCAGTGGGCCGGCTCCTGCTGGTACTATCTGCGCTTTATCGATCCGAAGAATCAGGACCAGCTCGTCGATCCGGCAAAGGAGCGTTATTGGATGCCGGTGGATCTGTATATCGGCGGCAGCGAACATGCCGTGCTGCATTTGCTCTACGCGCGTTTTTGGCACAAGGTCCTGTACGACATCGGGGTGGTCAGTACGCCGGAGCCGTTCAAGAAGCTCGTGCATCAGGGGATCGTGCTGGGAGAAGACAATCAGAAGATGTCGAAATCCCGCGGCAATGTCGTCAATCCCGACGAGATCATGGACCAGTTCGGGGCCGATGCGGTGCGGCTCTATGAAATGTTCATGGGCCCGTTGGAGGCCGTCAAGCCCTGGAGTACGAGGGGCGTGGACGGGGTCACGCGGTTTCTTGAACGGGCCTGGCGACTCATGGTGAATGAAGAGGGCCATGTGTCGAGTACTGTGGTGGGGACGGTTCCTACTCTCGAACAGCAGCGCTTGCTCCACCAGACGATCAAGAAGGTGACTGAAGATATCGACGCGTTGCGGTTCAATACTGCGATCTCCCAGATGATGGTGTTTACAAATGAGATGACGAAGGCCGAGCAGCGCTCCCGGGCCTTGCTCGAACCCTTTGTCCTGATCCTGGCACCCTTCGCCCCTCACCTGGCGGAAGAATTGTGGGAGGTGCTGGGCCACCAGCCGAGCATCTCTCAGCAGCCTTGGCCGATCTTTGACCCGGCCTTGACCATAAGCGATCGGTTGACCATTCCGATCCAGGTGAATGGAAAGTTGCGGACCAAACTCGACGTGGGAGCCGACGCCACTCGCGCGCAGATCGAAGGGCTGGCTCGCGCGCAGATCGCGGAGTGGCTGCAGGGCAAGGAGCCGAAAAAGATTGTGTATGTCGAAAAAAAGCTGATGAACTTTGTGATATAGCGACCAGGCGGGACGGGCGAGAAGGGCGGGACATGCGCGAAAAGCAAGAAGGGCGGGATGTGGAGGAAGGGTGGAAAGCCAGGTCCGCTTTTGCCTGTCCCGCGCTTCTCGCTTGTCTCGCCTGTCTCGCGTTCTTGGCCGGCTGCGGCTATCAATTTCGTGTGGAGGGAGCTGGGCCTACGATCGGAAGAGCGGCAGCGACCTCCTCTCCTACGTCACCACCACCGAGGTTGGTCGTCCGGACGTTGGAAAACAAAAGTTTTGAGCCGAATTTGGAAACACGCTATACCAACTATCTGCGCCATGAATTTTCCTCGGGCAGTGGGGCCCAGGTCGTGTCGGAGTCCGAGTCTGCCGATCTTGTGCTGTCCGGGCAAATTCTCTCGGTCAGTCTTCCGACGCTCAGTTTCAGCCAGACCACCACGCTCGAAAGCCGCGCAGAGGTCGTGGTAATGGTCAAGGTGGAGGAGACCAGGACGCAACGGATCGTGTGGGCGCAAACTGCGAAGGGTGCCTCGGAATTTTACGTGACGCCCGACCTGCAATTCAACCGCGTCCTGCAGAACCGGGCCTTGGAACAAGCCGGACGTTTCATTGCCGAGGACCTGGCATCCCGTTTTCTGCTCCAGTTGGAATCAGGGCAGCTGGCAAAGCCGCCCGCGCCTCCAGCGTCGGACAACGCGGGCACCAACATCAAATAAATCGGATATCCACTATGGCCTCAGCTATTTCTCATGCTCAGCTCAATGCGCAGCTCGCGCAAGGAACGGTTGCGCCCTTGTACCTGGTGGTCGGCGAGGAAGATTTGCTGCGCGATATGGCTCTGGGCGCGCTGAAGGCCACGTTGTTGGGAGAGGGAGAGAGCGATTTCAATTGCGATCTGTTCTATGGAGACGACGTGAGCGGGGCAGAGATTGTCACCTGTGCTTCGGAAGTAGCCGTGTTTGCGGCTCGGCGAGTGGTGGTGGTGAAGGCGGCCGATAAACTTCCGGCCCGGGAGTGCGACGCGATCCTTCCCTATCTGAAGGAGCCGAATGACTCCACGGCCGTGATCTTCGTCGCGCCGAAACTTGACGGACGACTCAAGTTCACGCAGGCCCTTGCGAAGGTCGCGGTGACGGTCGATTGTTCACCCCTTAGAGAGGCGCAGTGGCTTCCGTGGCTCAGGCAAGAGGCTGAACGAGCCGGGATCCGCCTTAACGAGGAAGCCATTGATTTACTCAAAGAGGCCTGTGGTGGTTCGCTCTATTCGGTTCGGCGTGAATTGGAAAAGCTGGCTGCGTATGTCTCACCCGGCCAGGCTGTCACCGCCGGCGATGTGGCGACGTTGCGCGGAACAGAGCCCGGCGCTTCGGTGTTTGATTTGACGTTGGCGATCGGCGCGCGAGACCGCGGGCGCGTGTTGGCGATTCTGGCGAGGAATCTTGAAGCGGGGGAGGCTCCACTGAGAATTCTTGGCTCACTGGCCTGGCAATACCGGAGATTGTGGAAGGTCAAGGAAGTCGCACGGCAGGGAGGCCGTGAGGGAGAGGCCGCTCGGACGTTGCGTATGGATCCCTACAAGGTACGAGCATTTCTCGAGCAGTTTCCTGACGCCAATTTGCATGAGGCGCTTCGGTTATTCTTGGATGCCGATGCCAAGCTGAAGGGTGGAAGCGGTGGACGTCCTGCGAGAATTCTTGAAGGCGTGTTGTTGCAGTTATGCGATCGTGCGCAGCCCATTGCACGTCCACCCTCACCGAGTCGTGGCGCCGAAGTGCCGCAACCGGTGAGGGCGAGAACCATATCGAACGTGCGGACGATTACGAGTGGGAAGCAGACAAGGCGTTGACATGGAGTGTGAGGCGAGCAACCCGGCGCGAGGCCGTGTTTGGTTTCATCACACCCTTTGTCACGGCTTTTCCGAGGGCCGACGTGGCTTGGCGCAGCGATACCTTCGCCTCCTCGACCTTCTTCTCAGCCACGGCCGCTTGGACTTTCTTTACGAGGCTCTTGAGGGCACCCAGCGTCGCACGGTTACGGTCGTGCCGCTTAATGGCCTGGCGGGCTCGGCGAATCGTCGATTTATGTACAACCGGCATAGTAGACTCCTCTAGAAAAAGAGCGTATTTCTACCATACGGATCAATGAAGCGTCAAGGTGAGCCATTCTTCAAAAGGACAAACCCGTGTCAACCATCATTGCCCGTGACCGTTTAATCATGGCCCTCGACGTGCCCTCAAGCGATGAAGCCGAGCGGCTGCTCGAACGAGTGCATGACCAGATCGTATTTGTGAAGGTCGGACTCGAACTCTACACAGCCGCCGGACCGGAGATGGTTCAACGCCTGAGCAAGCAGGGTAAGCGGGTGTTCCTGGACCTCAAGTTCCTCGACATTGAGGAAACGGTTCGTCGGGCTACTGCACGGGTTGCGGCCATGGGCGTGGAATTCTTGACGATTCATGCAAACCGGAAGGCGCTGGCCGCAGCCGTTCAAGGCCGTGGAGAGTCCACACTGAAACTGTTGGCGGTGACGGTGCTGACCAACTTTGACAGCCAGGATCTTCGCGATATGGGCATCCAGCGGAGCGTCCAGGACTTGGTCACTGCGCGCGCCTTATTGGCGTCCGAGGTGGGCTGTGATGGGGTTGTGGCCTCGGGCGAAGAACCGGCGATCCTCCGTCCCAAAGTTGGTCCGCGGTTTCTGATCGTCACGCCCGGTGTGCGTCCCGCCGGCAAAGATGTCGATGATCATGCCAGGGCAACCACGCCGACCCAGGCGATTTCGGCGGGGGCCGACTACTTGGTGATCGGCCGACCCATTAGAGATGCTGCGGATCCTGCCGCCGCCGCCGCCGCAATTCTCACGGAAATGCAGGCGGCCTTCGATGCACGGGGCTGAACAGGCCGGCATCGAGTTGCGGGTCTTCTTCTCTCTTTGTTAAGATCCCCTCCACCACAGACCCTGTGTCGAGTGTCTTCTCCGTATGGTGGGTGTAGCTCAGTTGGTTAGAGCGCCGGATTGTGGATCCGGAGGTCGCGGGTTCGAAACCCGTCACTCACCCCATACCTTCTTCTCGTAACTGCTTGATCTCCTAAGCTCTCTTGCTCTCTCACCCGCGTCACGTCCCTGCTTGGTTGCGCGGGGGTTGCGGATTCGGCATGAAAAGCCGGCTGTGCGAGAGGAGTATCGAGTCGATCGACGGCCTGTTTATTCCCGCCTGGAATCAGATGCCCATAACAATCCACTGTGACCTGGATCGAGGAGTGGCCCATTTGCTCTTTGACGTACACCGGGCTCTCACCGTTCTGGAGCAGGAGTGACGCAAAGGTATGACGGAGATCATGGAAGCGCACCCGTCGCAGTTTGGCTTTCGTCAACAGCCCGTAGAACACACGATCGCGAATGTTATGCGGGTGCAGTAAGCCCCCGGTCTCGCTCGGAAAGACCCAGAGGGGGATCTCGGTTCCTGTCGCGCCCGCGTCGATCTGACGCTCAAGCAGCAGGTCTTTGAGCGTGTGGGTTAATTCTCGCGACATATCGACACGTCGACTCTCTCCGCTCTTCGGCGTGGTCAGTTGCCAGTGGGTAAAGTTTCGCCGGACCTCGATAAATCGACCCTGCCAATCCACGTCTTGCCATTGGAGCGCCAGCAGCTCTCCCATGCGCAGTCCGGTGCGTGCGGCACAGAGAAAGAGGGGATAGTATCGGGGCAGTTTTCTCATTGCCGTTTCGAGCAACACGGCCACTTCCTCGCGGGTCAGGGGATCGATCTTTCGGCGCTTACTGATCTTCGGCAGGAACTTTCCTGGTTTCAGGGCGGGATTGACGGCCACCAGGTTATCTTCCACGGCGTGACTGAAGAGGCTGCTCAGGCAGCGAACGATGTTCTGAACGGTCTTGGGTGATTGGCCTTTCTTCAGGCAGGCCATCGCCAGGGCTTTCACCTTCTCGCGGGTCACGGCCTGCAGGTCCAGCTTCCCCAGCATCGGCTTGATGTCGTGGGTCAGCGTCTGTTGATAGCTCTCGTGTGTGCTGGGTTTTCGAATGTGCTCGATGCGGTGGAGAAAGGTCTCAGCATAAGCCTCCAGCGTGACGCCGGCCGTCTGGCTGTCGAAGGCGGTCTGGCCGAGGGCCAGACGCGCCTGGATCTGCTGAGCGACCTGCTGCGCAGCCTTTTTGCCAGATGCGCCGGCGCCGATCCGCTTGGCTTTCCGTTGACCGTGGTGGTTGATAAAAATCCACCAGGCTCCGTTTCGTTCTCGAACGTTGACGCCCATGTCCGCCATAGTTGTGGGTCCTCGTGAGATTGTCAAGCGACTCGTCGGGACGGCTGGAACTGTGCGACGACACTCTCGACAATCTGGCTGAGTTGATCTGAAGGCTGTACCACGCGATGCACGTCCATCCATTGGTCGAACTCATCACGCTGTACGAGCAGCTTTCCTCCAATGCGGTAATGGGGCAACGGATGCACTCGGTCCACCAAGCGGTCACGAAGCCAGCGCACCGAGCAGCTCGAGTACGCGGCCAGCGTCCTGAGATCGAGGAAGCGTGGTTGAACCGGAGCCGGCGGTTTCACGGTTCGAGATCCTCAAATCTGGCGAAACGATCGACACACCTCATTGGAGCCCCTTCATCTACAGTCAGTCACGCATCGCTTCGCTGTGTCACGTATTTCATATTGACCGCTGCCCAGGTTTCCCCGGTGGTCGCGAATGCCCACATCGTCCCGTCTGCGTCGGTATGAAGGTAATCGACCACGCCCTGTTGTGCCTTGCCTGCTCGTTGCCAGGTGATCTGAGAGCCGACCGCAATAGTGGGGGTCACCAGCCGGGCCTTGCCGGCTGCTTTATCGAGCAGCCGCAGCGCCCGATCTTCTGGTAGATCGATGGGCTTCCCGGGCTTTAAGTGCACCTCACCACCCGGCCACCGATAGGTAAAGGACGTGAGAGCTTCAATTATCATCGACGATCACCAGGTCAAGCTGTTTGCGTTGCACGTTCACCCCATTCACGGCATTCACGGCATTTCCCCTATTTAATGTTTTTTCTTCTTTCTCTCTCTCTCTCTGACATCCAAGACTTATCTGGAAGAAATCATGTGAATGCCGTGAATCCTGTGAACCGGAGCCTCCTAGTTCAAGACCAAGGAATACCCATTGCACACTCCCGCGGATGGACCGTTGAGCCTCTTGAATCGTCGGACGGAGACGTTT
>Ga0209108_10001331_pt1 | contig 14319 bp, 15 predicted proteins | sample Rifsed10ft1_FD_184003 | JGI IMG/M metagenome (GOLD analysis project Ga0209108, IMG submission 184003) | Soil microbial communities from Rifle, Colorado, USA - sediment 10ft 1 (version 2) | ecosystem: Environmental > Terrestrial > Deep subsurface > Rock core/Sediment | place: Rifle, Colorado...
GACAGTCTAGCAACGAAGAGGACATTTCTATCGTGGTGAAAGCGGACATTATCATTTTGGGATTACACAATGTTATAGAAAGTCATTTTATCGGGAGGAACCACTCGTTGACAGGTGCACGAGGGCTGAGTACTATTTGCTCCCTCCATCGAACGGATCCTATTGTTGTATGGCGATTCAGAGCGGACCTCTACAGCGACCTCTCGCCGTAATGATGTGCCGGACCTTGCACACGATCAGTCCGGACGCGACCCTGTTGGAAGCGGCCCGGTTGATGTGTGATGCGAAGGTCGGCGCATTGCTGGTGTACGAGGGTGGTTACTACAGTGGTCTAGTCAGCGAGTCGGACTTGGTTCGCAAGGGGATGGCCGAATCGCGTCCGACACAAGAGACGTCGGTCCGTGCCGTCATGAGCAGCCCACTGCTGTCGATCGATAGTGCGAGCTCGGCCCACGAGGCGAGTGAGAAAATGGCAGAACATGGAATTCGACACCTGGCGGTCTCCGACGAGGGGCAGATCGTCGGGATCATCTCCGTCCGCGATCTGTTACGCTACTTCAAAAACTGGGGCGGTCTGTGATCCTGTGGGCTCGTGAGGCAGAGCCGGATCGTTTTCCTGCCCCGTGCGATGATTTCCGCATGAGTGTTGTGAACCGGTCGACTCGTACCCCCCCATTTTTTGATGGTTTCTTCCGATATCGGCGCTGGCGACCGGTCTGGGAGCAGGCGTCGTGTTAACTGACGACGATGCTCCATATCATCTCTTGATCAGGTCCATGGTTGAAGAGGTGCAGCCTGATGCGGGGAGTGCGCACTAAGTTATCGAAGTGATTCCGATTAGCTTGTTGACGCGAGCGTCTGTGTTGAAAATGGGCTCCAGAAATAAATTGGATTAACGTTCTTGCTTCCGTTTTCATCAAGGTGCTATCTATTAGGCTGCCTTTCGAAGAGCAGACGGGCTGTTACGACATGATGGGCGGGCTCAGGGAAGCAGGGTTAGCAAGTTTACGGCTCAGGGGGCTTGGCAGTAATTATTCGCTAACCAGATTACATCTCTTCTTCTTTCTCAAGGAGGTAGGTCATGGGCAAGACGATGTTGGGGATCTTCTTCGGCCTCCTGATGGTCGTGGCTGGGGCATCTGCAGCGTTTGCACTTCAGGCAGGCGGAGTCGAAATCGGGGATTTAGAGACCGGCTCCGTGGTAGGTCAGGCGTTCAAGGAGCTGGACGTCGATGCCCAGCTGTTCGCGATCGAGATTGGAAATTTGAAGACGTGGTATCCACCCATCACGATCATTGACTTTAAAGTTCGGCCCGGTCGTCCTGTCCTGCTCAAGGTGACGAACAATTCCACTGCTGATCATGGGTTTCAGATGACCGATGCTGCGAACGCTGGTTCTCCGTGGGTGATGAAAGCCGAAGTGGTGCTGAAGCCAGGCGAAACGAAGTACATCGGTGTTCCGACCAGCGACATGTTTTATGCCACCCAGGGGAATACGCTGACCTATCGCTGTCACCTGCACCCGGCCCATGTCGGCGGCAAGATTCTTATGCTCAAGTAAGAGCTCTTGGCAGAGATGAGTGACCACCGCCCCCCTGCGACCGCGCGGAGGGGGCGGTGGTTTTTTACAGGATGCTGAAAAAGTCCGCCAGCAGGGGAGGGATGGCCCGGTGAGTCCCCTGTGCTCGCGCAACGCGCGGTCTCAGAAGACCCTCATTGGACGCGCGCAGTGAGGGACTCATCCGGGCCTTCTGGGGACAACGTACACGAGCAAGCTTGGAAGGATCATCTTTGGTCGCTTGCTGTGGCCTGGTTTGGACGGCTTTTTGAGCATCCCGCTTGAGGCACGAAGGCCCTGCTTCTCCCAAGAGAAGCAGGGCCTTCCTAATTGAACCACGAGCGATAATTAGTTCCGCACGCCGCTCCAGACTTTCGCCGGATCGATCGCCTTATCCGGATTGAGCGTCTTCGCCCGCTCGAACAGGACTTCCGTCGTTTCCGGATAAAGCGGGTCAGCAATGCAACAATTATCGACCGGGCAGACGGCAGCGCATTGCGGCTCGTCGAAGTGCCCGACGCACTCGGTGCAACGGTCGTGCGTAATCACATAAATACTATCGCCGACTCCCTGGCCATCGCCCACATGATTGCCCTTCGTTTCCGCGTCGCTGCGAGTCTCAAAAATCGCCTCGTTCGGACATTCGGGCAGGCAGGCTCCACAGGAGATACATTCATCGGTAATCAGCAACGCCATGACCCTCGCCTCCTTCTCACTAGAGAGACACACGGTTGACAATTTCACCCCGTCACGACCATTATGCGTGCCGCGACGTGAACGCCATTCTAGTCTGCCGCTCTTTTCCAAGTCAACAGAACGGCACTTGCTCAGAAGGCCTAGATTCCCTGTATTAATGGGCCTTTGGGCCCAGGGAATCGTGACGAGTCGTGACAGGGAATGTCTTATGGCCACTCTACCGGTGAGCGATCGTGGGCAGAAAAAGAAGCGCATCATCACGCTCGTCCTCATGGCGATTTTCTTGATGAGCGCTTCGTTCTTTCTCATCGATCGAAAAGACGAGACCATGATTATCGTCTCCTTTCCAAACGGCCGTGAGCTCGAGACGGAAGTGGCGGATACACCGGAAAAACTCCTCGTCGGTCTTGCCTTTCGAGAGACGTTGCCAGCGAATAGCGGATTGCTTTATATCTTCGAGTCGACCGGCCAGAACCACGTCTGGACGAAGGAGTATCGGTTTCCGGTGGACATGATGTGGATTGATGAAAGCCATCATATAGTGGGGCTCAAGGAAAATATCGCTCCCTGTCGGGACGATGACTGCCCCAAATATAGTTCCTCTCCCGAAGCGGTCCGCTACGCGATTCAAACAGGAGCGGGTTTTATCAAGCAGGAAGGGGTCACCATAGGGCTGGAGTTGAAATATACGCTTCGGATGTAATGCACGCGGGAGAGGTGGTGGAACGCATGAGGAGAGGAGTCCGGACAGCATGCTAGAGGGGTTTCAATCCGTCGCCCTGGTTGATGAGTTGCCGCCTGGGCAATCAAAAGTCGTCATGGTGAACAATCGGGAGATAGCGCTCTTCAACATCGAGGGGGCGTATTTTGCGATTCATAATCTTTGTCCCCATGAAGGCGGGCCTTTGGGTGAAGGGCGTGTGAAGGGCTTTGTCGTGGCCTGTCCGTGGCACGATTTGGCATTCGACGTTCGAAACGGGCAAGGGACGGACGGCGGTGGATATTGTGTGGGGAGTTATGATGTACGGGTGGAAGGGGCGGAGATTTTTGTCGGGCCTCGGCGAAAACCATAGCATAATCAGGCAAAGAATAAGGAGCGGGTTGGCGCGTCACTGACGATGAGTACGACATCTAGCCACGACCATGATGGTGCCACACACTCGGATGGGGCCAAGGTCATTGAGACGACTCTTGAGCATCCCATTCAGATTCATCTCTGGGAAGACAGGACGCGAGGAGAGCTCTGGGTTCCGACCTATGATCCTACGGGGCTCGCGTTGCTGGCCGACGACTATCTTCGCATCGCCGGGAATAATGCGGTCGACAATGGGCAGCGGACGTTCGAGTTTAAAGCGGTCAAGCCGGGAACCCATCGGGTGCTGTTTGAAAAACGCATGGGGTGGAAATTCACCGCCGAAGATCGGCGCGTCTTTGACGTGACGGCCTCTGATCCCTCGTCACGGAGGAGTGCGTAATCGTGCCGAATGTGGCCTTCATCAATGGAGCGTTCATGCCGCTGGCCGAGGCGAAAGTCTCGATCGAAGATCGAGGCTTTCAGTTTGGTGACGGCATCTACGAAGTGATCCGCACATACAAGGGGCGTCCGTTCGCAATTGAGGCCCATCTGGCTCGACTGGACCGTAGCGCTTTGGCGCTTTCCCTGACGCAGCCCTATTCCCGCGCCGAGTGGGCCGACCATGTCATGGAAGGGATTAGACGGGCCGCCTATCCTGAAGCCAAAGTCTACATTCAGATTACTAGGGGTGTCGCTCCCCGTGATCACGCCTACTCAGATGAAGTGACGCCCACGGTCGTCATGACGGTTCGTGAGTTTCACCCGCTCGACAGGTCAGTACAAGCGGCCGGTGTGGAAGCAATGACGATCGAAGATATCCGATGGGGGCGCTGTGACATCAAGAGCGTGAATCTGTTGGCCAACGTGCTTGCGCGACAACAAGTGAAGCAGGCCCAGGTCTTCGAGGCCATTTTAGTCAACGCGGGATTGGTCACCGAAGGGGCGATCAGCAATGTGATGGTGGTCCAGGGGGGAACGGTGGTGACGGCTCCCGAAGGGCCGCGCATTCTGCCCGGGGTCACGAGGGCCGTCGTGTTGGATCTGGCTCTGAGCGAGGGCCTGCCGATTCAGGAACGCTTTGTCTCTCAGGCAGACCTCTATGAGGCTGACGAAGTTTTTCTCACAGGGACCACGGTCGAGGTCTTGGCCGTCGTCCGTGTAGATGGGAAAGTCATTGGAGATGGACGGCCTGGTCCGATCACCCAACGACTCGCCGCGGGCTTCACGAGTCGGGTCGGCTAGCCCTCTTGCTTTGGCATAGGTGGCGTGCTATGGTCCCCCCGATGGAAGTGGGCTCAGGCCCACTTTTTTGTTTGATCTCTTGAATGAGCCATCCAAAGATACGGGGCTAGGGGTGTCGGTGAAGGAGTCCCGACCGGGCGTTGATCGCATCAGCGAGGTGGTATCGCCCATCCTCTGGGCATTGGGCTTAGAATTGGTCGACGTCGTGTGCGTGGGGCAAGGTGCGCGGTCGGTCGTTCGTGTGTATATCGATAAGCCGGGCGGCGTCACGGTAGAAGATTGCGGGCGTGCGCACCTCGCGATCGGTCCAGCCCTGGATGTGGCTGATCCGTTCTCCCATGCCTACACGCTGGAAGTCTCCTCGCCGGGTCTGGATCGGGCCTTCAAACGTATTCAGGATTATCGTCGGGCATTGGGGAAGCAAGTGAGCGTGAAGCTCAGGCAGCCGATCGACGGACAGTGGCGCGTGGTCGGGCGGTTGACGGAAGTGAATGAACAAGGAGTCACGGTTGTGGTGAACGATCCGCGTTCTGAGCGGACGGTCGTCCTTGAGTTCGACTCGATTGCTGAGGCGCGGCGCGTCGTCACGTTTTAGGCCGTACCGGAGTCGATCACCGCGGTATGAGCATACCGCCGCATTGAAGTGTGGCTGCAGGAGCAGCCGCCGGAGAGAGAGCTATGAATCGAGAATTGATTTCAGTCATCGATGAACTTGGTCGGCAAAAGGGCATCGAGAAGAGCCGGGTGATCGGGGCGATCGAAGCAGCCCTGCAGATGGCTGCTAAGAAACGTTTCGGGCAGGCAGAGAATATTCAAGTCGAGATCGACTCCAAGACAGGTGAGATCTCCGTCGTGTCGAAGAAGACCATCGTCGATGCGGTCACCAATCCAAAAACTGAAGTCTCTCTTCAGGAAGCTCGCCAGTTCGACAGCGAGGCAGAGGTCGGCGACGAGATCGGGTCGGTCATCGAGATGAGCGATTTGGGGCGGATCGCCGCGCAAACTGCCAAGCAAGTGATCTTCCAGAAGGTCCGTGAGGCCGAATGGGAGGCGGTTCAAAAAGAATACTCCACGCGGCAAGGAGATCTGGTCAACGGGATCATTCTCGGGATGGAGCGCCGGAACTACCTGGTGGATCTGGGCAAGACCGAGGCGGTGTTGCCGATTCAGGAGCAGATTCCGCGGGAAACCTATCGCTGCGGTGATCGAGTGAAGGCCATGCTCTTGGAAGTGCGCCGGACTCCGAAGGATGTCCAGGTCATTTTGACGAGGAGCCATCCGCAGTTTGTGTCGAAACTCTTCGAGTTGGAAGTGCCTGAGGTGCTCGAGAAGATTGTTGAGATCAAGTCCATCGTGCGGGAGCCTGGTGATCGGACCAAGATCGCCGTGACGTCTCGCGAAAAGGCGGTCGATCCAGTCGGGGCCTGTGTGGGAATCAAAGGATCGCGGGTTCAAGCGGTTGTCCGTGAACTGCGCGGAGAGAAAATCGATATCATTACCTGGACCTCCGACCCGCGCGTCTTCATCGCCGAGGCGTTGAACCCCGCGAGCATTGAGAAGGTCGGTGTCGATGAGGAAAAGAAGTCGGCGTTGGTCGTCGTTGCAGATTCCCAGCTGTCGCTCGCGATCGGAAAGAATGGCCAGAACGTGCGGTTGGCCGCTCGTCTGACCGGCTGGAAGATCGATATCATCAGCGCAACGGAATACGAAAAGGAAAAGGCCGAACGGGATAAAGAGATCAAGGCGGCGTTAGCGGAGGAAACCGAAGCGCTGCATCAGCAAGAAGAAGCCCGCGAGCAGGAATTAAAAGCCCGGGCAGAATCGGAGTCGGATGCCGGACAAACCGGATAAAGAGGAGCAGGTGTCAAATTCTTATGCGCGTGTATGCATTGGCTAAGCAACTCGGGATGGAAAACCGTGATCTCATTCCGGAATTGAAGCGGATGGGTATTACCGTCGCGTCGCACAGTAGCGTGTTGGATGATGACGTGGTGCAGAAGGTCTTGGAGAAGCTCGGCCCGAAATTCAAGGCGACGGGCAAAGCGGCAGAGGCCGATGCAGGTCGGGGCGAGCGGAGTAAGGTCGGTGTGGCGTCCGACCACGCAGTGGGAGCCAGGGCCGGATCGGCCCAAGCAGTTTCGGCGGCGGAGGAGTCTTCTAAGTCCGACAAGCGCCGTATTCTGATCAAGCGCAAGAGAACCGATGAGGTTCCAGCGGAATTGGCCGCGTCTCTGCCCGCAGTTGAATCGGTAGGTACAAGCGGAGCGCTCATCGACTCCCATGTGGTGAGCCCGGCGGCGGTGCACCCGCAAGCTGAGACCCCAGCCGTTGCGCCTGTTGACCTGACAGCGCCGCCCGACCAACCGCATGCGATAGGAACCACGACCGCTCCAGCTCCCACGGCTGCCGTCAAGCCCGCCGTCGTGTCGAGCATCGATGTGATGACAGGAAAAAAGAAAGCCCTCTCCCTGGAAGAGATGCAAGCCGAGGGTCTGAAAGAGAAGGCGAAGAAGGCTCGTAAGCCCGGCCGCACGCGCGAAGAAGAAGAGCTTCGGCTTCGTGAAGATGCGGCTCGCTGGCAGGATCTTCGTGCCATTCCGCTGCAGCAGCGCCGTGACGACCGCAGCAAGCACGTGCATCGCGCCACCCCGGGGGAAGTCACCAAGCCACGGAGGAAGAGCTTCAAGCTTACGCCCGGCATGACGGTGAAGGAGTTTGCCGAGCTGATCGGGCAGCGTCCGGCCGACATCATGCGCAAGTTGATGGACATGGGCCAGATGCTCACGTTCAATCAGACGATGAACGTTGACGCAGCTGTGATCATTGCGGAGGAGAACGGGGTCAAGATCGATGTGTCGATGGAGAAGGCAGGAGAAGAGTTGCTAGAGTCCGTCGTGCAGGCGGAGGAAGAGATCCAGCTTGAGCCGCGGCCACCGGTCGTGACGATCATGGGCCATGTCGATCACGGCAAGACGTCGCTGCTTGATGCCATCAGGCAAACGAAGGTGGCGGAAGGCGAGGCCGGTGGGATTACGCAGCATATCGGCGCTTACACGGTTGCGGTGCGCGGGAAACAGGTGACGTTCCTGGACACGCCGGGCCACGAAGCCTTCACCGCCATGCGAGGTCGTGGCGCCAAGATCACCGATATCGTCATCCTGGTCGTGGCCGCAGACGATGGAGTGATGCCGCAAACGATCGAAGCGATTAATCACGCCAAGGCCGCGTCCGTTCCGATTATTGTGGCCATCAACAAGATCGACAAGCCCGGCGCCAATTCCGAGCGTGTGAAGAACGCCTTGTCTGAACATGGACTCATTTCCGAGTCCTGGGGCGGTGACACGATCATGGTTGAGGTCTCGGCCAAAGAGAAGACCGGCCTGGACACCTTGCTGGAGATGATTCTCCTGCAATCAGAAGTGCTGGAGCTCAAGGCCGACCCGCATCGGTTGGCGAAGGGCGTTGTGGTGGAAGCCAAGCTGGAGCGAGGGCGTGGCCCGGTGGCGACGGTGCTGGTTCAGAGCGGGACGCTTCGCGTCGGCGACGTATTTGTTGTCGGGATTGTGAGCGGGAAAGTTCGCGGGCTGATTACGCATACGGGAGCAAAAGTGCAAGAGGCCGGTCCTTCTATTCCGGTAGAAGTGGCTGGGCTCCCGGGTGTGCCGTCTGCCGGTGATGTATTTCAGGTCGTCAAAGACGAGCGGGTCGCGCGAGAGATTGCAGAAGATCGAGCTAGCAGGCAGCGGACGGCTGATTTGTCTGGGTCAGCGAAGGTCACGCTCGACGACTTGTTTGCCAAGATTAAGGAAGGGTCGGTCAAGGAGCTGGCACTGGTCATCAAGTCTGACGTCCAGGGGTCGGCTGAAGCACTGACCGCCGGCGTCGAAAAACTGGCGACCGCCGCGGTCAAGCTGCGTGTCATTCACAGCGGCGTCGGCGGGATCACGGAATCCGACGTGTTGCTGGCTGCCGCGTCGAATGCCATTATTATCGGGTTCAATGTCAGGCCGGAGCCAAAGGCTTCCGCCCTGGCTGAGCAGCAAGGCGTCGACGTCCGCTTGTACACCATTATTTACGACGCGATGGCCGAGATTAAAGCCGCGATGGAAGGGCTGCTCGAACCGACGCTCAAGGAGCGGACGTTAGGGCGGGCCGAGGTGCGACAGGTCTTTACGGTGTCCAAAGCCGGGGTCATTGCGGGGGCCTATGTGGTGGACGGCACGATCACCCGTGCGGCTGTCGGAGTACGGGTACTGCGCGACAACGTGGTGGTCTATGAAGGAAAGCTTGGCTCGTTGCGTCGTTTCAAGGACGACGTCCGTGAAGTACAGCAGGGCTACGAATGCGGAATCAGCGTCGAGAATTTCAACGATATCAAGGCCGGGGATATCATCGAGGCCTATGCGATAGACAAGATTGCCGCAAAGCTCTGAGGCGTGAGTCTACCCTGTGGGTATCATCGTCGGACTCTGTACGGTCGAGCTGATTATTCCAGAGAGTCAGTCGTTGAAAGACAAGCGGAAGGTGCTGTTGAGTCTCAAGGATCGATTGCGGGAAAAGTTCAATCTTTCCGTAGCCGAGGTCGATGGACAGGATCTGTGGCAGAAGGCCGTATTGGGGCTTGCCTGTGTGGCTAACGAAGGACGATACGTCAACCAAGTGTTGGACCAGGCGCTGAACGTGATTCGGAGCGTTCCGGCAGTGGAAATCGTCCAGTCCCGAGTAGAACTATTGTGACGGCGGAGTGCGCGGTGGCCAAGACGGGATATCAGCGGGCCGATCGTGTGGCCGATCAAATCCGCATGGAAGTGGCCGATATCCTCATGCGGAAGATCAAAGACCCGCGAGTGCAGTCCGTCACCGTGACCGACGTGAAAATGACCAGCGATCTGCGGATTGCGCGTGTCTTCGTGACGGCCATGGGCACGGAAGAAGAAGAGCGGAACGTGTTTGCCGGGTTGGCCCAAGCCAGCGGGTTTGTACGCGGTGAGCTGGGCCGTCGGCTCTCACTCCGGTATCTTCCGGAGATCGTCTTTGCCAAGGATGTCAGCGGACCGAGAGGCGATCGTGTGTTGAAGTTGCTGGACGAGCTGCACGTCAAGACGGAAGCCGAGGATGTGTCGTCTGAGGAGAAGGCCGGGTCGTAGCATTGGGGATGTGATGATGGGTCTCGCACAGAGCTGCGCCGTTGTCGACGGCGTGCTGACAATCAAGAAAGAATCCGGATGGACATCCCACGACGTCGTGGCAAAAGTGCGGCATCTTCTCGGTGGAGCCAAGGTCGGCCATGCTGGCACCCTCGATCCTGCCGCAACGGGAGTCTTGCCCCTGCTGATCGGGCGGGGAACCCGTATTGCCGAATACCTCGTCGAGTGGGACAAGGAATATCGTGCGGTGCTTCGCCTCGGCGAGACCACTGATACGCAGGATGCGACGGGAACGGTCTTGACGCGCCATGCGACGGATCTCGTGACGCCGGAGGCGATTCATGCGGTGGTCGGTCGATTCCGCGGGCCGATTGAGCAAGTTCCTCCGATGTATTCGGCGGTGAAAGTCGGGGGTGTTCCCCTTTATAAGTCCGCCCGGGCGGGCAAAACAATTGCGCGGGACGCAAGAACGATCGTCATCCATGCCCTTGAAGTGGAGGCGATTCAGGAACGGGATGTAACGCTGCGCGTCATCTGTTCGAAGGGAACCTATGTGCGGACGCTCTGTGCCGACATGGGAGAGGCCTTAGGTGTCGGCGGCCACATGTTGGCGTTGGAGCGAAGGCGAGTAGGCCCCTTGACGATCGAGCAAGCGCTGACGGTCGATGAGGTGGTCACCCGTCATGCCCTCGGTCGGTTGGGAGACGATCTATTGTCGCTGGATCGTGCGTTAGACCAACTAGGGATTGTGGTGGTGGATGATCAAACTGCCGACCGCGTGCGACACGGGGCCTCGGTGCCTGCGGCCAAGATCCTTCGTTGGGAGGGGGTAGCTGATGGCGAACGTGAGTCACACGCGCTGATCCGTATCCACGATACCGACGGACGCCTGGTGGCGATCGGGAAGTGTCCGGAGACTTCAGACGGCGCACTCACAGTTGCGAAGGTGTTGAGCGGTCAGGATGTATGAGACTTCGTTGCGGATGAAGGAAAGGAACAGGAAGGAAAGAGCCCATGGCATTACTCAAAGAAGCAAAGACCGAGTTGATCAAGCAGTACCGGCAGCATGAGACGGATTCCGGCTCGCCGGAAGTCCAGATCGCGGTGTTGACCAACCGGATCACGTACTTGACGGAACATTTCAAGCTCCACAAGAAAGATCATCATTCGCGGCGAGGCCTGCTTCTCTTGGTCGGGCGTCGGCGGCGTTTGCTGGACTATCTTCGTGGTGTCAGCGATGCACGCTATCGTGCGGTGATCGAGCGATTGGGCATCAGAAAGTAGTATCCCGTCTCGCTGTCGCGCCAGGAGGCGCAACAGCGGGCAGTAGTCAGTCGCACAGGTGAACACTGAGATGCGTTCGTGCGCACAAGCCAAAAGTAAAATCGAAAAAGTCAAAAGTAGAGACCTCTTCACTTTTGCCGTTTTACTTTTTCCTTATGCCTTGCGCTCGGACCCGAGCGCATCTCTGTGGGCATCTGTGGGGCCTAACCAGAGGAGACCCAGATGGTACACACAGTTGAAATAGAGGTTGCCGGGCGCACCCTGCGACTGGAGACCGGTCGTGTGGCACGACAAGCGGACGGCTCGATTTGGGCCTCGTACGGCGACACCGTCGTGCTAGCGACAGCCGTCGCGTCACAGGTCGCCAAAGCGGGCATAGATTTTCTTCCCCTCACGGTCGATTATCAGGAAAAATCCTTCGCAGCCGGGAAGATCCCAGGCGGGTATTTTAAGCGGGAAGCGCGTCCATCAGAAAAAGCGGTGCTGACCAGCCGGCAGATTGATCGGGGGCTCCGTCCGCTCTTTCCCGAGGGCTATTACTTCGAGACCCAAGTCATCGCCTCAGTCCTCTCGGCCGATCAGACGGGCTCGTCCGACACCCTCGCCATTATCGCCGCCTCTGCTGCCCTGACCATCTCGAATATTCCGTTCGACAATCCTATCGCAGGCGTGAGGATCGGTCGGTTGGACGGCAAGTTCGTCGTCAATCCGGACCTTGAGACGGTCGCGAAGAGCGAGCTGCAACTGGTTGTGGCGGGGACGGCTGATGCGGTCATGATGGTCGAAGCAGGGGCGAACGAACTGTCCGAAGCCATCATGCTCGAGGCAATCGAACTCGCCCATGCCGAGATCAAGAAGATTGTGGCCAAGATTCGCGAACTGCAAGCCGTGGCCGGCAAGCCTAAGCGGAAGGTAGCGAAGGAGCAGATCGACTCCGCGCTCGCCGCTCAAGTGAAGGCCTTGGTGGCGCAAGGGATCCGCGAGGCCATCATGATTCCGAACAAAGCGGCCAGGCAGGAGCGGTTGGATGAGGTCAAAGACGGCGCCGTTCAAAAACTCAAGAGCGCGGACGATCCGAATCGAGAGCGGCATGTCAAGTTGGTGTTCCATGAGCTGGAATATACGGAAGTCCGGAACATGATCCTGGAGAAAGGGTCGCGGGCGGATGGACGTGGCCCAGCTGATATTCGTCCGATCACTTGCGACGTCAGCGTGCTGCCACGGACACATGGCTCCGCGATCTTCACCAGGGGCGAGACTCAAAGTTTGGCCGTGATCACGTTGGGGACCACGGACGACGAGCAGCGGATCGATGCGTTGGAAGGGGAGTACATGAGGACGTTCATGCTCCATTACAATTTTCCGCCGTTCAGTGTCGGCGAGGCGCGGCCGCTTCGCTCGCCGGGACGCCGGGAAGTAGGTCATGGTGCATTGGCGGAACGGGCGTTGGCCCCGGTGATTCCGAGCAAGGAAGCCTTTCCCTACACCCTTCGTATCGTGTCCGACATCCTCGAATCCAACGGATCCTCTTCGATGGCAACCGTCTGTGGCGGGAGCCTTGCTTTGATGGATGCCGGCGTGCCGATCAGAGAAGCCGTCGCCGGGATCGCGATGGGACTGATCAAGGAAGGCGATCGGGTCATGATCCTCTCCGATATTCTCGGGCTCGAGGATCACCTGGGCGACATGGACTTTAAGGTCTGTGGCACCAAGCAGGGCGTGACGGCATTGCAGATGGATATCAAGATTGGCGGTATTACGTCGGCCCTGATGCAGAAGGCCTTGGAACAGGCGAAAGCCGGCCGTTTGCACATTTTGAGCTGTATGGAGAAGGCGCTCCAAGCGCCAAGAACCACCCTGTCGGCCTTTGCGCCACGGATCTTCACGATGAAGGTGAAGCAGGACAAGATCCGCGAGATCATCGGTCCGGGCGGCAAAACGATCCGCGGCATCATTGCGGATTGTGGGGTCAAGATCAATGTCGACGACAGCGGAACCGTCACGATCGCGTCAGTTGACGGAGCCTCGGCAGAGAAGGCCAAAGAAATGATCAGTCGGATTACCGAAGAGGTCGAGATCGGGAAGATCTACATGGGCACGGTTCGGAAAATCATGGACTTCGGTGCGTTTGTTGAGGTCCTGCCGGGAACCGATGGGTTGGTGCACATCTCGCAGTTGGCGCACCATCGAGTCCAAGCGGTGTCCGACGAAGTGAAGGAAGGCGATCAAATCCTGGTGAAGGTCCTGGAAGTGGATCGGCAAGGAAAGATCCGCCTCAGTCGCAAGGAAGCCATGCCCGCTCCAACCGGGGCTGGTGCGCCGGGTCCGTCCGGCGGGTAACTGTCTTGTATCGCAAGCTCGTCCTGGACAACGGGGTGCGGGTAGTGACCGAACGGATGCCGACGCTCAAGTCGGTCACCGTCGGCGTGTGGGTCAACACCGGGTCGCGGGACGAGCAGCCTTCCCAGTCAGGATATTCCCACTTCATCGAACACATGCTCTTCAAAGGAACGAGCAGGCGTTCCTCCGCCGAAATTTCTCGCGAAATCGACGCGCTTGGCGGAGAGATGAATGCCTTTACTTCGCGTGAGACGACAACCTATTACGTGAAGGTGCTGGATCAGCAACTGCAGCGAGCGCTCGAACTCCTCTCCGATCTGTTCCACCATTCCCGTTTTGCACCCAAAGAAATCGAAAAAGAAAAACAGGTCGTCCTGGAAGAAATTCGCATGGTCCTGGACGATCCGGAAGATCTCGTGCAAGAGCTTCACATGGGCCAAGTGTTGGGGCGTCATCCGCTCGGTCGCGCTATTCTAGGTCGAGAGAAGACGATCAGAGAGCTGCGACGTCAGGATCTGCTGAACTATATTGGGACCTACTACGATCCGGGGCAGACCGTGGTTTCCATTGCCGGGAACTTTGATCAGGCCCATCTTGATCCGATGGTCGCGCGGTATTTCGGCAAAGGCCGAGGGGCAAAGGCGAACCAGGCCAACGGCCGCCGCTCTCCTGACCTGCACGGTGGCGTCTTGTTGAGGAAGAAGCGGTTGGAGCAGGTGCATTTGTGCCTCGGCCTCAAAGGCATCGCTGCCGGCCATAAGGATCGGTATGTCCTGTATGCGCTCAACAGCGTGTTGGGCGGCAGTGTGAGTTCGCGACTGTTCCAGGAAATACGAGAGAAACGGGGACTGGCCTACTCGATTTACTCCTTCTTGTCGGGCTATTCGGACGGCGGCATGATCACTGTGTATGCGGCGACGAGGCCGAAAGAGGTGGATCGCGTCGTGGATCTCGTCTGCCGAGAAATTCGGCGGATC
>Ga0209108_10001332_pt1 | contig 14317 bp, 13 predicted proteins | sample Rifsed10ft1_FD_184003 | JGI IMG/M metagenome (GOLD analysis project Ga0209108, IMG submission 184003) | Soil microbial communities from Rifle, Colorado, USA - sediment 10ft 1 (version 2) | ecosystem: Environmental > Terrestrial > Deep subsurface > Rock core/Sediment | place: Rifle, Colorado...
TGCGCGAAGAGGTTGCCCTCTCGCTGGACGACCTGAACCGAGAGGGCAACCTCTTCGCGCACACGCACAACGGGCAGCCGCTGACCAAGGAGCACGGCTGGCCCCTGCGCCTGGTGGTACCGCACCTCTACTTCTGGAAGAGCGCCAAGTGGGTGCGCGGCCTCGTCCTCATCGCCGACGAGCAGCCGGGCTTCTGGGAGATGTACGGCTACCACATCCGCGGCGATCCGTGGCAGGAAGAACGCTACTCCTGAGACGTTGCGTAGGGGCGGTTCGCGAACCGCCCCTACGGCGCTTTGCTATGATGCAGCCAGCCATGGCATCCCGCGGTCCCGCCTAGCGCCGTCAATGAACGTCGCCCTCGGCCTCGCAGTCCTGGCCGTCTCCATCTTCGGCTACGCCATCGTCAACAGCATCGAGATCGCCGTCGTCGGCGCCAACCGCATCCGCGTGCACCACCTGGCGGAAGGCGGCAGCCGCGCGGCGCGAGCGCTGGAGAGGCTGCACCGCGAGCAGGAGCGCTTCTTCGCCGCCATCGTCCTGCTGCAGAACATCCTCGTCGTGCTCGCCGCCGCCATGGGAACGCTCGTCGGCGCTGAGGTCGCTGAGGCGGCTGGCGTCGCCGCCGCGACGGTGCTCGTGGCGATCGGCACGGCGCTATTCGGCGAGCTGATACCGAAGGTGCTGGCGGCGCGCGCCAAGGAGGGCTTCGCGCTGGCCGTCGCCCTGCCGGCGGAGGCGCTGACGCAGGTCCTCGGGCCCCTCGTGCAGGCGCTGGGCTACATTCCCGGCGTTCTGTCGCGCGCCCTTTTGGGCGTGCGGCTGGAGGCCGGCCCCAGCGTCACGGAGGCGGAGCTGCGCATGCTCATCGGCATCAGCGCCGAGGCGGGCTCCGTCGAAGAGGAGGAGGCGGAGCTGCTCGACCGCGTATTCCACTTCGGCGACCGCCGCGTGCACGAGGTCATGGTGCCGCGCACGGAGGTCGTCTGGCTGCCGCGCGAGAGCAGGCTCAGCGACTTCTACGCCGTTTACGCCCAGACGCCCCACTCCCGCTTCCCCGTCTTCGACGAGAGCCCCGACAACGTCGTCGGCATCCTCGGCATCAAGGACGTACTGGCGGCGCTCTCGGCCGGGCGCGTGACGGGCGAGAGCGGCGTCGAGGCGCTGGTGCGGCCCGCTTTCTTCGTGCCGGAGACGAAGCTCATCGGCGAGCTGTTCCGCGAGATGCAGGCGCAGGGATCGCAGATGGCCATCGCCGTCGACGAGTTCGGCGGCACGGCGGGCATCGTCACGCTGGAGCAGCTGCTGGAGGAGATGGTGGGGCCGATGCGCGACGAGCTGCGGCCGGCCGAGGTGGAGATCCAAGCGATCGACGAGTACACGACGCAGGTGGACGGCAGCCTCAGCGTCGAGGAAGCGCGCGAGGAGCTGGGAATCGACATCCCGGAAGGCCCCTACGACACGATCGCCGGCTTCGTCCTCAGCCGCCTGGGCCACATCCCCAAGGAGGGCGAGCAGCTGACGGTGGACGACCAGCGCCTGACCGTGGCGACGATGAAGGGCCCGAAGATCGAGCTGCTGCGCCTGACGAAGGCGTAGGGGCGCCTCGACCAGCGCGGCCGAATGCGGCTGCGCATCCTGCGCTCACGCTTGTCTGCTCCGCCGCGTGATTGGAGCGAATTGAGGGGACACCCCTCAAACTCCCCGTCAGGGGGCTCCACCCCCTGTACCCCCGCTGGCCGCGGGCGCGAGGCCAGGCGGTAGAATTGCGCCATGCTCGCCTGGCTCAAGCGCCACCTGCGATTCCTCATCACCATCGCCGTCAGCGTCATCTTCGCCGCGCTCTTCCTCCTCAGCGTCGACCTCGACGCCGTCTTCGAGTCGCTGGGCGACGCCGACTATGCCTACGTCGCGCCGGCGCTGGCGCTGTTCGCCGTCTCGGTAGCGGCGCGGAGCCTGCGCTGGCGCTGCTTCCTCCTGCCCGCCAGCGACCTGACCTGGCGGCAGCTGCTGCCCTCCGTGCTCATCGGCTACGCCGGCAACAACCTGCTGCCGCTGCGCGCCGGCGAGCTGGTGCGCGCCCAGCACCTGGCGGACCGATTCGCCGTGCCGCGCATGCGCACCCTGGGCGCGCTGATCATGGAGCGCCTCTTCGACGGCGCCGTCCTCGCCACGTTCCTCCTCTGGGGCCTCCTGCTCGCCGACGCCGGGACGGCCTACCTGGGCGCCGGCGTGCTGCTGGCCGTCGGCGCCGCCGTCGGCTTCGCGCTGTGCGCGCTGGCGGCGCTGCGGCCCTCGCTGCCCGCGACGCTGGCGGCGCTGCCGCTGCCCTTGCTGACGCCGCGCCTGCGCGGCGAGATCGCCGGGCTGGGCGGGTCGCTCCTGGCGGGCTTCAGCGTGCTGACCAGCCCCGGACGCTTCGCCCTCGCCGGCGTCTGGTCAGCGGTCGCCTGGGGGCTAGAGCTGGCGATGTACTGGCTCATCGCCGAGGCGTTTGACCTCAACGCCTCGTTCATCGCCATCGCCTTCGCGGGCGCAGCGGCGAACGTATCGCTCTCCCTGCCCTGGGCGCAGGGCGGCGTCGGCGCCTTCGAGCTGCTGGCCACGGAGGCGCTGGTCAGCTTCGACGTGTTCGAGAGCAGCGCCGCTGCCTACGCGCTGGCGCTCCACTTCTTCCTCATCGCGCCCGTGAGCCTCGTCGGCCTGGCGGTCCTCTGGCGCTCGACGCTGCCCGGCCGCCAGAGCCGGCCGCTCGCCAGCGCCCTCGAAGCGCCGGAGTAGGCCGCAGCTTGTAGCTGCCACGCGCGGGCGCTATCGTTGGCAGCGACTCAGCCAAGGAGGGGGACGTAGATGGCTATTCGTCTGGTCGTCAGCATGCGAGCGCAGCCGGGCAAAGGCACCGAGTTCGCGAAGGCCCTCCTGCCGGCGACGAAGGAGACTCAGAAGGAGCCGGGCTGCGAGCAGTACGAGATCTTTCGCAGCGAGGAGGACCCGGACAAGCTGGTGCTGCTCGAGCGCTGGCGGGACCAGGCGGCGCTGGACGCCCACATGGTCGTGCTGCGCGCCCGCACCTCCTCGCCGACGGCGAGCCTGGGCGAGGGCCGGCCGACGATGGAGCGCTACGAGGTCGAATAGGTAAGTTCGGCCCTCTTCCGTAGCGGGCGGTTCGGCGTACAATGGGCGGCGCTTAAGAAGCAGGGGAGGAGATCGAGATGGCGGACACGGTGCGAGCGGCTGTCCTGGTGGGGCCACGCCGGTTCGAGGTGCGCGAGTTCCCGAAGCCTAAGATCGGCCCGGACGACGGCCTGCTGCGCCTGGAGCGCTGCGGCATCTGCGGCAGCGACGTCGAGCAGTACCGCAACGAGTCCGGCCGGGAGCGCCCGGCGGCGATCCCCGGCCATGAGCCGTTGGGCGTCATCGAGGAGGTCGGCGAGCGGGCGGCGCAGCGTTGGGGCGTCAAGCCCGGCGACCGCGTCGCCGTCGAGATCATGGTCCCCTGCCACACCTGCGACCTCTGCCTCATGGGACGCTACATGTCCTGCCGCAACCGGACAGCCGGCTACGGCGGCAACACGCCCATCACGCGCGAGCCCGCCCTCTACGGCGGCTACTCCCAGTACCTTTACCTCCACCCGAACGCGATCCTCCACAAGGTTCGCAACGACCTGCCCCCCGACGTTGCCGTGATGTTCAACCCCCTGGGCGCCGGCGTGCGCTGGACCGTCCACCTCGGCGGCGTGGGGCTCGGCTCCACGGTGCTGATCCTGGGACCCGGCCAGCGGGGCCTCATGGCCGTCATCGCCGCCAAGGCGGTGGGCGCCAAGACGGTCATCGTCACGGGCCTGGAGCGCGACGCTCACAAGCTCAAGCTCGCCCGGGAGTTCGGCGCCGACTACGTCATCAACGTCGACAAGGAGAACACCCAGGAGCGCGTGCGCGAGATCACGGACGGCGCCGGCGTTGACGTGGCGTTGGACGTGACGCCCATGGCGACCCAGCCGATCCTGGACGCCTTCGCCGCGGTCAAGCACGGCGGCACCGTCGTGCTCGCCGGCCTCAAGGGCAACAACACGATCCCCTTCAACAGCGGCACGGTCATCAACAAGGCGATGACCATCGTCGGCGCCTACAGCGTCGACGCCCGCGGCTACACGGACGCCATCCGCATCATCGAGTCGGGCAAGTTCCCGCTGGAGAGGCTCCACACCCACACCTTCGGGCTGGACGACGCGGCGAAGGCGGTCGAGACGCTAGCCGGCGAGTACCCGGAGGAAGAGGCCTTCCACGTCAGCATCGACCCCTGGAAGTAGGCGGGGCGATAGTCAGCTGAGGCGCCCCCTCTGCCGGCGCCTCTCGTCTACCAGGTTAGCCCGCCGATCGAACGCGCCTAGCCGTTCTGGGCGCCGTAGGCCCAGACAGAGAGGTCGGGCGGCTCGATGCCCATCGTCGTGAGGATCGTGCAGATCTGCTCGCGGTGGGCGGTGCCGTGGTGAATCGCCTGGCTGAGGACGATGCCGGCGCGCGTATTGCGCTCCGTCCCGTCGCGCAGCTTCCAGACGAGCCCCTTCTGCGGGTCGATGGGCTGAGTGAGCAGCTCTTGCCAGTACGCCGCCATCTCCTTGGCCCAACCCTCCATCTCCGCGACCGCCGGCAGCTCTTCGCCGCGCCAGTCCCACTGCGGCAGGATGCCGGAGAGGATCGAGCGGTACATCGCCTCCGCCCCGAGGACGTGTCTCAACGTCGAGAGGACGCTGCCGTAGGCGCCCGGCGTGCTGCCCTTGAGCTGCTCCTCGCCGAGGCCGCGGCAGAACTCGAGGAGGCGGTGGTTGGCCCAGCTGTTGTGTCGGAAGGGGTCGAAGAGGGTCTCGTTCATGAGCAGGAGAATAGCCGATCGTCAGGGGCTAGCGAAAGGAGCCGGGGAAACGACCGGCTGGCGGAGGGGGAGGGATTCGAACCCCCGGTGACCCGAAGGCCACAACGGTTTTCAAGACCGCCGCATTCAACCGCTCTGCCACCCCTCCGCGAGTCAGTATAGTCGAACCCTCGGCGTCCCTCGACGCCACGTCGCTCGCCCTGCGGGCGGCTCGCGGCTGCGTTATCTTGGCCGGGCGCGAGGGGACACCCCTCGCGCACCCCGCCAGGGGGCTGCGCCCCCTGTACCCCTGCTTCGCCCGCCTCAGCCCTCGATAATCACGAGACCGTTGGTGCCGTCGACGGTGATGGTCGCACCGTCTGGTATCTGCAGGGTGGCGAGCATCGTGCCGACGACGGCCGGTATGCCGAACTCGCGCGCGACGACGGCGCCGTGCGACAGCGCCCCGCCCGAGTTGGTCACCAGCGCGCCGATGACGCCGAAGAAGGGCGTCCAGGGTGGCGAGGTCGTCCGGCAGACCATGATCTCGCCCTGCTCCAGGCCGCCGGCCTCCTGCAGCGTCTCGATGAGGCGGGCGCGGCCGCGGTAGCTGCCGGGCGAGGCGCCGTAGCCGCGCAGGACGCGCGTCTCGGTCGCGTGCGGCGCCGAGGGCTTCTCCGGCAGGGCCGCCAGCGGCCGGCCGAGGAAGGGCGGCGGCATCGTCGCCCGCGCTTCGGCGAGGACGCGGCGCCGCGCCGCCAACACCGCCCTCGAGGGCGCGCGCTGGCCCTCGAGCGCCGGCACCAGCTCCTCGCGCTGCAGGTAGAAGACGTCGTCCGGCGCCGCCAGCATGCCCTTGGCCTGCAGGTGACGGCCGATGGCTAGCCAGCGGGCGCGCGAGGCGGCGGAAATGCGCTGGTCGGAGTGGTAGTTGTGGTCCTCGAGGTTCGGCACGAACTCCTGCGCCATCTCCATGAGCGGGACGAGGGCGGCGGCGGAGGCGTCCGTCCTCGCCAGCTCGCGCAGCTCCGCCTCGATCTGCAGGCGACGATCGCGCTGGCGGCGGGCGGCCGCGCGCGGGCCGCTCTCGTCCGGCTGGCAGGCGTAGGCACGGATGATGGCCATCGGTATCGAGCGGTCCTCGCGCCAGGTCGGCAGGTCTTCGAGGTCGGCGTTGGTCGTAGCGCCGTACTCGGCCATGAGCCCGGCGAAGCCTTCGCGGAACGCGTCCGCCCGCGCGCCCTCCGGCAGCTCCGTGCCGCGGTCCAGCGCGTCGAGCAGCGCCGGGTCGGCGCGCAGCACGCGGCTCAGCTCCCAGAGCTTGACGGCGCGGTCGACGGAGGCGTTGGGCGCCCCCATCAGCAGCGCTTCGAGGTCGTCAAGGCGCTCCTGGCCGAAGCGGGCGAGGAAGGCCTGGCGAAAGCGCTGCAGGGCCTGGTGGCCGGGGAAGATGGTGGTGCGGTGGACGCCGGCGAAAACGCGCATCTGGTCGGCGCTCTGGGCAGCCAGCGTCCGCTGCCAGGCGCCGGGCGGCACGGACGCCGGGTCGAAGCTCTCGAGCTGGACGACGACCTTCTCGACCTCGGGCAGCCAGACCTGGCGCCAGCGGCGCATGTCCTCGACGCTGCGCGGCGGCGCCTCCGGCATGCCGAAGGGGTTGCCGAAGCCGAAGCCACCGCCGTCCCGCATGTACATGAAGCCGTTGACGATGATCGACCGCGGCAGCGGCGACGGGTCATTGCCCGGAAAGGGGCCCTCGCCCAGCAGGAGCGGCGGCCGCGAGGAGGGGCCGTGCTCGTCCCAGAGGACCCAGGTGTACTGCTCGAGCGCGGGGTCGGGCAGCTCAAACTTGACGTCTTTGGTCATCCTGACGCGCCCTATCTAGTCTCGTACGAAAGCGTTTACAGCTCGACGATCAGTATACCGTCTCGCCGCCGAGGGCTCAGGCGAGCTTGTGAACGAAGGGGATGACCTCGTCCGCCAGGCGGCGGCTCTGCGCCAGCATCTCGTCATCGGACGTGGCGATGGGGCGCAGGACGAACTTGCAGGCGCCGACGGCGCGGTAGGCCTGGACGAGGGCGATGATCGCCTCCGCGTCGCCCACCGCCATGTAGGCGCGAGGGTCGGCGCCGCCCGCGCGGGCCGCGAAGGCCTGGACGCTGCGCTGGACGGCGGGCTCCTCCCAGCTGCCGAAGCGGAAGCTGACGCCGGCGCCGTAGTGATCCTCGTCGATGCTGCGGCCGAGGTTGGCGGCGCGCTCCTTGATGGCGGCGATGACGCGGCCGACCTGCGCCGGCGTCTGAGCGGCGCCGGCGATCCAGCCGGTGCCGTAGCGCGCCGTCCGCTCGACGGCGGCGTCGCTGCTGCCGCCGATCCAGACGGGCATGGGCGACTGCACCGGCTTCGGGCTGATGCTGACGCCCTCGCAGCGGAAGTGCTTGCCCGCGAAAGAGACGTTGTCCTCCGTCCAGAGGCGCGTAAGCAGCTCCAGCATCTCGTTGGCGCGGGCGCCGCGCCTGTGCGGGTCGATGCCCATGGCGCGCCACTCCGGCGCCGCGTCGTTGCCGACGCCGAAGGCGGGCAGGAAGCGGCCGCCGCTCAGGTAGTCGATGGTGGCGCACTCCTTTGCGAGGAGGACAGGGTCGCGCAGGGGCAGGACGGTGGCGTTCACGCCGAACTTCAGGCGTCGCGTGCGGCCGGCGATGGCGGCGAGGGCGCTGAGAGGCTCGAGGACGGGCTGCGGCGAGACGAGGCGCTCGCTGAGCCAGAGGGAGTCGACCTCGCTCTCCTCGCAGGCGTCGACCCAGCGCCAGAAGGCCTCGGCGCTGGAGAAGGGGAAGGCGATGAAGCCGAGGCCGACGCGGACGCTCACCGGCCTAGATTAGCTCATTCTTGTCATTCTGAGCGAAGCGAAGAATCTCGCCGCGCACGAGAGCGCATCCTGCTTCGCTAGATTCCTCGCTGAGCCTGCCGGCAGGCTGGCTCGGAATGACAGCGGTCCCGCCGGACGCATCTGAGGCTGCGTCCCTACAGCCTTTGCCGCCATGCTAATGGCTGCTATACTCCTCTGGCTACGCACGGGGTGGTCCCTCGAGAAGTCGAGGGGCCTGAGATCAGACCCGTCGAACCTGATCCGGGTAATACCGGCGGAGGAAGCGCGTGGTAGTGCAGTCCCACACGTCCATTCTGCTCTGCCCTGGCGCCGCCTCCGAGATCGGAGGCTGATATGCGCCTGAATCGCCGGCTCTCGCCGACCTTCGGCCTGGCTCTGCTCGCGCTGCTCCTCCTCGCCCCGGCCTGCGGCGGCGACGGCGGCGGTGAGAGCAACAAGGTCAGCGTCCAACTGGACTGGACGCCGAACACGAACCACATCGGCGTCTACATCGCCCTGGCGAAGGGCTGGTACAAGGAGGCCGGCCTCGACGTCGAGGTGCTGCCCTACACGGACGTCAACCCGGACGTGATCGTCGCCAACGGCAAGGCGGACATCGGCGTCAGCTTCCCGCCCAACGTCATCTTCTCGCGCGCCGCCGGCCTCGACGTGGTGAGCGTCGCCGCCGTGCTGCAGCGCAGCGTCACGGAGCTGGCGGTGCTCGATTCGAGCGACATCAAGCGCCCGCGCGACTTCGACGGGCGCCTCTACGCCGGCTTCGGCCTGCCCTACGAGGAGCCGCAGATCAAGACCGTCATCCAGGCGGACGGCGGCAAGGGTGAGTTCGAGACGGCGACGCTCTCCACCGCCGCCTACGAGGCGCTCTACGCCGGCCGCGCCGACTTCACGGAGATCTTCGTCGCCTGGGAAGGCATCGAAGCAGAGATGCGCGGCGTCAAGCTGCGCACCTTCCGTTATGACAAATACGGCGTTCCCGACGTCTACAGCGTCGTCCTCGTCGCCAAGCGCGACGCCCTGACGAAGCGCGAGGCAGCGCTGACGCGGTTCCTGGAGGTCACGCGCCGCGGCTACGAGTTCGCGGCGGCGAACCCGCAGGAGGCGGCGCAGGTCTTCCTCGACTACCTGCCGAAGGGGACGTTCCCGGAGCCGGAGATGGTGCGCCGCTCGGCGGCGATGCTGGCGCCGATCTACGTGCCGGCAGGCGGGCGCTGGGGCACGCAGGACGCCGCGAAGTGGGACGCCTACTCGCGCTGGCTGCTGGGCCAAGGCGCGGTCAAAGACGCCGAGGACCGCGTCGTCAAGGAGCTCTCGGGCGGGCCGCTCTTCAGCAACGACCTCCTGCCGAAGTAAGCGGCGGTGGCCGAGCCCCTCCTCCTCGTAAACGGCGTCAGCAAGGCCTTCGCCCGCCCGAGGCGGGTGCAGGCGCTGCGCCAGGTCAGCCTTCACGTCGACGCCGGCGACTTCGTCTCCATCGTCGGGCCGTCCGGCTGCGGCAAGAGCACGCTTTTCAACATCGTCGCCGGCATCCTGGCGCCCTCGGCCGGCGATGTCGCGCTGCAGGGCCAGGCCGACCCGGACGAACGCCGCCTGCGCTCCGGCTACATGTTCCAGAAGGACCTGCTCTTCCCCTGGCGCAACGTCCTGGACAACGCGGCGCTCGGCCTGGAGGTAGCGGGCGTCTGCTCGCGGCGGGAGGCGCGAGAGCGGGCGCGCGGGCTGCTGCCCCGCTTCGGGCTGGAGGGCTTCGAGGCGCACCACCCGGCGGAGCTTTCCGGCGGCATGCGCCAGCGCGTCGCCCTCCTGCGCACGCTGCTCCTCGGCCGGCCGCTGCTGCTCTTGGACGAGCCCTTCGCATCGCTGGACGCGCTGACGCGGCGCGAGCTACAGGCCTGGCTCCGCGCCACCTGGCGCTCCGGCAGCGAGGCGGCGCTGCTCGTCACGCACGACGTGCGCGAGGCTGTCTACCTATCCGACCGCGTTTACGTGATGAGCCCGCGCCCAGGCGAGATCGTCGCCGAGGTAGCTGTGTCGCGCACAGGCGACGCCGGGCTGGACGCCCTCGCCCTGGCGCGCTGCGAGGAGCAGATTCTCGCGGCGCTGCACGTCGAGGCGGCGGCGCCGTGAGCGCCACAACACGCCCGGCGAACGGCCGACTGGGGCGGCTCGGCGCCTGGGCGGGCGCCGTGCTGCCGCCGGCGGCCGTGCTCGCCGGCCTCTTCCTCGTCTGGGAGGCTTACGTGGAGCTGTCCGGGATCAGCGCCGTCACGCTGCCGGCGCCTTCGCGCATCCTGGACGGCGCCTTCGCCAGCCGCGACCTCCTCTGGCGTCACTCCCTCGTCACCATCCAGGAGACCATCGTCGGGCTGGCGGTGAGCATCGTCCTCGGCGTGGCGCTGGCGCTGGTCATCGACGCCTTCGCGCCGGCGCGACGGGCGCTCTACCCGCTGCTCGTCGGCTCGCAGACCGTGCCCGTCGTCGTCATCGCGCCGCTGCTCGTGCTCTGGTTCGGCTTCGATCTGACGCCGAAGATCGTCGTCGTGACGCTCTACACCTTCTTCCCGATCACCGTCGCCTTCGCCTCCGGCCTGGCGGCCGTGGACGCCGAGGCGCTGCTCCTGATGCGGACGCTGGGCGCGGACCGGCTGCAGACGCTGCGGCTGCTGCAGGTGCCCCTGGCGCTGCCTTACCTGTTCACCGGCCTGCGCATCGCCGTGACGTACGCCATGGTCGGCGCCGTCTTCGCCGAGTGGAGCGGCGCCCGCGAGGGGCTGGGCATCTACGTCCTGCTGATGAAGAACTCGTTCCGCACCGATCTCGTCTTCGCGGCGATCTTCGTCATCGCGCTGCTGTCGCTGCTGCTGTTCGCGCTGGTGGGGGTCGTTGAGCGGCTGACGGTGCGCTGGCGCTAGCGCGCGAGACGCGACCTGTTCACAGACTCTTTACGATCGCGATGCTCCGCGGCGGATGCGAGCATGTATACTAAGAGGGCCCTCCGCTGACCAGTAGCAGCGGAGTGGCGCTCCCCGGACGGGGCCACCGAGAGGTGGCTCCCGTCTTTATATACGCTCCCCCGCTCTAGCCCGGATTCAACGACGGCGTAGAATGCCGCAAGGACGCATTCGCGTCGGACGCGGCCGCTAGAAAAGGAGCCACCTGATGCCCCGACTGCCGGAGATTCTGGAGAGAGACGCTCTGCCGGAGGACAAGCGCGAGGCCTTCGACTACCTGCTGAAGACGCGCGGCGGCGTACGGCTGCCTTTCTCGCCCCTTCTGCACAGCCCGGACGTCACCCAGCGCGTCGCCCACGTCGGCACCTACATCCGCTTCGAGTCGGCGCTGCCGGCCAAGGACCGCGAGCTCGCCGTCCTCACCGCCGCGCGCGAGCTCGACGTGGCCTTCGAGTGGGCAGCCCACGTGCGCGGCGCGAACGACGTCGGCATCAGCCACGCGGCGGTCGACGCCATCGCGCAGCGCCGCGACCTCGCCGGCCTCAGCGACGAGGAGGCGCTGCCGGTCCGCTTCGCCCGCGCCCTCCTCATCGACCACAGGGTGCCGGACGCGACCTTCGAGGCGGTGCGCCGGCGCTACGGCGACCAGGGCGTCATCGACCTGGCGGCGACGGTCGGCTACTACGCGATGATCGGCGCCCTCTTCAACGCCCTGGCGATCGAGCCGTCACCGGAGGCGCCGAAGCTGCCGTAGGAAGGGTAGGCGGGCAGGTAGGCAACTGCTCGTCGAGGTGCACCTTTGTTGTCTTTGCGAGGCTCGCCGGAGGCGAGCCGTGGCAATCTTGGTCGTTCCGTCCAAGATTGCTTCGCCTTCCGTCGGAATGGCTCGCAACGACACTCCGAAAGGCGCGCCGCCGCCAGCTCCGCTGTCCCGAACCGACGCCGCCCCTTACAATCGAAGCTCACAGAGCCCGCCCCGCGAGCAGGAGGAGAACATGAGAGTCGTCCAGGCCATCGCCGAGATCCTCAAGCGCGAGGGCGTCGAGTACCTCTTCGCCTACCCGATCAACCCCCTCATCGAGTCCGCGGCGGAGATCGACATCCGGCCGATCATCGTCCGCTCGGAGCGGCCTGGCATCAACATGGCGGACGCCTTCAGCCGCCTCACGTCGGGGAAGCGCCTCGGCGTGTTCTGCATGCAGGCGGGCCCCGGCACCGAGAACGCCTTCCCCGGCGTGGCGCAGGCGTTTTCTGAGTCGGTGCCGCTCATCGTCATCCCGGGCGGCTCGGCGCGCGGCCAGAGCTGGGTGACGCCGGCCTTCAACGCCGCCCTCAACTACCGCAACGTTACGAAGTGGAGCGAGCAGCTCACGGTCGGCAGCGCCGTCGTCGCGGCAATGCGGCGCGCCTTCACGCAGGCGCGCAACGGCAGGCCCGGCCCGGTGCTGCTGGAAGTGCCCGGCGACATCTGGAACGAGGAGGTGCCGGAGCCGCTGAGCTACGAGCCGACGGCCCGCGCCCGCTTCGCGCCCGACGCACAGGCCGTCGACGCGGCGGCGCGGGCGCTAATCGAGGCGGAGCGGCCCCTGATTTACGCCGGCCAGGGCGTCCACTACGCCGAGGCCTGGGACGAGCTGCGCCGGCTGGCGGAGCTGCTGGAGATACCCGTGACGACGAGCCTGGAGGGCAAGAGCGCCTTCCCGGAGAACCACCCCCTGTCGCTCGGCTCCGGCGGCGTGGCGATGCCGCTCTCCGTCCACCGCCACGTCCAGGACGCGGACGTCGTCTTCGGCGTCGGTTGCAGCTTCACGGCGACGGGCTTCGGCATCCGCTTCCCGACGGCGAACAAGACCTTCATCCACGCCACCGTCGACCCGATGGACGTGAACAAGAACATCCCGGCGCAGCACGTCCTCATCGGCGACGCGAAGCTCACCCTCGCGGCGCTGTACGAGGCGGCGAGCGAGCGCCTCGGCGGCAAACCACGCGGCATCAGGGAGCAGGTCGCGGCGAAGATCAAGACGCAGAAGGACGAGTGGCTGCAGAAGTGGTCGCCGAAGCTCACCTCCAACGACGCGCCGCTCAACCCCTACCGTGTCATCTGGGACCTGCTGCACACCGTGGACGTGCCCAACACGATCATCACCCACGACGCCGGCAGCCCGCGCGACCAGCTCTCGCCGTTCTGGCAGGCGGTCTCGCCCCTGAGCTACATCGGCTGGGGGAAGTCGACGCAGCTGGGCTACGGCCTCGGCCTGACGATGGGCGCGAAGCTGGCGCGGCCGGACAAGCTCTGCATGAACGTCTGGGGCGACGCCGCCATCGGCATGACGGGCATGGACTTCGAGACGGCGGCGCGGGAGCGCATCCCCATCCTCTCGATCCTGATGAACAACTTCTCGATGGCGATGGAGATTCCGGCGATGCGCATCTCCACGGAGAAGTTCCGCTCGACCGACATCACCGGCAACTACGCCGATTTCGCCCGCGCCCTCGGCGGTTACGGCGAGCGCGTAACGCAGCCGTCCGAGATCGTGCCGGCGATCAAGCGCGGCATCGCCGAGACGCTCGCCGGCCGGCCGGCGCTGCTGGAGTTCATCACCCAGAAGGAGATCGAGTACTCGACCTTCCGAGAGGGGCCTTCCTGAGTAGCCTGCGGGATGAATCCCGCAGCTACGAGCTTCCGAAGCCGCGGGTTTCAACCCGCGGGCAAGGTTAAGAATGCGCGCGGTCTTCTTCGACCTGGACGACACGCTAATCCACACGACGGGCACGCGCCGGCGGCGGATGCGCCTCGCCTTCGAGACGCTGAGTGCCGCCGTGCCGAGCCTCGACCGGCGCTGGTTCTACGCTCGCGTGCAAGCGGTCGACCCAGCGAGCGGCTGGCTACGAGGCGTGGGGGCAGTCGTCGAGGAGCTGGGGCTGGCGCATACGGAAGCAGGGCGCCGGGCTGCCGGTCTCTGGTTCTACGAGGGCTGCCTGGAGATTCTCAAGCCTCACTCCGGCGCCCGGCGGGCGATCCGCAGCCTCACACGCGACTACCGGCTCGGCGTGATCACCAACGGGCCCGGCGATCTGCAGCGCCGCAAGTTCGGCGTCCTCGACCTGGCGGATCACTTCGAGGTCTTCATCGCGAGCGAGGAGGTCGGGCATCACAAGCCCGACCCGCGCATCTTTCAGTTCGCGCTGGCGAAGCTGGGCGTCGACCCGCAGGAGGCGCTGCTCGTCGGCGACCTGCCTCACGTCGACGTCCTCGGCGCGCAGAGCGCCGGCATGCGGGGCGTCTGGTTCAATCGGAAGGGACAGCCGGCGCCGGACGGCATCGTGCCGGACGCGACGATTCGTAGCCTCGCGGAGCTGCCGGGCCTGGTCAGGAGCTGGTAGCCGGCGCGCACGCCCGCATCTCCAGCTAGCGCCTTCCTGCCGATATTCAACAAGGATGGCTGTTCCCGCCGCGATAAGAGCGCGCCCGCGCCTTTTGGGCTTGTCGAGCGCCTGGAGCCGTGTGCTCGGGCGGGCGGTTCTGCCCCTCATCTGCCTGCTTCCCGTCCTGCTCTACCTGCCCTTCCACGCCCTCACGCGGAAGACCGCCGGTGGCCAGGTGCGGTTTCTCGCCGAGACACA
>Ga0209108_10001333_pt1 | contig 14317 bp, 8 predicted proteins | sample Rifsed10ft1_FD_184003 | JGI IMG/M metagenome (GOLD analysis project Ga0209108, IMG submission 184003) | Soil microbial communities from Rifle, Colorado, USA - sediment 10ft 1 (version 2) | ecosystem: Environmental > Terrestrial > Deep subsurface > Rock core/Sediment | place: Rifle, Colorado...
TGGCCATCGTGGGCCAGAACGGTCGCCGACGCGATGCGCGAAACACTCGAAGAGACCGTGCCGACGTCGGTCTTCGCATTCACGCAACCGATTCAGATGCGGGTCGAGGAGCTGATCTCCGGCGTGCGGGCCACGCTGGCCGTTAAGCTCTACGGCGAAGACCTCGGCGAGCTCGATCGGCTGAGCCAGGAGGTCCTCGGCGTCGTCGGACAGGTCCCGGGCGTCGCAGACCTGTCGCTCGAAGCGAATCTCGGGAAGCCACAGATTCGAATCCGCGTCGACCGCGAGCGACTTGCACGCTACGGCCTCAACGCCGACGACGTGCTCACGGTCGTCCGAACGGGCATCGGAAACGAGCCGGTCTCGACGCTCATCGACGGGGTGAGGCGCTTCGATATCACGGCGCGCTTCAGCGACGCGACGAAAACCTCGATCGGGACGATCCGCAACATTCCGCTGCGCACTGCGACCGGCGCGATCGTTCCGTTGACGCGCGTCGCGGACGTCTCCACGGCCGAGGGGTACTCGTTCGTCCGCCGCGAGCAGTTGCAGCGCTACGCCGTCATCCAAATGGACGTGCGCGGCCGCGATATCGACGGCTTCGTGCAGGATGCGAACGCGCTGATCGAGCAACAGGTCGAGCTCCCGCCCGGATATTGGGTGGAGTGGGGCGGTGCCTTCGAGAACCAGCAGCGAGCGCTCGCCCGGCTCTCGCTGATCGTGCCGCTGACGATCTTCTTCATATTCGTGCTGCTCTATACCGCCTTCAACTCCGTCAAGTACGCGACCCTCGTTATCGCCAACGTGCCGTTCGCGACGATCGGCGGCATCGTTGCGCTCTGGATCAGCGGGCAGTACCTGTCCGTGCCCTCGGCGATCGGATTCATCGCGGTGTTCGGTGTCGCGATGTTGAACGGCATCGTGCTGATCTCGTTCATCAACGGCCTGCGTGATACAGGGCTGACCGTGGGCGAGGCGGTGCGTCGCGGCGCCGAGCTCAGGCTCAGGCCCGTGCTCATGACTGCGAGCGTCGCAATCCTCGGGCTGATTCCAATGCTCCTGTCGACGGGCGTCGGCGCAGAGACGCAGCGGCCGTTGGCGTCCGTTGTCGTCGGCGGCCTGTTGACCTCCACGGCGTTGACCCTGCTTTTGTTGCCTGTCGTCTATGAATGGATCGAATCGCGAACGGAGAAGCGAGCATGAAAGAGATCAAAGCGTTCGTTCACCGCAACCGGATCGCGGACGTCGTGCGGTCCCTCGAGAGAGCCGGTTTCCGCAATCTCTCCGTGATCGACGTCAAGGGCCTGCTGAAGGCGCTCGACGACAAGGAGCAGGAGTACTCCGTCGAGATCGGCGAGAAGGTCATCACGGAAATCAAGCTCGAGCTCGTGTGCGAGAACGATGCACGTACGGCTGAGGCGGTTCGGATCATCCAGCAGAGTGCCGACACAGGCCAACCGGACGCGGGATGGGTCTACATAAGCAACGTCGAGAAGGCGTTGCCGATCGGACCCCGGGGGCAACCGTGACGACGACCATCCGACCCCACGACATCGAGGAAAACGATCGGACGAGGACACAGACTCCAATAGATAAATTATAGATGGAGCCCGAAGTACCGGACGACAGCAATCGTGACGTAGTAGCCGATGATCGTTACGCCAATCGATGCTGCGAGACTCACATAGAAGTTGAGCCCGCGTTCCAAGAGCAGCGGCAGCATCACGAACAGGACGAGCGAAGGAAGCACCAACCAGAAGACGTTCCTCGCCAGAGCAGCGACTTGCGCTGCGTCCCGAGTCTCCGAGTACAACCAGATCATCGCGAGCGCGGACACAACCGGAACCGAAGCGAGTATCGCGCCAATCAACGTGCTCCGCTTCGAGATCTCCGAGATCAGGACGATGAGTGCCGTCGTCACAACGATCTTGGTGATGTAGTAGGTCATGCTGAGCGCTCCCGACCGTGCACGATGCGGTAAAGCGCCGGCAATACGACGAGCGTCAGAAGCGTCGACGAGACGATCCCGCCGATGACGACGGTCGCGAGCGGGCGTTGGACCTCCGAGCCTATGCCGGTATTCAGCGCCATCGGCACGAACCCCAACGAGGCGACGAGTGCCGTCATGAGCACGGGCCGAAGCCGCGTGAGCGCGCCTTCGACGATGGCTCGATCGAGATGCTCGCCGTGACTGCGAAGATCGCGGATAAACGCCACCATGACGAGGCCGTTCAACACGGCTATCCCGGAAAGCGCAATGAATCCTACGGCCGCCGAGATCGAGAACGGAATGCCGCGCAGCAGGAGCGCTGCAACGCCGCCCGTCAATGCCAAGGGTACGCCGGAAAAGATCACCGCAGCGTCGCGCATCGACCCCAACGCCACGACGAGTAGCAGCGCTATGATCGCGAGCGTCATCGGCACGACGATCGCCAAACGATTGATCGCCGATTGCAAGTTGCGGAACGTACCGCCGTATTCGATCCAATATCCGGGCGGGATATCGACCTGCCGCTCGACGGCCCGCTGCACCTCCGTGACGAACGAGCCGAGATCGCGACCGCGGACATTGGAGGTGACGACGACGCGCCGTTTGCCGTTCTCGCGCGGAATTTGATTGTAGCCGGTGACAAGCTCGAGGTCGGCGACCTCGCGCAACGGGATGTACCCGCCGTCGCGAAGCGGCACCGGTAGATCAGCCAATCGATCCGGGTCGGCGCGCAGCTTCTCGGGCAGGCGGACGACGATGTCGACGCGACGGTCGCCTTCATAGAGCTGCCCGCCCACGACGCCGCCCAATGCCGTGGCGACGACGTCCTGTAACTCGACGATCGTCAATCCCAAGCGCGCGAGCACTTGGCGCTTCGGCTCGATCGTCATCACGGGTAGGCCCGTGGCCTGCTCGACGGCTACGTCCGCGGCACCCGGAATCGAGCTCGCGACTTGCTCGATCTCCGAGCCCAGACGAATCAGCTCGTCGAAATCGTCGCCGAACACCTTGATGGCGAGCTCGGCGCGTACGCCGGCGATGAGCTCGTTGAAGCGCATTTGAATCGGTTGGAGGAACTCGTACCGATTGCCGGGAATCGGCGTCACGAGCGCTTCGAGATCCGCAACGACTTCTTCCTTCGATTTGTCGGGATCGGGCCACTGGTCTCGTGGTTTGAGCATGACGAAATTGTCGGCCACGCTCGGTGGCATCGGATCCGTAGCGACCTCACCGCTGCCGATCTTGGCAAACACGCGTTCGACCTCGGGCATCTCGCGGATTCCGGCTTCGAGCTCGAGTTGCAGCTCGATCGCCTGTTGCAACGACGTGCCCGGGATGCGCAAGGCGTGCATCGTGATATCGCCTTCGTCGAGATTCGGCACGAACTCGGTGCCTAAGCGCGTCGCGAGCGCGCCGGCCACGGCGACGAACGCAATCGCAACGCCCACGGTCACCCAGCGGAATTGCAGCGCCGCGATCAGCACCGGCTCGTAAATGCGCCGCGCGCCGGCAACGATCGGATTGCGCTTCTCTCGCACAGGCTCCCGGAAGAGCAGCGCCACCCCGGCCGGCACGAACGTCACGGACAGAATCATGGCGCTGACGAGCGCGATGACGACGGTCGTCGCCATCGGATGAAACATCTTTCCCTCGATACCGGTCAGCGCGAAGATCGGGATGTACACGGCCGTGATGATGCAGACTCCGAACAGCGCCGGACGAATGACCTCGCGCGTGGCATCGAGAACGACCGCCAAGCGTTCCTGCAATGCTTGCTTCCCGTCATGACTACCCTCGGTGAGCCGCCTGAGGCAGTTTTCGACGATGATGACGGCGCCGTCGACGATGAGCCCGAAATCGAGCGCACCGAGGCTCATGAGATTGGCGCTGACTCGGCTCTGCACCATTCCGGTGATCGTCATCAGCATCGCGAGCGGGATCACTGCTGCCGTCAGCAGGGCGGCACGCACATTGCCGAGCAGCACGAACAACACGGCGATGACGAGGAGAGCGCCTTCGAGCAAGTTCGTTTCGACGGTGACGAGCGTCTCGTCCACGAGCTCGGTCCGGTCGTAGACGGCAGTCGCCGTGATACCGGGCGGCAGGCTCGGCTTGATCTCTTCGAGCTTCAGGGCTACGGCGTTTGCCACTTCGCGGCTGTTCTCGCCAATCAGCATGAACACCGTGCTCATGACGACTTCGCGGCCGTTCTGCGTCGCCGCGCCGGCGCGGAGCTCCCGGCCGATGCCGACCGTCGCGACGTCCGATATGCGCACGGGGACGCCGTCTCGCTCCGCGATGACGACGTTCGCGAGATCCTCGGCGTCCGCGGCCTGTCCGGGAATACGCATCAACCATTGCGCGCCGTTGTACTCGATGAAGCCGGCACCCCGGTTCTGGTTGTTGCCCCTGAGGCCGTTCAGGACGTCTTCATACGTCAACCCGAAAGCCAGGAGCCTCGGCGGATCCGGCGCAACCAGAATCTCCTTTTTGAAACCGCCGATCGGATTCACTTCGACGACTCCCGGCACGCGCAGCAGTTGAGGACGGATAATCCAGTCGTGCGCAGTACGCAGGTCCGTGGGCGTGATGGGTGTTCCGTCGGGATTCCGGGCCTCAGGCTCGGCGTCTACCGTGAACATGAAGATCTCGCCGAGACCCGTCGCAATCGGTCCCAACGCCGGCTCGAGCGCCGCCGGCAACGCGGATCTCACCGAGCTCAACCGCTCGGCCACCTGCTGGCGCGCGAAATAGATGTCCGTCGCTTCCTCGAATACGACAGTGATCTGCGACAATCCGTATCGTGAAATCGATCTCGTATGGTCGAGACGCGGCAGACCGGCCATCGCGTTCTCGAGCGGAAAGGAAATGCGTTGCTCGACCTCGAGCGGCGTGTAACCAGGAGCCGACGTATTGACGACGACCTGCACGTTCGTGATGTCCGGCACGGCATCGATCGGGAGGCGCGTGAAGTTCCAAACGCCGAGGCCGGCGAGGGCAAGGACGAGCATCAAGACCAGCCCCCGACGGTCGATGGAGTACTTGAGAATGCGTTCGAGCATGTCGGTCCTCGCTCAGTGGTCGTGCGACGCGCCGGACTTCTCGATGTCGGCCTTGAGCACGTAGCTCCCCTCGGTCACGTAGCGTGTGCCGGGCTTCAATCCTCCGAGCACTTCGACCCATTCTCGATTCTGCCGGCCGAGCTCGAGCATGCGCACCTCGTACTCGTCGCCGACCTGTGCGTAGACGACGGTAAAGTCGCGGAAGCTTTGCAAGGCGCTGCGCTTGACGGCCAGCGGCACCTCCGTTTCGGCGACCTGCACCTCGGCCGTCACGTACGTGCCGAGTGCCCAGGCGCCATCGCTGTTGTCGAGCACCACGCGAGCCGTCACCGCTTGGTTGGCGTCCGCGAGCATGTTGAGATGAGAGATCGTGTCCTCGACGGCGGGCCCGCCCAGAGTCGACGTCACCGTGACCGGAGCGCCGACGCGCACGCGCGAGCGATCGCCGAGAAACACGGACAGGTTGACCCACACGGCCGACGTGTCGACGATCGTGAACAGCCGCCGGCCCGCAGTCTGTTCACCGGCGTTGGCGCTTCGCTCCGTGACGACGCCGGAAATCGGCGCGTCGATCGTATAAGGCCGCAGGCTTTCGTTGCTCTCGATACTCGCCAACGCCTGGCCCGCGCGCACCGTATCGCCGAGCGCCACGTCGACCGACTGGATCGCTCCGTCGAAGCGCGCCCGGACCTCGCGAACACCGGTCGCGTTGGGCTCGATACGGCCGTACAGTGTGATCGTTTCTTTGAGCACGGCGGGACCTGAGATCAACGTCTTAAGCCCGAAGGCGGCGGCCATCTCGGGCGCGATTCGCGTGCGTCCTTCGATGCTTTCGTATTCCCAATGGTGCCGGCGACCTTCGTGTGAGGCGTCGATCGAGACGACGAACGAATGCGGCTCGTAGACGGTCGACGTGCCTCTCAAGAAATCGCCCTGCGGGCGGAAGTCAATCACGTCGATCTCGTTGCCGAGGCGAGTCAGCTCAACGCTGAGCTCGAGGTCCTCTGGACGAACGGGCTGTCCGCCGCGCGTCGCCCAGGCGTGAAACTCGGGCGGCACGCCCGTCTCGAAGATCGCGAGCTCGATCACGAAGTCGCCGTCCGCGAGCAACCGGCCGTTGTTCGGGCCTCGCTCATCCGTCGCCGCGGCGCTCGGTTCGGCCGGCGAGCCGTTCGGCATCCCGCCGCCGCATCCGCCGAGTGCGCCGACAACGAGCAGCAGAAGAAGTAATGTTGGCTTAGTCATGACTACCCTCATTGCCCAGCCGGAGGCGATCCGCGCACTCCGGTCAACCGTTCGATCTCGATCACGATTCGATGCGCGTCGATGCCTGCCTCGAGCAAATCGTTATTCGCTGCGAGCAGCTCGCCTTGCACGATGCGCCACTCCGAATACCCGTACCGCCCGAGCTCGTAGGCTCTGCGAGTATCGGCGAGCGCGCGCTCGAGCCGCGGAATGACGTCGGCCCGCAACCGTCCGGCGAGCTGCAGGTCGTGATTGAGCTCCTGATGCATAGCGAACAACGCCGTTTCGATTCGGACGCGGCTGGCCGTCATTTCCGCTTGGGTTCGCGTGACGTCCGCTCGCGCCGCGGCGATGCTCCCTTGGTTGCGATTGCGGATCGGCAACGGCACCGTGAGGCCGCCGACTAAAGCGAGGTCGTCGGAGCCTTCGTAGCGCCGCAGCCCTCCCGATACGTGCCAGCTCGGCTTGCTGCGAGCTTGCGCCAGCCGCAGCTCGGCGTCGTCGAGCCGCTGCTGCGACATGTAACGCATGAGCTCCGGATTCTCGTCGACGCGCATGAGAAGCGCCTCGAACGGCTCGAGTACCGGCAAAGGGTCCACGTTGCCGCGCACTGACGAGAAATCCGGTTGCGTCTCGCCCCACTGCGCGCTCAAGAGGCGGTAGGCGGAGCGCAGCTCGTGCTCGTAATCCTCTTGGAGCAGCTCGGCACGCGCAAGCTCCGCTTCGGCGCGCGCAAGCTCTGCTTCGAGCGACCGGCCGGCGGCCACGCTTTCGCCGATGAGACCGACGGTTTCTTGCGCGAGCCCAACGGCCCGCTCCGCGTTCGCGAGCCGCCCTTGATAACCCAAGCAGGTGAGAAAACGCCGCGCAGTCTCGGCGGCCGCATCGATGCGCACGATCTCGGCATCGACGGTTCGCAGCGACACGCCGGCGCGCGCCGCATCGACGATGCGCTTGCGAGCTCCGCGTTCGAGGATCCAGCCGAGCGTTACGGTCGTCTCGGCACTGTCAACGCCGCGGAATGCGTCGGTGCCGAGCACGTCTTGCACGGCGATGCCGAGCTCAGGATTCGGTGTCAGCGCCGCTTGCTGCAGGCGGCCTTCGGCAGCCTCGATCTGGTAGCCGAATGCGAGTAGGTCGGGGTTTCCGGCAATGGTTCTCGACAGCGCCTCGGCCAACCCGATGGCGGCTTCAGTTTCCGGCGAATCAATCTGCGCCGAGACGCTCACGCCCAGCAACGAAAGGCACAGACATGCGCACGTATGGCGCGCGATCAGACCCCACATAAAACGGATCTCCGGTAAGCACAACCTCCGGCGCGCTAGACGACGGAGGATCCGGGCAAACGCCCAGGAACAATCAGCGAGTGCAGTGACTCAACGAGTGGGAGAAAGACGGGGGCGCACGCAATGGCGGGCGCCATCGGTCACGGCGGGTTGTCGGCGGTGGAACGACGGCGGGCATCCGAATCTTGCTACCGGCCCTCAAGACAATAACGAGGCCGAGCCCAAGCCAGGCGAAGAAGATCAGCAGCTTCGACGCCCCGGCACCAAGCTCGATGACAGTGACGTCGCGCTCGCGTTCATGGTCGGGATCGCCCGGATGGTCGTGAGCCACCCCATGGGCGTGGCCGACCGGCGCGCCATCGTGAGGGTGGACCGCTGTACGATGGACATGAGTGCCTTCGGGTATGCCGACGTAGCCGTCGGCATCGACATGCATGTGCAAACCGCTCATCTGCGTGGCCAGCAGGCCCAGGCAGGCTAGCACCAAAAGTGGCGAGCGTAGTCGGCGCATGACGGGAGTATACATAGCGAGACTACCGCAATCGACCGGCCGGCCGATCAGCGTCACGCATCCTCCGTGTGAGTGCACGCCGGGCCGACGAAAGTGCCTGATGCTGTGCTGCGCCAAATCGAATCAGAACTCGCTCGGACAGCGTTCAAGGGGCCTGCAAAGAACCTGCTGACGCGGGCTGCAAGGGTCACCGCGGTTCGATGACCTGAAGTGTCAGAGACCTTGCGCGCGATTCGTCAAGAAGAGCCCGGAAATGGGTCGTTGCCCATCGGCAATAAAGCGCAAGAATTGGGGCTGCGTGAACGCAAGGGGACACCGTGAAGATCTGTTTTCCGTATTGGTGGCTGTATTGGTGTTTCGGCAAGCGAAGAGGCACACGCAAAGACTTCCCGTTCTCCCCCTACATCATCGCGCGCCAGGCGCTATGTGAATCGTCACCTGCGAACGCCGGCAGCTTGCTCCTTGAACAGCCGGCCTCGAGTTCCGTACGGGGAGACAAGGCGCTCGAATGGATTTACCATCTTCTCGGAGTTCTAGACTCCAAAGCCTCCGCGCTCATGAGACTGAACGGAGTGATGCTCGCGGCCGCAGCCTTTCTTCTCAACCCGCAGTACAAGTCCGGGCAATTGATCACATCGCTGGTCGCGGTCAGTGGAATTGGGTCGACGCTCTCGATCGCCTGCTGCTTGTTGGTTGTTTCCGTGGATTGGAGGTTTCTCGAACTCGTGGAGAAGAAACCTCGCCAGGATGGGGCGCTCGAATTGGACTTTTCGGAGGAGTTCTACCACCTTCAGCGAGTCGCCGATTCCAGGCAGTCATGCTATCGGGTAGGATGGCTTGTGTCCCTCACCGCGACGGTCGTATTCCTGTTCGCCATCGGCCTATTCTTTGCCAGTCTGTTTTTGGTTGATTGACATGAAAAAAGACATGCCGAATGCACTTTTGCGCGCAGCTTCCGCTGCCGCTCAGAATGCGTATGCACCATATTCGCGATTTGCCGTTGGGGCGGCATCTGAGACAGCTGATGGTTCTGTGTTCACCGGCGCAAATATGGAAAACGTGTCGTACGGACTCACGGTCTGCGCCGAGATAGGCGCACTTCAGGCGGCGTCAACTGCTGGCAGACTAAGGGACGTCGTGCGGATTGCCGTTGTTGGTGGGTCGATAGATGACTCGAACAAACGTAGCGGCGACATCGTGACACCCTGTGGCCGCTGCCGACAACTGATTCTCGAGTGTGCGCATCTCGGCGCAAGGGACGTTGAGGTCTGGTGTGCGAACTCTGACCTGAGCTCAGTCGAGTGTTTCAAGATTTCGGAGTTGCTTCCGCATGGTTTTGGACCTATTGCCCTCGACAGAGGAGTAGTTCCTCCAAAGACGGCGATCTCTGCTAAACAGCGGCGGTAGCCGCGAAGGCGAGATCAGGTATTGCGCCTCTTTACGGAGTGGTCGTGCCTCTAGCGGTTCCCAACGGTTCTCACGAGGAACACGAGGCAGGGGCACGTATTTCGGGATCTGCCGTGCAGGACCGTCGCAACGATGCTCGTCAGCTCTTCGCGGCTCGACGGGGCTTGCGCCCCTGCGCGACCGGTCCCGTCGACCCGGCAAGCAGCTTGCTGAACTCGTCGGCCGGCACGGCGGCACTGAAGTGGAAGCCCTGCAGCGAATGGCAGCCGAGCTTTTTCAGGAGCTCGTGCTGCGCTTCGTTTTCGACGCCCTCGGCAAGCGCCCGCAGCCCGAGAATCCGCGTCATGCTGATGATGGCTTCGGTGATCGACGCCGTCGTCTTGTCGGCCAGCATCTCGGCAATGAAGGACCGGTCGATCTTGAGCACGTCGAGCGGAAACGACTTCAAGTAGGAGAGCGACGAATACCCCGTGCCGAAGTCGTCGAGCGCCACGCTGACGCCCAAGCTCCTGAGCTCGCTCAACACTTGCACGGCACGATCGCGAATTGCCATCAACGAGGTCTCGGTGATCTCGAGGCGCAGCAGCTTCGGATCGAGCCCGCTTTCGGCGAGGGCTTGCTTGACGAGCTCGCCGATGTCTTGACGACGAAACTGCACGCCCGAGACGTTGACGGCGACCGGGATCGCCGGTAACCCCGCGCGCTGCCACTCGACGGCTTGCCGGCACGCTTGGCGCATGACCCAGGCACCGATCGGCAGGATCAGGCCGCAGTCTTCAGCGATCGGAATGAACGTCGCCGGCGAAATGTAGCCGCGCACGGGATCCGGCCAGCGGAGCAATGCTTCGGCGCCCACGATGCGGCCGCTTGTGGCGTCAATCTCGGGTTGGTAGTGGACCTCCAAACGCCCTTCATCGAGAGCGCGCCGCAAGCCGCTCTCGAGCGTCAGGCGCTCCACCGATGCGGCGTTCATCTCGGCCGAGTAGTACTGATAGGCAGCCTTGCCCTGTTGCTTGGCGTGATACATGGCCGTGTCGGCATTACGAATCAAGACTTCCGCGCTTTGGCCGTCCGCGGGGTAGGTTGCAATGCCGATGCTCGCGGTGATGAAGGCGTCGGTGCCGGTTCCGGTGAACGGCTGCTCGAGCCGCTTGAGAATGCGGTGCGCGACGGAGCCCGCCGCGAAACGATCCTTGATGTCGGGCAACAGGATCACGAACTCGTCGCCACCCAAACGGGACAGCACGGAGTCCGTGATCGGCTCGAGCGTGATCGTTTGGTCGAGCCCCGTCTCCGTTTCCGTGTAGAGCGTCAGCATGTCCTCCGAGCGGACGAGCCCGGTCAAGGCATCGGCGAACTCGCGCAGCACGGCATCTGCGGCCTGATGACCGATGGTGTCGTTGATGAGCTTGAAATTGTCGAGGTCGACGAATAGCACGGCGAATTCCGTGTTCTTGCGCCGGCTGCGCGCGAGAACCTTCTCCAGGTGCTCGTTCAGGAGCCGTCGATTGGGCAGGCCCGTCAAACCGTCCTGGTAGGCCAACGCCCGGATTTGCTCGTTCGACACGGCGAGCTTGCTGAGCGCATCCTCGCGTGCGAGCGCCTCCTTCTTGAGCTCGACGTTCGCGGCCTCGAGCTCGCGCGTCTTGGCGTCCACGATCGCCGTCAAGTCGTCGACCTTGAGCGCGACCATGCGCGCGAGCTCCCAACGCCGGCGCAACGCGTGCGCAAGCTGCCGCACTTCGATCGTGTCGAACGGCTTCTTCAAGATCAACACGCGGTCGGTATTGCCGATCATCTCGGTCATCTCGTCCCAACCGTGATCCGAGTAGGCCGAGCAAATCACGATGTTGATCTCGGGGTCCTGCTCGAGCAGCCGGCCGGTCGTGGCTATACCGTCGAGCCCCGGCGGCATACGCACATCGACGAAGGCGAGCGCGTACGGCTGCCCTTCGGCGCGGGCCCGTTCCACGAGCTCGAGAGCCTCCTCTCCCTGGAAGGCGGAAGTGAGCTCGAACACATCGGCGTTGACGGCCGCGCGCTCGCCGAACAGTGCTTCGTCGAGAGCCGCGAGCTCGTCGTGACTGCCTTCGCCCTGGCCAAGTGTCTTGCGGAAATCCTCGTGGATCGACCGGTTGTCATCGACGACTAAAACGCGCCGATTCGGTTGTACGTAGCGCCGGTATTTCCCCGAGGTTGACACCGATCGTCTCCTCACGCGGCCCCGGCTTCGAGCGCAACGTCGGCGGCGCCCGGGAGCGGCAGGCGCAACACGAATCTCGCGCCTTTGCCCGGCCCGTCGCTGAACGCTTCGAGCCTGCCGTCCATCTGCTGCGCGGCATTCGCGCAGTTGTGCAAACCGAACCCGTGACCGGTCTTCTTGGTCGTGAATCCGTGGTTGAAAACCTTGGGGAGGTTCGCGCGCGGGATGCCGACGCCGTTGTCGCGCACTTCGATGCGCGCCGCGTCGCCGTCCGCCGCCAGCACGACGGTCAGGCGCCGTTTCGCCGCATCGCCCTCTTCGAGCGCGTGCCGCGCGTTCGAGATCAAGTTCACGAGGATCTGCAGAATCTGGTGACGATCGAACAATGCCGGCGGCACGTCCTGATACTCGCGCACGATGTCGATGTCGCTTCCGCTCAATGCGGCGGCGCTGATCGCGAGCGCCGTTTCCGCGATATCCTTGAGCGCACAGACCTCGGTGATACCGTGGACTTTTGCGTACGACTGCTGTGCGGCAATGATCGTCTTCATGTGATCGAGATGCTCTAGCAGTCGATCGATCTCATCGCGGATCTTTTGCTTGTCCAGAGACAGCGTTTGCGCGAGCTTCCGCAAGTATTCGGGAATCCTGCGCCCCGCGGTGTCGGACGTGAGATAGTCGCCGATCCGGTCCGCATGGGCGTCGAGCAGGTCGCAGGTTTTGCCGAGCCGTTCGACAGGCAGCGCCTTTACGGAATCGCGCGTCACGTTTGCGCCGACGTTCACGCTGTTCATGACGTTGCCGACATTGTGCAGCACGCCCGATGCGACCTCGGCCATACCCGCTTGGCGCGACAGATCGACGAGCCGTCCTTGCGCGCTTTCGAGCTCGCGCGTGCGTTGCACGACGAGCTCCTCCAGATGATCTTTGTATCGGGACAGCTCCTGCTCCGCGTGCTTACGCTCCGCCACTTCCTTCGTGAGAGCCGTGTTCGCCTGCTCGATGCTGCGCGCCTGTTGCTCCTGCCTCGTATAGAGCGTGGCATTCTCGATCGAGACCGCGATTTGCGACATCAGGATGCCGAGCGCTTCGAGTCTTCCCGGCGTGAACGCCCCCGCGATTTGATTATTCTCGAGATAAACGACGCCGGTCAGCTTGCCCTTGTACGTGATGGGCGCGCACAAAACGGACTTCGGGTGACGGTTGCGGACATAGCCGTCGTTGCGAAACATACCGCGCAACGCCGGGTCGGCGAGCACAACGTTCTCGGAAGTGCGGATCACGTAATTGACGATGCCCGCGGAGAGCGCGACCGATCCGCGTAGCGGCTCGCCCATCATGACGCGAGTCCGCCCGGAGGTGCCGTCTTTGGTGCCCTGGATCAGGAACTCGCCGTTCGTCTCGAGCACGAGCACCGCGGACTCGGCGCCCGCGTTCTCGAGAATGATATCGAGCATCTTCCCGAGCAGCCGTTCGAGCACGATTTCGCCCGAGATCGCTTGATTCGCTTTGAGCACCGTCGCGAGATCGAGCGAGTCCCCGCGCTCGCCGGTGCCGCCGAGAGTCGTGGACGGCGTCGTCATCGACGTCGCTAAGCTCCGCCTCGGCTTCAAGCCGTATGCCACGCGCAGGTCCTGGGCCTTCCCGAGCGCGCCCCATATTTCATGGGCGTGCAGCGCGCGCTCGAGGTAGAGGCCGCCGAAATCCGGCTTGCTGGCCGCGAACCAGAAACGCGCCGCAAGCTCGGCGGCAAGCGCTTCGATCTGGATGAAGCCATGCTGCGCCGCGGCCGCGATAGCCTGATCGTATAAGTCGCTCGCCTCGAGTCGGCGCCCGCCGATGCGCGCGCGCTCCGCCTCGACGAGGAGATGCAGATGGCGGAAGTTCTCCGGGCAATTGTCCGCCCACGCCTTGAGCTCGTCTTGACGCGCCGCGAGGTCAGCCTCGAGCTTGGCTCGTTCGGCTGGCGCGGCCGTTTCATAGAGAGCCGTGCCGGTCAACGAGTAATAAAAGTTGTGCTCGATGCGCGTGACGAATCCCGCGCTGAACGGCAGCAGAATCGCGGCCTCGCGTGCGAACTCCTCGGCCTGCGTGAAGTTCCCGCACAAATAGCGCTGCATCGCGAGCAGCATGAACCAATCCGATTCGAACGACTTGTTGCCGCGAGCGCGGATCGACTCCGTGCACTGCTGCTCGTTCTCGACATTCCCGCCGAGCGTGTCGCCATACGGTCGCTCGCCACGCAGCCAAGCGATGAATCGGATCCGCGGCTCGAGGAACGAGATGTTCGTGAAATCGCTGATTCGCTCGAGCAACTCGAGCGCCGACGTCGCGTCCTCGTGCAGCTCGGCCAGCGGCACGCCCTTGAACTGCTGGTGGCTGATGCGGCGCGCGGCGCTGTAGCCCGCATGCAGATGGTCGCCCGCCTGCAGGCCGTACTGCACGCTTTGTTTGAAGAGCCCGATGCTTTCATCGATGGGCTCGTTCCAGTGCGAGGCGAACATGGCCCAAAGGAAGTACACGCCCGCGTAGACGGACGGTTCGTCGAGTCGGTGCGCCAGATCGACGCCGAGCTTCGCGAAGCGATAAGCGTCGCGATAGCGGCCGAGGACG
>Ga0209108_10001338_pt1 | contig 14288 bp, 7 predicted proteins | sample Rifsed10ft1_FD_184003 | JGI IMG/M metagenome (GOLD analysis project Ga0209108, IMG submission 184003) | Soil microbial communities from Rifle, Colorado, USA - sediment 10ft 1 (version 2) | ecosystem: Environmental > Terrestrial > Deep subsurface > Rock core/Sediment | place: Rifle, Colorado...
GTATCGTGATTGTTGGGCGACTAGGATATGTGTAGATTAGGTGTTTCCCTCGTTTTGAGAGTCTTCGTCCAAGAGCCTCAGCCAAAGCAGCAAGTTGCCATGTATGAATACTGGCTACCTGCCGCCTGAGTTTTGCATGGAGATCACGAATCCTTCTTAGCCTAGCCCTATTCATAATATCACCTATGATATTATTTTTCAAGTTAGAATTTTCTAGTATTTTTAGAATATAAGTTCTCGTAATATCATCTATGATATCACATCACACAATTACTGTCAAATATTACCCCTCCTCGGTGACAAAACTCCAGGAGAAAGTCCGGCTTAGTGCCCATCGCCGCCCCTGCTCCCCTCGTCGCGGCTCCAGCCAACGAGCAACACGCCTACTCATGAGCTTTCGGCTCATCATCGCCCACCGCTACAGGCGCAACGTCCACGCTGTCGGCCAACGGCCCGGCCACCTTGCGAAAGCCCGTCGTCAGGATGACCGCGTAGAAGTGACTACGCCGGACACCGAGACTATCGGCCAAGCGGTTTATTTCAGCCGCTGTTGCCACTGGCACGCGCACCGACAACGCCACCATGGCATACTCTTTTGCTGGCATATGCCCTCCACTCAACAAAACGGACAACGGATTGCTCTAGGCCCACCAGCGGCAGCAAAGTCGTCCCTTCCTGTTCCGTCATCGGCTTCACCAACACTTTCGTCCCAACCTTTCACAACCGTTCCCCTCTTTGTAGCCCCGGCCTTATCTGGGTACAATGTAGACCGCGCTGGGCGCATTCAATTATGACCGTCAGCCCCTCCCCTGTCTCCGACCAGGCCCGCCTGGCCGCGCTGTACGAGGTCTCGCGGACGCTCGGCGCTTCGCTGAACCTGGACGAAGCGCTCGTCGCCGTCATGGACGCCGCCATCCGCCTGATGGGCGCGGAGCGCGGCTACCTCGTCCTGCGCGGCGAGCACACGGACCGGCTGGAGTTCTGCGTCACCCGCAACGCCAAAGGCGAAACCCTGAGCGAGGACGGCTTCGAAGTCAGCCGCACGACCGCGGAGGAAGTCATCCGCACCGGCCAGCCGGTCCTCGTCGGCGACGCGCAGACGGACGAACGCACCGCGCACAAAGACTCCGTCTTGCAATATGCGCTCCGCTCCATCCTGGTCGTCCCCCTCAAAATGCAGGGCGAGGTCACCGGCGTGATGTATCTGGACAACAAGGCCGGGATCCGCCTCTTCGACGAGGAAGACCTGGCCCTGCTGCAGACCTTCGCCGACCAGGCCGCCGTGGCCATCGCCAACGCGCGCCTGTTCGAAGCTCAGAAGCAGGAAACGGAAGCGAACCGTGCTCTGCTGGAAATCGCCCGGCTGTCGCAGAGCGCGGCCTCGGTGGACGAGTTGATGCAGGCGGTGGGCCGGGCGATCCCGGCGCTGGTGGGCAGCGACCGCTGTTCCTTATTCTTATGGGACGAAGCGGCCGGCGGGTTTCGCCCGGCCTACTTCTTTTATGAAGAAGACCCGGCTTTCGTGGCGCGGCTGGATGTGATCCGCCCGGAAGCAGTGCCGCTGGCCGGGGAAGTCTACCGGCAGCCCGGCCCCTTTGTGATCTCACCCGACGATCTGGCCGGTAAGTTGCCCGAGGAGTGGCTCACGCGCGTGGGGACGACTCCATTCGTCGTCGCGCCGGTCCGCTCCGGAGAACGTCTCATCGGCGCTTTGATCTTAGATAACGGCCTGACCTCACGCCCCCTCACGCCGCGCCTGCTGGCGATCGCCGAGGCCCTCAGCCACCAGCTCGCCACGACCATTCAACGCCTGTATTTGTTCGAGACCGTCCAGCACCACGTAGACGAACTTTCCCTCCTGAACCGGATTGCGACCACCGGGGCGCAGGCGACGGACGAAGACACCTTGATTGAAAACGTCACGGCGTTGATCGGCGAAACCTTCTTCCCGGATAACTTCGGGGTGATCCTGATAGACAGGGCCACCGGCATTTTGCACCGGCACCCCTCGTATCGAGATCGCTTCGGCGCCAAACAGATGGCGCTTCCGGTGGGACGTGGAATTACGGGACAGGCGGCGGCCACCGGACAACCCCGGCGCGTTGCGGACGTGCGGCTCGACCCGGATTACGCGGCCGGCGAGTCCCCCACGCGGTCCGAGTTGAGCGTCCCGCTCAAAGTCGGGGGACGCGTCATCGGCGTGATCAACGCCGAGAGCACGCGGGCGGCGGCTTTCAGCGCGGCCGACGAGCGGCTGCTGGTGACCATCGCCGGGCAGTTGGCGACGGCCATCGAAAAACTGCGCTTGCTGAAAGCGACCGAACAGCGCGCCGCAGAGCTCGACGCCGTGCGCCGCGCGAGTCTCACCCTCACCTCCAGCCTGGATCTCCGCGCCGTGCTCGACGCGCTGCTGGAAAGCGTGCTCCAGCTCGTGTCTGGCGTGGAGGACGCCCACATTTTTTTGTATCAAGGCGGCCGGTTAGTCTTTGGCGCGGCGCTGTGGGCTGAGGGCCGCAAGGACGATCCCTACAGCGAACCGCGCCCGGAGGGGCTGACCTATACCGTTGCGCGCACAGGGCAGCCACTCGTCGTGCCCGACATGCGCGCGCACCCGCTGTTCGCCGCCATGCCGGAGCACTGGAAAGGCGCCATCGTCGGCCTGCCGCTCAAGATTGGCGAGCGTGTGGTGGGCGTGATGAACGTCGCTTACACTCACCCGCGCAACTTTGAAGAATCGGAGCTCCGCCTGCTGGGCCTGCTGGGCGATCAGGCCGCGGGCGTGATCGAAAATGCGCGGCTGTTCGAGGCCGCCCAGCGGCAGTTGAAAGAGCTGACGGTCTTGCACGCCGTGGCGACCGCCGGGACCGAGGCCGAGAGCGAAGACGCGCTCGTCGAGCGCGTCACCCGCGCCATCGGCGAGACGCTTTATTCGGATAACTTCGGCGTGATGTTTCTGGACGAAGCGGCCGGTGTGTTGCGCGCCCACCCCTCGTACCACATTGCTTCGCCGGAGGCGGCCGTTGCACATCCGCCCATTCCTCTGGGGCAGGGCGTCACCGGGCGCGTGGCGGCCACCGGCCAGCCCTGGCGCGTCCTGGATGTGACGCGCGAACCGGCGTACCTGGTGGTTGATGCGCGGGCGCGCTCCGAGTTGTGCGTGCCGCTCAAGATTGGCGAGCGCATTATCGGCGTCGTCAACGCGGAAAGCCGGCGCCTGGAGGCGTTCACCGAGGCGGACGAGCGGCTGCTGATCACTGTCGCCGGTCAATTGGCCACCGCGATTGAAAAGCTGCGGCTGTTCGAGGCCGAGCGCGCGGCGCGCGAGCAGGCCGAGACCCTGCGGGAGGTGGCCAGCACCCTGAACACCAGCCTCGACCGCGATGAGCTGCTCCAGAGCATCCTGGAGCAGCTGGCGCGCGTGGTGCCCTACGACAGCGCTTCCGTGATGCTCCTGGCGGGCCAGACTTTCCAGATCGTCGCGCAGCACGGATTTCGTTCTCAGCACCAGCACATGACGCCGTTTGATCTCGAGGGCCTGCAGCACTTGCAGGAGCTGATCCGCTCCCGCCGGCCGCTGATCATCCCCGATGTGCACGCCGATCCGCGCTGGAACATCCGGCCGGCGACCGAGTACATTCGCTGCTGGCTGGGCGTGCCGCTGATCGCGCAGGATCAGGTCATCGGCCTGCTGAATCTGGACAAGGAACAAGCGGGCTTCTACACCGAGCGCCACGCCGCCCTGGCGGTGGCCTTTGCCAACCAGGCCGCGCTCGCCTTGCAGAATGCCCGCCTCTTCGAGGCCGAGCGCCGGCAGCTGCGGCTGGCGCAGACGCTGCAATCCGTAGGCGCGCTGCTGACGACCCAGATGAGCCTGGACGCGGTCTTCGAGAGCCTCTTCGATCTGCTGGCGCGGGTCATCCACTACGACAGCGTCTCGGTGCAGATGTTGGACGAAGCGGGACACATGCATCTGACCGCCGGGCGCGGCTTCCCCGACCTCGAACAGGCCCGCCAGAATGTCCGCCTCGTCTCACGCCAGCGCCCGGCGGGAGTATGGCTTCAAAAGAACATCATGTTGATCCCGGATACGCGCGCCGACGAACGCTGGATCAACGCCCCGGGCGGCGAGCACATCCGCTCCTGGATCGGCGCGGCGCTGGTGGTGCGGGGGCGGCTGCTCGGGATCCTCACCGCCGACAGCCAGACCGCGCACGAATACGGCGTGGAGGATGGCGAGACCTTGATCGCCTTTGCCAACCAGGCCGCCGTGGCGATTGAAAACGCCCAGCTGTATGCCGAAACGCAGCGGCGCCTGCTCGAACAGACTTTGCTGTACGAAGGCAGCCAGGCCCTGACGCTCGCGTCGGACGTGCCAGCCGCCATCGTCGCCGTGACCGAACGCATGGTACACCATCTCAATGCGACCTCCGTGGCTTACTTCGCATACGACGAGGCGAGCGGCACGGTCCAGGTGGACCACGAATACTGGACGCCCCGGGCGACGCCCCGTGAAAGCCGGTCCGCGCTCGGTCAGGCCCGGCGGATTGCCGACTATCCGCGTATATACTCCGTCTTGCAGACGCGCCTGCCCCACGTCCTGAAGCGGAGTGATCCCGCGCTCACAGCGCTGGAACGCGACGATCTCGCCCGGTGGGACGGCCAGACGGCCATTCTCGTGCCGATGGCGGTTCACGATCATGTCCTGGGTTACTTTGAGATCTGGGACAGCCGCCCGGACGCGGAGCGCACCTACGGCGAGGCCGACCTGAGTCTACTGCTGGCGCTCGCCAACCAGGCCGCCGTCGTCGTCGAACGCCTGCGCCTGCTCGACCAGACCCGCCAGCGCGAGAGGGAACTGGCGCTGTTGCTGGACGTGGCACGCGCGGTCTCTTCCAGCCTGGAGTTCGACCAGGTCATGCGACAGGTGGCGATCTCCACCGCACAGGCTTTACGGATGGAGGCCTGCGGCATCTCCACCTACGAGCCGGGCGCACAGCACGTCTATACCTTGTCGGTCTATTCCGTTGCCCACACGCCGGACGTGCCCTTGAACCAACACTATCGTCTGGCTGACTACCCGGCGACGGCCCGGGTGTTGGAGTCCGGGGAACCGATGGTCGTGCAGGTCTCTGACCCGGAGGCAGACCTGGCGGAAGTCGCCTTGCTGCGCGAATCCGGCTACGGCACCCTGCTCATGTTCCCGTTGCGGGCGAGCGGGCGAGTGGTGGGGCTGGCCGAGTTGTTCACGCATAATGCGCAGCGCGAGTTCACTTCAGCGGAAATCCATCTGGCCCGGGCGCTGGCTGACCAGGCAGGCGTGGCCATTGAGAATGCCCGGCTGTTTCAAGCCGAGCGCGACCAGCGTGAATTAGCCGAAGCCCTGCGGCAGGTCGGGACGACCCTCAGCGCGACCCTGGACTACAACACTGTGCTCGACCGGCTCCTCGAACACATCGCGCGCGTGGTGCCGTATGACAGCGCGTGCATGATGATGGTGGAAGGGCGGCGGGCGCGCGTGGCGCGGATACGCGGATACGAGCGGTTTGGTCCCCAGGTGGCCCAGGCCGCCAGCGCCATATCCTACAATATTGCGGCCACGGCCAACCTGCGCCGCATGTCTGAGACCGGCCGGCCGCTCGTCATCCCGGACACGCACGCTTATCCGGGTTGGGAGATCACGGAGGCCTCGGCCCACATCCGCTCGTGGGCTGGCGCGCCGGTCGTCATGCAGGGAGAGCTTATCGCCTTTTTCTCGCTGGACAAGGCCGACCCCAACTTCTACCGGTTGGAGCATGCCGAGCGGTTGGCGGCCTTTGCGGGCCAGGCCGCGCTGGCCCTGCAAAACGCGCGGCTGTTTGAAGCCGAGCACCGCCGGGTGGCCGTGCTCACGGCGCTGCACGAAACCGCGCTCGACCTGAGCGCGCAACTGGACATTTACACCCTTCTGCAAACGATCGTCGAGCGGGCCGTGCGCCTGATGGATGCCTCGATGGGCGGGTTATACCTGTTCCGCCCCGACGGCCAGACTCTAGAATTGAAGGTCGGCTACAACCTGCCGCGCGACTACACCGGCATCGAGCTGCAGCCGGGGGAGGGCGTGGCGGGCCGGGCGGCCCAACTGGACAAACCGCTGGTCATCGGGAGCTATGCCAACTGGCCGGGGCGGGTTTCCACTTCGCCAGAGACCGGCTGGGAATCGGTCATCGGCGTGCCGATCAAGTGGCGGGAGCGCGTGCTCGGCGTGATTGTCGTGGTAGACGAGAAGCCTCACCGCTTCCTGCCCTCGGATGCCGAAATGGTCGGCCTGTTTGCCGACAAAGCCGCGGTGGCCATCGTCAACGCCCGCCTGTTCGAGGAAACCCGCCGCCAGACGCGCGAGCTCGTCGGATTGTATGGCACGGCGCTGGCGACCAGCAGCGTGCTGGACACCAAAGCGCTGCTGGCCGGCCTGTACCAACAGGTGGACGATTTGATGGCCCCGGACACTTTCGGCGTGGCGCTGTACGATGCCGAGACTGAGCAGATCGAATTTGTGCTCGCGATGGAGCGGGATCAGGTTGTGCCGGAGGCCCTCGGACTGCGTGTGCCCGTCAACGAAGGCGGGCTGACCGGATGGGTGGTGCGCACGCGCCAGCCCCTCTTGCTCGGCGACCTGGGACAGGACCCGCTGCCGGTTCCCACCCGGCACATCACCTCCCCGGCCCGAGCCTGGCTGGGCGCTCCGCTCGTCGCGCGCGATCACGTCATCGGCGCGGTCACGGTGCAATCCTTTCGGCCCCAGGCCTTCGACGAGTCCGACCTCCGGTTTCTGGAGTCCGCCGCCCGGCAGGTGGCCGTGGCGCTGGAGAACGCCCGGCTGTTTGAAGCGCTGGTGGACGAAAAGGGCCGGCTGGAACTGCTGTACACGCTCAGCCAGAACCTCACCGCCAGCCTGGATCCCGGCGAAGTCGCCGCCCGCGCGCTCGATCTGATCCGCACCCACCTGGGAGCCACCAAAGCGGAAATGTTCGTGCTCGAGACCGGCAGCGACCGCCTGCATCTCATCGCGATTTCAGGCATGGCCGTGGAGTCGCTGGAGTCGCTCGACCGGGAAGTTGGCCTGCGCGTGGGGCAGGGGCTGGCCGGTCACACGGCGCTCACGCGCGCCCTGGCCATCGTCCCCGATGTGGCGCAAGATGGGCATTGGATCACCGTGCCCGCGATGGATGAGGGGGTGCGCTCGGCGGCGGCGGTCCCGCTCATGGTGAGCGAAGAACTGGTGGGCGTGCTCAACCTCTTGAGCGACCGTGAAGGTTTCTTTCGTGGCGCTCACCTCCCGATCCTGCGCGCGGTCGCGGCCCCGGTGGCCCTCGCCCTGCAGAATGCCCGGCTGTATCAGGCTGAGGCGCGCCGGGCGCATCATCTCGCCCTGCTCAATAAGATCACGCGCACGGCCCTCGAGCTGCAGGAGTTGCCCGCTCTGCTGAACACGCTCGCCGAACAGATGGGGCAGTTCCTCGCCTCAGACGCCTGTTACATTGCCTTGTGGGATGAGGCGCATCAGCGGGTGATCCCCATGGCGGCCTATGGCCCCTTCCACGAATCCTATGCGGCCCTCCCCCCCAGAACCGCGGAAGGGACCATGACGTTATCCATCCTGCGAGAGGGGCGCGCCCTCGTGGCCGACGACGCGGAGGACAGCCCTCACATAAGCCCCGAGCTGGCCCGGCAGTTCAACCTTCGTTCGGCGCTGGGGCTGCCGCTGATCGCTGGCGAACAGAAGCTTGGCGCGGCCATCATCGCCTTCAACGAGCCTCATCATTTCACGGCGGATGAGGTCGCGCGCGGCGAGCAGGCAGCCCGGCAAATTGCGCTCGCGCTCGCCAAAGCCCGGCTGTTAGAAGAGGCCCGCCGCCACGCGGACGAAGTGATGGCGGCCAGCGAAACTCTGCGCGCGCTCAACGCCGCCCCGGACGTCAACCAGGCCTTCCCGGCCATCGTCGCGGGCCTGCGCGCCATCACCGGCTGCACGCGCGTCAGCCTTACGCTGGTGGACGAGACCCGCGAGTGGTTCAGCTTGACGGCCGTGGATCCGCCCGACGAGTTGAACCGGGGCGCGCGGGTGCCGGTGTCCGCCACGTCTGCGACGGAGGATGTGCTCGCCGGCCGACCTCACCTGACCCCCGATCTGGAGGCCGAGAGGGACACCCCATTCGAACGGGCACTGTATCAGGCCGGATATCGCTCGCGCATCAACCTGCCCCTGCACGCGGAGGAGCAAGTCGTCGGTAGCCTGAACCTCGTCTGGCCGCGGCCCAACGGCTACCATCGGGCGCACCTGCCCCTGCTCGGCCAGATTGCCGATGCCGTCGCGTTGGCCGTGGAGAAGAAGCGGCTGTTTGACGAGACCCGCCGCCGCGCCGACGAGCTCGAAACCCTGTCCCGCCTGTCGGCCGTGATGCGCCTGGCCGAAAGCACCACGGAGATTATGCAAATCGTCTTGAAGCGGAGCCTGGAGGTTTTCCGCGCCGGGAGCGGCGCGATCGTCGTGCCGGGCACGGAGCCGGGCGCGCTCGTCGTGGCGCACGAAGAGGGCTGGCCCATTCCGTTGGGCCAATATGTCTACCATCTCGACGACTCCATTTTTGGGCATGTGTTCAGCACCGGGCAGCCCTACCTTTCACCGGATTTCATCGCCGACCCGTTGGCCCACCCGGCGGCTACCACTGCGATGCGGTCGGGCGAGGCCGCCACGCGCACCTCCATCTATGCCCCCATCCGCACCAGCGAGGCCGTCATCGGCATCATCTGCGTGAGCGATTTGTCCCCCCGCGTTTTCACCCAGGCCGATCTCGGCCTGCTCACGGCCATCGCCGAGATCACCGGCAACGCCCTGCGCCGCTCGGGCGTGATGGAAACGCTCGAACAGCGCGTGGCCGCGCGCACCCGCGAGCTGGCCGACGCCAACGAGCGCCTCAAAGAGCTTGACCGCCTCAAAGACCAGTTCGTCTCCAACGTGTCGCACGAGCTGCGCACCCCCATCACGAATCTCAAGCTGCACCTCGGCCTGCTCGAAAAGCGCGGCCCGGAGCTGCTGGAACGCTACCTGCCCATCCTCCAGCGCGAGACCGAGCGGCTGCGGCGGCTGATTGAAGACTTGCTGGACCTTTCCCGCCTGCAGGCGCAGGCCTTCCCGCCCCGGCGCGAGCTGTATTTGCTCGACGCTTTGCTGGCGGAGGTCATTGCCACACACACCACGCGCGCCGAATCCAAAGGGTTGACCGTCCAGCACGCGGCGAACCCGGACGTGTTGGATGTCCCGATGGATCGGGCGCAAATGATTCAGGTGTTTACCAACCTGATTGGCAATGCGGTGGCCTACACCCCTCCTAGTGGTCATGTCACGGTGACCAGCGACCTGGCCGATGACGGCCCTAAAGAGGGCGTGGCCGTGCACGTCCACAATGACCGCCCGGTGATCCCCTCCGACGAGCTGCCCCACCTCTTTGACCGTTTCTACCGGGGCTCGACGGCGCACGAATCGGGCGAGCCGGGCACGGGCCTGGGCCTGTCCATTTGCAAGGAGATCGTGGAGCGGCACGGCGGCCACATCGAAGCCGAGAGCCGCGAGGGGGAGGGGACGGTGTTCACCGTGTGGCTGCCGTTCGCCCCGTGAGGCCCGCGCTCCACCTTCCGATGGCAGCGCGGGCGGGTGATATAATTTTCAACGCACGATGACACGCCTCGCACAAGCCCTCCCTCGGAACGACGTGAACGAAACTCAGGAGTAAGACCCATGAACATTGCCATGTGGGGCAGAGCCTTGCGCACCATCCCGCGCATCAGCAAAGAAGAATGGGATAGGCTGGACATCATTTCGAAGTGGCTGATCGCCTCGCGCGCCGGGGTGCTGGTCATCACCTTCATCTCGGCGGGCCTCGCCGGGCTGTTCGCCTTCCGCGCGGGCAAGTTCAACCTCGGCCTGTGGCTGCCGCTCACGCTTGGCCTGCTCATGGCGCACGCGACGAACAACCTGCTCAACGACCTCACCGACTACCTCAAGGGTGTTGACCGGAACAATTACTTCCGCGCGCAGTACGGCCCGCACCCGCTCGAGCACGGCCTGCTCACCATGCGGCAGGTGCTGACCTACACCGCCGTGACCGGCCTGATCGCGCTCGGCTTCGGCGCATACCTCGTGGCCGTGCGCGGCGCGCTGGCGCTCATTTTGCTGGGGCTGGGCGCGTTCTTCGTGCTGTTCTACACCTTCCCGCTCAAGTACATCGGCCTCGGCGAACTGGCGGTGCTGGCGGTGTGGGGGCCGCTCATGATCGGCGGGGGCTACTACGTCGTCACTGGCGAGTGGAACTGGTACGTGGTGCTCGCCGGTCTGCCGTATGCCTTCGGCGCGACGAGCGTGATCTTCGGCAAGCACATTGACAAGTACGAGGTGGACAAAGCCAAACGCATCCACACCCTGCCGGTCATTCTCGGTGAGCGCGCGGCACGCTATGCGGTCGCCAGCATGATGATCTTGCAGTATGCCTTTGTGGCCTATCTGACGATCGTCGGGTTCTTCACCCCGGTGGTGCTGCTGGTGTTCCTGGCGCTCCCGGCGCTCCGCCTGGCCTTGCAGGTTTACCGCCAGCCCAAGCCTGCCGACCGTCCGGCCGAATACCCCGCCGACGCCTGGCCGCTGTGGTTTGTGGCGTTCGCCTTTTTACACAACCGCCGCTTCGGGTTGCTCTTCCTGCTCGGCCTCATCGGCGATCTGATCCTGCGCGGCGTGCTGGCTTTACTCGCGCGCTAACCGCGGATGTCTGAATGTGTGGACAACCGTCCCAACCATGACCCGGCTCACTGGCGCAGAGCGTGCCGCATACGTCCAATCCATGTTCGCCCGCATCGCCGGGCGCTACGATCTGATGAACCGGCTGATGACGGGCGGGCAGGACGTGGCCTGGCGCAGGCAAGTCATCCAACTCGCGCAGCTCCCGCCCGGTGGCAAACTGCTCGACCTCGGCACAGGCACGGGCGACCTCGCCTTTGAAGCGCTGCGCCGCGACGCGTCCCTGCGCGCGGTCGGCGGCGATTTCACACTGGAGATGATGCGGGTGGGGCGCACGCGCCCCAACGGCGGCTTCGTCCGCTGGGCGGGCGCCGATGCGCTCAACCTGCCGTTCCCAGACAATACTTTCGACGCGGTGACCTCGGGCTATCTGATGCGTAACGTGATTGACGTGCGCCGCGCCCTGGCCGAGCAGTATCGCGTGCTGCGCAGTCCCGACCCTGCGGCGGGGAAGCCCGGCGGACGCGTGGTCTGTCTGGACACGACGCCGCCCCCGCGCAACCGGCTGCGCCCGTTCATCGAATTTCACCTGCACGTCGTCATCCCGGCGCTGGGCCGCCTCGTCGCCGGAGACTCCGACGCGTACACTTATCTGCCGGACTCGACCGAGAACTTCCTCCCCGCCGAGCGGCTGGTCGAGCGCATGACCGAGGCCGGGTTTCGCGAGGTGCAGTTCCGGCGGCTGATGTTCGGGACGATGGCGATTCACTGGGGGACAAAGTAGGGTCGCCGGATGGAACGGAGACAACGGATCGGGCATGGAACAGATCGAGAAGCGTAATCCGGTGCGCGCATGGATCATGGCGAGCCGCCCCCGGACGCTGACCGCCTCCATCGTCCCCGTGGTCGTGGGGACTGCGGTGGCCGTGCGGGACGGGGTCTTCAACCCGTGGGTGGCGCTCGCCGCGCTCTTCTCCGCGGTGATGATTCAGATCGGCACCAATCTCGCCAACGACCTGTTCGACTTTAAGAAGGGCGCAGACACTCATACGCGCCTCGGCCCCACGCGCGTGACCAGCGCCAGGCTGCTCACCCCGCGCGAGGTCGAGATCGGGATGTGGGTCGTCTTCGGGCTGGCGGCGGCGAGCGGGCTGTACGTGATCTACGTCGGCGGCTGGCCGATGCTGGTGATCGGGGTCGCGTCGATTCTGGCGGGGGTTGCGTACACGGCGGGGCCGTTCCCACTGGGCTACAACGGCCTGGGCGACCTGGCTGTTTTCATCTTCTTCGGGCTGGTGGCGGTGCTGGGGACGTATTACGCGCAGGCGCGCGCGGTGACGCTGGGTGTCTTACTCGCCGCCGTGCCGGTGGGCGCGTTGGCGACCGCCATCCTCGTGGTCAACAATGTGCGCGACGCGGACACCGACCGGGCGGCGGGCAAGCGCACCCTGGCAGTGCTGTTGGGCCGTGGGGCTGCGCGCGCCGAGTATGCCGTTCTGCTGACGCTGGCCTACGCCGCCCCGCTCGCCCTCTGGCTCCTGCGCGGCGCGAGCGTGTGGGCGCTGCTGCCTCTGCTCACCCTGCCTGTCGCCGTCCGGCTGGCGCGCGTCGTCATCACCACAGAAGGCCCGGCGCTGAACCGCGCGCTGGCGGGAACGGCCCAGCTCCTGGCCCTCTACGGAGTGCTCTTCGCGCTCGGGATTGCGCTATGACGCCGGTCGCGCCTCCACAGGCCAACCCTTGCGGATCAGGCAGGAGTAGGCGCTCCAACCGACAATCACCAACATTAACTATCGCTTTGCAAACCGAATGGAAATATAATGTTATAACTCAAGCGGCTCTTGCTCGTTCAGACCCCTATTTATCCTTAGAAGGGAGAAATACTCTTATGCTGACTTTCAAGAACAACCCAGGGCAGGGCCTGGTCGAATATGCGTTGATCCTCGTGCTGGTCGCGATCGTCGTGATCGTGATTCTGGCGCTGCTCGGCCCGGCCATCGGCGGCGTTTTTAGCAGCCTCATCAGTCAGATCTAACTTGCTGTGGCATGTCTCGTCCGCTTGAGTGCAATGGCCTCCCCAACCGGGGAGGCCATTTGATTCCCCCGCGCGTCATGGCCCCCCGATTTCCCACAGAATAATCTCCGGCGGGCACAGGAAGCGGACGCGCGGCGCGCCTTTGCCCTCCAGCCCCAGCCCGCGCGTGACGTATAACGTCGTCGGCCCCACTTGTCGGCGTCCAGACTCGAACCGCTTGCCATATAGCGAACCCGCAAAGAAGGCGCCGAACAGCGGCAGCCGCACCTGCCCGCCGTGCGTGTGGCCGGAGAGCTGCAGGTCAATCCCGGCCTCGGCGGCTTCGGGCGCGAGGTCGGGAGAGTGGTAGAGCAGAATCGTGAAGGTTTGTGGGGGCAGGCCTTGTGCCTGCGCCTGTCCGAGCAAGGTGAGCAACCGCGGCCCGTCTACAAAAGGCTTGTGGGTGCAGCTCAGACCCACGAGGTCGATGAGCTGACCCTGATATTGAAGGGTGATTTTTTCGTCGCGCAGCCAGCGGAGGTTGGCGAGGCCGTCGAGCAGTTGGGGGACGACATCGTCCAAATCTACCGCCGGGCTGCCCGTGACCGCGAAAACTCCGAGCGGCGCGGACAATTCGCGCAAAATAGTCCGGGCCGCCTCCCACGCTTTGGGATCGCGCAGGCACGACAGGTTGAGGAAATCGCCGGAGAACAGAATCACGTCGGGCGCAAGCTCCCGCGTGAGCGCGACCATCTTCCGGTCGCGCTCGGTGATGCGCTCCATGTGCAAATCGCCGAGGTGCAGCAGGCGGAGAGGCCGCGCGAGTTTCAACTTTGGCGAGCGGAGCGACTGGCGGGTGACGGTCAGGCGCTGCGGCTCGATCCAAAAGGCGTAGACGACGAGCGCCGTGCCGGCGATTTGCGCGGCGAGCGCGAGGGGCAGGGGGAAGACTGCCGGAAACAGCCGGAGGGCGGCCAGCATGAGCGTGGGCGGTTTGGCCGGGCCAAAGGATTTGCGGGCGCGCGGGAGCGCAGCCAGCAAGGCCCAGTCGCCAAGAAAAAAGAGCCACAGCAAAAAAGAAGAAGACAGCGGCCGGGAAAAAGGAGGCACGCAGGGAAGGAGCGCGAGGCTGAGGAGCAGCGCGGCAAAAATAGGCGCGGGGACGCTCTCGATTAAGTCCATGATGCGCAGGACCTTGTCGAAGGAATTGCCGTGCGTGCCGGGGAAGTAGCGGCGGCGGGTAAAATCTGATTTGTGCATGGGAGTGTGGGTGTGGAGGTTTGGGGAAATGAAATTCCTACGGGCGCTCAATCATATCACGCTCCGCTCTCACACTCTCGTGTCCCTGTTCTCACATGCTCACAGACTTTCTTGACAATCGCCTCCGGTCTGCGGTATAGTGCAGGCACAATTTCATACTTGAGCAGAGAGGGTGTCCTGTATCCCGGATGATCAGGGCCCAAACGGCGAAGCCGGTGACGCCCCTGCGGGGGTCAGTCCGGCGCT